>Ga0070733_10003271_pt1 | contig 11151 bp, 8 predicted proteins | sample Coa_R1_9_FD_66450 | JGI IMG/M metagenome (GOLD analysis project Ga0070733, IMG submission 66450) | Surface soil microbial communities from Centralia Pennsylvania, which are recovering from an underground coalmine fire - Coalmine... | ecosystem: Environmental > Terrestrial > Soil > Unclassified ... | reverse complement strand
GGTGCCGATCTCCGGATGAACCTCTGGCGGTATAATATGGCATCAAAATCATTTGAACAGGTAACACATTTTACCGATTACGATGTTCACTATCCTTCTCTCGGTCCAAAGGATATTGTATTTGAAGCCTCCGGAAAATTATGGCTCTACGAACTGGCTTCACAACAATTGAAGGAAGTAAAAGTAACCGTCGTTACGGATGAAACTGCATTAAAACCAAAATGGGTAAGTACAGAGAAACTGATCCAGCAAAGTTTTATCAGTCCGGACGGCAATCGGGTACTTATAAGTGCCCGGGGAGAAATATTTTCTTTGCCGGCAGAAAACGGGTTTATAAAAAATCTGACTCAGACTTCGGGAGCTGCTGAACGTTATCCTGCCTGGTCACCCGATGGCAGGAGTATTGCGTACTGGAGCGACCGCTCCGGAGAATATGAATTATATATTACATCCGCCAATGCATTTTCCACCGATGTAAAAAAATTAACGTCCTATGGACCCGGTTTCAGGTACAGACTGTACTGGTCACCCGACTGCAAAAAAATTGCGTTTATTGACAAGGCCATGCGTATTCAGATATTTGATTTAAACAGTGGCCGGACCGTGCAGGTCGACAAGGCCCTTCGATATTCAGAAGGAAATCTTGAAGGGTTTACAGGCAGCTGGTCGTCAGACAGCCGCTGGTTTGCCTACAGCCGCGACCTTGAAAACGCACACGGTGCCATTTTTCTTTTTGATTATACCGGTCAAGTGAGACGACAGATCACCAATGGTTATTACGATTGCAGCAACCCGGTATTTGATCCCGAAGGAAAATATATCTACCTGTTGACGAATCAGTCTTTTAATCCTTCCTATAGCGATATTGACAACTCATTTATTTATGGGAATGCCGGGCAAATAGCAGCGATCTCCCTCAAAAAATCAACTCCTTCCTTATTGTATCCAAAGAATGACACAGTTGCCATTCAGTCCGAAAAGGAGGAGTCCGGCAAAGAAAAAACGGATAGCAATAAAAATAAGAAAGGGTCTGGCGGATCACCCGCAACACTTGAAAAAGAAAAAGGTAAAGCCGTCGACATCGACGTGGACGGTCTGGAATACAGGATGGTTATTCTGCCCATTCCTCCGGGCCACTATATAAGTCTGGATGCCGACAAAAACAAGATTTATTTTTTGCAGGCTCCGGGTACCGGATCCAGTGAAAAACAGGCCACTCTTAAATATTACGATGTGGACAAACGGGAGGTTAAAACGATTCTGACGAATGTTGATGACTTTCAGCTATCCGCCAACAGGTCGAAAATATTATTGCATCGCGACAATAGCTGGGCCATCATTAAAGGAGAGGAAAATCAAAAATTTGAAAAGCCTTTGCGCATTGCAGAAATGAAAATGCTCGTTGATCCGGTTGAGGAATGGCGGCAGATTTTCAATGACGCCTGGAGACTGGAACGCGATTTTTTTTATGATTCTACCATGCATGGTGTGGATTGGAATCTGGTGAAGGAAAGATATTCCAGAATGATGAAAGGGGCCATGACACGCGAAGAAGTGGATTTTATCATTGGAGAGATGATCGGCGAACTGAGTTCATCCCATACGTATCATGGGGGTGGCGATCTGGAAACGGAAAAACATTCAACCGTTGGCTATTTGGGAGTAAACTGGGAAGCTGATGGCGATTTTTATAAAGTAAAACAAATTATACGCGGTGCGTCCTGGGATGCGGAGTCCAGGTCTTCCCTTGATCAGCCGGGAGTCATGATCAGGGAGGGAGATTATATCCTGGCAGTAAACGGAGTGCCATTAACAACAACTCATGAACCTTTTGAATCATTTCAGGATCTCTCGAATAAGGCGGTGGAACTTACTTACAACACATCTCCTTCGTGGAATGGTGCAAAAAAAGTAGTGGTTCAAACGATGGCAGATGAATACAGGTTACGGAATCTGGCATGGATAGAAGAAAACCGAAAAAAGGTGGAAGCCGCTACAAACGGAGACGTGGGTTATATTTTCGTGCCCAGCACAGGTATCGATGGCCAGAATGAACTGATCCGCCAGTTTAATGCACAATGGGATAAAAAAGCGTTGATTATAGATGAGCGATTTAATGATGGAGGTCAGATTCCGGATCGTTTCATAGAATTATTGAACCGGACACCCCTGGCATTTTGGGCCACAAGAGATGGCGAATCCATGCCCTGGCCCCCATTTTCAAATTTTGGTCCGAAAGTCATGCTTATTAATGGATGGAGTGGTTCAGGCGGAGATGCGTTCCCGGACTATTTCCGGCGAAGGGGTCTTGGTCCGTTAATCGGTGCCAGAACCTGGGGAGGGCTTATCGGTATCAGTGGTGCGCCGGATCTGATTGATGGAGGCTCCATTACAGTTCCAAGTTTCAGAATGATTAATCCGGATGGCACGTGGTTCAAGGAAGGGCACGGAGTAGATCCGGATATTGAAGTCAGGGAGGACCTGGGCAGTATGGCACGTGGAATCGATCCTCAATTAGTTCGCGCCATTGCTGAAATAAAGGATGAAATACAGAAAAAAGGATTTACTGCACCTAAAACACCGCCTTATGAGAAACGGTAATAAGGCTAAGGCTTAAGGCGAAGGCTAAGCTTTTTGCTGTATCGCGCCATCGATCCATTCAATGGTTAACTTTAAGCATGAAATGGTCATCCGTTGAATATGACGTGGTGGTTGTTGGTTCTGGTCCCAACGGATTGTCGGCGGCAATCACTTTGCAAAAAGCCGGATTGAGAATTCTAATGGTCGAAGGGGCCCCCGAGACCGGAGGAAACATGCGGTCTGCGGAACTGACACTGCCGGGCTTTATACATGATATCGGTTCTGCTATTCATCCCATGGCTGCCGGTTCACCTTTTTTTTCAAGCCTTCCGCTCAACGAATTCGGACTTGATTATATATTTCCGGAATATGCCGCAGCACATCCTTTCGATGACGGGACAGCAGCTTTTTTCGAAACTTCCTTGCACAACACGGCCTCCGCACTTGGTATCGACAGCGATGCTTATACTAAATTGTTTTCCCGGCTTGTCAATGATTGGCCAAAGATTGACTCCGATGTTCTCGGTCCTTTCAGGATTCCACATCATCCGCTGGCGATGGCTAATTTTGGAATGAAAGCTTTACTTCCAGCGGAGACGCTGGCCCGTAATTATTTTAAAGGAGAAAAAGCCAAAGGCCTCTTTGCCGGAATGGCCGCACACGGCTTACTTCCGTTTTCAAAAATTGCCAGTACGGCCGCAGCACTTGTACTGATGATCCTGGGCCATCGGAAAGGTTGGCCTGTTATCAGGGGCGGTTCACAACAACTGGCACAGGCCCTGACGAAATACTTTATATCGATAGGCGGACAAATTCAAACAGATTTCCGTGTTAGGAAATTAATGGACCTTCCAGGCGCCCGGGCTATTGTACTCGATATGTCGCCAAAACAGGCGCTGCAGATCGCCGGTAATTCATTCTCATCTTCCTATCAGTATCAGTTGGAAAAATACCGTTATGGAATGGGCGTGTATAAGATAGACTGGGCACTCGATGCCCCAATACCATTTACGGCAGCATCATGTGGACGGGCCGGGACGGTTCATTTAGGTAATTCATATGCAGAGATTGCATGGAATGAACAACTTACGGCAGATGGAAAACATGCGGAAAAACCTTTTGTACTGCTTGCCCAGCAAAGTCTGTTCGATCCGTCACGCGCGCCTGCAGGAAAACATACAGCCTGGGCTTATTGTCATGTGCCTAATGGATCGGTACAAAATATGCGCACGGCAATTGAAAAACAAGTTGAGCGGTTTGCTCCCGGATTCAGAGAACGCATATTGGCAGCTCACTGCATGGACACGAAGGAACTGGAAGCATATAATCCCAATAATGTAGGTGGAACCATCAATGGGGGCGTACAGGATATCCGGCAACTTTTTACCAGACCGGCACTCAGACTTTCGCCGTACCGAACCTCCGCAAAGGGTATTTATCTTTGTTCTGCATCTACACCACCAGGCGGTGGCGTTCACGGTATGTGCGGTTTCCAGGCAGCAAAACGTGTATTGAGAGATATTTTTAAGTCGGAATATTAAAATTCATCACTTGATATATCATTCCGATAGGCTGGTCATGCGGGACCTGTTTTTAGGTGACCTGAGTGATGTTCATTTTCTGCTGACGAGACCTGAGACAGATAAATATAACACACTGGGAATACCGGAGACGATCCAGCGGACCGAATTTCTTTTAACCGAATGGATCATTGCCCAGAGTGAGCAACCTAGAATTTTATTTGTATTTGCTTTGGAAAACAGAAACAATAATCAGTGGATGGGACTGATCGGTTTACAATTAAAAGAATCAAAATTCAGAAGCGCTGAAGTCTGGTTTAAAATCCTCCCTGCAAATTGGGGTGACGGATTTGCAACGGAATCCCTGAAAAGAATGTTAACCTTTGCGTTTATGGACCTGAATCTTCATCGGGTGGAAGCAGGTTGTGCGATAGAAAATATCGCTTCGGCGAGGGTTCTCGAAAAGGCCGGAATGGAAAGGGAAGGGGTAAAAAGAAAAATATTGCCCATCCGGGGTGAATGGGCAGATGCATACAGTTACGCGATGCTGGAAGAAGATTTTAATAAAATCAAATGAAATAAAATGGCCCGGGCATTGGGATCAGGGTATTCCGGTACTGCATTGGAAAAAAAACTGGGAATCAGGGAAAACTTTATAGTCCGATTGATTCATGCTCCCAAAAATTATTTTGACCTCTTTACAGAATGGCCGAAAAAAGTAAAAATTTCAGATGATCCGCGTGTTAAGAAAAATCTGATCCATTTTTTTACCAGAGAATTTTCAGAATACTATTCATTGCTGCCCTTATTAAAAAAAGAAATTGAACAAAACGGAATGATATGGGTTTCCTGGCCAAAGAAAACATCTAAAATATCATCAGATGTTTCAGAAGATTTAATCAGAGGCCACGCACTGGAAACCGGACTGGTAGATATAAAGGTTTGTGCTGTAAATGAAGACTGGTCTGCACTCAAATTGGTCATTCCTCTGAAACACCGAAAATAATGCACATGAAAATATGTTTTTGTTTCTTAGTGGCAACCTGTCTGTCTGTTGTGCGTGCAGATGCCCAGCAAGTGGATTCTGTCAGGATTCCCGCCATTCCCCGCGGGTTGTACTGGGAGAACTCAGCAAAAACTTTCTCTGCTAAAGGGAATGACTTTGTGATAGTCGCCGGAGGGAAAACGGATATGTTCCGGGACCCCAACGTGACATACAATACCGATAATGCACCAAAGCTTTTATTCGAAGGAGATGAGAATTTCGTATTGGTAGCTTCTATTGAACATGCATTTGCCAGCAAATGGGACGGCGGTGCGCTGGTAATTAAACAGGATAGCCTGCATTGGATAAAATTTTGTTTTGAGAAAGATTATACGGGCGCGAAAAGAGTAGTCAGCGTAGTTACCAATAATATTTCAGATGACTGCAACTCTGGTGAAATGAAATCAAATAAGGTTTTTTATAAAGTAGCTAAGGCCGGTAATGTGATTACATTGTATTCTTCCGAGAACGGAATAAAGTGGTTACTTGTCAGGCATCTGCAATTTGATGCACAGAGGGGATTCAGGTTGGGATTTTTAGCCCAGTCACCCACAGGAGACCAGTGCGAAGTAAAATTTTCCGATATCAGTTACAAAACAGAGAAAATCAAAGATCCATATCTTGGCGAATAGAAACATGGAGATATGTCTCGTGGAGAGGTTCAATGAATGGTATCCTGGTTTTCTAAAAAAAATATTCATTTATGACTGAGCAAACCATTTCTCCGCAAGAAGTATTGAAGGTCATGCTAAAGAATGACCGGTTTACAGAATGGCTGGGACTTCAGATCATTGAGATCGGGAAGGGCTATTGCAAATTGCAATACCGGATAACGGAGGAAATGATGAATGGTTTCAACAGCATTCATGGTGGAATTTTATTTGCCGCGGCCGATTCTGCGTTTGCTTTTGCGTGTAACTCCTACGGGCGTCTCACGGTGGCACTGGATGCCACTATTAGTTTTACGAAGCCTGCAAAAACGGGCGAGCTACTTCAGGTGGAAGCCTCAGAAGTTTTTCTGGGGAATAAAATCGGAATCTATGATGTTCGTACGACGAATGAAAAGAATGAATTGGTTGCACTGTTCAAGGGCACGGCTTATCGAACATCCTCAACCGTCCTCTGACGGTGATCTTTCAATAATAACATAGCCCCTTCCTTGTCTTTTCTTGCAGCCTGTATGTTGGCCAGCGTCGGAATGGCAATAAGTGTATCATACAATGCAAGTCTCTGAGTTGAACCAAACTCGGGAGAATACTTCTCATCGATATCAATCAATATTTTGGTATAACTATTCGACTTAACTATCCAGTCTTTATTTTCTGAAGTTTTGACACCGATGGTTACAATTACTCGTATTAGTTATCCGGGACGGAATGAATTATTGATAATTTAATAATCAAATCGGGTATTTGAAACAGATTCTGAAGGATATATTTAAGATACTCAGCCGGGAAGAAACCCAAAGACTTTGGCAACTCACGGTGGCGGATGTCTTTATCAGCATTTTAGATATTCTGTTTCTGATCGGGTTGCTTTATGTGATCAATTTTTTTACTCAAGCCCCTACGCCGGCATCAACAAAATATTTGCCACCGGCCCTTTTTAATGGGCACCCCGTTTTGCTCATCGTTGTGTTTGTGTTTCTCTTTACGATAAAAAACATCGTGGGATTTTTCATTTCTAAAGCACAGTATCATTTCGTTTATGGAGTAGCTTCCCGGATTTCGAGGGATAATCTGTTAGAATATCTGAGCGGTCCATATACTGATTTCATCCATGTGGATTCTTCTGTGATGAACAGAAGAATCAGCCAGCAACCCATCGAATTCTGTCACTACGTTTTGAATGGTTTTCAACAGATGTTCAGCCAGGCCGTGCTGGTCATGATCACGATCATCGCGATCGTGACTTTTAATCCTTTACTGTTACCGCTCCTTTTGCTGATCCTTGTGCCGCCAGTTTTCCTGATCTCCATTTTCATAAGAAGAAAGCTCCATGAAGGCCGGGTGCAGGGAAAACGAATGAGCGAAAAATCAATTCAGCATTTGCAGGAAGCACTGGCAGGATATGTGGAAAGTAATCTGTATTCAAAAAATGAATTCTTTACAAACCGGTATCACCGCTTCCAGTCACGGCTCAACCATTATCTTTCTGAGCGGCTGATCATACAAAACATGCCAACCCGTTTCATTGAGGTTTTTGCCGTTTTTGGTTTATTTCTTCTCATCCTGTTGAACATCCTTAGTACTCATCAGCATTCAATCCCTTTATTTACGCTCGGTGCACTCATGGTGGCCGCCTATAAAATAATTCCGGGCATAGTTAAAATTACAAATCTGGCAGGCCAGGTTAAGACCTATGCCTATACTGTGAAGGGACTTTCGAATGGAGAGAAAATATCTGCAGAAAGGGACAATTGCATTCATTCTATTTCTTCTGTTGGTTTTGAAGAAGTTTATTTTGATTTCGGTGGGAAAAGCATACTCAGATCATTTTCCCTGACGCTGGAGACAGGAAATATGGTTGGCATATCCGGATGGTCAGGCAGGGGTAAAACGACACTTGTGAATTTACTGTTGGGCTTTTTATCTCCTGATAAAGGAGACATATTGATAAATGGCATAGTGGCCGATGCCGGAATGAGAAGGAAATTCTGGGAAAGAATTTCATATGTCAAACAACAGCATTTATTTTTATACGGATCAGTGGTGGAAAATATCACGTTTGAAGAAATTAATTATGACAGGAAAAGACTCGATGATATATTAACCCTGACGGGAATTGATCAGATGATTCATTTGTTTCCCGATGGACTGAATACGGTCATAACTGAAAATGGGAAAAACTTAAGCGGGGGACAAAGGCAGCGTTTTATTTTGGCCCGGGCCTTATACAAAGACTTTGACTTGCTTATTTTGGACGAACCATTTAGTGAATTGGATAAAGCTGCTGAGGAAGAATTGTTACAACAACTCCGGATGCTGGCAAATATGGGGAAGATCATTCTTTTGATTACGCACAATACGGATGCATTTTCTTTCTGTAATAAGACAGTTCAATTGCATGACCTTGAGAAATAAAACACTGATTATTTTGATTCCGGGGTTTCCGGCCAATGAGCAGGATAGCACTTGCCTGCCTTTCCAACAGGCATTTGTCAGAAATCTTACATTAGTAAATCCGGAACTGAATATTAAAGTGCTGGCTTTCCAATATCCGTTTTTTGAGGCCGTTTATCGTTGGCATGCTGTGGAAGTACACGCATTTAATGGTGGAAACGAAGGTGGATTGCGACGTTTATTATTATGGCGAAAAATATGGCGGCGACTGAAAAAAATATGTCGTGAGGAGCAGGTACTGGGAATTTTGAGCTTCTGGATGGGCGAGACAGCGCTTATAGCCAAATGCGCTGCAGGGAAATACGGTATACGTTCCTTTACCTGGTTAATGGGTCAGGACGTCGGGAAAAATAACCGATATGTTTCCATAGCCCGCCTCAAGTCTGAATCGTTGATTGCCCTGTCAGATTTTCTTGCGGATGAATATTATAAAAATTATAAAATAAAACCCGCCATGACCATTCCTCCGGGAATTGATATGACATCAATTCCCGCTGGTTCGGGAGAGAGGAAAATAGATATACTGGGTGTGGGTTCCTTAATTCCGTTGAAGCAGTTTGACCAGATGATCAGATTGGTTGCTGAGCTTGCTGACACTCATCCCGGCATCAGGGTGGTTATTTGCGGAAAGGGACCGGAACGTGAGAAACTACTTCAACTCATTCATAGTTATCATCTGACCGGTCAGATTGAACTGCGCGGAGAGCTGGATCACGGCAGTACTTTAAAGATGATGGCAGAATCCAGAGTACTTCTTCATCCCTCCGCTTATGAGGGTTTTGCTGTTGTTATTTTAGAGGCTTTGTATATGGGTGCACATGTTGTAAGTTATTGTCAACCGATGCACATCCATGTTGATCATCATCACATCGTCAAAACACAAGAGGCGATGAAAAAAAAGGTGATAGAATTGTTAGATAACCAACGACTGAATCACGATCCCATGCTGATTTATCTGATCGAAGAAACCTGCAAAAAAATATTATCTCTTTACAACTGATTGATTACATCACCAAGACTTTCAGCGATACTCCGAAAACTAAGTTTTTCCCGGAAGAATTTTTCGATTTTTTGCCTCTCTTTTTCAATCGGAAGGCTGTTCAGGCTTTCAAGCAGTTGGGCCAGGGCGTCAACATTTCCCGGTGGAAATAAAAACCCGTATTTGCCCTTTTCGGTAATTTTTTCGAATGAAGGAATCGCCGTAACAACCGGTATACAACCACAGGCCATGGCTTCCAGCAATGCATAACCGCTGCCTTCGGAAAGACTACCGGAGATGAAAAAATTAGCAGCGCTAAACCAATAAGGTAACTCATGATGATCCACTTTGCCTATCAGTTTAACCGCATCTTCCAGCACAATACTTTGAAGAACTTTGTTTTTTACCTCCTCCAGCAACTCTTCGTCCTGATATATCATGTACAATCTGGCGTTCGGATGATAAAGGCCATATTTTTTAAACGCCTTCATCACGGTCAGCGGATCTTTATTTTTATTCAGCCTTCCGACCCATAAAAAATTATATACACCGGACATGCCTACCCTGGCCTGACTTTTTATTTTATCCTTTCTGATAAAGTTTGTCGATGCTTCCAGCACTTCCCGGCATTTGTACGGATTTCTAATAATTTTTTTGTTGATCCAGGCTGAGGCATTTTTGTGCGAAGTGAAAAGATATGCGTTTATATTTCTGTCAGCTATTTTTTGGAGAAATCCTTTCACCCCTTCAAATGGTTTCTCGCCGTGGTGCTGCACTATAATCCTGCATTTTTTCCCCAGCGTCCATTTTAGTGATATCAGCTGCAACGGAAATACCAGTCCCTCAACCAACACGATGTCGGGATTTTGACTCTTGATATACCGGTGTGTTTTAAACGGTATATGCCAAAACTTATTCCTGCTTCTGAAAAAAGCGTAGGCCTGTCCTTTGATATATTCGATGCCGTTGTAATCCAGATGTTTTACGAAAATAAACTGAATCGATTGTTGTATAAAGTCGGCGAAGCCCAGCGAAGGAGCATGTTTCTCCAGTACCTGCAGGGGTCTGTTGAATTCACTATGATGATGATAAACAATATCCACAACCTTAATCATAGTGAGACTCATTAATCGTTTCGAAAACTTCTACCGGGAACTGGATATTGGGATGATATCTCCTGATTTCGCTGATAAGACCCGGCAAATTACCCTGTACGAATTTTGTATTTTCATTTATATTAACCTGATGATACCGGAAGAGATTCATGGCCAGGGTTCGGAACTGAGGCAGCAATGATTTATCAAATAATCTGATCTGCCCTTTATGAACAATCAATAATATGTCATCAGGGTTCGCGCTGAATAATGCATTGATTCGTGATGATTTGTTTTTCATTTTAAGTACTACGATATCAGCATCTTTTTTGGGTTGTAATTTCCCCTTATTTAAGTTCCATAATCTGGCAGGCGTATCAGTAATCATACCGAACAATTCATCGTCAGTAACCTGTTGCAGTGCGCGTGCAAGCCTTAGATGCTTCCAAATATTCCAGCTGCCTGTTAAAGTGGAATCGGATCCAAGAACTACAGTCGTTCTGCTCTTCAGTTCACGAATTCGCGCGTGATGGTCCAGCAATAGTTTATTTGATTCGGGACACCATACCAAAGCCTTGAAATGTTTGGCCTGTTCCGGATTCATGGAGACGCCATGCACACCTATTAAATTTCTTCTGAGCAGATTATATTTTATCAGCTGGTCTGTTTCGTCAACGGATCTTTGACTGATGCCTTCTCCCGTGTGTATCACACAATCTTTCCCGAGATGGATTGGATTATTCAGTTTCCATTTCCAGTTTTTTTCAAATTCAACCGAATGCAGATTTTGCGTTTTCTGGAACACATCGAT
>Ga0070733_10003270_pt1 | contig 11151 bp, 4 predicted proteins | sample Coa_R1_9_FD_66450 | JGI IMG/M metagenome (GOLD analysis project Ga0070733, IMG submission 66450) | Surface soil microbial communities from Centralia Pennsylvania, which are recovering from an underground coalmine fire - Coalmine... | ecosystem: Environmental > Terrestrial > Soil > Unclassified ... | reverse complement strand
GGAAGTCGCTCAACCTCCGCATTTCCAACATCCCGACGAACGACGAGATGGCATCGCTACTGGCGGTGGAAGGAAAGCAGGGGTATCTGTGGGTCAAGGCCGTAAAGATCGAGATTTTGTCACGGGCGATCAGTTGGATCAACGGCAAGGGTCTCCGCAATCTTTCGCCCGCCGAGCGGATGGTGATTGATCCGACCGACACGGTTGATGAAGACGGTAAACCGAGGAAGGTTGTCAAGGATGTTCAGGTTGTCCTCCGCAACTTGATTAAGGGTTGGGGCGAGGAACTCATCGAAGTTCTCTGGAAGATTCTCATGACGCACTCTCAGCGCATTGAGGATCAATTGAAGGCAAGTTTGCCTGAAGCCGCTTACATGACCGAGGTCGAGTCTCGCTTGTTTGAACAAGCCCGCACTCAGATCGAGGCCATGACAGAGCAGGTCCTTCAAGAGTCAGTGGCGAAGCTATATGACCCAGAGGTTGACGGGGAACTTCCCGCTGTTGAGGAGAAGAAGTAACTAAATGGCGACGAATCCAATGACCCCGCCCACTCCCCCGGGCGGCGGCGGTGGGGGTGGGGGTGGGGACAACTCCAACCTCAACAACCAACTCAACCTGATCCTCGACATCAACAAGGCCATTGAGAATGGTCGTAAGATTCTTGATTCATACCCCAAGCACGTCGATGAGATCAGTAAGAAGTTTGAAAAAGCCCGCACCGAAATGAAGGGTATGGTGATCCTCGCCGATTCTGCTCAAGATGCTTTCAAGGGTATGGCCGATGTTTCGAAGAGCCTCACGAAGACTCTCGCCACTGGCGGTGGGAAGGGGTTGAAAGACCTCAAAGCCACAATGCAGGCCATCGTTGAAGCTGGGCAAGAGGCAATGGATCGGGGAATTCTTAGTCCAAAGGAGATGAAAGCTCAACAGCGAATCATCACAGAAACCACTCGCAAACTGGAATCTCTCAAGGATGTGACCGATGAAGCTTTTGCGGTCTCAGGCGAGCAGACGGCGTACATCAGATATCTGAAGGACGTGGGTAAAGAATTCGAAAAGATGGGCACCGCCGCAGGCCGCGCCAAGATTGGCTTTGGCAAGGGTGGGTTTCAGCAAGGCGTAGTGGGTGTTCGTAGAAACCTCATCGAAGCGGGATTGATGAAAGCGGGCAAGGTCGAGAAGTATGCCGCTTATGGTGAAGCCGCTGTTAAGTTGAAGGATGCCGCGAGAGCGAAACGCCAAGATCAGCAAGATGAGTTTAGGAAAAAGCGTGATGAAGCCCGAGAGAAAGTAAGCAGCATCATGGGCCTCGCCCCGGGCGAGTTGAATCTCGAAAAAATACGGACAAGAAAACAACGCCGCGAAGCCGCAGCCCAAATGCCGGGCGGGGCATCCGCTGAAAACCTGAAGATGCTGCAAGAGGCTAGTGGCACTAAGCCCGGGATCATGAGTAAGTTGCTCGGCGGCGGCATGATTGAGAATGCGATGGGCTCGGCTGCGGAATTTGTGGGGCAAGCGGCAGTGCCGTTGGCGATTGCGGAAGCCATCAAAGATGTGGTCGTGTCGCTCATCGACAAAAACGCCGAGATGAACAAGCAAGCCGAGAGCCTTGCAGGTGGTGGTCTACTCACGGGATTTGGGGCGGGTGCCCCCAGCGGAGCGGACGCTCTCTTAGCTGCGCGTGCGAACTTGTCCTTGCGTCCTAGCGAGCCATTCAGCCGACTGGGATTGGGTTATGACCGAAACATCAAGATGGCACAGGCCATGATGGAGTCAGGTTACAACATCGAAAAGGTTGGCGAGGGTGGACCGACAGGACTTTCAAGACCTACAGAGTTTGGCCCGGGTGTTTTTGGCGAAGTGCAGGAGATCGCTGCTACGCAGGGGCGTGTGCTCGGCATGGGTGATGCTCAATCCATCCAGCTTACGATGAAACTGTTGATGCAGTACCGTGAGTCGATGGAAGGGACGAGCAGTTTCTTCACCAATCTGACGAAGGATAGCCGTGCCGCTGGAATATCCGCCACTAAATACGTGTCAATCCTTGAAGAAATTCTCGGTCATTTCGACCGCATGAACAAGTCGCTAGATCAGGTGACGGGCACCATGCGTACCTTGAGCCGCACGGGGCGTTCCACCGCTGAAGACTTACAAGCGACGATGGGAATGCTAACGGGTGCAGATCGCCAGCCTATGGACCTCGCGGCTACGGCTTACGTCGCCATGCAAATGAAGGGCACCCCCGGTACGATGCAGCGTATCGCAGGGCAAGGTCAACAGAACGTGGACGCGGCTGCGGCGAACGTCGCTGAGGCCCTGAAGGGTTTGGGTATCGAGAATTACGATCAGAAGAAAGTCGCCGAAAAACTCATGTCCCCGGGCGGTCGTGACGAGATTCGCGGCCTGATTGATTCGGCAAAAGCGACGGGAAAATTCGACGTACAGAAAATCATCAACGCGAATGCTGCGGTGGAAGGTGCATCGTCGGCGGCTCGTGGTTTGGATTACACGAAGAGATTCATGCAGGGGAAGATGTCGGCTGTTGACTACGGTGCTTCCATGTTGAGCAAAGGCATGGGTCCGCAGGAACAGGAAAACTTCCGCCGTCAGGCGATGGAGACAATGCTTCAGAAGTCGGGCTATTCCATCAAGGACATTACGGAAGATCGTCCAGTGAGTGCAAAGTTGAAGCTGATGCTGGAACAAGCTCTTCCGGGCTTCAAAGCAGAAGACGTTTCGACGTATGGTAAGGCCCTCCGTGATACGGCGTCGGCACGTTTTGACATCGCTGCTAACCCAGACGAGTTCATAGAGCCCTCGACGGATAAAGCGCAAAACGATGCCGCTAAGAAAGCGTATGAGGCGACAAATCAAAAGCGGGCTCAAGCATTTGCCGAAGAGGTAGCGAAGGTGGTGCCCGAACTCGCGGGCGATTTCAAAGCTGTGGGAATGCTGCCAAAAGATAAGCAGGACTACATCGGCTTGATGAAGATGTGGGAACGTAACCCGTCCGCCCACGCGAAAATTCTTTCCGCGATGGCAACGCAAACTTCGACTCAGAACGAACTTATGAACACCCAGTCCGACACCAACAAGAAGCTGGATAAGACTCAGGAGGTTGCGAGAAAAGCTGCGATTGATGAGAAGGCTCGTTCCACAGGCGCGGTGACGCAGAATACCGCAGAGATTTTTGCGAACGCTTTCGGCACTTACTTTAACCAGATCATCGGCCTCCTCGAAAAGATACGGACATTCTTTGCCCATTCAAGGTATTTTGGGGGCGTCTCAGAGGGTCAAGAGACGCAAGGCAAACAGATGGTGGATGACATGAAGGATGCCGTTGAGACGGCTATGGCTGCTAACACGGTTCGAATTGAGAGCTTGACGGAGCGGCTCAGAAATCCCGACCTTAAGCCCGGTGAAAAAGCCTCATTGCAGGCTCAGTTGGACGACGAGAAGAAAAAGCGGATAGACCTTGAATCTGGGTCAAAGTTCGGAGCAGGCTCAGGGTACAGCCAGTATGATGCAGCCAACATCGCGAGAATTGCAAAGGGCGAAGTAGAAAATATGAATGAGCCCATTCAGGACGCAATGAAGTCCTTGGGCGTGATGGCGGATAAATCAGACACCTACACCTTGACACCAGAGCAGTATAAGCAGCAAGCCGATCTGATCGGTGCAGCGGCAGCGGCTCATGTGGTCGAGGTTCAGCAGGGTAAAAATGCACAAGGCGGCGACACGTACACCGTTCACGTCACCAACAATTCGGCGAGCATCAATTTGAAGACGAATCAACTGCAATCAACGGCGATGTCGGTTGAGTCGGCACAAGATCAAGGCGGGTACGTGAAGTAATGGCAATCACACCAACCAATCCGATCACTCTCTCGCTCGCCAACGCTATCGCTCTGGCGAATGGGTACAATGTTGTCGGCTCCACACCCAACAATACGAATAACCCGGGCAACCTGAAAAATGGAGATGTCGGATTTGGTGTTGACAGTCAGGGAAACACGGTCTACGGTACGCCCGAGATGGGCAACAAGGCTCTGCAAAACCAAGCTGCCCATATCCTGAATGGAGACAGCAAGACCTTCAGCTACAACCCGCTCAAGACTCCGCTTAGTGTCATCGGCTCGGTGTTCGCTCCAAACGATCAGATGTGGATTAACAACGTCGCTTCATCGCTGGGCGTCACGCCAGCTACTCCTCTGGGGCTGATTGCCAACGGCACTGTCCACGTCACGCCGTACCTTCAGATTCTCCCCACCAACAAACTGACGTTGCAGGGGACGATAGCGGGGCAAGTGCAGCCGACCGACGCGGCAACGAACGTTAAGCAAGGAGTTTCAGCGAATAGCTCAACGAGCCCCACTGCTGCCGTTCCTATCGCAGCGACGGCTGATCTTTCAGCATACAACTCAACCATCGCCACTGAGCTTCAGGTCTCACCAGACCCAAGCATGAGCATGACCGCTTGGTACGATGACCAGAACCTTCTCACGGGAAATCCTCGTATTCGCAAGAGCGTGCAGCCCGTGACGTTTCAGGTTTATCTAAATCAGAACACAGGGCAGATGCTCAACAACCTCGTCACGGGGAAGCCGATCACGCTGCAACTGAACGCTTCGATCAGCCAGATCACAATTTTGAGCAAGCACATTTACAACCGTCAGCCTACTCGCACGGCAATGCTCGTCACGTTCTGGGGAATGGCAGCCGACACGATTTCAGGTCAGTGCACGACGGGCGTCTTTATGAACCAGTACGGGCTGACCGATTACTTTAGCACGTCGAAGACTACGGACGAAATTGCTTCGCTGGTTGGTCGGTCGTTCAGTAACGATCCGACTGTGGAGCAAGAGATCGCCAAAAATCCCGAGGCGTACCGCGTGGCGGCACAGGACGCCTTCGTCGAATTCCTGAAGCTGTTTCAGATGAACGGACTTGTCTGGTACAACACGAAGACCGATCAGAAATCCCTTTACTTGCAGGGACAGACACAGACCACGCCCGCATCGTGGTCCCCGCAAACGGGTCAGACGAACTTTCAGCAGAACGCCCGCAACAACGATGTTCGGACAAAGGGCTACGTCATCATGAATTATAGGAACAATAAGTACCTCGGGTACTTCAAGTCCCTAACGTGGACGATGGATGCAGAACACCCGTTCTCGTGGAAGTTCAATTTCACTTTTCAGGTGGAGAAGACACTGACGGCGTATTACTACCCTCTGGGAATCCTTCAGGCAACTCCGTTGAACTTGCGTAGACAGGTGACACTGGCACCGAACGTCCTGCCGCCTCCAGCGGGGAACACGAACGGATAATTATGGCGAATCCACAGAATCCAAATTCGAACGATGTTAGCGACGTACAGACACAACTTGGCGGCAACCTGCCAAACTCTTCGATCAAGACGTTGCCTATCCGTGGAGAAAAACGGATACTGCCGATCCCTGTCGATCCCAATACCCTGAGCGCAGCGTTTGCGACGGAATGGTCTAAGTCGGGCCTGAAATCACCGCAGGCGAAGGGGTACAAAAACACGGGACGCCAAAACCTCGTCGAGGCACAGGATTTCTATGTTCATGCCGCCCTCGCCCCGTACATCGGCAATTACGTCACCATTCGAATCTTAAACCGTGGACAGGGTTCGACGGGAAATCCTGACCCCAGCACGAATGCCATATATCGGTTCCTCATCAACCCCGCTCAGGCTCAAATCAACCGCACTACGTTGGACGCTCAGGCGTTTGCTCGTGGCGGATGGCAGTTCGGTGTCTGGGGCGAAGACTCGATTCAGATTACGCTGAACGGAAAAACAGCAGGACAGTATTTTGCTTTCGGCATCACGGACAGGTATCAGGAGTTCTCCCAGTCCTACCGCAATCTCGAACAGCTTCAGGTTGTGTTCGAGAACAACGGTTACTGGTTCGAAGGCGAGAAAGCGGGCGAAGGCCCGCTCGCCGCAGACTGGGCTCGTCGCCGTATCAAGATGCATCAGGATGTGGAGTTGACGGTTGGAAACTTTATCTGGCGTGGGATGTTTGAGAGCTTGGAACTCAGCCAAGATGCCGAAGAGCCGTGGCTCATGAGTTTCACTCTGGTATTCATCGCTTGGAAAGAGCGGTTCCGCTCTGCCTCTCCATACCAGAATCAAATTCAGAACGATTTGCAACGTGGCAACGCTTATTCCGCGTATGCCGCCACACAAGTTCAGGGGTCATCCACGCAATCAGGCCCCGTGACAGCGGCTTTAAGCTCAACGGCGTCACCCGTGGGTTTGGCACCGCAGGCAACTCCTAACGTGAACGCCAGCACTCCTTCAGTGGCGGTGTGCACTGAGTATGGAGATTTCCCATCCACATCTACGAACGTGATCGACACACCTACGCCTCCGTTGGTTCCGGGTTCGGGAGGGGTTAGCATCTTGACGGGGAGACCACAGTAAATGTCCACTCCTCCAAATATCGCCGCGTTGATTGCACAGTCAGGTCCCGTGGAAACGATCCCTTCGTCTATAGATCAGCAACTTATCGGCTCGCCTACACAACAAGCCGCTGCTGCACCGCCGACGACCATCCGCAACATCTCGCAGACGGCTCAAGAACGCGAAATCATCAAGCTGGCACCTGACCTCGTCGTGTATTTCGAGGGACTGCCCTACATGGTGAACTACTTCATCAATGATCCTACGACGAAGAACAACTACACCATCGTGCCACACAACGATTATGTAACGACATTTAACGCTGGCTACGACACCGATCTGCTGGTGCCCTCGGCGTCGATCCAGTTGCAAGTACCGAACAATCAGAAGCACCTTTTCCAGATGCCGGGTGGGAACAACCTGATCCAGACGATGATGCAGGTACAGGTGTTCGCCAAAGGCTACTACTTCGGCAACGATGGTTCGACACTGCTTCGCCGCGTCTTCAAGGGAATTGTGAGCCACATCTCTTACAACGATGATGGCAAGATGTTTCAGATTCAGGTGCAATGCTATGGCACCCTGCACCTGATGGAACTCATGCAGGTGGACTTGGCCCCCGCCGTGATTTCCAACTCTTTGAAGGAAATCGTGCCGTTCAAAACGCAGTTGGCGTTGAACAATCCCTACATGATGTTGCTCGACATGTTTGTCCGAGCGATTTCAACGGAAGGGTTCTACGTCAACTCCATTGAGGGCGGGAAGATTTCGGACCCGACCGACGCCTTCCACCAATCAGTGGTGGATGGGTACATGGCGAAGTGGCAGCAAATCCTCAACGGGCTGCGCCTCGACGTGCACATCTATGGACTGACTTACAAAGACAATCCGTCTACCACGGGAAATACCCAAGCATCACCCGTGGCAAATCAGATGGACCTGAATACCTTGGGGGCTCAGCTTGACCGTTACAACGCTCTAACCGAAGCTCAGCAGGTCGCTCAGTTTGCGGTCGTGCCGCCGTCCGATGGTAGCAGTGCCAATGCGTACCCAGCCATTCGTCAGTACCTTCCTGACATGGAAATTTCGACAATCCAATTGTTGAACGGGAAAATCATCAATCGTCTGGACGAAATTCGCCAAATCAGCCGCATGATCCTGTACGAAGCGTATCAGGACGTGGACGGGAAGATCATTTTCAAACCACCGCTTTACAACTTGGATGTCACCAACGTCGGGACCGAAACGGATACGATTGCTTCCGCGAGTGCGGGGTCTGCGGGTTCTTCTCCGCAGCCTTCGGGATCAGGCACTACGCCTAATAACCCCGCCACGAATCCAAGGCAGAACCCCATCACGGAGCTTACGACCGCGAACAATCCGTTCATTATCAACCTGTCGGAGATCATCACCGAGGGTGAGACCGAGGATCAAGCCGCGATCAAAACGACTCGTATGACAGTACAGGGCAACTGGGAACCGTCTTTCCAGTTCAACGGAAACCCCATCCTGCTTGAAACGGTGGAATTCATCGACATCCCGAAGCTTCAGAAGTTCGGGCTCCGCGAAGAGCCGACCCGCCCTGTGGGGTGGTTCAAAGATGGAGACAAGCTCGGTCTGTTTGCATACGCTGTTGCGGAAACCGTTCGCAACAACCGTGGCTACCGCACGTACACGGTTACAATTCCGTTGCGTCCAGAGTTGAAGCTCGGGTTCCCCTGCTTCATTCCGCACCGCGACATGTACGGCTACATCAAGTCAATTCAGATTCAGTACAATCAGGGCGGTCAGGCAACCATGACCGTTATGATGGATGCCCTCCGTCGCCGTCCGATGCTGCCCTCCGTTTACACGGACCCCAACGGTGCAACCCATCAGATTTTCACCAGCCAGCCCAACTTGGTGTGGCAGTGGACAACCAATCCCGCTCCTGTACCGACTACGGGGCAAGCTCCCGTCACGACTGGTGCATCTACCCAGCCGCAGGGACAGCAGACAGCCACGGGCTCAGATGCTTCCACGAACCAGACTCGTCCGCTGAAGGGACCGCAAACATCGGTAGGCACCCCCATCACAGCCCCGACTGTTTCTTCACCCGCGAACATCATTGGAGCACCTGCATCGACTCCAACTACGCCCGATCAGCAGCCGTCACCACAGGAACAAATCCTGACCGCCCTCAATCGGGGCACTCTAGGAACCTCGTGGGGGACGGAGCCTGATACGAAAGGTGCGTGCTTCCGCATTCAGAACGACACCCATAAGCCGTGGGTTGCCCCCGCTAAGACGGGCGAGTCGGGCAGCTACCCCGCAGAGACCAATCCTGACGGTGGGGTTTTTTGGTCGAAGAGCAACAAAGCCTTCTCTCGGCACGTAGATGCGGGTTATTACCACGACATCCGCCGTACAATGCCATTCACCGATGACAAGGGATATGAAGTCATATCGCCGTTCCCGTGGGGTCGTTGGGTCAGCCTGCGGCAAGCGTTCAAAGAGTTCACTCAGGACGGTTACATCGTCCCCAAGAATATCGCTCAAGCATTGACGGCAGACCTCATCCCACCAAGCTCCGTGCAGGCACTCATCGCCGCTGGCTTGGCAACCCCGAATGTTGCAGGTGACACGGTGACCCAATTGCAGCAAGTCATGAATGCTCAGGTGACATCGCTGGAAGACAGCACGGTTATCGTCCTTTCGTACAGCGGCACCACGCCTTCGGACTCGCAGTTGGATACGACCGCTCAGCCGGATGTCAATTCGGCTATCAAGCAGCTTCAGGGAACTTTAACCACCCAACAGCAGGCCCTCGACGTATTAGTAAGTGGGGACATTTCGCCAACGAAGGCGACGAAGGAAGCCTTGGCAGGTACGCAGACACCGCCAGCGACCGCAAACCTCGGCCTTACGTCGAAAGCCTCGTCGAAACCCAAAGACCTGTATCCTGTCACGTCTTCGGGGCAGCAGGGAACTAGCTAATGGTTCAGACCAACTCAAACCACTACGTATCGAGTGAATTGACGCATGGCCGTTCGCAAATTGCGTATGAGCTTTTCATTGCTCGTGTGCTTAGCGTTGACCAAGAGCGGATGGTCCTGACCCTTCAAGACATTCGTGACAACACGGTGTACAAAGAAGTCAACATCTTCCCCGGCGAGCATTCCTCTGTCGAAGCAACTGTAATCACCATGCCCGAGCAGTTCTCAACATGTGTGGCTTGCCACTTGATGTACACGCAGGGCTTCAGTCAGATCGCCATCGTTAGCTGGATCACGGGAAGCGTCACAAAAGCTCTGGACGCTATCGCGTTTCGTCCTGTAACGGGTACGGTCATTCAGGGATTATCCGACCGTCTTCGCGGCACCTACCGTAAGGCATATCCGGGGCAAAAGACATCGTCCTACACAGGCGGCTACACGGATAAAATCGACTCGGGCTGGGATCGTACTGGGAGTGACTTCAGCCGCGACCGCCTCGATCCAGAACGTCGCACATGGACGCAGATCACAGGGCGTCGTGTGGGATATTCGGATGCGGGCGTGCAATTTAGCGGTGCGATTAACCGCCCGAACGCGGCACCGTTGATTCCAGTTCAGCTTCCTGATGGTACGTTCGAGTACGTCTCATATCTCGCACCCGGCTCGCAGCCGACTGATCGTTATGTGAGTGGCAAGCAGGATGTGATTCCATTTGCGGAGAGCACCGAACTCACGCAGGAATTCACGCTCGACTACCCGCTGCCAGCAGAACTCCTCCAGACCGATTTGTTCGATCAGCTTCTTGGAACAACTCAGCTTCCGTGGGGACGTACATCAGTCGGTGCTCTTTCTGTTACAGGGGAAGCGGCTTTAACCTCTACGCCGACTCAAGTTGTACCGAACGTTTTGGCCGACAATGAGACGTACCTCATTCAGCAAGGTGTTGACCATCCGTTTGACACGCGGCAGACGCCTATCGGCCCAACCTTGAACGAAGGTCCAACCCCGCAGCGTCGAGCGTTCATTGTAGAAAAATCAGCGGGCACACTTGTTGGCTATAATCGTTTCGACAAAGTAACCTACGGCTATGTGCTCAAGCCCGTCGTGTTCCCATATACGTCGCAAGGCCGCTTTGGGGCTGACGTTGATTCCAGCTATCTGCCTGTCAAAGATACACCGAACCACGATGAGGCCCGCCTCGCGGCGTCCGCGTTTGCGATCCGTTTCCCATACGAGTACAACACGACTCGCCTCGATGTAACAAAAGAGGGTTTCACCAGCCTCGAAGTTGGTGCCACACTGCCGAAAGAAAACAATCAGTTCGGCGGCGGCTATGAGCATCCGCATGGGGCAGGTCGCTCACTCGAAGCTCACTTCGTGGGTAGCGTTAAGGCGGTCATCGGTAAGAACCGCGATGAAGAAGACGCCATTGATGTGCAGGCTCTCGGTCAAGCGGTTATCCGCCTCGGTGCCGACGACACGGGCCTACCCAATGCCCGCCGCTCCGTACAGACTCAGATTCGTAGCAAGGGTGATGCAGTCGCCGACCGTCAGTTGCAATACTGGGTCTCCTCGGGTATCAAACTGAAACCCGGTGATTCAGGCGTCAACGCGGCAGGCTACAACAAGACAGGAGCGGAAAGCGTTTCGCTTCGTGCCGCTCTCGATGGTGCCGCTGTTGTTCGCCTCGGTGCCCGCAACCCCGCAGCCCTGCGTCGGCATTTGATTAACGGCTATGTGGAT
>Ga0070733_10003269_pt1 | contig 11153 bp, 5 predicted proteins | sample Coa_R1_9_FD_66450 | JGI IMG/M metagenome (GOLD analysis project Ga0070733, IMG submission 66450) | Surface soil microbial communities from Centralia Pennsylvania, which are recovering from an underground coalmine fire - Coalmine... | ecosystem: Environmental > Terrestrial > Soil > Unclassified ... | reverse complement strand
TCAAGCGCCGCGTCAAGCGAGGGGAGTTCCATGATTATGAATCCCCCCAGTTGCTCCTTAGTATCAGCGAAGGGGCCATCCTGTACGCGCCGCTTTCCTTCCTTAAGCCGCACTGTGGTTCCAGTCTCCGGCACTTCAAGTGGATCGCCCGCGAGGTAGCTTCCGGATTCGACGAGAGCCTTGTGGTATGCGCGCCAAGCACCGGTGTAGGAGTCGGTTCCGTCGCTCTTGCGTGCCGCAAAAGCTTCCGGTAATTCGTAGATCAGCAGGGCAAATTGCATCAGAATTTCTCCTATGGGAACAATTCTAAGCGCCTTTGCGCGCTTGAATGTATGACGTGTGGGAATGGGCCATTTCGACACATTTTGGGAATCTCCAGAAACTTCAAGCAGGCACAGGCGAATTGAGGACTCTCAGCGTCAAAGTAGCGATCTGTCGGGGATAGACCAGTACCGGCAAACGTCCTAGCAGTAACTGTCGTATTCCTGGCGAGAAGCTGACCCCTCATTACTAATCCGTGTGCCAGTTTGTGCCGACTGTATGTGTGTGCCCGCGGGCTCATCGACACCGTCGTCGGTCATGGTTATTTTGCGACGGAGGTACCCACGAATCTTGCGACACCGATGACGGTGCTGGAGTAGGCACCACCGTCTCGGTGAAGGTTTCTGAGCCTTGCGGTAGCGCGCCGAACAGGTTCGCCGGGTTCGTTTGCAGGGTTACCGTGGTGGACGCGGGGTTAATCAGTTGTTGATAGGACTGAGGGATATTGGACTCTGGCGCGTCGTTGGTGTCTCCCCCATAGCTGGCGATGATCGTGTAACCTCCGAAATCCAACAGACCACCGCCCGCCAGCCCCATCTGCCATTGCAGACTGGGGGCGTACGTGCACACCCCCTGTGCTCCATTCGCGACTGTGACGAGGTCGATAGACGCGCACAGGGTCCCGCCAGACACGCCGTTGCTCTCGTTGATATAGGTAAAGGCGACGGTACCGGTCGGAATATCTCCACTCGAGGAAGCAGTCCTTTTACGTCGGCTGCGCTCTTAAGATGGTCTGGGTAGGTTAAGAAGAAGCAGCTTCGGAAATCCGCTTTTTACTGCACCATCTCCGTCCTTCGGATTTCGGTCTCCAACCGCTCCTCCCTCTCATCACATTCGGCTCACGAACCTTGATGCAACTCTTTTTCGAGGTCTCCACACTGCGGTGGCGGAGCTTGCAGGTGGAGATTGAAATACCTTTTGGGAGTTGGGGCGCAAAACGGCAAGGCATCCTGACCATGCACCGTTTGCGCCCTCTTATTTATCGTCCGGCAGGGCATTCGCTTTGAGCCGCTCCTGGCGCGCGGCATCGTTGCCCGGATCGATTTTTAAAACACTGTCGAGCGTTTCCAAAGCACCCTTGCGGTCTTTCAACATTGAATAAATCTGGGCGAGATCCAAGTACGCAGGAGTGAAGTATGGATCGATTTGGATAGACTGTTTATACAACTCCATAGCCGCGGTTACCTGTCCCTGTCTAAGCCGCAGACGGGCAAGCTGGGTCCGCACTTCGGCGGATTTTGAGCCACTGTCGATTGCCTTTTGTAGAGCCTCGGAGGCGCGCTGTTCCTCCCGTGGACGTGCCACGCGAAGAACAGAGCCGTAAGCCGCCTGGATCTCCGGATCGGTTGGCAATACAGCTGCGGCCTCCCCGAGCAGAGCAAGTCCCTTCTCACCAAGTTCCGGGAAGCGTCCAGAGGTTTGGGCATAGGCCAGGGCAAGGGTCCGCAAATTTATTTGTGTTTGGCCGAGGGAGAAAGTTTTCGTGTCAGAGATCAAATCGATAGCGGGTCGTGAGGCATTACTTTCCAGGGGGGCTGGAACTTCTGATTGAGCCCGCAGAATACGGTGGTCCGTGTTGGACGAATGGCCAATGTTTTCGTTCGGATGCTTCGGCATGTGGCACTGAATGCAGTTATCTGGCGGCGACGTGATTTGTCTCTGCGCAAGCGGGTCGCGGCAACTGCTGGCCGCGTGGCAATTCAAGCATCGGGTACGGAAGAAATCAGCTGCCTGTTCGCCTTGGAGTTGAACGTGCGGATCGTGGCACGAAATACAACCCATCCGGCCGTTGCTGACCGTCCAACAGCGACTCATCTTTACCTGCTCAAACTGGTCGAGAGCCACGAAGTGGCTCCCTTTGAGCGTTTGGGGAACCGAAAATATAGCAACTACATCACCAAGCGCGGTGCCAGGACGAAAGTCAAGATAATCCTTGCCGGGCTGGAGCACACGAGCATCACCAGCGAGGTGGCACTGTGCGCAAACGTCGTCGCGAATTTCGGGTGGCAACTTGCCAGGGTTGACTATGGAAGCATCACTCGATTTCTCGGATAGCCCTCCAACCATAGCGTCCAGAGTGCGCTCCTCGACGTGAATTGCACCCGGCCCATGGCAGCGCTCGCATCCAACCGTCAGAAAGCGAAAGGGAGGCTGCTGAAAACGGTTGTGGCTGCCCGGAACGAGTTGCGGCATGCCCGTGTGACAGTCGACACATAAGTCGACTACGCGACGTGCGAATCCCCGAAATATGCCGTCAGCATATCCAGGAGATAAATCCCACCCGTTTATGCGCTTGTAATACGAAATCGGCGAGACAAAAAGAGCATCCCCTTTGGCCACGAGATAACTCTTTCCCGCGTCCCCTACGCCCACGCTGTAGGCGATTTCATGAGTTTCAGAAAATACAATGTGTCCCTTCGAATCACGCTCGGATTCTTCGTGGAAGATTTTGCCGTCTCGCGCATAAATTGAATAAGTCCGATTCAGCTTGCTGTTGGAAATCGTAACCGGCTTTGCCAGTTCACGCGCATCCACGGCTGAAGGAACGGAGATCGAGCGTCCCATACCAGTTTGCTTGAATTCCGCGTATATAGTGGAGTGACACTTTCTACAGGCTTCGTCCCCCAAATATTCCACGCCCGGTCGGGCATTCAAGTATTGCGCTGGCGGGCTTGGCTGAACCGGAACCGCTGGTCCGTTCTGGCGCGCGTGTGCCTTGTGGGACCCCGTGCATAGCAAAGCGCTCGCCGCGAAACCAACGATCCAAATTCCACGCACAGGAATGTGCCAGCGAGACGAGAAAAACAAGCTGCGGTGCCGACTCATGGTGTCCCCGGATTCTTCGCCGGCCGGATCCCTTTTCCTTCCTCGATCGTGTAAATCTGATCGACGGCAAGATCGCCGAGACGCTCTATGAGTCCGCTGGGCCATGAGATTTCGACGCTATCGATTTTTTTGTTGGCTTCCAAGCCGAAGTGCAGGCGCAGATCATTTTGTGAAAGATAGCTGCCGCCGGCGCGAACCTCATTGAACTGCACCAGCTTTCCAGAATGGATGGTGAGCCGCGCGCCGATGGCTGCACGGTTGCTTTTTGTGCCTTGCAGGTTAAATTCAACCCAGTGGTTTCCGTTGGCGAGACGGTTGCGCAAGAGACTCGGGGGTTCACCGACATTCAAAATCAGGGCGTCGATGACCCCATCGTTCCAGACGTCGCCAAACGCGACGCCGCGGCGCGAAGCCAGCGGCAAAGCCGTGAGTCCCGCCGGGGCGGAGGCGTCTTCAAAGGTTCCGTCGTGCTTATTGAGATGTAGAAAGAGCGGCTGGCGGTAGCGCACCCCTTCTTTGATGGTATCCACTTGCGGATACACGTGGCCATTGGCAATGAAAATATCCGGCCAGCCATCGTTATCAAAATCTACAAACCCAGTTCCCCACGCGACGTAGGGAATACTGCCCTGAGCGATCTGGGAGGTGCGGCTTACGTCTTCAAAAGTTTCGTGACCCAAGTTGCGATAGAGCGTTTTGGGTTGATCGGCAAACGTTGTATCGACGATATCGAGCCGCCCGTCGTGGTTGTAATCGCCGAAGTCCACTCCCATGTTCCCTTGTTCCTGTCCATCGCCGCTCAAAGCAACTCCGGCCATAAGAGCTATGTCGGTGAATGTCCCGTTATGGTTATTGTGGTAAAGATAGTTCGCTCCAGCATCGTTCGCGACGAGCAAATCCGGCCATCCGTCGTTATCGTAATCGCCCCAAACCACGCCCAACCCGTACCGGCCCTCCGCATCGTGAACGCCCGCGCGCACCGAGACTTCCTCAAACGTACCGTCGCCGCGGTTGTGGTAAAGGAGATCACTCTCACCCGGCAGACCCCAGGGACCACATTGAACCAGTACGCCTTTGAAGCGGCAAAATTTTCCCTTGCCGAACTCCGGCAGCTCGTTGATATCCACGTGCACGTAACGGGAGACAAATAAATCCACATTGCCGTCGCGGTCATAGTCGGCCCAAGCCGCGCCCGTGCTGAATCCGCCTCCGCGGACGCCAGCTTTCTCCGTGACATCTTCGAACTTGCAATTGCCTAGATTCCGATACAGCACGTTGCCGCCGTAGCCCGTGACGTACAGGTCCAGCCACCCGTCGTTGTCGAAATCAGCGACAGCCACGCCCATGCCCCATCCGCGCCGGGCTAAGCCGGCGGACTTAGTGATGTCTTTGAAAGTTCCGTCCGGCTCCTGGTGATACAGGGTGACCATGGGGTCGCCACCTTCGCGGTAGCGATCGACGGTTGAACCGTTCACGGTGACGATGTCGAGTTTGCCGTCGTTATCGCAATCAAACAGGCCCACCCCACCGCTCATGGATTCGATGACGTAACGCTTGTCTGGCGAGGATTGATGGGGCACGGTCAGGCCGCCTTTTGGGCCGACCTCTTCAAATACCGGGCCGCTGTAGGCGGCAGGTTTATTTTGCGCGTGGGCGAGCATCGCGCACGCAAGGACCACGCTGGCGGCAAGGTGCGGGGTTAGGAAATACAGGCGCATCCCGCCGTGAATCCTATCATGGCAGTCTCGGAACATTCGCGACGCGTGCGACTTCAGTTGTGCCTCAATTTGAGTTTCTTCGCGTCCCTTGCGGCCTTTCTTCGCGAGCTTCGCGGTAAGGTCTATTGATTTCCTCTTGGAACAAGAGCCTTTGACCGCGAAGTTCGCCAATAAGAAGCCGCGAAGGGCGCCAAGCCTTCAATCCAAGGCATTACCCGGACCTCAGTTCACCGTCAGGGGAATGGCCACATTGGCGTCAGCATTGCTATTGGCTCCGTTGCTGACGTTGCTCTCGGTAAATGCGTAGACGGTCACTGTGTAGCTGCCCGGAGGAGTCCCGTTGTTCCCAGGCGGAATGATTTGGCTGCCGCCACCGCCGCCGCAGCTTAAAGTCAGGGCCGCCAAAAGAACCAATCCCGCAGCTAGTGTGCAGGCATGAACCCAAGAACGCCTCCGCCTGTTCTGCGCCGATGCCACGATCATCAGCGCGAGAAACGCTGCCATCGCGATGGGCAACAATGTGCGCATCCTGGGATTGAAGACGAAGGGAGCCAAAAGTGAACTCGCAGCCGACGCATTTGTTGTGGTCGTAACTGCCACCGTAACCGTCTCTGCAGGCGTGGCGCTGGAGTTTGTGACGAATGGGTTGAGCGGGTCGTTCGTGCTAATCGCACAGCTTGATTTCGGCGCGTTGGTGCTGCACGAGAAATAAACGTAGCCGGTGCCCGACGTAAGTCCGGGAGTGAACGTGCTGCTGTTTCCCGTTGTAGCTCCTGCTTTTACGCTGATTAAGGGCGGCGTCCCCAGTACCGGTGCGCTCACAGCTGCTGCCGGCTGATATTGCCTAACGTAGTCCAGCGTCATGATGGCCGGATTGGGGGTTGCCGAGCTGGGCGTTCCACCCAATGTCCCTCCGACCGCTATATTCGTGACGAGGAAAATCTGAGCATTAAAGGGCCATGTATCTCCAGAAGAGAGGTTGCTTGTGGTGGTGATGTAGTACGGCTGCAGAGGGTTATCGATATAGAACTGCTGCATGTTGGCCGACCAAATCATCCCATACGTATGGAACGCCGTATCGTTGGCTTGGCCTGACGGGAACGTGTAGGTTCCATTGGGCTGGAGACCGGAGCCGTCAGTCGCAGCCGTATGGATCGTTGTCTTGTTGGCTGCGGGACCCGGTCCATTCTTAACCTGAGGAGACCAAACCTCCATAAAATCCGTCTCGCCGCACGCCGGCCAGGGAGATGTGTTGATGTCGCTGCCGAGCGACCAAAAGGAGGGCCAAAGACCCTGATTGGTTGTGTTCGGTAGTTGGATGCTCGCCTCGATCCGGCCATACTGAAAATTCTCCAGCCCTTGAGTCTTCATGCGAGCTGAATACCAGGTACCACTGTTTATGGCCTGAAGGACGAGGTGTCCACTGCCGTCAACATAAGCGTTCGACGTTGTCGTCGAGAAAGTAGCAGGACAGTTGCTGGGGTTGCCGGAATATCCGGGAGGTCCACAGTAGGTCTCGATTTCGTTGTTGCCAAAACCGCCGTTTCCCAGGTCGAAACTCCATACGGTAGTGTCAGGCGCACCTTGGGCCCCGTTAAATTCCTCGCACCATTGCGGATTCCATGTCACCGCACCCTGCGTGTCGGGGGAAACGCCGGTACAACTGGCTTGCGCGTGGGCGTGCACCGCGCCACCGAGCGAAAAAGCCAGAATTGCCAGAAGGCACGTTAATCGGCCGACCACGCGCCCATTCCTTCGAATACTCATCGGTGTTCTCCTCGGTCGTGCAATGCGGCCGGCAAAAGTCTTGGTTTCCCTTGTCAGAAAACCGGTTTTTTACATGGGTAGCACACCTTGGTAGGCGAGTCAAGAATTGGTGATTCTTAGGTAGTGGACCAGTTTCGTTTTCCACCCATGATGCCACAGATGGGATGCTAAAGCGAGGCTGTGGAAATTCAGGTAGTGGGCGACTTTGGAGCAAACCAGCCCACTACCGAAATTCAAACTGTCCACTACCTGATTCTAGGGCTCGGCGTAGTAGCCAGTACGCGTACGCGCCGTGGCCGCTGGCTTGTCCACTTTTACCTCGAGCGCCCGGTACTCATTCGCATGGGCTGCGCGAGCTCCCTCAAACGACAGGACGTAAAAGCTGTGGGCATCGGTTGCGCATTCTGCGATTGCCGCCGTCAGGTCATTGGTCGAGTTAAGCGCCAGCCCGCCGCTATTCACTGCGAGCACCTCGAGGTCCAGGTTGCCAAGCAGTGCTTCCGAAGGGGCGGTCACACCTTTCAAATAGCCCTTATAGTCCGAAATTCGATTTCCGCCCGATGATTCCGGGCCGAATGGGTCGATGGTATAGAGAGTAACGCGGGCCTTCCTGAGTCCGTTGGTGGCCGCCACGATGGTGTCAAATATCTGCTGCTCGTCCTGGCGGTAAACCTGAATGCTCGTTCTCGAAATGATCGGCCACCCTGGACCGAACCAAAGCATCAGCTTTCTGCCGGGGAGCGTTCCTTCGAACGCGATCAAAGAAATCAGAGTTTTGATCGATTTATCCAGACGCTGTTGCACGCTGTAGTTTCCGCCAGTGATAACATTGCCAGACCGCTGCTCCGTTGTGTGTTTGTCGTAAAGCGCCGACAAGGCCTTTCCGTCGCTGGAGAATCCGCCCAGCATCTTGGTCCCGGCTTCTGTGAAGATCACGAACGACACCGGCAGCGCCAGTTTGCCGCCGTTCCAGAGCAGAAACTTCTTGAGTTCAGCCCGTTCGAAGGCGGCCATCTGATAGGTGACATTCACTTCGTCCATCACCAAAACCAGGCCGACCGCTGGGCTGTCGACGGCGTGAAACGAGACAATGTCTTTCGGCTGCTTATCGTCGAGAAGAATAAAGTCATCTTTTTGCAGCCCGCGTACGGCTGCGCCCGATTTGTCCGTCACCTGCACGTCGAGCGTAATTTGCTGGTCGGTTCCTCCCGGCGGAGGTGCGGTTTTTGATTGCAGTTGGGTGCCGGAGCGGTTTGCCCCGGCAAGCCGGAAAAATGCAATAGGATCAGGAACACGCACGACCCCAAAAAACGGCTCATGTTTGCATCCCTCGCCGCGGAATTACCGGCGCCGCATCCAGTTCGGGACAAGATACGCGCCACCGGATTCCGATGATAGTCCAATCTCACGCATTCGTTGAAGTGCATTGAATTGCTGGTACTGGGTCAGTTTTGAAACTGACTCAGTACCGACTTGCTCCAGCGCCACTGCAGCGCGGCCCGGGTCCGGTCTTCTCAGCGAGCGGGCAGGGGCTGCGGGAAGCTACCTGCTGTAGCAGTTCTTGGATAACGCGTGATCAGGGCTGGGCGTAATAGCCGGTGCGCGTGCGAGCCGTGATTCCCGGCTTGTCGACTATCACACCGAGCGCGTGGTACGCATCGAATGTTTGGTCCGCCCGAGCGGCGTCAAATGAGAGGACATAAAAAGCATCGGCATCCGTAGTGCATTCCACGATTGCGGCTGTGAGGTCATTGGTCGAATTAAGGACACGTCCGCCACTGTGAAGCGCAAGCACCTGCAGGCTCATGTCGCCGACTGCGACTGCCGAGGGCGAGGTTACACCCTTCAGGAAATTCTTGTAATCCGAAATCCGATTGCCGCCTACATCTGCCTGACCGAGCGGATCAATGCTATAAAGAGTGACGCGGGCCTGCCTGAGTCCGGTGTCGAGCGCGACGATTGAGTTGAAGATCTGGCTCCCGGCTTTGCCGGAAAGCTTAACGTTATCTCCTGAAAGCATCGGCCATCCCGGACTGAACCAAATCATCAGTTTCCTGCCGGGTCGCGTTCCTTCATACGCCACAAGCGAGGTTAGGGTCTTGATGGATGCGTCAAAACGCTCCACCGCGCCATAGACCCCCGCAGACCGAGTAACGGACCGCAGCCCGGTTTCGTATTGGTCGTAGAGCGCCGCAAGAGCATTTCCATCGCGAGAGAAACCGTTCTGCATTGTCGTTCCCGTATCCGTCATGATGACGAGCGACATGGGCAGCGCGAGCTTGCCGCCGTTCTGCAGCAGAAACTTCCTCAGCTCACTTCGTTCGTAACTGACGGCCTGGAAGGAAGCGTTGACGGCGTCGACCACCAGAACGATTTCGACGGGCGGATCGGCGGGCGATCCTGTTCCATTTTCTATGGCACGAAACGACAGGATATTTGCCGGCTTTTTATCGTCCAGGAGGGTGAAGTCTTGTCTCTGCAGCCCGCGCACGGGCGCGCCAGATTTGTCCGTCACCTGCACGTCGAGTGTGATTTGCCGGTCTGGAACTGACAGCCCCGCAGGACGCAGTTGGAGTTGGGGTGGGGGGAGTGGACTATTTTGCCCGAATAGGGCAGAGAAGGGGAGGAGACACAGAACCAAAAAAAACCGAGCGAACGAACTCATGCATTTCATTACCTTCCTGATTTCCGAAGATCGGTTCCTTCGTTAGACGTAGGCTTCTTTGCATACAGCGATTAGAACACTGTTCCGGCGCGGAAGGTGTAAAGAGTGGGTCAAGCCTAGTAAAGTTCCGTCAGAGAGGGGATTCCAGTTCGACAGTAGCACCCCCGCCCGCGTGCGGCGGTAGCGAATCCCTTAGAAGACCGATATTCTAGGAACTCTCGTTGTGTTATTGTGCTATGAATTCGCGTCCCGCGTGCAAGAAAACGACCGTGCCGGAGCGAATATCGTTTGTCCGCAACAGATACGGGGGAGTGAAATGTGCAGAAGTCATTTGGTCCCTTCCCGGTTGAAACTTCTTTATTGGTTCTTCGCCGGCACAGCTCTGCTTGTGGCAACAAGTTGCGGCGGCGGGGGAGGTGGCGGTTCTTCAAGCCCGCCACCGCCGCCACCGCCACCTGCCGCAGCCACGCCGGCTTTCTGGCCGGTGCCTGGCTCATATAGCCAGACGCAGGCAGGGCAGACGATCACGCTAACGGATAGCTCTGCTGGCGCAGTCATCTACTACACGACCGATGGAACAACGCCAACCACTTCGTCGACGAAGTACTCGGCTGCGCTCAAGGTTTCATCGACAACCACAATCACTGCGATCGCCGCAGGCCCTGCATACTCAGCGAGCGCAGTGGCAAGCGGCACTTACACTCTGACCCCACCGGGGAGCGGGCCAACCGTGTCGGTAGTGGTGACAACCGACAACCAGGCAATGCAGTTGGCGGCACAGCCAGCCGTCACTTTCTCCACCGCGACGGGCGGCAGCAATGTGGTCTACGTGGATGAAACAGAGATTTATCAGCCCATCGAGGGGTTCGGAGCTGCCACGACCGACTCCGCGATGTACCTGCTGAACGAAGTGGCAAAACCCAATCAGGCGGCTCAATTCACGCAGGCCATGAACGACCTGTTTACCCGCCAGGGCAACGGCATCGGGCTTAGCTTCATTCGCAATCCGATGGGCGCATCTGACATTGCGCGGTCGGTTTATTCCTTCGACGATAATAACGGTGTAGCCGATCCCACGCTGGCGAATTTTTCCATCGCGCATGACCAGACCGATATCATCCCGCTGATTCAGCAAGCGAAGGGACTCAACCCGCAACTCAAGATCATGGCAAATCCCTGGAGCCCTCCCGGCTGGATGAAAGACTCGGGCACAATGGTTAGCGGAACCTCCCAAAATTTCCTGCTGTCGGGTATGTACATGCCATTCGCCAACTATTTTGTAGATTACATTCAGGCGTACGCGGCAGCAGGCATCAACATCGACTACATTTCCTTGCAGAACGAACCGCTGTACGTTCCGCCAAGCTATCCCGGAATGTGCATGCCCGCGGATCCTACTGCGACCGATTGCACGGGATCGCAAACCGATCAGGCGACAGCTTTGTTTACTGACGTGCTGCCAGCGCTGACTAAGGCGGGCCTGACTACCAAGGTGCTGGTTTACGATCACAACTGGGACCGGCCGGATTATCCACAAGATGTTCTTGTGAATGAAAGCCTGAGCCAGATCGCCGGCGTCGCATGGCACGGATACGGCGGGACGCCGGGGGCAATGACCGTCATTCACAATATATTTCCCGGCGTGGGCACCTATGAAACGGAACATTCTGGCTTCGTGACGAATTCCGACCAAAGCAGACTAGACTTCGAGGAAATAACCCAGTGCATGAGGAACTGGGCCCGGGCGTACGTCAAGTGGAGTTTGGCGTTGGACGAGAATCAAGGCCCGCATACCGGCGGCTGCAGCACCTGCACTCCGATTGTGACTGTGAACAGTACGTCCGGCAAAGTCACCT
>Ga0070733_10003268_pt1 | contig 11153 bp, 9 predicted proteins | sample Coa_R1_9_FD_66450 | JGI IMG/M metagenome (GOLD analysis project Ga0070733, IMG submission 66450) | Surface soil microbial communities from Centralia Pennsylvania, which are recovering from an underground coalmine fire - Coalmine... | ecosystem: Environmental > Terrestrial > Soil > Unclassified ... | reverse complement strand
CTGGGTTGCTGGGTCAGGGATATCGAACAAGCTGCGTTGGAACTGTTGCGGGAAGGAGCGAAGGCCGATCTCGTTGCCGCTAGCCTCGGCGAGGCGGTCAGACTGTGTATCCAGGCGACGGGAGTGGAGGACCAACGTCAGGCAGCCTTCAAGATAGAAAATCTAAAACGGCAGCTACCTGAGATTTTGGTGGCCACACGACGCGGATAGACCCGCTTTGAAGCGTCGCGTCACGAGGAATCAAACCGTAACCGGAAATGAGCACAAAAAGCAGCGGCCCCATTTGAGCCGCTGTTTTTCTCAATCGCTATTGGCAGGGATGTCTCAAACCGTCATACCCGAGATAGGTCCCGGAAGCCGGATCATAGGACTTGTAACGCTGGGCGCAGTAACCGGAATCGTCGCTCTGGCCACTTGAGACAACATTGGATGGGCCGCTGTCATAGCCGCCATCGTAGTAACCATTATCGGCGTAGTAATCGTCTCCGTAGTATCCGCCGCAGCCGTATCCGAGAGCACTGCCAACTGCCAACCCTCCGGCAAACCCTAAGCCTCGACCGTACCCGTGGCGATAACCGCCACCAGCGAATCGTCCGCCGCCACGTCCGGCAAAGTTGTTGCCGCCGTTAAGGCCGCCGGCGTTAGCCTGCGCACCCCGAAATCCGCCGACGCTAGCCTGAGCACCGCGAAACCCGCCGCCAATCGCAGGCTCAATGCATCGGATATATCTCTCTGGGCCGCCTAGAAAAAAGTGAGACAACCAACTTGCTCTGCATTTGAATGGCTTTCGCCGGTAGGCCTACAGGAAGCTCTTGCGCGCGAGATCGCAGCGAGGCCGTGCACGACGACGCCGAGAGCCTCCCGGTGTGAAGTCCTAGATCGCATTCGCCAGCTTTGGATAAATCAGCTCACAAAATGATAGATCTCGTTGAGGCCAACTGCGCCAGCGACGATCAGGTAAATTGCGACGATATAGTTCAACAGAGCTGGAGCGATGAGGATCAAGATGCCAGCCAAAAGTGAGATGAGCGGCGTGATATGAGCGACAGTGAGAGACACATCAAAACTCCTCTAATTGCAGGTGAAGACAAGTCTGCTGTATCACGGATTGGGATGGGACACGACTGAACAGGTCGGAGACCGCCTGATTCCGGGCGATCGAGTAGAGATTGTTCATTGACGGCCATGCCGCAGGTGAATCCGGGTGGTCAATATTGCTCAGACTCCTGACGGCAAGTGCCGCATTGGCTATTCTGATCGAGGCGCTCCATGAAGCTCCTTGCCCGACGGGTTTCTGCGCATCATCCCCGCCAGCTCTGCGGAAAGCCAGAGGACTCCTCACCGAAGTTATGGGTCAGCTCACTGTCGGTTCGGACAGCAAAGGGCAAATTGCTTCAGTGTAATCCTTCATTTCGCGAGCCGTTTGCGGATCAACTGTAATTCCCGATGGCGCTTTGCGCTCGTCTTGGGGTAAGTCATTTTGAGCTCCCCGAACGTATCGAGGACGATCTGCGATACGATCAGACGGGCGTTCTCTTTGTTATCGGCGGGAACGACATACCAGGGCGAGTGGTCTGTACTGGTTGCACAGAGGCAGTGCTCATAGGCCTTCATGTAATGCTTCCAGAATTTCCGCTCCTCGATATCTGCATTGCTGAACTTCCAGTTCTTCTCAGGCTCGTCGATGCGCGCCAGAAAGCGTTTCCGCTGCTCCTCTTCCGAGAGATGGAGGAAGAACTTGATGATGCGAGTGCCGTTAATGTGAAGGTGTTTCTCAAGATTCACAATCGAACGATACCGATCGTGCCAGACTTTCTTGTCATCGTGCGGAGCGTCTGGGATGCCCTCGCCGACCAGAATTTCGGGATGCACGCGGGCAATCAGAACTTCCTCGTAATAGGACCGGTTGAAGATGCCAATCCGCCCGCGTTCGGGAAGGTCGCGGGTGGTGCGCCAGAGAAAATCGTGCTGCAGTTCACCGGCGCTGGGATGCTTGAAGCTGAACACCTGGCAGCCTTGCGGATTAACCCCAGACATGACGTGCCTGATAGCGCCGTCTTTTCCTGCCGCGTCCATCGCCTGGAAAATCAACAGCACGGCATGGCGATCGGACGCGTAGAGCAGCTGCTGTTGCGCGCTCAATTCTGCGACGTGCTCTCCGAGTAGTTTTTGACATTGTTCCTTCGATTTGTATACAGGATCGACCAACGTTGGCCACTTCTTGAGATTGACCTTATCTCCTTCCCCCACCCGGAAATCCTTTGAAGTTATCTTCATCTTGATCCTGTTCTCCGGTGCAAGCGGCCAGAGTCGTGTTGCTATTGCCTGGGTCGTCCGCTTTAGGAAATCCCGAGACGGGCGAATACCGGAACCTTCACCACATCCAAAACGAACGTCAAAGCCATCGCTGCGGCAAACGTGCCGCCGACCATCGAGGTCGGCAGGGGTGTCATTGCGATTCCGCCGACAGCCAATATCGCGGCGATGAGAACATCGGCTACAGACGACACTGCAAGCCACAAACTTGGGCGGGAGCCCAACAGGTGCCGCCGCTGACGAATGGCATAAATTGTTGCCTGACTCCCAAACACCAAGGCTACGAAGGCGAGGGTTCTTAGCTCGTCGATCCCAAGACCCATCTCGAATTTGCCAACGGCCAGAACCGTGCTGCAAAAGGCCAAGAGACAGATACCCATGACGACGCCGGCCATGGTCAAGTTGCCGATCCGCCAGGAGTTCGGCATGGGGGAGGGGCGCACGTTGTCCGTCGTCAATGACATCGCGAGGAAATCACCAGCGATCATCACAATAACCATCAGCAGTGGAGTCAAAATGGCGTGCCCTGTCATGATCAGACCAACGATCAGGAAGAGAACCGTCACGATCTTCTTGATGATGGAATTCAGCGTGTATGTCAGGATGCGCTGGAACGTTATTCGCCCTTCCTTGACTGCGGCAACGATCCCGGCGAGCCCGGGCTCGGTCAGCACCATGCCGGCGGCTGATTTCGCGACATCTGTTGCCGTGGAGACCGCGATCCCGATTTGCGCCTGGCGCAGCGCCGGCGCGTCGTTGGCGCCATCGCCGCACATTCCGACAGTATGGCCGCCCTTCTGGAACGCCTTGACGAGCTTGTACTTGTCCTCGGGCAGGACGCCGGCGAAGACTGCGAACTGCTCGGCGCGGACGCTATCGGGGATCGGTCCTGGCGGACAAACGGCCCCATCGAGCCCTACGGCATGAGCGACTATGGCTGCCGTCGCCGGCGCGTCGCCCGTGACCATGACGGTGCGGACGCCGAGTTGGTGCAACTCGGTAACGAGCGCCGCCGAGTCCTTGCGAGGCGGGTCGCTCAGTGCAATGAGCCCGGCCAGCTTCACCGCATTCGGCGGTCCGGCCGCGACCGCCAGCACCCTGAAGCCCTTCTCCTCGAGCTCCTTTGAGACGGCTGTAGCCGTCGCCGACGGCTGGGTGAGGCCGGCGACCGCTGCAAAGGCGCCTTTCACGATACGTTGCGTCCCGCCGTCCGGATCCTGCACCGTAGCTTCGGACATCTTCGTCCCCGGATCGAACGGTACGAATTTGATGACCTTTGGCGCATCGGAAGCTGCCTTTCCCAAGGCGGCCGAGCGAATAGCCCCGTCTACCGGGTCTTGTCCGCCATCAGAACTGGCCAGCGCGGCCAGCGCCAGAACATGCGTCTCGTCGAAGCTAGGCATGGGGCGAACGGTGGTCACCGTCAGCGCGTTCTGGGTCAGCGTGCCCGTCTTGTCGGCGCACAGAAGACTCATCGTCGCCGCTTCATCTACCGCGGAGAGACGGGTCGGCAGGACGCCGAGCTTTGCCAACGCCCGTGCCCCGAGCGCCGATGCGAGGGTAAAGGTGGCTGGCAACGCCACCGGGATCGACGCGAGGACTGCCGTCAGGACGAGGGGAATGATTTCATCGAGCGGCATCCTGAGAAGCCAAGCATAGGTCACGAGCAGCGCGATGACGACGCCATTGAACGCGGCGAGATTGCGCACCACCCGCAACACTGCCTTCTGCTGAGAGCTTACGACATGGGCGGTGCGGACGAGCTCCGCAGTCCGGCCGAACTTGGTGCGCACCCCGGTCGCCGTCACCTCAGCCACAGCTTCGCCGCGCCGCACCAGTGCCCCTGCATAGGTTTGGACGCCCGTACCGGCTTCGATGGGCACCGATTCCCCGGTGAGCATGGATTGGTCGATCAGGACTTCGCCCCCGGTGAGGTGCACATCCGCAGCAACCACAGCGCCCAGTGAAAGCTTCACCACGTCGCCCGGCACCAATTCGACAGCGGGTATGGTTTTCCATGCGCCATCGCGACGGACAGATGCGTTCAGTGCGAGCCGCGACCTGAGCGCAGCAAGGGTTGCCTGTGCCCGGCTCTCCTGGAACAGCCCGAGTGCAGCGTTGAATATCAAAAGAGCAGCGATGATCGCGGCCTCTACATACTTGCCGAGCACCAGTTCGAGTATGATCGCGGCCTCCAGCATCCACGGAACAGGCGCCCAGAACTTTTCGATCGCCATCCGCAATGGATGCATGCTGGTATCCGGCATCGCATTTGCGCCGAATTTCTCCAGCCGCCGGTTGGCCTCGCTGGTCGTTAGGCCATTCTGTGAACCAACATTGACTGCGCCAACAGATTTCGAGGGTGCAGCGCTTTCGGCGGACAAGCTCGTGGTCGCGGACATGGGCAAAATCCGAATATACTACTAACGCCAGGTTGGCGCGTTCAAGGCTCTAGCTGAAAGCAAATGGCTTAGCTCTATCGAGGGCAACTTTGCGCGATGCGAAGTTACGCTTGTGGGATGCTCTCCTGAAGGAGGCTTTGGCATTTTCCCAATCCTCCGAGCCTGCGGTCTCCAGCCGACGAGATGAAGCCTCAACTTGAGTCCATACCTTTGCTTAGATCGTCCCCAGCCGAGGCGAGCGCTTGTCTGGCGTCCCGGCATGATACCCGCGAGCATTGCGCTTCCTAATTCGGGAGTCCTTGGTCAATATTGCTCAGTTACCAAAATTTCACGAATTGCGCACGGGTTTCCAGAGGCCGGACTGGAACCATCGCTGTCTACGAACCTTGCCTGTGTACTGCCGGATGCCATCGCCCCTGGCGTCCGAAGAATGACGGCCTCAGCATCCCCCGGTGCTGAGGCCGGTTCTTTTTGGGAAAACCCCACTTCAAAGATCCGGCTTCCTTTTGAATGGAGCGCCTTCACGACCTCGTATTCGGCGCGTTCGCTTAGGACCAAGATGGCGTGGCGGCTCGCCGGGTAATGCGCGGCAACACACCACAACCCGGGCTAGATCTCTTGTCTTATCGATGCCGCCGAACGACCGCTTTGCGCCAAAAGCTGTCAATCGTCAGATCTGGCCGCCGCCAAGCGCAATTCGCGGGGATTACGGAGACCGTTACGACCGCGAGTACCAAATCGTCGGAGATCGGAAGCTAGCGTAGGAAATAGTGGGAAAGCGCAGCTGGGGAGCGACTCGAACTCCCGACCCGAACATTGCGGCTCTGCAGCAAGCTGACGCCGCGCGTGTCAATGACCTAGCTGGCCCGCCAACAAACTAACGCACAAACCACCGCGGTGTCTGCGCAATAGACCCGCAGCGGGTTGCTAAGCGCTCCTGGTCAGAAAGACAATTTCAGCTCCAGGTTGATACCGCTCCACTCTCAGAGAGTCCGTTTTGCTCGCCCTGATATCTTATTTTGCGACGCGCATCGGACCGATCTGTACCAATTGATCTGCGCGCTGTATCTCACGGCGTCATGATAAGAAAACAAAGGACATAGCGCACATTGCGGGGCTAATCCGCAGTCGAAAATCAAAAAATATCATTAAAATCAGTATGATATGGCGGAGAGGGAGTCCGACGCATTAGCCTTCGTCACTATCCGATGACGTCCGTCATCGTGTTAACTAACAACATAAAATAAGAGATCTCTCACATCGTAATTTCGTCCCTTGCCGCTTCCGTTCGCCGGAAGCCGCACCAAATTTGGGGGCTAGTTTGGAGGCTGAGAATGGAGTGCAGTAATGCCGAGCAAGCTCACTGCCCGGAAAGTTGAGGCTGCTAGACCCGGCAAATACAGCGACGGCGGCAATCCGATTGACAATGAGCTAAATGGTAGCCGCCGGTTTCGACGGCATCAGGCGAGATGGCGCAGACGCGCCGCCCTCTGACCTTGGCACCGGGACGTCCGCTGAGATCGAGGAATAGCTTGACCAAATGGCGGCGCGGCATATCCGACCCAAACTCTGGAGAGGCCATCGTAACGGTTCAGACGTGCTTGGACACGGGAAGGACCCGCATCTAGCCCATCGGCGTCATCCGATCGCGACGCAGTCGTCTCGGCGCACGTCCCCATATGATAATTGAGGGCACTCTCGACGAATACGTTCGGAAGTTCATGGCTTTGGCAGTGGGTCAGCATCATTTGTAAGAGATCCACACCGCTCCGCAGTGGATACATTCAGGCATCAATCATCTCACAGGTTTGAAAGTTTGAGGCTGCTCATCTGCAGTGAGCGCGGCCCGTAGCTCCGCAATCAATTGCTCACACGTGGGTAGATGGCCCTCCTCCACATCCAGAATCCGGAGAAATGCTCTTCTTTTTAATGCCGCTAAGGCGGCCGGCGATTGGGTTTCGGAGCCGGCGGCCTCAGAAACGATAGCGATGAGGCGATCAATGGCGTGCAAGCGACCGAGCAGGTAATCGTTCTCGCGGTAAGCGCGCGACAAAAACGCTGCCGATTGATTGAATCCAGTACCCTTCAGGTAAAAAGCTCCCAGTCGGTTGATATCAGCGGCATCTTGCGCGCTAATGCGGTTAATCTTTACCTCATTGAATTCCCCGGCCTCCCTCCATGGCATCACTGGAAACGTTACAACGTCCCAGAAGGGAAAGCCGAGATAGTTCACTAGCAATTCGCGCATCGCAGCGGGGGGCCAGTCCTTGGTTTCAGCAAGAAGAATGTCGATGTCCGACGTGCTGGCCTTGAGATCGGTGTCCGAGGCAAGGCGTTCGATGAGCGCATCGATCTGATTCCTATGTCGCATGACGAACGACTGCGCATATTTCCCTATCTCTCTGGCTTCAGTCGGAGATGGCCCAACGCGAAAGATGTCCTCGACCAGATTGCACGTCGACGCGTTGACGGAGGCGGCCGTCTCTCTTCGCTCCAGTACCTCCGCGCATTCGTAGAACTTGCGTTTTAGGCGGTCGACGACGGCGGCATCCAGGCCATCGAGCTCTTGTGAGCCGAGCATTTGCCTAAGGCGGTTTTGACCTTCGATCAGGAAACGTAGCCGGCGCTTTCGATAGCCCATGTCGAACGCCAGTAAAAACCTGATCCACTTCGGAGCGGTGTCAAGGCCGAGAATGGTTTCCGCCTGCAAGGACCGGCCATCAGCGGACTCGTAAGTCACTCCGGCCTGGATCGCCCAGGCGTTCATGATCTCTGCGATTGACCGCGCGAATGGAGTTTCCGGACGAACGCCTCGGACCTCCATGATCAGCCGACACACGAAATCGCGCGCCGAGGCGAGCTTCAAGCGCACATAGGCATCGTACGCGAAACCTGCGTCGCGGGCGGCCTTGACATTTGCCTGCTCGCGCCAGCCGCGAATTCGATCCTCGCTGATCGGCTGTTCGCGGTCGGTGGTCATGGCCTCTGCGACAAGCCGACCGATATTCGGCCGGGCGCTATCGACAATCGCTCTCAGCCGGCGCACCTGTTCGTTGAATTGATCTACCCAGACAAGTTCATCGGTCACGGGTTGGGACAGTGGGATCTCCGACAGCGCCCCTTTCAATGTCGGAAAGAATCCCGGCATACCGTGATGTGCGGCTAAGCCCGCAGGTGTGGGATTGGGATCAACGTAGACCACCCGTCGGTCTACCTCGCGATACGCGGCGCGACCCCGGATAGCACTGACCGCCTCTCGAAAGGGATGGCTGCTCAAAACACTTCCATCGATGAACGGAACAGTAGTCACGTCAACGTTCATTTGCGCATAGTTCTCGAAATTGTGCGCAATGAACTCTGCGCGGCGCGGCCAATCAATAGAGCGATTTCTGAGGAACTCGTCGACCTCCAGAATGCGCGCCGGTGGAAACGCGCCGGGAATTGACGACGTCGCGCGCGCGGCGAAAGCCAGCGCGGGCGCATTCTTCATTTCGAAATCGCTCTCAACGGCTCCGCTTGCACGCCTGCGATATTTAAAATGTAGCTGGTGACGGTGTTCGCGCTCATGAATGATCGGCGGATTGTGAATCTGCATGGTTCGCTGGTACCCGTTGAAATCAGTCAGGGTCACAAACAAATCGAGACCCTGGCCAGAAGGAAGCAGAGAGGACGTCTCCTCCTGTGGCGTCCCCATAGCAGCCACCGCGTCATACATCAGCGCGGTCATCTTCGGGCCGTCGAAAGGCGGCTGAAACCAGCGAGACCGCATGAACAAGGACAGTTTGGAGCGCACTTCTAGATCGTCGATGAGTTTCATGCCTGCCAGGCCTGCTGCCCAGAACAGCGGGCGAAGAAACCACTTGCTCGATATGTGTGCCTTCGCTTCCGATGCCAGTAGTTCTGTGACATCAGCGTTCTGAAGCCAGAGGTCGCGCAACCGGCCCATCGGCAGATCATGACTCAACGCTCGTGCTAGCATGATGCCATTGATGCCGCCCGCAGAGGCTCCCGCTACGATGTCAACGATGACCCGCAGATCGACCGTTCGACCGATATCGCGCAGCAGATCGAAATAGATCGCTTCAGTGTCGAATTCGGGATCGGCGCGGTCGCGAACATCGAAGAATTCTGCAGCCGAGCGTTTTTCCCGGTCGATGATGGCATGAAGGGCGCTAGACGCCCTGGCGAGTTTCAGAATCTCCTTGGTGATCCCATGCATATAGATAGCGAGTGAGGCGCCGCCGAAACAAACAAGCGCTATCCGGAGTTCCTTTTCGCGCAAGACTATCCCCCATCCTGAAAGGATTTAACGATGCATCACAACAATGACATCGTGCACAGATTGCCGAACGAAGGTAGGAGTACCGTTGTCTGCGACAGTGAGCTGGCGTCGCACATGCCTTCAACACGTTTTGCGGTGCCAATCACAGCGACGTCAGAATGTCCGGTAAGTTCTGCCAATAGGCGACACCGGTCGCGTCTGCTTTTTCGACCGTTGAACACAAATCGCGCCACTTCGGCTACGGCCTCCTCGGAATCAGTTGGTCGATATGCTTCAGCGGATTAAAAAGCTGACTCCACCCAGCCGCCACGCGGTATCGTCTCCCAAAAGATGAGCAATAAACCCGTGAGCCGCCTCATGGTACCGCGATCGGTCAGGCTATTGTCCCAGAAAACGCGATTTCCTGTGGCTAAGAGCCTCGATTGCTCGCCATTCATGGGCTTTCTTTACCAAGTTTGCGACCGCACCACGATAGTAACCCCGACCCTCTCCCCTCGACGATGAAATTCGACCCCAGCATCGTGAAATGCTGTACGAATTGCATTCACGCTTTTCTTTGTAGCCGACTTATCGTCGCGTTCGAAATCGCGGATGGTTTCGAACGACAGCCCCGCTGCATCGCCTAGCTCGTGCTGACTCCACCCCAAAAATGCTCGGGCGGCCCTAGCTTGTTCGACAGTGAAGGGCTGCATGGCGGAGACCTGACGCTCGACTGTAGCCGATCGAGGCCAGAAAGCGGAGTTTATTCGTGTCGGATTCGTTTTGGAACAACCAAACTGCACCCGCGTTCAACGTGGGATGCAGCGGCACTGAAACCGCGTAAGAAGATTGCGAAGAAAAAGAAGGCGAAACGCTAAGCATGCCTGATAACGCAGAAATCAATTTCGATGCTCCCGCAACTCTCAGAAAATGGCCATCAGTCCTGGGCGCACGCCCCTATATGATATTTGAAGGCACTCTCGATGAATGCATCCAGAGCTTCATGTCTATGCCAAAGGGTTAGCATCATTTGTATGAGATCTACACCGCTCCACAGTCTGATTTAGTCAGCGCGGTTTTGTCGGCGGAGCATATTGTTGAACTCGCCCGGCTGCGGGATTTTTTCTAAGCATAATCTTCGCCCGGGGCTTTCCATCGTGTACCTTCTCAGAGGATTGAGCACGGCCCCGTCCGGCAAAGATGGGGGCTCATAAGGAGCGGAGCCGTGCACCGCTTGAGACACGGTTTGGAAGATCAATGTGGAAGTTTACACCTTGTTCCTTTTTTCGTTCGGGAGATTTGAATGAAGAAGCCACCTGCTAAGTCGACTGAGCTTAAATGTCCGGCATGCGATGGCACCGGATTTCCCAAGGTAACTAAGGCAGTGCCGCCCGGCCGCAAAATCTATCCTGCTCCTTGCAAGGAATGTAGCGGTAAGGGACGGATAAAAGAGGCCGCCAACTGAGGCCTTACTTCGGCGGATGCAATTCGCTGTTTAGCCAACCCAAGGCATTTGTGTTCATCGGGTCGGATGCAATTACATTTTGCTCGCTATGGCCGCAATTGGAGCATTCGAACGAGCGATGCTCGAAGCCTTCCGGTCCCTCTTCCACCGCGGCGGTTACCATCCGCGTTTGACACTTGGGGCAGCGGGAACGACCGATCGGCAAGAGCTCCGGATCAGATGTTTTCCACATGCGCATAACCGGTCCAAGCCAGGGAGCAAATTGGAGGCGCAACTCTGTCCCGAGGGGGGCGGCGTAATCAGAACAGAGTTGCGCTGGCCGATGAGGGCCGACTTGACGATACGACATTTGATCGTCGGTACCACTCAAACTCCAGTGCCGGATTATCACGTTTGAAGGAGTTAACTTCATTCACTGGCTAAAGAATTGTTTATGAATCAATAGTCTTGGAACCGCGAAGTCCCTAGGGCTGTTCCCCTCTCAACCGTAATGGAGGAAACAGTCATGAAGAAAATTGGAACCATCGCCGCTGCCTGTCTGGCAGTGGCACTTGCGGCCGCGTCCCCTGCACTCGCTCGTGGCGGTGGCGGTGGGGGCGGACACGGAGGTGGCGGTTTCCACGGAGGGGGTGGAGGCTTTCATGGCGGCATGGGCGGAGGTGGATTTCGTGCCGGCGGATTTCGCGGAGGCGGGGCACACTTTGCGGGC
>Ga0070733_10003267_pt1 | contig 11154 bp, 8 predicted proteins | sample Coa_R1_9_FD_66450 | JGI IMG/M metagenome (GOLD analysis project Ga0070733, IMG submission 66450) | Surface soil microbial communities from Centralia Pennsylvania, which are recovering from an underground coalmine fire - Coalmine... | ecosystem: Environmental > Terrestrial > Soil > Unclassified ... | reverse complement strand
CCGCACGTTCAGCGCCCGAACCCAGAACTCACGGAACAGCACCGCCCCGCGCGATCCCGGGTTCTCCCGGCCGTTCCAGTTGGCCAGCACGTTGCACGAGTCGCCGACCGGGATTGTGCCGGTGCTGGTGGGCGCCATGCCGCCGGGGAACGCCCGGCACATGGCCACCAGCGCTGGCTTGACCAGCGAGGCGCCGTACTGGATATCGGAGTAGAAGAGGTTCTTCATGTCCTGGAAGGTGAACCCCGGCGGGCCAAGGCCGTCGGCGCCGCTGATCCGGGTCGTGATCATGTGCAGCGCGCTGCGGGTACGCAGGCCCAGGTCCGCGCCCTCGGCCCCTTGCACCCCGGTGCCGCCGAGGTCGATGATGCGGGGGAAGCCGGTGAGCGGGTGGGCAGGGTTGGTCATCCACTGGCTGTCGTTGGAGTTCTCGACGAAGTCATGACGCATCAGTTCGGGCTGCTGGCCGGGCCCGAACAGGCCCGGCGCGGCCGCCCCGGGCCCGGTTGCCCAGGCACATGATGGCTTGGCGCCGTCGAGGACCGGAACCCCTGCCGTCGCGAAGGTGACCTTGCCCAGCGCGGTGTCGCAGCGGTTCGCCTCGGCGTTGGTGACGTCCGGAGCGGTCTGGATGTCGGCGTACAGGGTGTGGCCGGCGGTGTCGGCGGCGATCGTGTTGACCCAGGGCAGGCCCTGGTACTTGTCCAGGATCGACAGTTCCTGGGCCGTGGAGTGCGCCTGGTCGGTCGCCAGGAAGTGGTTGAGGAACCGGAAGTTGGTGGCGTTGGCGTCGGCCAGCGTGAACGCCGTCGTCGTGGTCCACGGCAGCGGCAGCAGCCTCTCCAGGTTGTCGATCACCGGCCCGTAGCGGCTGTACCAGATCGTGTCGCTGGCGGGCTTGAGCGTGCCATCCTTCTGGCGGACCTGCACGGTCACCGTCCGGCTGGTCATGGCCAGCGGCTTGCCGTCGTAGACGTACTCGGTGGGGTGCTTGGGCACCAGGGTGAGCTGGTAGCCGGTGAGCGGGATCGTGGTGGAGACCGTGTGGCTCCAGGCCATGGTCGAAGTGAACCCGATCAGCACCAGTGGCAATCCGTACGGGGCCGCCCCTTCGACGTTCAGCACGCCCGGGATGGTGAGCTGCATCTCGTAGAAGCGGTCCGGCCCAGACCACGGGAAGTGCGGGTTGCCCAGCAGGATGCCCGGCCGGTCCTGGCCCCTGGTCCCCGCCGAACCGATCGCGACCGCGTTGCTGCCGATGGTCCCGCGCTGGTTGTTCCCGGCCGTCTGCCTCAGTTCCCGCGCGGCCCAGCCGACCGGCAGCGGCGCCGTCTTCGCGCTGCCGGACGGCGGCTGGGCGGTACTGATCGCGGCCGGATCGGCGGCCTGGCCAAACCTCTCCACCACCTGGTACATCCGCAGGTAGGCGTCCAGCATGGTGATCGGCTTCACCCACGCCTTCCCCCGGCAGACCGGGTCCGGCACTCCCTTCGCGCCGCCCACCGAGGCCAGGTACCCGTTGTACCCGGCCACGTAGCCGCCGACGAGCTGGCGCACCTGCGGGCCGACCGCACCAGGCCCGGTCCGAACCGAAAGGAGCCGGGGAATAACCCGGCCCTGAATAATCGACTTCCAGAAAAAGTCGCTCTGCAGGTTCGGCCCGCTGCCCGAGCTCGCATTCGGCCCGAAATACCGGGACCGCTCTCCCTCGACGGTGATGTACCCGTTCGCCATCGTGCAAATATTGTCGCTGGCGAACGCATACCCGACCCCATAACCCAGCGACCCGAAGTTGTGGGCCGTAATATGCGGAATCCCATAGGCCGTGCGGACGATCGTCGCCTCGTACCGAGGCGTTCTACTGGCCGGGCCGGTAGTGGCCAGCCCCACGCTGGCCGGTACCGCCGCGGCGACGGCCCCACCAGCGGCCACCGCCGCCAGCCACCGCCACCGCGCTTTCCATCGCTTCATCTCGCTCCTCATGCAGGGGGTTCGACGCGATGCCACGTCGCCGCAGACGCAACTGTAGCCTTCCGCACTCACCCTGCCACCCGCCGTCGCACGCTGCCATCCGGTTACCCCCGGTTCGTCCCTGAGGTATTCACCCCCGGCTGGCCGGCACCGAGCCAGCGGGCTCCGGGGTGATCTCGGGCTCGGGCGCCGGGGGGTGCGGGAGGATGCGGGCCAGCGGCCTGGGCAGCCACCAGTTGGCCCGGCCGAGCAGTTCCATGACGGCGGGTACCAGCACCAGCCGGACGACGGTGGCGTCGAGCAGCACGGCTACCGCGAGGCCGAGGCCGATCTGCTTGACCGAGACGTCGGCGCCCAGCACGTTGGACAGGAACACCACCACCATGATCGCAGCGGCAGCCGCCCAGGCTGAACGTCACCCCGCCGGTTAGCCAGGTGTGCAGCCGGGATGCGTGCAGCCGGGCTGGATCAGGTCCTGGACGACCACGCCGCCCCTGGCCACCACGGTGCGCTGGTACAGCGTGCCGCTGCCCGGCCAGGGCCCGGATTGTGCGGCCGTGATCGTGCCGGTGGTGTCGCCGTCGGTGATCGGGGCGCCGGTGGCGTTCTCCTCCAGCGCGGCGTAGCCGATGATGCTCTCCGACAGGCTCGTCTGGTACAGCGGGAAGTCACCGGACTGCTGCCTGGCCACGTCGGTGAGCTGCTGGGCGACGGTGGCCGGCAGGAAGAAGGCGGAGCCTGTCTTGTTCTGCAGGAACCCTTCCGGTGCGTTCACGGTCCAGTCCGAGTTGTCGTCACGGGTCACGTTCACCCCCGGGCCGGACAGAGCCTCGCTGGTGGACTGGGTTTCCTCGCCGTGCACCCACTGGTAGCAGGGGCCGGAGCAGGCCGGATTGATGCTGGACTGGTCGTCGCCGAACTGGAGCTTCTGGTTCAGCGTGTCCGTCCAGGTGCGCCCGTCCTGGCTGACCTGCCCGGAGATCTGGTAGCTGGCCGAGGCCTTCTCGCTGGTGACCGGCTTGCTGGCCGATCCGAAAGCGTGCTTGGTGGTCACCCGGGAGGCGGTGGGGAAGGCCAGCGTGTCGGTGACCACCGAGCCCGTCGTCGGGTCTGCGCCGGCGCCAACCAGCAGGCTGCCGCCGGCCAGCCAGAACCCGGTGTTGTTCAGCACGGTGAGGGAGATCGTGTGGGTGCCGCCGAGCATCCCGGCGAACGGGGTCAGATCCAGCCGGTAGGACGGGATGTCCATGGTGTGGATGCCGGTGACCGGCCGCCAGATCAGCGGGTTGACGCCGCCCGTGTAAACGTAGGGGTAAGGCCAGACCACCCCGGCGGGCTTGCCGTCGATGGACACCTCGATCTCCCTGAAGGCCGGATTCAGGCTCCACCAGAACTCGTCGTTGATCTGGCCGACCGCGTACAGGTCCAGGTTCGCGGTGGTGGTGTTCGTGGGCAGGGTGACCGTGGCCGACAGCGTCTGGCCGGCGTTCAGTGTGTTCAGCGTCGTGGTGGCGCCCTGCGGGAGGATCGGGACGACCTGGGTCGGCACACCGGCGTGCTGCGGTGGTGCGGCCGGGCCGGTCTCGTTGATCGCGTCCCCGGCCAGCGCGGGCGAGCCAAGGCTGACGGGATGGGCTGGCGCGAAGCCGGGACCCGCCGGGTAGAAGAGCAGCTTCGCGGTGATCACCGGGACGCCGTTGTCCGTGGTGGACAGGAAGTTGTCCACGAAGGTGGTGAAGGTCTGGGTGCCGCTGAGCAGCGGCAGGTACCCGGTGATGTTCTTCTGCACGTGCCACCTGATGCCCGCCGGGGTCGGCTCCGGGGTCACGCCGAGGAAGATCTCCGAAGGGCCGGCGAAGACCTCACACAGCCGGTCGAACTGCCTGCCGGACTCGGTGCCGGAGACGTCCAGCACGACATCGGCCCAGTGGCCGCTCGGCAGGTTCACCGTCTGGGTGAACGGCGGCGGCCCGTTGCCGAAGGCCACGTGGTCCGCGATCGTGACCACCACCGGCTTGACCGGTGGCACCTGGAGCGGCTGGTCCAGGGTGAGCGGGTTGGCCGTCTTGGTGAACTCGCCGGGGCTGGCCGCGGTTCCTTTCCCGCTGAGCCCCACGGGCACCGCGACCCGGCGCGGGCCGGCCCGGCCGGCGTGCGGTGCCGCGCCGGCCGCCACCGCGCCGCCGAGGGCGATCAGCAGCAGGGTGGCCATGGCGATGACGGACAGACGGCGGGCAGGCGGGGAATGCATGCGCATGGAGTCCTCCGGGGGCTGCGTCGTATGGGCCTGCCGGGCAGAACCCCGGCCGGTCCAGAGCGACAGTCTGCGCTGGAACCAGGCCGCCCACAAGGGCCCGGCGGCGGATACCCTGCGTCGGTGGGCGGACCGTATGGAGGGTGTTGTGTCGGCTGTCTTAACGGACCCGGCTGGCGGGGATGACATCGAGCGGGAGGTTAGCGGGCAGGTCGCCCGGCGCTGGGAGCGGGTGGATCCGCTGCTGCCGATGCCGGGGCCGATGCGGCCCGGCTGCGGCGCCAGGTTCACCGTCCGGGGAGCCGGTGGGCGGCCGGTGGGCGTCGCGACCTGCGAGCACTGGTCGGGTGCGCCCGGCTCGATGCAGGTGAGCTGGGGGGCGGCCCGCCGGTTCCTGCTGGACGTGCGGGTGGCCGGCCAGGACATCGCCCTCGGCCTCGGCGAGATGCTGGGTCAGTGGCGCGGCCATCTGGCGGCGGTTCCGGGCACCGCGGAACCGGACACGGCGGCGGTCATCACCTGGCCGAGCCGGGACATCGACGGGATCAGGACCCTGGTACGGCACGGCCTGACCCCGCTGGACGTGCTCGCGGCGCGGCCGGCCGGACGGATGGCCGTCGCGGACGCCGCGGCCTGGTCAGGAGTGCGGATCCGGCGGGCCGGCCCGGACGATCTCGCCACGGTCGTCCGGCTGGGGGTGGAGGTCGTCAGCTTCGACGCGCACTTCGGCGGGTCGACCGAACGGCCGGACACCCCGGCGGCGATGGAGCGCGAGGTGACCGGGTTGCTGACCGGATCCGAGCCGTGGACCTGGCTGGCCGAGCAGGATGGCACCCCGGTCGGGCTGCTGTGTGCCCAGCGGCCGGAATCGGCGGCCTGGATCGCGCCGATGGTGCGGGCGGAGCCGGTCGCCTACCTGATGCTGATGATAGTGGCCCCTGAGGTGCGGGGCAGCGGCCTCGGCGCCGAAATGTCCGCCCTGGCGCACCTGGAGTTCGATACGGCCGGGGTGGCGGTCACGCTGCTGCACTACGAGCAGACCAACCCGTTGTCGGTCCCGTTCTGGTCCCGCCAGGGATACCGGCCGCTGTGGACGTCATGGGAAGCCAGGCCGGCCGGTGCCATCCGGTAGCTCACTCCGGTATCCCTGGGCGGGATGGGCCTTTCCGTAGAATGCGGATCCGTGGCAACCGAAGAGAATTCAGCGGCAGATGAAGATCCGCGGGCCGGCGACCAGATTTTTGACACCGGGGTCGCGCATATGGCGCGGGTCTATAACTACTGGCTGGGCGGGAAGGACAACTACGCCGCCGACCGCCGGGCCGCCGAGCGGGTCTTGGAAGCCAAGCCCGACATGGTCCATGGTGTCCGGTCCAACCGCGCCTTCCTGACCAGGGTGGTGCGCTTCCTGGCCCAGGAGGCGGGGATACGGCAGTTCCTCGACATCGGCACCGGCATCCCGTCCGCCAACAACACCCATGAGGTGGCGCAGGCGATCGCGCCGCAGGCCCGGGTCGTCTACGTGGACAACGACCCGATCGTGCTGGCCCATGCGCACGCCCTGCTGGTCAGCGACCCGAAGGGAAGCACCACCTACATCGAGGCGGACCTGCGCGACCCGGAGAAGATACTCACCGCCGCCCGCCAGTCGCTCGACTTCAGCCAGCCGGTCGCGGTGATGCTGATCGCGATCCTGCACCTGATCGAGGACAGCGAGAACCCGGCAGCGCTGGTGGCGACGCTGATGGATGCCGTGCCGCCGGGCAGCTATCTGGCGATCTCCCACCCATCCTCGGACCTGGACGAACGGGGGGCGGTGGTGGCGAAGCGGCTGAACGAGATGGTGGCCGGGCACGTCACGTTCCGCGACCGTGATGAGGTCACCCGGCTGTTCGACGGCCTGGAACTGGTCGACCCGGGCGTGGTCAGGATCTCGGCCTGGCGGCCTGACAGCGAACTCGTCGCCAGGGCACCCGGCAGCGTCTGGGGAGCCGTAGGGCGCAAGCCCTGACGAGCGTACAGTCCTGCCATGACCAAGATCTCGCGCGTGCTGTCCCCGCTGCGCCCGGCCGCCCGCGTCCTGACCGGGTCCACCTACGTACTGCTCGGCCTCGATGCCGTGCGGGAACCAGGCGGCCGCGTGGATCAGGCCGCGCCGCTGCTCGCCACGATCCGCAAGACGGTTCCGCTCCCCGATGACGATGAGCTGGTGGTCCGGGGCAATGCCGCGGTGCAGGTCGCGGCCGGTGCGATGCTGGCCCTTGGCGTCGCACCGCGGCTGTCCGCACTGGCCCTGGCCGGCTCGCTGGTTCCAACCACGCTGGCCGGGCACTCGTACTGGAAGATCGAGGATCCAGACGTGCGCAAGGTTCAGCGCATCCAGTTCCACAAGAACATGGCCATGATCGGCGGCCTGCTGTTCGGCGCGCTCGACGCCCCGGGCGCTAACCGGACTGGGCGGCCGGGATAACCACCTGAGCTGGGCGATCTCGTCGTAGTCGGCCGCGGAATAGCCGACCAGGCCCTCGGACAGGGCGAAGATCCACTCCGCGACGCCCATGGACAGCGCCAGCCGGCTGCACCGCGCGCAGAAGTGCGGTTCCTCCAGCCGTACCGAGTCGTCGGCTTCCAGCCGCACGTAGATCAGTTTCGACCCCTGCAGCATCCGCCAGCCGTCGCCCTCCCGGGCCAGCGTGATGGCTCGCTGCTCGGCGTGGGTCCGGCAGTTGTCATGATGGCCGAACGTCGCGAACTTGCAGTAGCAGTGGTCCTCGCCCGGGAAAGGCACCCCGTTGGTCCCCCAGGCCAGCAGGCTGCCGCCGGTCACCAGCTCCGCTGCGTGCCGGGTCCGCGCATGAGAATCGCGCGCCAGCTCCGCGGCGCGCTCTACCATCTGCTGCGCCGCATCGCTTTCCTGGCGCTTGAGCGGCCGCCATTGCGGCCGCTGCCCTGGCTGCACATCTACCCCCAGTGAGACTTATCCCGGACAACGTCGAGACTTATTCAAAACCAGCCCAGCGGGCTTGACCCCCCGGTTGTGAGATGTGGTGGCCGGCTGAACAAGTCTCATAAGGCATGATCCTCGTACATGAGCGCCGGTGTGGGCGGATGGGAGACGTGGTGGCGAACGTTGTGGTGACCGGCGCGGCCGGATTCCTGGGCTCGCGGCTGGCGCGGGAGCTGCTGGCGGCCGGCTCGATCGGGGTTGCCGGAAGGGAGCCAGCCCCGCTCGCCCGGCTGACCCTGATCGACCAGGCGCCGGTCCCGGCCGATCTCGCCGCCGACGAGCGGGTGACGGTGATCCGCGCCGACCTGCTGGACATCGACCACAGCCCGCTCACCGGCGCCGACGTCGTGTTCCACCTGGCGGCGGCGGTCAGCGCCGAGTGCGAGGCCGACTTCGACCTGGGCCTGCGCGCGAACCTGGCCGCCACGCAGGCGCTGCTCGCCGCCTGCCGGGCGACCGGCACCGCCCCGGTCGTGGTGTTCGCCAGTTCCCTGGCCGTGTTTGGCGGCTCCGCCGAGCACCCGCTCCCGGCGGTCGTGGACGATCACACCCTGCCGAACCCGCAGTCCAGCTACGGGATACAGAAGTTCATCGGCGAGCAGTTGCTGGCCGACTACACGCGCAAGGGGTTCCTGCGTGGCCGCGCAGTCCGGCTGATGACGGTCAGCGTGCGCCCGGGGCGCCCGAACCGGGCCGCGTCCGGCTTCCTGTCCGGGATCATCCGCGAACCGCTGGCCGGCCAGCGTGCCGTCTGCCCGGTTCCACCGCAGACCGAAGTGGCTCTCGTCTCCCCGGCCCGCGCCATCGACGGCCTGCTACGGGCGGCCACCGCGCCCGAGCAGGCCTGGGGCGGCCGGACCGCCGTCACCATGCCCGCCCTCACCGTCACCGTCGGCGGCATGGTCGCCGCGCTGGAGCAGTTGGCCGGGGCCGCCGTGACCGCGCTGATCGACTGGGAACCCGACCCGGCCATAGCCGGCATCGTGACCGGCTGGCCGGCCAGAATCCGTGCCGACCGCGCAGGCCGGCTGGGCCTGGTCCCCGACCCGGACTTCGGCTCGATCATCCGGCTGCACCTGGCCGAGTCAGCTCGATCAGCGCCGTAGCCGTTCCATCCGGGTCGGACAGCATGGGAAGGTGGCCGGTCGCCAGCCGCCGGGCGCCGGTCAGCCGCGGGGCGCAGGCCACCATTTCGAGCTGCGACGCAAGCGGCAGCGCCAGGTCGGCAGTGGTGTGGACGTAGCTGCGCGGAACCCGGCCCCACCGGTCCCTGGTGACCCAGACCGGCGTCAGCAGCGGGGCGGCCGGGGCCGGGCGCAGCCGGGCGAGCGCCACATCGGCGACCCCGCCGGGAGCGTCGGCCATGAACACCTCCCTGGCCCGGTTGCGGTCGACGCCAAGAAGCCCATCGGCCGGGCGCAGGATGGGGCCGAGCAGGCCGGCCGCGAAGCCGGGGGAGGACTGGATGAACCCGACCACGGTCTGCCCCGACGGCAGCAGAAACCCGGCCAGGTAGACGAGGTGCTCGATGAGATTGGGATCCTGCTCGGCGACGGCCGAGATGACCGGGCCCGCCATCGAGTGGCCGACGAGCACCACCGGGCCGCCCAGCCCGGCCGCGGCCTTGGCCGTGGTGTCCGCGTAATTGTCCAGGCTGACCTGCACCGCGGGCATCGGGTCAGTGCCGTGAGCGGGCAGTTCGGGTGTGGCCACCTCGTGTCCAGCGGCCCGCAGCCGGATGGCGGTCATCGTCCACGCCTCGGCGTCAGACCACCATCCGTGCACGAGAACGAAGCGAGCCATCACCGGTTTTCCTGGTTCGGCCGAGGCAGCATGTCAAGCAAACCGGCCGGCTCAGGAGCCGTCCAATAGGTCTTTGTGCGCGGTTGAGAACTGCGACTTATCAACCGTCCACTCGTTCGCGTCCCGGTACCCGCGCAGGAAGCCGAGGAAGCGGTCGAGCAGCGGCGACCGGTCGCCCTGCCGCCAGGCGGCGGCGAGCACGAACAGCGGCGGCGGCCGGAGCGCGACCACCGTGACGCCGTCCGGGCAGATCCGGCGCGCGGTGTCCTCGGCCATCACCGCGATGACCGTCCCCTGCCGGATGGGCTTCCAGTCGGTGTCCAGCGTGGGTGTGGAGGTGCTGCCCGACTCGGCCACCTTCGGGTCGAAGCCGCCGAACTCGGCGCACATCAGCTTCAGGCCCTGCAGCGCGCTGGGGGCGAGTTCGCGCGGGTTCACCAGGAACGTCTCATCGCTGAGCTGGCTCAGCGCGACCTCGGCGCGGCCGGCCAGCGGGTGCCGTCCGCCCATCAGGACCGCCAGCCTGCCCCGCCGGACGACCTCCCACTCCACCCGCGGCAGCGTGGTCAGCGCCGGTATCTGGTGCACGATCGCCACGTGCAGGCTGCTGTCACTCACCTGGGTGAGCAGCCGTTCGCTCACCGCTGCCGTCCGGTCCAGCACGACGTCCGGGTGTCCGGCGCCGAAAGCGGCCAGGGCCGGTGCGATCGCCTGGTCCGCCAGCAGGGCCACCCCGGTGCGCAGCACCCCGGCCTGGCCCTTGCCGACATTGCGGATCCGCTCCAGCGTGCTTTCCATCTCCGCCAGCGTGCGCCGGGCATAGCCGAGAAACTCCAGGCCGGCGTCGGTGAGCTCCACCCCCTGGCGGGAACGTCGCAGCAGCCGCGCATCGAGCGCGCGTTCCAGCTTGGCGATCGACTGGGACAGCCCGGGCTGGGTGATGAACAGCCGGGTCGCCGCCCGCCCGAAGTGCAGTTCCTCCGCCAGCCCCACGAAGTAGCGCAACTGGCGGAACTCCAGCTCCGGCTCATGATCACGAGATTGCGAGCCGGACAGATAAACCACGCTCGATCCGGCGGTGGTCCGGCCCGTAGGGCGGGACATCGCTGACCCCCTCCTGGTCCCGGGGGCCGCCGACGGCACCGAGCCGGCAGCGCCTCCTTCCGGCAAGCATTGCCGATACTGCGGCCAGGTCTCAATCCCTTTCGCCCTGGACCGAATTGCTACCGGAGCGCGGGCCGGCCAAGGAGCCCCACAGGCTCAGGCGGCGACCGCCGGCTGAGCCTGCGGGTGGGTTGTGGCGGGCTCGATAGCCAGGTCGAGTACCTCGCGGACGTCGCTGACCGGGTGGATGTCGAGTTGCTCCCGCACCGTCTCCGGCACGTCCTCCAGGTCCGGCTCGTTCCGCTTGGGGATCAGCACGGTGGTGATCCCGGCCCGGTGGGCGGCGAGCAGCTTCTGCTTCAGCCCGCCGATCGGCAGTACCCGGCCGGTCAGCGATACCTCACCGGTCATGGCCACGTCGGACCGGACGAGCCGGCCGGACAGCAGCGAGGCCAGCGCGGTGGTCATCGTCACCCCGGCGCTCGGGCCGTCCTTGGGCACCGCCCCGGCCGGCACGTGCACGTGCACGCCGCGGTCCTTCAGGTCGCCCACCGGGAGTTCGAGCTCGGCCCCGTGCGAGCGCAGGTAGGACAGTGCGATCTGGGCCGACTCCTTCATCACGTCGCCGAGCTGGCCGGTGAGCGTGACGCCGGTGTCCCCGGTCTCCGGGTCGGCCAGTGAGGCCTCGATGAACAGCACATCGCCGCCCGTCCCGGTGACGGCGAGCCCGGTGGCCACGCCGGGCACCGCGGTCCGCTCGGCGGACTCGGGGAGATGCCGCGGGTGGCCGAGGTAGCCGTGCAGGCCGTCCGGGCCGACGGTCACCGGCAGCTCGGCCTTACCGCTGGCCAGGCTGGCCGCGATCTTGCGCAGCACCCGGGCGATGGCCCGCTCGAGCCCGCGCACGCCGGCCTCCCTGGTGTACTCGGTGGCCAGCTTGCGCAGTGCCGCGCCGGTGAACGTCACGTCGCCGGCGCCCAGGCCGGCCCGTTCGAGCTGCCGGGGCAGCAGGTGG
>Ga0070733_10003266_pt1 | contig 11155 bp, 12 predicted proteins | sample Coa_R1_9_FD_66450 | JGI IMG/M metagenome (GOLD analysis project Ga0070733, IMG submission 66450) | Surface soil microbial communities from Centralia Pennsylvania, which are recovering from an underground coalmine fire - Coalmine... | ecosystem: Environmental > Terrestrial > Soil > Unclassified ... | reverse complement strand
TGGCCAGCCTCACGGCTCGCCTAGTCCTTGGCCGTGGGAGGTTCCAATGCTGAAATTCGCGAAGCCGACCAAAGCTGTGTTGCGCGATCACTTCGACTCTTTATTTCCTGACTTCAACACGGAGTATCCCGACCAGCTTCGCGCCGATGAATTTCTGAATGAGTTTGATGGATTTGTCCGCGCACGCAAGGAAGGCAAACGAACCGAACTTCCTGCATTTGTTCTGCTTTACTTACCCAATGACCATACACACGGCACTACTCCCGGAAAGCCCCGGCCAGCTGCGAGCGTCGCTGATAACGATCTCGCGGTCGGCCGGGTGGTAGACGCGGTCTCGCACAGCCCTTACTGGGACGACACGGCTATTTTCATTCTCGAAGACGACGCTCAGAACGGCGCAGATCACGTGGATGCACACCGATCCATTGCCTTCGTCATCAGCAAATATTCGCCCGGTTCCGCCGATCATCCTTTCTTGGACCACCACTTCTACACCACGGTGAGCCTGATCCATACCATCGAGACATTGCTGGGTTTGCCGCCCATGAATCAGAATGACGGCTACGCGCCGTTGCTGGCCCCGCTGTTTTCAGGAACTGGCAATCAGCCGGCATTCACTGCCGATCGGAGCAATCGCGATAACGGCTTGATCTATCAAATGAACCTGCAAAAAGGACAAGGTGCGAAGGAATCTGCCCAGATGGATTTTTCTCATCCAGACGCGGCGAATGCCGCGACGCTGAACGCAATCTTGTGGCGCGACCGCAAGGGAGATCAGCCGATGCCGGCCGCCCAACATAAAGTGTTTCACGACCAGCCCAAGTCAGACGGCGATTGATCCCATCGACCGCCCTACGCCTGCAGTCAACGCTGGGCCGCTACCCCGGCATCGGCATCGGCAAATGAGAACGCGTTTGAGACATTGGGATATTCTTTTCCGCCAATCTCGACGTACGGGTAGACGAAATAATTCAGCGGTTTCCCATCCTGCTTCGGGCTCAACTCCAGATCGCGTCCCATCGTAAATTCCACACGATTATCGTCGTGTGCGCCGAAGAAGTAGTCTTTTTTCTCCGGATGCTTCCATGCTTCGGAAATGTCTACCGGAATCCATCCGTGCTGTGGTTCAAAGAACTCAGCCCAGCAGTGGTATCCTGCAACTTCGGCTGAATGTTTGTCGGGAGGAAGCGGAAACCCTATTTCGAACCGCGCCGGAATTCCCTGCGAACGCGCCATGGCGATAAACAACGAATGAAAATCCGTACAGTTCCCCTTCTTCGCATCGCAGGCGTAGAGCACGTCGCCGCGTCCCCAGCCGGTGCCCGTCTTGTCGTAACGCATGGTCGTAAAAACGTAATCGTAGATGGCGTGTGCCTTCTCGAGAGGCGTAGTCTTGCCTTCGGTAACCTTGACCGCTAGTTCTGCCGGCAATCCGGTCGTGGGCACGAGCGCATCCGGCGCGAGATATTCCTTTCTCTCCCGGTCGGTAAGTTTTACTGCCTCGAGATGTGGAGAATAGATTCCAAACGTGAGCCGTTCGTGACGGACGACATCGTAGACGACCTCGAAATGCAGTTCCTGCTGTTTAGCCTTTGAGGACTCGATGTAATACATTTCGTTTCCGTACTTCGACTCGTGAGTCTTCTTGAGCGGCAAGTCACCCGTAGCAGAGATGACCTTCACTGTCTGAAAAGCATCCGAGTGCGACTGCGGAATCCAGATTCGCACTTTCTCGCCGGAGGGAACATCTTTGACAGTGAAGGCATAATGAAAGGTGAAATGGCGAGTATCCTGTGCCGACGCAATCCCGGCAAGTGTGAGCGGCAGCAGCAGGGACATCAACAGCAATACTTTCTTTCGCATGAGCAGCTTCCTTTCACGGTGACGAAACGGTTCAAACGAAATGACACACGGGTGTTGGTCGCGGTGTCAAGTAAGTCCGCGTCGTGGCACTGGCATCAGAAGAATCCCTCAAGTCGGCAAGCAAGACTCATATTTTAAACGAGAGAGGGCACTTTCAGTTGGGCGCCGGAATGTGGCCGACGAAGACGCACCGTTGACAAAAATTCACAGGGCCTACGTTAGAATCTTAGCGTGCCTGCTGCCATCGAATGCCGCGATTTGCGCAAGACCTACGACGGGAAAGTGGAAGCCGTTCGCGGGCTGAGCCTGCGCATCGAAGGCGGAGAATGCTTCGGCCTTTTGGGTCCGAACGGAGCGGGGAAGACCACGACGATCGAAATCCTTGAAGGACTGCTCGATCCCACGTCCGGCGAGGTCACGATTCTCGGTCACACCTGGCAGAAGAATCAACGCGAGGTTCGCGAGTGGCTGGGCATTTCTCTGCAGGAGACTCGGCTTTCGGAGAAATTAACCGTCCGCGAGACCATCGACTTGTTTGCCAGCTTCTATCGCGAGCCTCGTTCCGCCGATGAGGTGCTCGACGACCTGCAACTCGGTGAGAAGGCGGATGCCTTTGTGGGCAAGCTTTCCGGTGGGCAGCGTCAGCGTTTGGCAGTCGCCACGGCGCTGGTGGGGAATCCCAGAATTCTTTTTCTCGACGAACCTACGACTGGGCTCGATCCGCAAAGCCGCCGCCAACTCTGGGACATTATTCGCAGCTTCCAACGAAGCGGCGGGACGGTCCTATTAACTACGCACTACATGGACGAGGCGGAACGCCTTTGCGATCGCCTGGCGATCGTCGACCATGGCGAGATTATTGCCGAAGGAACGCCTCCTGAATTGATTGAGCGTCTCGGCGGGCATCACGTGGTGGAGTTTGAGGCTAGCGGCAACTCCAGCGACGGTACGGCCCTCAGCGCCTGGCGGGCTTTGCCGGGCGTGGAGTCCGTGCGTCACGACGATGGCTTGGTCAGCCTGACGGTGCGCGAGCCGCACCTGACAATTCCTGCGTTGCTTGATGCGGTCGCAAAGCACGGTTCGCAACTCCTGCACCTCACCACGCGACAAGCGAGCCTCGAGGATGTGTTCGTCAACTTGACCGGCCGCCATTTGAGGGAGCAGTGAACGGTGGATTCGTAATGTGTGGCGACGGGATTCGCTCCGTCCGGTTCGAAGATAGAGATTGTTGGTCAGTGGAACCCAGACCATGAGCCTCGCTCAAGAAACTCCGGCAACGCCAGCTCGTCCTCCCGTACGGCGCAACGGCCGCTGGTCAGCTTTTTCGCACCTCGTAATCGTGCGAATGAAAGAACTTAAGCGCGAGCCTGAGGTTGTGTTCTGGGTGTTCGGGTTTCCCCTGCTGCTCGCGTTGGGACTTGGAATTGCTTTTCGCAACAAGCCGGCTGATGTGACCTTCGTTGCCATTGTCCAAAGCTCAGGCGCACAAGATGCCTTATCCCTCATCGACCGTTCGCCGCAGAAGTCTTCCATCCATGCCGAAGTGCTCGACACGCCGGCTGCACTTAGAGGATTCCGGCTCGGAAAGTACGATTTAGTGGTCGAATCTGACGGCAAGGGCGGCTTTCAATATCTCTATGATCCCGCGCGTCCCGAGAGCGTGCTTTCACGGGCTGAGGTCGACGACGCCCTGCAAGTTGCAGCCGGCCGTAAAAACCCACTGCCCACCTCATCCGTCATCTCGAACGAGCCCGGATCGCGCTATATCGACTTCCTCATTCCGGGATTAATTGGGATGAATCTGATGAACTCCGGCATGTGGAGCATTGGATTTGCGCTGGTGGATATGCGCCAGCGCAAACTGCTCAAGCGTTTCGTAGCCACACCCATGAGGAGAAGCGATTTTCTTCTGGCGCTGGCCGCTGGCCGGTTAGTGCTGATGATTGTGGAGGTCGGACTGCTGCTCGGATTCGGCGCGCTGGTCTTTCATATCAGAGTCGTTGGGTCGTTGCTATCGATCCTGTTACTCAGTGCAATCGGCGCCGTGGGGTTTGCTGGATTGGGCCTGCTCACGGCCAGTCGCGCACAAAAGATCGAGAGCGTCAGCGGGCTGATCAATTTGATCATGATGCCCATGTGGATCTTCTCAGGCGTGTTCTTCTCCTACGAGCGTTTTCCGTCCGTCATCCAACCCTTCATCAAGGCGCTACCCTTGACCGCGCTCAATGATGCTCTGCGGGCTACGATTCTAGAGGGCGCTCCACTGGCTACGCAGGCCGGGCGGCTTCTTATCCTTCTCATCTGGGGAGGGATTTCCTTTCTCCTTGCCTTGCGTTGTTTCCGCTGGACCTAGCCTTACCGGAGTAGGGGCGAGCGTCCATGCTCGTGCGGGCCGAAGCCAATTGTGGCGGGTTCGGGAAAACGTTCCTAGCTAGTCTTGCGCGCGACGAATCTCAATGACGCGGAATTCATGCAGTATCGCAGATGGGTCGGCGCTGGGCCATCATCGAATACATGGCCCAGATGCGCATCGCATTCGGTGCACGACACCGCTGTCCTCGCCATGCCCAGGCTGACGTCCCTCAAACTGAGGACGTTCTCCTGCGCAATCGGCTGCCAGAAACTGGGCCAGCCGGTTCCAGAATCAAACTTCGTGTCTGAGCTGAACAACGCGTTGTCGCAGCAAATGCAGCGGTAGAGGCCCTTGTCGTGCAGGTTCCAGTATTTTCCCGAGTATGCAAGTTCGGTGTCGGCGCGCCGCGTAATATCGAAGGCGTTGGGAGTCAGCTGCTTTTTCCATTCCGCGTCGCTTTTGATCACTTTCGGCACCTGAACCGTTTTGAGCCGCTCACCCGCATCGGAGAACGTAACGATCGTGATTTCCTTAAGCGTTTCCGTTGATGCAGCTTCTGCAAGGCGAGGTTTCCTCAGCGACCACAACGCCAGTCCCGCCAATGCCGAAGCCGAACTCAGCAGGAACCCCCGCCGCTTCAACCTGCCCGATACCTCATCTTCATCTATTTCAGATTCGAACATGCGCGGCTCCCTTTCGAATGCTACTTGCCTGTGTAAAGCTCCGGAAATTCCTGGTGGAGGTGAGCGACCTTCGGAGCATCGTTGTGGACGATATAAGGATTGTGGGGATGGTTCGCAGCATAATCCTGATGGTAAGCTTCTGCGGGATAAAACGTCTTCAACGGAACAACCTGAGTCACGATTGGACGCGGGAACACGTGCGACTTATCAAGTTGCGCGATATAGGCTTCGGCGATCCGCTTTTGCTCGTCGTTGCCGTAGAAAATAACGGACCGATACTGCGTGCCTGAATCAGGGCCCTGCCGGTTCAACTCAGTTGGATCGTGCGCGACGGAGAAAAACACGCGAAGCAGTTGGCCATAGGTAATCTGCGAAGGATCGTAGGTAATTTTCACGGATTCTGCGTGGCCGGTGTCGCCACTGCTCACCAGTTCGTACTCCGCAGTATTGGACGCGCCGCCGGAGTATCCCGAAGTCGCATTGATCACGCCCTTAACATGCTGGAACACTGCTTGTATGCCCCAAAAACAACCGCCCGCGACGACCGCCGTCTGCTCTCCTTTGCTTGTTGCGACCGCGGCGTCGACCGCCGGACTTGGGACCGCTGTAATCGGTTTGTCCCCGGCGTTGCAGGCGATTGCGCTGCCAATCGTTAGCATTAAGATCAGTGCACATATACGTGAAAAGCCATTCATAATGAAAGCCCTCCAGACTAACGCGCGCATCTTCCGCGGCTAGCTGATTAGAGTCGCGAGACCAATGAAAGTTACAAGGGTCCACAGCAAGCGAACCGGGTGTTGTAACTTTTGTGCTGCTTACGCATCCAAAACCGCAGGTTAAAAAACGCGCCCATGAAGATTCTCTTTATTCTTACCATAGCGTTTCTTTTAGAAGTGTCAATGCCGTCGACCGAATCGGCTGCGGATGCACGGACTGCGGTGTTCGTCGAATTGTTTACTTCTGAGGGCTGCTCAAGTTGTCCTCCAGCCGATGCGCTCCTGCAGAAACTGGATCGGCAACCCATCTCCGGAGAAGAGATGATTGTTCTCAGCGAACACGTCGACTATTGGAACCACATCGGGTGGAAGGACCCGTACTCGTCCCGCTTTTACAGCGATCGGCAGAATGCCTATGCGAGGCGTCTCGGACTGAGCGACGTCTACACTCCGCAAATGATTGTGGATGGAACCAGCCAATTTGTGGGCAGCGACGAGGGGCTCGCTGACAAGGCGTTTGCTAAGGCGATGACAAAGCCGAAGATTACCGTAGGCTTATCGTCGGTTTCCATCGCCTCGACCAATGCTTTACTTGCTCACATGGAAACGGGCGTGCTTCAGGAATCCTTCGGGTTACGTGCGGCGGACGTCTGTGTTGCTGTCGCTCTGAACCGCGCGCAATCGCAAGTTGCTCATGGCGAGAATGCTGGGCGCACATTGGAGCACACAGCAGTAGTCAGAAGGATCGTAAAGGTTGGAAGCATCCAGCAAGGGCAAGCCTTTGCGCAGGATATTCAAGTAAAGCTGGACCCGGGGACTGATATCCACAATCTGCGGTTGATCGCTTTTGTGCAGGAACCGGGTCAAGGTCGCGTCATTGGCGCGGCCATGCACGAGGTCGACGCCGCTTTAGCCGCACGAAACTAACACTTGCCGTGCTCCAAGCTAAATGCCCACCGCGTTCTGTCAGTTCTGTAACTTTCGTGCTGTAAGCACATCTCATCGCCGGGTCGAGCTGTGGCGACCCAATTTCAAACCTCAAAACAGGAGAGTCTTATGAAAAAGTTGATGTGCAGACTGATGGCGATGTGTTTCTTGACGGTATCCCTGGCGGCGTTTGCCCAGTCCGGCGGCGACACCATGAAGCAGGACAACATGAAGCCCGACACGACGAAGCAAGACCAGATGAAGAAAGATGACATGGCGAAAGACAAGAAAGCCAGTAAGACGAAGAAGACCAAGACCGACAAGAGCAAGTCGGATGACATGAAAAAAGACGACACCATGAAGCACGACGACAGCATGAAGCACGACGACAGCATGAAGCAGAATTAGGTTAGCTCATAGGTTTTCGCACTTGGAGGACGGGCAGGGACGCCCGTCCTGCCAGGCGGGGGTGCCCAGCCTCCATCGACTCATTTTCCCGCAGGGGCCGAACTGGCAAACTCTCCGTCGTCATTATCGTCTGCATCCAGACCCGCGCTCTCATTGAGATACTTCTTCATACATCGAACGCAAGGCGTGTAACCTTCGCGACGCGCCTCGCTCGCAGTCATGGTCCGCAAATGTGCTTTGTCATGAAGCAATGGGCACCCAGCCCCCGCATGAAAAAGTTTCCCGTCCTCCGCAACCACGACCATCATTTCCGGTGGTATGCCGATCCCGGGCTGTGCCTGTTCCGAACGCAGTTGAGGGCCGATAAACGCAGAGGAATCTCCAATTTCGAAACCGCCGACAATCAAGAGCGCCGCTGCCACCGCGATCATCCATCCAAACGCGGTCCCTCGCTGACGCGGCATATTCTCCTCGAGCCTTTTATGCAGACGCTGGCTGAAACCATGAGGTGGTTCGAACATACTGTCCTCCCCGTAGAGGCCGATCACGTTGCGAGAGCCCTCGAGTACCGCATTGCATTTCTGGCAACCGCGAAGATGCTCATCCATGGCGGAGCGCAAGTCCGGGGACACTTCGCCGTCGAGATAATTCGAAATCTCGTGCCACATCTGCTTGCACGTCACTACCATGGCTTGGTCCCCTTCGCGAACGACAACTTGCTGCTCCAACTACCGCCGATTCCTGGAGCCAGCAGATCGCGCAGCATTAGTCGCGCCCGTAGCAACCGTGTTTTGACGGACGCCGTGGAAACTCCGAGAGCTTTGGCCGTTTCCTCTATACTCAAATGCTGCATGTCGCGCAGCACAAACACTTCGCGGTATTTCTGCCCCAGCGACGCCAACGCCTCCGCCAGCTTCTGCCGAACCTCGCTTCGTTCCAAAGTTTCCGACGGAATCTCGCGCCAGTCAGCGAAATCGCGCGGCACATAGTTGCCTTCGTCGTCCTGAAGGTCCGCGATTGGCTGCATAATTTCGACGTGCTCTTTTCTTCTTCTCATGCGTGCTTCGTTCACTGTGATTTGAATCAACCAGGTGCTGAATCGCGATTCTGCCCGGAATTGCCGAATGTGTTTAAAAGCTTTCAGGATCCCTTCTTGAGCTACATCCTCCGCGTCCGCTTCGTTGCGCAAAATCGCGAACGCGGTCGAGTACACGCGCCGTTCGTAAGGCCGAATTAACTCGTAAAAAAGCTCATGCTCGCCGTCCCGGATACGCCGGATCAGCGTTTCTTCATTGAGCCTGTCGGCTCGATTCTCCAGTGAAATCGCCTCTTCCGGCATTACTCCCCGCTGTAATACTGAAATCACGACATGCACGCTACAACTACTTGGACAAGTATTCCGGATCCTTCTTCCATCCCGTCAACATGGAAACGAAGTTATTCCAACCGTGCAGGACGACCATGACTAGATGGCCGAACACGAACGCGAGAATTGCCCACATGATCAGAAAATGCCACAGCCGCGCCCAATGGAAGCCGCCCATCATCCAGGCCAGCCATGAAAACTGCACCGGCTTCCACACTGCGAAACCGGTCAGCACCGACAGCACGCCCAGTCCGATCGCGGATGTGTAAGCGTGCTTCTGCAACGGATTGTAGGCTTCTCTGACCGGTGGCTTCGGGCCAAAGAAAAAATAGTAGCGAACCATCGGCCATACTCCGGGCAGGTCTCGCCGCACAAAAAGTACTTGCTTATAGTTGGCACTGAAAATCTGGTAGCCGATGTACACCATTCCGGTCGCGATATAAATCCACATGAACGTGAGATGCCACTGCAGCGCGCCGCCCAGCCAGCCTCCAATCGCAAACGACTGTGGCCAGTTGATTAAGTCTTTCTGCGGGATTTTGGCGCCGAAGCTCGGAAAGGCTCGAAAGATTTGGAGTCCGCTGCCGATCATCACGAACAACGCCACAGCATTCACCCAATGGCAGAGGCGAACGATAAACGGATGCTCGTACACCGCCTCGCTGACCTCTCCGGTCTTCGCGTTCTCGATCGCGGCCATTCGCGTCGACATGAGCCCTCCTCGGCGCTGTTAGAGTCCGTAAAAGTACGAGTAGCCCTGATCTTCCCAGTAGCCAACTCTTTGCAGCACATTGGTCACTTTCAGATCAGTCAAATATTTAGCTTGCTTATAGCCAACTTTAGTTGGGATGGTCAGGCGCAAAGGGGCGCCGTGCTCGCGAGTCAATGGCTGGCCGTACATTTCGTAACACAACATAGTCTGAGGGTGCAGAGCTGTCGCCATGTCGAGGGACTCGTAGTAATCGTCGGCGCACTCGACGTAAACGAAGCGGGCAGTCGTATCAGCGCCGACCATCTTCAAGAAATCGGAGAGATGCACGCCGCCAAAGTTGCCAATTACATCCCAACCCTCGACGCAGATGTGCCGCGTGTTCTGGTTGAACTTCGGCAGAGTTTGAATCTGGGCCAGGATGTAGTCGCCGGGTTTCCGCACTGCGCCTGAGACCGTGAGATTCCATTTGTCGAAATCAATGCCGGGGTCGGCGACGTCGTAGCCGTTAATGGGGAATTTAGGAAACGGAGTGAGTTCCGAATCGGCAAAAGTCGGGGCAAGGTGACCAGTACGAAACATCTTGGCCGAGGCCGAATCACTGAAGCCGAGCCCGGCCTTCAGAAGTGGTTTCTGCAGCGTAGGAATCGCAAACGCACCCAGCGCGAGGACCGGCGTCAGCTTCAAGAGTTCACGCCGGGTCATGCGCTTGAATTGTTTGTCGGTTATTTGCGATTTCATAAGTGCTCCTCGGCCCCGTCTCGACGAAGATGGGATTCTCCGGGCATCAAAAAGTTGCATGCGACGAGGCAATCAAACTCTGTCGGCAGTAAGTTCCGGCAGACAAGTCAATCGCGGCTGAATCTCAACGAGCGAACATTTCTTGCAAATGAGTTCCCCAAGGATGATAATTTGTATCACCTTTGGGCTTTGTTCGTGAGCGGGAGTAGTTCAGCGGTAGAACGCCAGCTTCCCAAGCTGGATGTCGCCGGTTCGATCCCGGTCTCCCGCTCCATCTTTCCAGTCAGTTAGCAAAAGGGCTCGCGATTGGTTGTTCGCATTGGTGATCAGAACCGCGGCCAGAATTCTCACTGGAATGGAAGGCCATTTCGCTCAAATCCCCTCACGGAAGGCAGATGAGACAAGTCCTTCATTCAAAGTTTGTCACAGCCTGTCGAGGGCAGCCCCATGTCCAACGTGTTCGAAAGATTCAGCAGGCGGAGGAAGCGATGGCGCTGCGCAGTCGTGGATAGCCGAGGGCGGCATCCGTATTCCTAGTCTCTCTCCCAAACCTGTGACTGGCGAGCGCGCATGCCTGAGCCCGCTGCGGCAGAGGATTCGTTCTTCTTCTGCCAATCGGTTTCGCTGAGCACGGTGATCGACTCTCGTTTCTTTTTCTTCAGGCTAGAGTTGATGGCGGGCAGTGCCTTCTGAGTTTGCTTCTGGAAGTCGTCGACTACGTCCTGCAGTTCATGGCCGAGCGACTCCGCACGCGCTACCTGATAATCGGTAGGCTTGCCGTCGTAGCTGGTGATAGCGCCGTAAAGCTGGCCGAGGTGCTCGCGGATGCGTTCTTCGCCGGTAATCATGCCGCCCTCTTTCGTGGCTACAATTTTGGAACGCAGCGTATCGCAATCGGCGGCGAGTTGGAGCAGTTGCTTTTCCAGCGGATCTTTTTCCGAGAGCTTCAAAGCGCGCGCGTTGGCCGCGTCGCGTACTCCCTCGATCGCCTCCACGGCAAAGGTCATGTGCTCCAGTTCTTTGTAGACCTTCATCGAGAGATCGAATTGGGCCTTGCGCTCGTCGACGGAATACTTTGCCCGTGGGTCGATGGCAACGTTCAACTGCTCGGTGTACGTTTGATCTCCCTTGGTGAGCTTTATCGTGTAAGTGCCCGGCAAAACGCGCGGCCCTTGCGCCGCCTCAAATAGCGCCGTCGCCGCCGGAGCGACCGCAGGCGGCTTCACGCGCATGCCCCAACCGGCGCGGTTCAGCCCGCGACGCTTGCTGCCCGCCACAGTGTCGACAAGCTTGCCGTCCGAATCAAGAATTTCGATCTTCAAATCGCCGAAGATGTGACGGCCTTTTTGGTAATAGGTGATCTGGGCCTCGGTTGGCCGATTCCGTCCC
>Ga0070733_10003265_pt1 | contig 11155 bp, 8 predicted proteins | sample Coa_R1_9_FD_66450 | JGI IMG/M metagenome (GOLD analysis project Ga0070733, IMG submission 66450) | Surface soil microbial communities from Centralia Pennsylvania, which are recovering from an underground coalmine fire - Coalmine... | ecosystem: Environmental > Terrestrial > Soil > Unclassified ... | reverse complement strand
CGATCCAATCTTTCTTCTTCTTCAAGCACGTTTCGAAGGCGTCGACAGCGCCTGCATAGTCGCCGCGCTGCAGTTTCAGGAAACCCAGGCGGAAAGCGGCATCTTCCCAATGCGGGTTAGCGGCCACCAGCCGCTCAAAAAGTTTTTCGGCTTCGGTGAAGTTGCCTTCTCGTTCTGCCACCAGCGCCAGGTTCCACAGCACCCCCGGCAGATCAGGCGAAGTGGCCAGCACTCGCTCGTACGCCTGGCGCGCGCCCGGCAAGTCGCCGCGATCCTGCAGCGCCGAACCGAGATTCGCGTTGGCTTCCACTCCCTCGGGACGAACCCGCACCGCCTCCCGGAAAGCATTGGCGGCCTGTTCCAGCCGTCCCGTTTTCTGGTAGGCCACCCCGAGATTGAACCACCCCTCGTAGGAATCGGCAGCTACTTTCACAAGCTGCGAGCAGTGCTGTAACGCGCCGCTATAATCGCCCCGCGCCAGCGCCATGGAGGCCAAAGCCTCCAGCGCATGGCGAGACTGCGGCTGAATCTTGAGCAGCCGCTCAGCCAGTTCCTTCGCCTTGTTCTCGTCCTTGCGAGCCAGCGCCGCCGCCATCAGATTCGAGAGGAGCTCTGTCGAATTCGGATTCGCCGCCAGCAGCTTCCTATAAATTTCCGCGGCCTCCTCCAACCGCGCCAATTGATGCAGCGCGATGGCCTTCCCGAACAGAATTTTGTCCTGGTTTGCACCCTTGCCACTCAGCGCAGCTTCGAATGATTGGCGAGCGCCGTCCCACTGCTCCAACTTCAGCCGGCACAAACCAAGATTGTAGTGTCCGGTATAATTTTGCGGCTCGATCTCAGTGGCCTTGGCGTAATTGCGCGCTGCTTCGGTCCAGTTTTGTTGCTCGAAAGCAAGGTGACCGAGTCCAGTATGAACTTCGATCGGGCTTTCGCCCCGCGCCGCTGCCCCTTCCAGCGCGCGGATTGCATCGTCAACGTGACCCTCGGACGCGAGAATCACCGCTTTGGCCAGCGTAGGCGATTCCGCCCGCCGCTTGGCCTTACCCTGGGCCGCGTCACTGTCGCCGCGCATCAATCTTTCCACCAGATCGTCGTCCACGAAGAAAACGGTTTGGTCGCTGTTTTCCGCCATTACGTCTCCTAGTTCTTCCTCATCTATTTCTCGTCCTCATCTATTTCTTCCTGATGAGGGGAACAACCGTGAAGTTGCTCCGCAGCGCGGCGCGCTCACCATCCTCGCTGTAAAGACCCGCGCCGCCCGACTTGATCCGGTCATCGGTCCAGTCCTCCACTTTCTGGTCCTGCACCCAAGTGGTGAAGTGATTGCCAACCGCCTGGAATCGAATCTTGTAAACCCCGTCCGCACCGGTCGCCGGCGGGGCCGGAACGCGCGTGCGAGCCAGTTCCTCGCCATTGATCACGGCGTAATGCGACGCGACGACGAACGGCGCGGTCCCCGCGTTCTGAATCTCCAGCTTGCTCACATAAAAATTCTGTGGATCTTTCGCGCGGTACACCCATCCGGCGGCCTTGGACTGAATGGCGATCTCGAATTCCAAGCGATAATCCCTCAAGTCCTCCGAGGCGCGCAGCAAGGAGATTCTGCGCGGGCGCCTGGTGTCCGGTGAAAAGTTCTGGAGCCAGTCATCGGGCGCGTTGGGCAGCGGCGGGCCGGCGTCGACCATCGGCGCGTTAGAAGTACTGCCGTCGTTGCTCTCCACGAAGAAAAAACCGGCGGCAAGGGCGAGACCCGCGGCCATCCCTGCCGTAGCCTTCACGGTGCGCGATAGTCCCGAATTCATCGGAGAACTGAGCTGGATCTGCGGCACTGTGCTGGCGCGCTTGGCGGCCGCACCCAGAATCATCACGGTGCGCAACGGCAAAGGGTCATGGCGCGGAGCTTGAACAGTTGTCCCGCCGGGCAGCGCCGAAAAAACCTGAACCGGCCGAGCCCTGCCGGCAGCGACGCCGTGCAGCGTTACCGGCATCGGCCTGGTGACCCGCTCGGGTATCGATACGGGCTCATTCTTAGCTGCTGGCTCGATAATAGTAGCTTCGAGGACGGCGGCTTGGGGGACTGCGGGCGCGCGATCGGGCCCTGTTTCAGACCCGATCTTGAACTGCTCAAGTTTGTCCAGCGGACCGAATTCAATCGCGAAACCAGTGAACTCCCGTTCGGGCGCCTGCCACAGGGTTGGCTCTTTGCAAGGAAATTGCGGCGGGATGCGTACATCCCAAGGCGTGTTGGCGGCCTCCAGGATGGCCGCGGTGCCGTTCACGTGAACCTCGACCACCGGCGCCACGCCCATGAACCCGCGCACGTCTAGACACCGTTCGTGCGTGCGCCCAGAAGGATTCTGGATCCGAGCTGCCGGAAGGAAGCGAACCTGCGGCGCCTGCGGAAATGCGGCGGGAGGAGAGTCGAATCGCCGTCGCGGTTGTTCCGGCGTCAAGGCGTGTGCCAGTTCCATTTCTCCCAAAACTGTCGCCGCCGTCCGAACTGCTGTGGGAATAAGCTGGTTCACCAGGATCCCCGCCATAACAGCCGGCGCACCGTTCTCGGACGCATGCGGCGTTGGGGCGGGCGCGGGCTGGGCTCCGGGCGCCTCCGAAAGTCCTAAGGTGATTGGTCCCCTGTTTTTTTTGGGTGAAATCTGTGCGCCGGCCTCGGAAGGTTTTTCTTCCAACAGACGGCCCAGCGCAAGCTGATCGTACTTTTCCCGGTATTGCCGGCGATGGGTGTCAGAGCAGAATTCCTGACGCGCAAGCCGCTTGAAAACAGCCAGCTCCTTGCCGCAATGCAGACAACGCATGGCCGTTAATCGTCTTTTTTGTGTCCGGGCTTAAGGGCATTCCCGCGCTTTTCTGCGGGGGAAACACCTGAGAGATCTTTCAACCGATTCCCTACGCCGTGGATCTTCTATTTACCCCCGGCCCTAAAGTTATTTCCTTACACGCCGATTTATTGACTTCATGGCGTCGGATGCGAACGGAGGCAGTATGGCGAAAGCTGAAGCGTTGAAAATCGCGCTGGAATCGCTGCGCGGTGCGATTCCAGAACTGCAAGGCGTACTACTTGCATCTCACGAAGGTCTTCCCATCGCCCACGCCCTCACTAATGGAGCGGACCCCACCCGGGTGGCGGCCATGGCCGCGGCCGCATCCAACCTGGGACGCCGCGTAAGCGATAACATTCATGCCGGAACGCTGGGCGAAGTTGCGATCCAGGGGGAACAGGGCGCGCTGTTCGTCTACTCGGCCGGTCCTAAGGCAGTCCTCGCGGTGCTCAGCCCACAAGGTGGCAATGCCGGTTTAATCCACCTGGAGGCGCGCGCGGCGGCGAAGGAAATCGCGGATTTATTCTAACTCGGGTTTATTCCGATTGGACGGGGTCTTGCAGCTCGCGCACAAGCCCCGTCCTTATTTTTTGCGCGGCGGCGCGTCCCGCTACTTCAATCAACTCCGAATCGCCGGCCTGGCGCACGCGTTCCAGACTTCCAAAGTGCTTCAATAGCTTCAGTACCGTCTTCTCGCCGATCCCCGGGATCACATCCAGTTCGCTGCGCAGCCGGCTGGCGTTGCGGCGCGTGCGATGGAACGTCACCGCGAACCGGTGCGCCTCGTCACGGACCATCTGCGCCAGGTGCAGTACTGGCGAGAACTTGTCGAGTACAATCGGCTCGTCCTCTTGCCCGTGCACGTAAATCCACTCCTCGCGTTTGGCGATGGCGGCCAGCGGCTGACCGGTAATGCCCAGCGCCTCGAGCGCCTGCGCCGCGGCATGGAGCTGGCCCAGGCCGCCGTCCACCAGCACGAGGCCCGGCCGAGGCGCGCCCTCTTCCTTCAATCGACCGTAGCGCCGCGTGATCACCTCCCGCATCGACGCGAAATCGTCATTGCCCTCCACCGTGCGGATCACGAATTTCCGATAGTCGGACTTCTTCATCCGGCCGTCTTCCCACACCACCATGCTGGCCACCTTGTCGGTGCCCTGAATGTGCGAGATATCGAAGCATTCGATTCGCCGCGGCGGCAGTTCCAGCCCCAGCGCGTCCCGGAGCGCCTCCTGAATCGCTTTCGACGACGGCTTCAGCACGCGGAAACGCTGCTCGAAGCTATGTTTGGCGTTCGATTCCACCAGCTCCAGCATGGCCTTCTTTTGGCCGCGCTGCGGCGTGTGGATTTCGACTTTGCGCCCGCGGCGCTCCGATAGAAATTCCTCCAGGAGCGCGCAGTCTTCGAACGCCACCGGCACGTGGATAAACCCCGGCACATACGGCTCATTCAAATAAATCTGCTTGAGCAGCGACGCGAAAAACTCCGGCGGATCGAACTCGCGCTGATCCTCCCAGAAGTATTCGCGGCGGTCCACGATGCGCCCCCCGCGCAGATGGAACAGGTTCACCGCCACCAAGGGCGGCTCGGCATGATAGGCGAAGATGTCGGTGTCGGCCCCGTCGGCCGCGGCCATCTTCTGCCTCTCCCCCATTTCTTCCACGGTCCGGATGACATCGTGCAGCGCGGCGGCCTCCTCGTAGTGCATTTCCGCACTGGCCGCTTCCATGCGAGCCCGCAGCTCCTGCGCCAGGTCCTTGTGGCGGCCTTCGAGGAACAGGCGCACTGAACGAACTGTCTCGGCATACTGCGGATCGGTCGTCAGCCCCTGGACGCACGGCCCCAGACACCGGTGAATATGAAACTCCAGGCACGGGTGGGTGTGCGTTCGCGTCAGGTCCACGTTGCAGGACGGCACCTTGAAATGCCGGTGGATGAAGTGCACCAGGCGGTGCGCCAGATTGCCCGGAAAATATGGCCCATAGTAGGTTGACCCGTCTTTTTTCAGCCGCCGTGTCACATACACGCGCGGGTAACGCTCCGCCGTCAGTTTGATGTACGGATAAGTTTTGTCGTCCCGCAGCAGGACGTTATAGCGTGGCTTCCACTGCTTGATCAGATTGTTCTCGAGCGCGAGCGCTTCCTTCTCGTTATCCACCTGGATAAAGTCGATGTAGCGCGCCTCGCCCACCAGCGTGCCGGTCTTCGAATCCGCCAGGCGCTCGTCGGAAAAATAGCTCCGGACGCGCGCCCGCAGGTTGTTAGCCTTGCCGACGTAAATCACCGTGCCGAAGGCGTCTTTGTACAGATACACTCCGGGCAGCAGAGGCAGTTCGGCAGCGCGTGCGCGAAGATCGGACATCGGTTCTATACTTTAATTGTGACACGCGGCGTTTTTTGGCTTGCTCTTTTGCTGTCCGGAGCATCCGCCCGCGCGCAAAATAAGCCGCCGGAGCCTCCCGCAGCCCCCCCATCCGTCAAGGAGCAGGAACCTCCCGAAGAGGATCCCGGCCTCATCCCGAAAGAGTACTCGTTCAATCCGCTGGAGGCCTCGAGCAACATCACGGCCGGCAACTTCTATTTCAAGAAGGGGAACTATCGCGCTGCTTCCAGGCGTTATCTCGAAGCTACCAAGTGGGACCCAACCTCCGGCGATGCGCTCCTCAAGCTGGCCGAGGCCGATGAGAAGCTGCGTGATTTCGCCGGCGCGCGCGAGGCCTACACCAAGTACCTTGCCATGCCGGATATCAAGGACGCCGACCTTGTGAAAAAGAAGCTCGCGAAGCTGCCCCCAAGCCGCACCAAAAAATGACCGACAAAATCGTCGTGCTGAGCACCTGCGATTCGGAGGAGCAGGCCGCGCGTCTGGCGCGTCATTTGGTGGAACAACGCCTGGCTGCCTGCGTGAACATCCTTCCCCACGTACGCTCGATTTATCGGTGGGATGAAAAAGTGGAAGACGCAGGCGAATGGATGCTGGTGATCAAGTCCCGCTGCGACCTTTTCGTCGCCCTCCGCGCCGAAATCGAGAAGATACATTCCTACGAGGTTCCGGAAATGATCGCGCTGCCGGTTGTCGATGGGTCCCAGGCGTATTTGGGCTGGCTCGACCACGAACTCAAAGCTGCCGAATAGGCTCCCGTTGGGGCGAATTTTCGCATGCCGCCAAGCAGCACTCTTACTTCCCGAGCCGTTCCGGCCCCTGCGACAGCATCCTCAGGCGATAGAGCCCCTCGCGCGCTGTGATATAGAGCGTTCGCTTGTCCGGCCCCGAAAACGCCACGTTGGCAGGCTGGCGATCCACCTTGATAGTGCCCAGATACTGGCCTGAGCTGTCGAAGACTTGAATGCTGCTGAACGTCGAGATGTAAACCCGGTCCGCGCGATCGAGGCACAGACCATCCGCCCCACTCTCCCCGCCCGCTGGAGTGTCGTGCAGCGTCGCAAATGCCCGCTTGTTCTTCACTGATCCGTTGGCTTGCACCTCGAACGCAAAAACCGTGTCACCAATTGTGTCGTCGACGATCAGCGTCTTGCCGTTCCGCGTCAGCGTGAGGCCGTTGGGCCGCGCGATGGTATCGTCAATGACGATCGGCTGTTTGGCGCCCGGCGGCAGATAGTACACGTACGACTTGCGGCCCGGAAGCACCGGACGAGGACCAGGGTCGGTGAAATAGATCCCGCCCTTGGCGTCCACGATCAGATCGTTGGGCGCAAGCAGCGGCATTCCGGGAATGCCCTCGGTTACAGTGGTGATCTGGCCGTCCCGGCTTCTCTTGCTGATCCGCTTGCCGTCGCCTTCGGCGCCCAGCAGATCGCCGTTTTTCATCAAAGCTAGCCCGTTCGTGCTGTTGGTCTTCTCGCGAATCACCGTGATCTTACGGTCCGGATCCATATGGTATGTCTTGCTGGGCTCCCGGATGTCCGAAAAGTAGAGGCCGCCGTCGGCGGTGCCCACAGGCCCCTCTGTGAAAATGAAGCCTTCCTGGACAAGTTCGGGTGCAGAGCCCGCCGCTACGATGCCGGCGATGCCCTGTGACTGAGCCAGACACCGCAGTCCGAATAAGAAGAAGAGCGCCGCTCGTTTCATGCTACGCCTTGGACCCTTCGATGCGCATCCGGTAGAAGGAGCGCCACACGAAGACCAGCGAAATGATCAGGAACACCACGCCGAGGCTGGTGCTGACTCCGTTGCCTTGCTTGGCTGACAGCGACACCGCCAGTTCCACTGCCAGCAGCCCGAACAGCGTCGTGAACTTGATGATTGGGTTCAACGCCACCGACGACGTGTCTTTGAACGGATCGCCCACCGTGTCGCCCACCACCGTCGCGTCATGCAGCGGAGTGCCCTTGGCCTTCAATTCCACTTCGACGATTTTCTTGGCGTTGTCCCAGGCGCCGCCCGCGTTGGCCATGAAGATCGCCTGGTAGAGTCCGAACAGCGCAATCGAGATCAGGTAGCCGATAAAGTAGTACGGCTCGAAGAAGGCGAATGCGAGGGTCGAGAAGAATACCACCAGGAAGATATTGAACATGCCCTTCTGGGCGTACTGGGTACAGATCTCGACAACCTTTTTCGAATCGGACACGGAAGCCTTGGTGGCGCCTTCCAGCTTGATGTTGGCTTTGATGAATTCCACCGCGCGATACGCGCCGGTGGTCACGGCCTGAATCGAGGCCCCGGTGAACCAGTAAATGACCGCCCCGCCCGTGATCAGGCCCAGCAGAAAAGGCGGATGCAGAATCGACAGGTTCGACAGCAGTTCCGGCCGCAGTCCGTCGGTCAGCGCCATGATGATCGAGAAAATCATGGTCGTCGCGCCCACTACGGCCGTGCCGATCAGCACCGGTTTCGCCGTGGCCTTGAAAGTGTTGCCGGCACCGTCATTCTCCTCCAGGTTGTGCTTTGCTTTTTCGAAATCGATGTCGAAGCCGTAGTCCTTCTTGATCTCGCCCTTGATGCCGGGAATCGTCTCGATGACGCTCAGCTCAAACACCGACTGCGCATTGTCCGTCACGGGCCCATAGGAATCCACCGCGATGGTCACCGGGCCCATGCCCAGGAATCCGAATGCAACCAGGCCGAACGCAAATACAGCCGGGGCTTTCATCAGCGCGTCCACGCCGTAGGAGCTGACGCCATAGCCGATCGCCATCAGCGCCATCATCGTCAGTCCCATCCAGTACGCGCTGAAGTCGCCCGCCACCAAACCGGAAAGAATGTTCAGCGACGCCCCGCCCTCGCGCGAAGAGGTCACAACTTCCTTGACGTGCGCGGAGTGCATGGAAGTGAAGACTTTCACCAGTTCCGGAATGATCGCCCCGGCCAGCGTGCCGCAGGTGATGATGCTCGATAGCTTCCACCACATGGTTCCGTCGCCCAGTTCCGGAATCATCAGATAGGAAACCAGATACGTGAGCGCAATCGAAATAATAGAGGTCAGCCATACCAGCGAGGTCAGCGGCGCTTCGTAGTTCAGCACGTCGGCGTTCCGATACCGGGCCCTCGCCACCGCTTCGTTGAGGAAGTAGGAAATCCCGCTGGCGATGATCATCATGATGCGCATGACGAAGATCCACACCAGTAGTTCCACTTTGGTGAGGTCGTTGTTGACCGCCAGAAGAATGAAGGTGATCAGCGCCACGCCGGTCACGCCGTAGGTTTCAAACCCGTCGGCCGAGGGACCCACCGAGTCGCCCGCGTTGTCGCCGGTGCAATCGGCGATCACGCCCGGGTTGCGCGCGTCGTCTTCCTTGATCTTGAACACGATCTTCATCAGGTCCGCGCCGATATCGGCGATCTTGGTGAAGATGCCCCCGGCCACGCGCAGCACCGCCGCACCCAGCGATTCTCCGATGGCGAATCCGATGAAACACGGCCCGGCGTAGTCGCCGGGAATGAACAGGAGAATGCAGAGCATCATGAACAGCTCCACGCTGATCAGCAGCATCCCGATGCTCATGCCGGCCTGGAGCGGAATCGCGTAACAGGGGAACGGCTTGCCGCGCAGGCTGGCAAACGCCGTGCGCGAATTCGCGAACGTGTTGACCCGGATGCCGAACCATGCCACACCATAGCTGCCCCCGATGCCGAGAACGCTAAAGGCCAGGATGATCACCACTTTCAGGGAGTCGTAGTTGCTCAGAACTCCGAAATAGAGCACGATCACCGCGCCGATGAAGACCTCTAGAATCAGAAGAAACTTGCCCTGCGTAATCAGGTACGTTTTGCAGGTCTCATAGATCAGCTCAGAGACCTCCAGCATCGACTTGTGGACCGGGAGATTCCGCAGATGCTTGTACATCATCAAGCCGAAGAGGGCGCCCAGGACGCTGACGCCCAGGCCGATCATCAATAAAGTCGGCCCCTCGATTCCGCCCATGAACACCCCCTGATGGAGGTCTGGAAGCCGCAGCGACGCTTCGCCGCCTTGAGCCAATAGCGGGGATGACCCGGTGATCACCGCAATCGCCAGGATCAGCAGGTAACAGGCGCATTTCAAAACGCCAGACAACGCGGTCATTCGCATCCGGAAAAGATCCTCCAAGTTGGGAAACGTGAGAGAGAAACCGCCGTCCGGCGGCCTCGAGCCTGTCTCATGTCACCATAGCGCAAGTAAAGACTGGTTCGCAACGAGGGCAGTGCATGTCAGGCGCATGCGCGCTAGAATTAGACGCCGGGAGGGGCTCTTGCATGCGAATCAGATTTTGCGCGCTTGTCCTGATGGGGACGGCGGCCATTGCGGCCGACAACTCCGCCCCCACCGTAACGTTCAACAAAGACGTCCTCCCGATCTTGCAGAAAAATTGCCAGACCTGCCACCGGCCGGGGCAGGTCGCGCCCATGTCGTTCCTCAGCTATCAGAGCACGCGCCCCTGGGCCCAGGCGATGAAAGCCGCGGTGGCGGCGCGGAAGATGCCGCCGTGGTTCGCGGATCCGCGGGTAGGCCATTTTCTGAACGACCGCTCGCTCAAACAGAGCGAGATCGATACCATCGCAAAATGGGCCGACGGGGGGGCGCCGGAAGGCGATGCGGATGATGCTCCTCCGCCTCTCAAGTGGCCCGAAGGCTGGCAGATTCAGCCGGACGTCATCGTGGCGGGGCCGGTCACCGAGGTCCCCGCTCATCCCAAGAACAATGTCACCGAGTGGGCGTGGGTCGCCGTGCCGAGCGGCTTCACCAAGGACATGTGGGTCACCTCTATACAGATCAAGCCCGAGCATCCCGAAGTCACGCATCACATGTGCGTGGCCTTCAAACCGCACACTGCCGATGTTAAATACAACGACCCGTTCTGGATCAACCGCGAGCGCGACGAGGAAGGCGCGGCAATCCCGGAAAAAGGAGAAACCTTTGGCGGCCGCCGGAATGTGGCCCTGAGAGGAACCAACGGCCTGGAAGATTGCTACTTGCCGGGCATGATCGCGGCCGACTATCGCATTCACAATGCCGCGAAGCTGATTCCGGCCGGCAGTGACATCATGATCAATTTGCACTACACGCCCAATGGCACCGCCGTTACGGATCACGTGCAGATCGGGTTCACGGTCGCCAAGGAGCCGCCCGAGCGCCGCTACGTATCTATAAACACATCCTCGACGACCGATCCCAAAGTGTTCGCGATTCCACCCGGTGATGGAAACTGGCTGAGTCCGCCCATGGACGCTACGTTCCTCGAAGACGTCGAGCTGGTCTTCATGATGCCGCACATGCACGTGCGCGGGAAGGACATGACCTATACGCTGATCTACCCGGACGGCCGAAAAGAAGTGATCCTGAGCGTTCCGCATTATGATTTCAATTGGCAGCTCGGCTACGACACTTCCATCCAGGTGCCCAAGGACACCAAGCTGCACGTGGACGCGCATTTCGACAATTCGCCCAACAACAAGTTCAACCCCAATCCGAACCGGACCGTCTATTACGGCGAGATGACCTGGGAAGAGATGATGGCGCCGTTCCTGGGCGTCGTGGTGCGTAAAGACGCGGATCCGAGGAATCTGATGAGCAACACTGGCCGGCCAAACGGCGCGTAAGCAGCAGGTCAGGCCCATGGCCTGACGAATTCGGTACAATTCACAGTGGAACTGATAGGAGGCTTATGTCTAAGAAATCACTTTTCGCGTGGATGATGGCAGCATGTCTCTGCCCCACGCTTTTCGCGCAAGGCCGCGGCGACGCGCGCCCGTTGCCCGAGGGCGCCGGTAAGGAAACCGTTCAGGGAGCCTGTCAGGCCTGCCATGCTCTGGGCTTGATCAGCAACGCCGGGCACACCCGCGAGGATTGGACCACCGTGGTCTCCCAAATGCGGAACG
>Ga0070733_10003264_pt1 | contig 11157 bp, 10 predicted proteins | sample Coa_R1_9_FD_66450 | JGI IMG/M metagenome (GOLD analysis project Ga0070733, IMG submission 66450) | Surface soil microbial communities from Centralia Pennsylvania, which are recovering from an underground coalmine fire - Coalmine... | ecosystem: Environmental > Terrestrial > Soil > Unclassified ... | reverse complement strand
TCAGTACAGCTAACCATTACACCCAAATCAATAACATTATAGCCATTACAGCGTAGTACGAGCGCAACGATGTTTTTACCGATATCATGTACATCACCTTTAACCGTTGCAATAACAAATACCGGTTGGCTATCTGTGTTTCCAGCTAACGATGCTTCTTCTTCCATGAAGGGCTGTAAATAGGCAACCGCTTTTTTCATAACCCTGGCAGATTTTACTACCTGAGGTAAAAACATTTTACCTTCGCCAAATAATTTACCCACAACTTTCATACCATTCATAAGCGGCTGTTCGATTACATTCAATGGCTTGATGTATTTAGCGTGTGCTTCGGCAGTGTCTGTTTCTATATATGTATCAATACCTTTAACCAGAGAGTGAATTATACGTTCTTCCAGCGGTAGATTACGCCATTCATCTATTTTTTCTTCAGTTTTACCACTTTGGGATTTATAGCTATCCGCCAATGTAATCATATTTTCTGTTGCATCTGGCGATGTATTCCAAATGACTGCCTCACATGCCTCACGTAAAACCGGATCAATATCATCATAAATTGTCAGCATCCCAGCATTGACAATTCCCATGTCCAGACCGCTCTTTAGAGCATGGAATAAAAATACTGAATGCATTGCTTCACGTACTACATTATTACCGCGAAATGAGAAGGATAAATTAGAAACTCCGCCAGAAGTTAGTGCATATGGACATTGCTGTTTGATTTCTTTCAAGGCCAGAATGAAATTTTTAGCATAATCATTATGTTCATCAATACCCGTTGCAATAGTCAAAATATTCGGGTCAAAAATAATATCACTTGGATTGAAATCCAATTTTGTTACCAGTAAATCATAAGCGCGTTTACAAATTGCAACTTTACTTTCCAAGTCTACAGCTTGCCCCTGTTCATCAAAAGCCATGACAACTACGGCAGCACCATAACTTTGGACGATTTTAGCATGCTCTAAGAACGTAGCTTCTCCTTCTTTTAGCGAGATTGAATTGACAATCCCTTTACCTTGAATCAATTTTAATCCCTGCTGCAAAACTTCAAATTTGGATGAATCAAGCATAATTGGAACTTTACAGATGTCAGGCTCTGTGGCTACCATATTGAGAAAGGTTGTCATGCAGGCTTTACTATCTAACATTCCTTCATCAAAGTTAATATCTATAATATTAGCTCCGTTTTCTACCTGTTGTCTGGCAACAGCGAGTGCGGCGCTAAAATCATTATTTTTTATCAATTTGGAAAATAATGGTGAGCCAGTTATATTGGTACGTTCGCCAACCATATAAAGCTGGCGATTAGTTTGAGCGGTAGCATCAATGACTAATGGTTCTAAGCCAGATAAATATGTAGCCTGTTTAATTTGTGGTATTTTTCTGGGTGGAAGATTCTTTAGGCTATTATAAATTGCATTTATATGTGCTGGTGTGGTACCACAACAACCGCCTACTATATTAAGCGTGGTTTCCCCGCCGTGAGTTGCCATGGCATGTAGATAATCTGCTGTCATATCTGGTGTTTCATCATATCCAGTTGGGCTTAGCGGGTTAGGTAATCCAGCATTGGGGTAGCAGCTAATAAAACAATTGGCAACCTTACCTAATGCAGCTATGTAAGGAACCATATCTTTAGCACCTAGAGCACAGTTAATACCAACTGCCAATGGTTTGGCATGACTAACTGAGTACCAGAAAGCTTCTATAGTTTGTCCGGATAGAGTCCGTCCAGATAAGTCCGTGATAGTAACGGATAGGATTACTGCAAATTTTTGTTTATACTCCTCTTCCAGTTGTTTAATAGCACATATGCATGCTTTCAAGTTCAGTGTATCAAAAGTAGTCTCAGGCAAGAGTAAATCAACCCCTGCATCAATTAAGCATTTAGCTTGTTCATAGTATACTTCTTTTAGTTCATCAAAAGTTCTGCTTCTAAATGCTGGGTTATTCACATCTGGAGAAATTGATAACGTTACATTGGTTGGACCAATAGCCCCGGCAACATAACATTCCCGACCAGGATATTTAGCCATGGTTTCTACCACTGCTTCTTTGGCCAGACGCACGGCTTCGGTATTTAGTTCTTGGACCAAATGTGTAAGATTATAATCATTTTGGGATATTCGATTTGCAGAAAAGGTATTGGTTTCAATAATATCGCTGCCAGCTTCCAGATAATCCAGATGAATTTGTTTAATAACATCCGGACGGGTAAGAACTAATAGCTCATTATTACCTTTAAGTGGTGTTTTGTGATCGGTAAAGCGAGTACCACGAAAATCTGCTTCCTCCAGTTTATAGTTTTGAATAACAGTACCCATTGCACCATCAAAAAACATAATGCGTTTTTCTAATGTTTGTGTTATTTTGGAGATAATTGGTGATGGGTTTAGCATTAAGTTATTCCTGTATACACGTAATTTAACGGCACTAATTATATCATATTATCTCGTCATTCCCACGGAAGTGGGAATCTAAGAAATTTTCATATTGTTTCATCCTATATCATGAATTTCACGCAATAGCATGAAATTCATCTGAAATGATGAAATTCACTTTTTTTGATGAAAAATGATGAAATATGTTACAATCTTACTGAGTTATATATTTTAAATGAGATTTTTATATGCAAACATCATCAAGTGATTTAAACATCTGGCATTATGCCAGAAGTGATTTAGCGAAGCGCTTAATTACTTCTATTAATATTGGATTAGTTTCTAGTTTTGTATTATTTGCGCCAAGACGTATTGGTAAGACTGAATTTTTAATTAATGATTTGAAGCCTTTAGCCCAGGAAAACAATTATTTTGTATTGTATTTTAATTTTTACACAGACCTTACACTTTCACAAAGCCCTGCTATTTTATTTAAAAACAAACTGCGTGAAACAATAAATAATAGCATCTTTGATAAAATACAAATAAATGAAGTCAAACTGCCATGGTGTACAATTAATCTTAAATCCAATAAGGGGATCGAAGAACTAGATATATTGGAGTTAATCTCTCTTTTGAGTGTGAAGTTGCAAAAAAAAGGTATGAAATTGCTTATACTATTAGATGAAATACAAGAATTAGAGTTTAATAAAGAAAGTCAGCCACTGGTAGCAGGGCTTCGGACCGCTTTAGATTTAAATAAAGAAATTGTTAAAGTGGTATTTACTGGATCATCACAGCTTGGCTTAAAAAAAATGTTCCAAAATAATAAAGCACCGTTTTTTCATTTTAGTACAAGTATAGAGTTTCCATACTTTGACAAGGATTTTACTGATTTTCTGGCTAAGATTTATAAACAAATTACTAAAAAAACTATAGATCAAGTTGAATTATATAATATTTTCTGTAAGTTAGATAAAATTACCTTATACATTAGAGAAGTGTTAAACATTTATATTTTAAATCCTGATCTTTCTCTGAATGATTGCTATGAAATATATAATAAGCAATTACACGGTAATGATGATAATAACAATAAATGGCAAAACTTTTCGGATACGGAAAAAGCTATTCTTTTATCAATTGCTAACGGTGTAACAAATAGCTTCTATAGTGATAAATTTGCCGAATTTAGCAGCTCTAAGCAATTAGAGGTTAGTCGTGGCAAAATACAAAGAGCACTACAACAGTTAACGGATAATGCGGTAATTACCAAAAATGAAGGGCAAATCCAAATCATTGATAAAGATTTTGAGGATTGGCTAAAACAAGATAACTAAAATATGTCCCGGGCGAACGCAAAAACTGTAATAATATTGCACTGTAAATATAACTACTTTAATTTTGGACATATCATGTACGCTAAAGACCCTGAACTAGGGATGGTTATCCATAAGCTTTTACTGGACAAGAAAGTAGAAAGCCCGGTTTTTTTTGATAAACTTAATTCCAATAACTTTACACTCATTCAACAAAAGGTAGCAGAGTTATTAGAAGTAATCGGCTTAGATTTAAAAGATGCATCAGTTGCTGATACTCCAAAGCGGACAACCAAGTTTTTCATTAACGAATTATTTTATGGACTTGATTATAATAACTTTCCTAAAATGACAACCAATCCGAATGACTATGGTTATCATCGTGGCGTTTTTTCTGAGGCCATTTCATTTAATTCAACTTGTGAGCATCATTTCGTGGCTATTTCAGGGCATGCATATCTTGCGTATATTCCAAAAGATAGAATTATTGGCTTAAGCAAACTTAATCGGATTGTTGATTTTTTTGCCAAACGACCACAGGTACAAGAAAGAGTAACCAGGCAAATATTTTTTGCTTTGCAGAAAATTTTGGGTACTGAAGATGTTGCGGTGGGAATCAAAGCCAAACATCATTGTATTGCCATTCGCGGTGTGCGCCACGACGATACTAAAAATAGCACTGTAGAATTTGGCGGGCAGTTTGCATCAAGTGAGCAACTGCAAACAGTGATGTATAATATGATGAATAATTAACGGATATTAATAAATTTATGAGTTTGTAGGCTTAGCTGCCAGTTATTTAATAATGATTGCCGAACACATAATTTGGTCGCTGTTTTACTTTGTGACAAAGGCTGTAGCCAAATCGGAATATTTTTTGGTACTAAATTATTTGCCAGAAAAGATTTTAATTTTTGAATATCTGCCATTTTGCCAATCGGCATCTTAATCTCATTTGCTCTCGAAATACATTCATTAAGTATTATCCGACCACCTGGCATATCAATTTTGGGTGATAAGGTTACCCAGGTATTATCAGAAACTCTTAGATCTCTGGTACCGCTGGTTTCAATTTGAATATCTTTACCCAATTCTTCAAGTGCTAGACATAAAGGGCGAAGATCGTAAATGGCGGGTTCTCCGCCAGTAATGACTACATGTTTAATTTGTGGAAAATTGGTTTGAATAAACTCAGTAATTTGTTTAATTGAAGCATTTGCCCAACTACTTTTATCATGAGTTTTAGTAAGTAAAGTTACCAGATTAATTTGATTGGCTTGGCGTACATCCCAGGTGTGTTTGGTATCGCACCATGAGCAACCTACATCACACCCTTGTAATCTGATAAATATGCTTGGCGTCCCGGTAAAATTTGCTTCACCTTGAAGGGTCGCAAATATTTCATTGACTGGATATTGCTGGCTCATTTGCATCAATTTATAATTCACAGCTAGCACTACATTTTGCAGTTTCTTCAAGTACTACTTTTGTAACTTTAATTTGGGTGCCGTGTAATATTTTTGGAGCCACGACAGATAATAAATGATTGGCAATATTTTCAGCGGTTGGGTTATATGGAACTATTACAACTGATGAATCTAAGCGTTTTAATTCGCTTGCTAGAGGATCATTTTTCCATAATATCATGCGATGATCATAATTATCATCCAGCCATTTGCATAACGTGCTTTTAATAATCGCAAAATCAATAACCATACCTAAATCATCCAGATTCTCACTGGAGCAGTGAAAGTGAAATACATAGGAATGGCCATGTAAGTTACCGCAGCCACCCTGATGTCCGTAAACTCGATGTCCGGTGTGAATTTCGTGTTTACGCACAACGCTAAATTTAGTCATAATTAATCTTTGTAAATTGTTGGATCAGGAATTTTGGCATTAATAAAGCCTTGTTTACGTCCACTACATGCTCCGCATAAACCACACTGTATTTCACCACCTTCATAGCAAGTCCAGGTTGATTCAAAGGGTACGCCAAACTTGGCTCCTTCCCTAATAATTGCGGATTTATCCCAATTGATAAATGGAGCAATCAGAGTTAGGTTTTCTTTACGGCAATCTTCAGAACCTAAGCGCAGCGACAAATTGATTGCATTTAAATAATCAGGTCGGGTATCTGGATAAAGATAGTGGTCCCCCGTGTGAGCTCCATAAGCTACTACATCAGCTTTTTTAACACAGCCAATAGTCCAGGCTATGCTTAGCAACATGGAGTTACGATTTGGCACAACAGTTGATTGCATATTCTCTTTGGTATATTCACCATGCGGCACGCTAAGCTCTGGATTAGTCAGGCTGGAGCTTGAATGAGACAGAAGATCTTTAATAAAAGATATATCGTATATATGATGAGCTGCCCCCAATTTTTTTGCAATATCTGCAGCATATTTGAGTTCAATAATTTGTTTTTGACCATAGTTAAATGTGATGCAAACTAGTTCGTTATAGTTGTTAGCTTTAAGCCAGTAGCCTAGTGTAGAACTATCTATGCCGCCGGATAATATTAATACAGCTTTTATTTTGTGTTCTCCTACTGGCGAATTAAACGGTTATTGTCAGGCATTACAAAATTTTTTTCAGTAGTACGGAAAGGATTAATATCCAAACCACCACGCCTGGTGTAGCGAGCATACACAGTCAATGAATTTGGCTTACATTTTGTCATAATATCATTAAAAATTCGTTCAACACACTGTTCGTGAAATTCATTATTATCACGGAGTGAGATAATATATTTAAGTAAGCCTGCATGTTCAATTTGCGCACCACTATATCTAATATGCACACTTGCCCAGTCAGGCTGAAGAGTCATCATACAATTGGATTTAAGCAGGTTAGTGTATACTTCTTCAGTGACCTGGTTATTATCGCAGATAAGGTAGTCTGGATTAGGTGTGTATGTATCACACTGTACATCCAGATCATCCAGGCAGATACCATCAAATTTAATTGAGCTACTATGAGTATCAACAGGTAATAGTTTAAACTCAACTGAGGCACCAATTGATTTACTTAAATCTTTAATTACAGTATCAATTACCTGATCACTGTTTGCAAATTTAGTACCATTAAAGCTGTTAAAATAAAGCTTCATTGATTTTGATTCAATTATATTTGGTGTACTGGCTGGATAAATTATTTCACCGATGGCTACGCAGGGTTTACCAGATAAATTTAGCCATGATACTTCGTAATGGGTCCAGATGTCCACACCATAAAATCCTGGGTTTTTATCATCGATACCTAATTCAGTGCGGTTAATTTCACGAGGAATGCGAAATAATAACTGTGGATTATATGATGATTTATATTCAGAGGCTTTGCCAAGCTGGCTTTGTTCGAGCATGTTGTTATCTTTCTTAATACTTTATTATTTTCCGACTGAGTTGTACAATCGGAAGACATAAAATTACTATTAATAATTTACCAATAATCTGACCAGATAGAAACTGATAATTATGAAATGCCATATGCAAAAATACCATTGAATCAATTAGTAAACCGGCACATGCTGAAATAAATATTGCCAGGATTAAACTAAATCTTTGCAAATAAGTATATACACAAGTATCGGTAATTTCTGATAAAAAATACGCTGCACTTCCGGCAATAGCTAACCCAGGGTCTACATATTGGTAGCTTATGGCGGTACCGCAGAGTACTGCAACTATGGATAGCCACAAGCTAGACAGACGTTGTAAAATATCCCGCAGTACAAATGCAGCCCCGGCAAATAATACACCAGATGGTGCATAAATCATTGGATAAAACCAAACTGGAACTACACATGGTCCGCCTGCTTGGCAGCTGGTTCCAAAATGTAACAAGGTATAGTTAGCGGCAGGAATCATTGCCAAAAACAGGCCAAAAGTTATAAATATAGTTAATTCTTTAGTTTTCACAGCCATGTCTCCTATAGCCACATTTTTATATAAACCATAATTTTAACATAAATTAAAACCTAATGCATTGAGTATAATATGTGTTATAATCTTACCAGTAAGATAGAGGGTGATGAAAATGAGTCAAATTGCAACAGCAAAACTATCATCAAGAGGGCAGATTGTAATTCCGGAAGAGATTAGAAATAAAATGGGGCTTCATATCGGGGATCAATTTTTAGTCCTTGCAGAGAAAGACATTGTCATTTTGAAAATGATTGTACAGCCGAACATGACTGAATACGAGATGTTGATAGCTAAGGCACGTAAATCAGCAAAAACTGTAGGTTTAACTAGGTCTTCTGTAAAATCTATTATAAAGGCTGTGCGTAAAAATTGATCAAGATAGTATTGGATACAAACGTTTTAATGTCAGGTATATTTTGGTCAGGGTATCCTGGGCAGATACTAAATGCTTGGCATAATTACGGGAATTGTATTCCTGTGATTAGTATAAATTATGATAAAGTGTATCTTATAAATTAATGCTCGAATTCTTACCAGAAATTTGTAGGAATCTAGATCAAACCTCATCGACGATTTCAAGTACAGTCTTCACATCATTCATTAGGAAAAAATGTATATTATTCATTCCATTTGCAATTAATTCTTTAACCTGCATTTTAGTCCACTCTTTACCAATTGAAACTGCATGTTCCGGCGCATCTTGCAATGCTTTTACCAGATCATGAGGTAAATCAATATAAAATAATTTTGGGATACCTTCAATTTGTTTTACATTTTTTAATACTTTTAGACCAGGAATGATCGGTACAGTAATCCCATTTTGACGACATTTGGCTACGAAATCAAAATATTTTTTATTATCAAAGAACATTTGGGTGATTATATATTCACCGCCGGCATCAATTTTTTGTTTTAGATATTTAATATCAATATCCATACTCGGTGCCGCAAAATGTTTTTCTGGATAGCCAGCAACGCCAACACAAAAATCAAGCGGTGTATACGATGTATCATCTAAAAATTTACCGCTTTGCATGTTTTTTACTTGTATAGCTAATTCATTTGCATAATTATTCATTGAACCCAATGCTTTGTCATAGTTTAGATTATCCCCACAAAGAGCCAATATATTTTCTACACCAAGATAATTTAATTCAATCAAAGCATTTTCAGTTTCTTCTTTTGAAAACCCTTTGCATAATACGTGAGCTACTGCATCTATGCCAAATTTATTTTGAATTACTCCGCATACACTCATAGTGCCTGGGCGTTTTTTCCTAATTTTTTTAATAATCTGACCATGTGCATTTTCAGTATATTCTAAAGAAGATGCATGCGAGGTGACATTAATCCAGGCTGGATTGTATGGTTTAATTAAAGTTATAATATCAAAAATTTGTTGTATGCTGGCGCCTTTTAGTGGAGGCAATAATTCATAACTAAAAGTTGGTGATTTAGTACGGTTTATATGGTCAATTACTTTCATAATGTCTATTCACTTCATGTAATTACTTATTTGCAGTTTTAATTGCTTGTTTTAAATCATCAATTAAATCATTTACATCTTCAATGCCAATAGATAGGCGAATCAGGCTTGGTGGTACGACTAATTTATCTGCAGGAACTGATGCATGCGACATGGTTACCGGCATACTGATAAAACTACTCAAGCTTCCAAAGCTAACAGCAATAGTAAATAACTGACTTAAATCAACGATTTTTTTACTTAACTGGACATTTTCGGTATCTATTGACAGTACCGAACCAAAACCCGTAGATTGGTTTTTATGTATAGCAAAACCTGGATGAGATTCCATTCCACAATAATAAATTTGTTTGATTACCGGCTCAGTTTTTAGGTACTCGATTAATTTTAGAGTGTTATCCTGAGCCGCTTTTACTCTTAATGGTAGTGTTTTGAGTCCCCGGTATAGTAACCAGCAATCAAAAGGAGCTAATGCTACACCTAATGCATTTTGTAAAAACTTAATCTTTGTGGCTACTTCCTCATTATTGGTGCAAATAACCCCAGATGTAGTATCGCTGTGTCCGGATAAATGTTTGGTTGCCGAATGAACTACGATATCAACCCCAAATTTCAGTGGTAGCTGCCACCATGGTGAAAGTAATGAATTATCCACGGCGAGTAGTAAATTATGTTTTTTACAAATTTCACTGGTTTGAGGTAGATTAATAATTTTTTGTAATGGATTAGATGGGGTCTCAATCAAAACCATTTTAGTTTTAGAATTAATTGCAGCTGTAATATTTGCTGCATCAGTTGCATCAACATAGGAAATAGAAATATTTTTCATCGGCAATATATTTAATAGGCGATGAGTACCCCCATATAAATCTTCGGCAACTATAATATGGTCGCCTGCACAAAGGAGTTCAAATATAACATGAATTGCTGCAATCCCACTATTAAATAAGAAAGCATGTTTAGCCTCTTCCAGATCTGCAATCATTGCTTCGACGACATCTCGGTTGGGGTTGCCGCTACGGCTATAATCGTAGGTGCCAAAGTCATCAATACTGTTTCCGGCAAAGGTTGCACTTTGATAAATTGGCATGCTGGTTGAATGTGCCGGGTCGTTTATGAGTTCGCGTAATTGAAGTAGTTTAGTGCTTTTTTGCATTTGCTATTCCATAAATTTTAGAGCTTGGTCTAAATCATTAATTATATCTTGAGAATTTTCCAGTCCAACAGATAAGCGAATAAGCCCATTGCCAATACCAATTTTAACTCGTTCTTCTTCACTTAACATTTTATGCGTCATTGATGCCGGATGCGTAACTAATGATTCAGTAGCACCAAGGCTTTCAGCCAATGCGCACAATTTTAAATTATTCATTACATGTAATGCATGCTTATAACCGCCGGTTACTTCAAAAGCTAACATACCACCAAAGCATAATTGCTGAGTTTTGGCTAAATCATACTGAGGGAAGTTTGGTAAGCCTGGATAGATAACATGGCTGATTAATGGATGTTTCTCCAAATATTTTGCAATAATTAATGCGTTTTCACAATGACGTTCCATACGCACATGCAGGGTTTTTAATCCCTGCATTGTAAGCCACGCATCATGTGGGGCTTGGATACAGCCAATGGCATTTCGAATAAAATTAAAAGCACTTAAGTATTCTTGGTTATTGGTAAGTAACGCACCTCCAACTGTGGAATTATGTCCATCAATATATTTGGTGGTTGAATATAAAACTATGCCAGCACCTAAATCTAATGGGCGCTGACCAACCGCAGTTAAAAAAGTATTGTCGATGACTAAAGGAATAGCAGTAAGGTTACTAACTTCGACTAAAGCTTTGATGTCGCTTATTCTCAATAATGGGTTTGCAGGAGTTTCAATAAAAATCATTTGTGTATTATCACGGATTGCCTCGGTGACTTTATTGATATCTGTAGTATCAACATAGCTTATACTTATGCCAAATTTGCTAAATACCTGGCTAAATAAGCGAATTGTTCCGCCAAAAATCACGTCAGTACATATAATATGG
>Ga0070733_10003262_pt1 | contig 11158 bp, 8 predicted proteins | sample Coa_R1_9_FD_66450 | JGI IMG/M metagenome (GOLD analysis project Ga0070733, IMG submission 66450) | Surface soil microbial communities from Centralia Pennsylvania, which are recovering from an underground coalmine fire - Coalmine... | ecosystem: Environmental > Terrestrial > Soil > Unclassified ... | reverse complement strand
TCCACCCCGCGGAGGCGCGATGAGCGTGTTGCGCGTCGAATGCTATGCGGGGCACCGTGCCGACGAACGGCCGCAGAGTTTTGTCCTGCGCGGACGGAAATTCGAAGTGCAGGAATTGGACGGCCGGTGGTACTCCCCTCAGGGCAGTTATTTCCGCGTGCGTGCGGACGACGGCAACTTCTACGTGCTGTGCCACGACGAGGGTCAGGACGTTTGGACGCTCGACGGCTTTCGCGCAGCGCGCTGAGCGCGCAAATATCAAAATGCATATGGTCAAGCCTGATTTACGGCGGCAGCAGCGCGTTCTGGTCCCGACCGGCCACACGATGCGGATTCATGGCAACGGCGGCAGCCCACAATTCGAAGGCACTGTGACGGTAATCGGCCTGGGCGGGATGTTCATCCGCACGAAAAAAACGCAGCCGCCGGGCACGGTCCTGAAACTTACGCTGGACGACGCGGTAGCCACGTTTGAATCCGAATGCACCGTCCGGCATGTCACGGACAACGGAATGGGCGTGGAAATCACGAAAATCTCTCATCAGGATGAGCAGCGGCTCAGATTCCTCCTGATCCGGCTAAAGGGCGCTTAACCTCTAAAACGGATAAACACGCTAAACACTGCGGAAACCTAAGGATATAACCGCGGAACCACGAGCGGATAACTGTACGCAACCGCAGAAGAGAAACAACCACAGAGAAACACCGATAACGTCAGAAGGACCGAAAAGCTGGACCTGGTTAATCGGTTACACCCATGTCATATTCCTACGGGATCTGCGTTTGTCTGCCTTCATCTGTGGTTTTCCTCCCGCCATTGACTTCTTCGCTGAGCCCGCAACTTTTTCTCACCTTCCGGGTTTAAGCTACCTGCGACGACCATGAAGGGGACGTCTCGCTCAAACCCGCGTTCGACAGCTGCTCGGCGCGCTCTCTCCAGGAAGGGAGCACCGGCGCGCGGACGGCTCGACGCAGCGGGCGCGACACTTGTTGCGGCTTCGATCGCCGCGATACTGGCGGCATCGTCCGCATTTGCTCTTCCGCGCGCGACGCCGAAGAGTGAATCGGACAACCAACCGTCCGAGACCGCCGCTCTCTCCAAGACATTCAGAGGCGACCTTCCCATCACAGAGCTGACGGAGGACCAAGCCATCCTGCATGCGTTCAACCGCCTGGCGTACGGGCCACGACCCGGCGACGTCGAGCGCATACGGCAAATGGGCCTGGCGAAATGGATCGACGAGCAGCTCAACCCCCAATCGATTGACGATTCCGCATTGGACAAGCGCCTGGAGCGCTACTCGACGCTTGGCATGTCGTCACCGCAGCTGCTCAACGATTTTCCGCCGCCAGCGCAAGCCGTGAAAAAAGAGGGTGTCACCAAAGACGAATACAAGCAGCAGATGCAGCAGCAGCGACAGGAATCGGTCGCCACGATGCTGCCCACCGGCGACGAGAATTTCGATCGGGCAAACGTAGAACTAGCGCGCATGGTTGGACCGAATCGCATCGTCGCGGAGCTTGCGATGGCGAAGATGGACCGCGCTATCTACAGCAACCGCCAACTCGAAGCCGTGATGGAGGATTTCTGGTTCAACCACTTCAACGTTTTCGCGAACAAGGGCGCCGACCGCTGGCTGGTCACGTCCTACGTGCGCGACACGATTCGCCCGCACACGATGGGCAAGTTCAGCGACCTGCTGCTCGCAACGGCGAAAAGTCCGGCGATGCTCTTTTATCTGGACAACTGGCTGAGCGCCGATCCTGCTGCGGTCAAGCGCATGCAAGCAATGCGGGCCATGCGACGCGACCGCTACTACGCGCGTTTCGGCGTGATGCCGCCGGGCGTCGGAATGCAGGGAGCGAACGGGCGTCCGAAGCAACGGCAGGACCGCGGGCTGAACGAAAACTACGGCCGCGAAGTGATGGAATTGCACACGGTGGGCGTCGATGCGGGCTACACGCAGCGGGACGTGATCGCGATGGCCGAATGCCTCACCGGCTGGACGATTCGCGGCCCGCGCAAGGATGCCGAATTCTTTTTCAACGACCGCATCCACGCGGAAGGCAAGGAAGTCGTGATGGGGCGTACGTTCCATTACGGCGGAATGAAGGACGGCGAAAAGGCGCTCGAGATGCTGGCGAGCGATCCTCACACAGCGCGGCATATTTCGACCGAGCTCGCGCGGCACTTCGTTTCGGACAATCCGCCGCCGGCGCTCGTCGATCGCATGGCGCAGGAATTCGAATCTTCGGGAGGAGACATTCGCGCCGTCCTGCACACGATGATCTATTCGCCGGAATTCTGGTCGAAGGACGCGTACCGTGCGAAGGTGAAGACGCCGTTCGAGCTGGTGGCCAGCACGGCGCGCGCGTTGAATGCGGACGTCGAAGTCACGCTGCCACTTGTGCAGTGGGTGGGACGCATGGGCGAGCCGCTGTTCCAATGCCAGCCGCCGACTGGTTACTCGGATGAATCGGAGATTTGGGTCAATTCGGGCGCGCTGCTGAACCGGTTGAACTTTGCATTCGCGTTCGGGACCGACCATATGTGGGGAGCCGAAGTAAACTTGAAGAGCATGTTCGGCGCGGACGGCGCGACGGATCCGAATGTCGCGCTTTCGCAGGCGCTCGGATTGTTTTTGGGTGGGCAGGTCACGCCGGGAACGAAACAGACTCTCGAAGCGCGGCTCAGCGATCCGCGGATTCTGCAGGCGCGGCTGGACGATCCGGTCAAGCACGTGAACGAAGGCCTGATCGCAGGATTGGTCCTGGGCGCGCCGGAATTCCAGCGCCGCTGATTTGATGACGCCGGCCTGTCCGTGTTACGAAGCGTCAGCCATGGATCCAGGGATTGATAGGCAAGTCGGAGTGGCTCATGAACATTTCGCGGCGGTACTTCATCAAATCGAGCGGTATCGCGATGCTGGGGATGGCGGCGCTGCCGTCGTTCCTGCAACGCGCCGTAGCGGAGACGACCGGCGCCGGTAAAAAAAAGATGGTCGTGCTGTTTCAGCGCGGCGCGATGGACGGCCTGAACGTGGTGGTGCCGTTTGCCGAGAGGAATTACTATGCGTTTCGCCCGACGATCGCTATTCCGCAGCCGCGCAGCGGCAGCATTGACGCCGCGCTCGACCTCGACGGTTTCTTCGGCTTGCATCCGAGCCTTGCGCCGCTGGTTCCGTTGTTCCGCAATGGCCAGCTCGCCGTCGTGCACGCCGTTGGTTCGCCTGACCCGACGCGCTCGCATTTCGACGCGCAGGACTTCATGGAATCCGGGACGCCTGGCGTGAAGGCGACCGAAGACGGCTGGCTGAACCGCGCGCTGCAAACGTCTCCCGAAGAGAAAGCGTCGCCATTCCGCGCCGTAGCGTTTGGGCCGTACCTGCCGCTGACGCTGCAGGGAAGCGCGCCGGCAATCGCAATCCCCGATTTAAAACAGTTTCGGATGTACGGTCCGCCGCAAGTGACGGAAGGCGGATTCGAGGCCATGTACGCGCAGACGGTGGACGAAGCGATGCGCGGAGTGAGCCACGAAACGTTCGAAGCTGTCGATCAGCTCAAGCAGATAAATCCCGATGCATATCAGCCAGAGAATGGCGCCCAATATCCGCAGGGCCGGTTCGGGCGCAGCCTGATGGAAATTGCCGAACTGTTCAAGGCGAACCTGGGCCTCGAGGTGGCATTCCTCGATAGCGGCGGCTGGGATAACCACGTCAACGAAGGCGGCGTGCAAGGCCAGCTCGCGAACTTGCTGCGCGATCTGGGGCAGGGGATCGCCGCGTTTCATCAGGACATGGGAGACCGCATGGGCGATATTGTGTTCGTCAGCATGTCCGAATTCGGGCGCACGGCCCACGAGAACGGCAATCGCGGCACCGACCACGGCCATGCCAACTGCATGTTCGTCGCGGGCGGCGGCATCAGAGGCGGAAAGGTCTACACGCGCTGGCCGGGGATGAGCGAAGACCAGTTGCACCAGAACCGCGACCTCGCCGTCACCACCGACTACCGGAGCGTCCTGGGCGAAATTATCTCGAGGCATCTCGGCGACAGCAACTTGAACGGCGTCTTTCCCGGATTCGCCAACGACCCGCGCCAATTCCTCGGCCTGGTGAAGTCGTAGCCGGCTTGCCGTCCTTAGCAGACCAGCGGCATATCACCCTTGCTGGTGACTTGCGTCACAGCAGAGCGGCTTCGGTTGGTGTCTAATCGACACGGTTCTAAGGAGTGGCCCTCCACCCACCGGGCGCTTTGCCCGGGACACCCTCGGGCCACTCCTTTTTTCTTTCCTATTAAGTCCATGTGCCACAGCGGCAACAGGACGCCGTCTTCGCCGCCCTCATTTCGGTCACCCCTTCGAAGGGTTAGACCCCAACCGCATTTTCCTAGTATGCTGAAGCAGGAAAGAGTGGACACAAGGAGCCGTAATCGTTCTAAATTGGATGGGGCAGTGGGACTTAGGGGGAGATAGGCGATGAGACAGTTCGCTCTCTTGGTGTCGGCAATCTTTCTGCTCGGCCGGGGCACACCCGCACAACAAAATTCACAAACCTTCTCGCTATCCGGATCAACCGCCGCAGAAACGAGTCCCTTGCCGACCGCGGCGTATTCGATGCCACTGCCGGCATGGCTTGCATCCTCGGCGCCTGCCGCGCCGTCGTCCACGGCCGATTTTTCGAGCAGCAGCAAAGAATCCGCCGCCGCTGACCCGCAAGTCGTGATTGGCGTCCGGGAGACTTACCCGTTTCAACTGTATGTCGGCTACACGTACCTGCGCTTCTACGAGATTCCCAGCAAGACCATCAGCACGAACGGCTTCAACTATTCCATCGTCTACTACCTCAAGGATTGGCTTGGCGCCGACGGCGAGTTCGTTCTGACGCTCGGCGATCAATACCCGTACCAGGCGAGATTTCTTCTGGGAATGGGGGGAGCACGCGTTCGCGCGAGGCTCTTTCGGCAAAACATCGAGGTGTGGGGGCACGGGCTGGCGGGCCGCTCGCACTTCGTTCCTCAGACTCCCTATGGAGGCCAGGGCGCGTTTGCTTATGAAGTGGGCGGGGGAGTCGACCTCGACACCCTGAACGGCCGCTATGCCATCCGCGCCGGCGCGGACATGGTTGGAACTCACTATTTCAGCACGAACCAGTTCAGTCCGAAGATCTCCGTGGGCTTTGTCTACAAATTCTAATCGAACGGCCGCCTTGCGAGTGTTCGCGACGGGCGCCAAAGCCGGGTGTGCCTCCTCGCGACCGGTCGGCCGCTGCCGCCCAACCGTTCCGGTCGTGCACGCCGTGGCCCGCCCTCGCGTTGCGCAACCCGAGTGCCTGTGCTACTTTGCGGTTCCGCCGATGTGCCGGACGGTTTCCCAGTGAAAGCGACGGAGTTTCTGAAGGCCAACCGCGAGGAAGAGGAGCTTCTCAGCAAGCTCGACCTGAAGAAGCTGCCGCAACACATCGCCACGATCATGGACGGCAACGGCCGCTGGGCGCAGCGGCGTCATCTTCCGCGCTTCGCCGGCCATCGCGCGGGAATCAACGCGGCGCGCACGGTGATCGAAACCTGCGCCCAACTGAAAATTCCTTATCTCACCCTGTATGCGTTTTCGGTTGAAAACTGGCGGCGGCCGCAGGCGGAAGTCGATTTCCTCATGCGCCTGCTGCGCGAATACCTGAAGCGCGAGCTGCCCGTCATGCACAAGAACAATATTCGCTTCAGCGTGATCGGCCGCGCCGCGGAGCTTTCGGGACCCGTTCAAAAAGACCTCGAAGAGGCCGCGCAGGTGACGTCACACAACACGGGCATGAATCTCGCCGTCGCGCTCAACTACGGCGGCCGCGCGGAGCTTGTCGATGCCTTCAATTCTCTCCTCGACAACGTGCGCGCGAAGGGCCTGTCCTCGTTTCGCGCCGACGAGCAGAGCATTTCCCGGCATCTCTATACCGCCAGCCTGCCAGACCCTGACCTTCTGATCCGCACGAGCGGCGAAATGCGCGTCAGCAATTTTCTCCTCTGGCAGATTGCGTACGCCGAGATCTACGTCACGGACACGCTGTGGCCGGATTTTTCGCGCGCGCGCCTGCTCGAAGCTCTTCTCGACTTCCAAAAGCGCGAACGCCGCTACGGCGGGCTCGGCGCGCCCGCGCCGCACAAACGCGCCGCTTCCTCTGAAGGCTAGCCCGCAATGGCCCTCCGCATCATCACGGGAATTGTACTGATCGCGGCGGTGGTTGTTCTGGTGTGGTGGGCGCCTGCCTGGTTCGTTGCGATCGTGGCCGCCGTTTTCGCGCTGGCGGCGCTCGTCGAGTTCTTCGCGCTCGGCGAACGCCTGGGCCTCCGCGCATTCCGCAAATGGACGCTGGTTTGCGCCGCGGGCCTCGTTTATGCGCAGTACTCCGCGGGCATGGCGGAAGCTCGCGCGTTTGGGATCGGCTTTGTCGTCGTGCGAAAACTGGCCGGTTTTTCTGTGTCGGTTGACGCCGTTCTATTGGCCTTTCTTTTTGGCGCCGTCGGAATCGGGCTCGCCACGCGTTGGCCGCTCCGGGATGTCCTGCCCGCAATTTCGATCAGCTCCGCCGGACTTCTTTTCGTCGCGCTCCCGTTCAGCTATCTCGCGCGCATCAACGAGGTCGAACGCTTTGGACGCGAGCTGATTCTCTTCACGCTTGCGCTGATCTGGGCCGGCGATACGCTTGCCTACTTTACGGGGAAATTTGTCGGGCGCGTTCCGATGGCTCCCGCGCTCAGTCCGAAAAAAACCTGGGAGGGCGCCGTCGCCAACGTGGTCGGCTCGCTTCTCGTGGCGTGGGCCGCCTCGCGCTGGATGGACATGGACGCCGGCACTCTATTGTTCATCGCGGGCGCCGCGAACATCGCCGGCCAGATGGGCGACCTCATCGAATCAGCCTACAAGCGCGGCGCCAACGTGAAGGATTCAGGCACAATCGTCCCCGGCCACGGCGGCGTTCTCGACCGCATCGACAGTCTCATCCTCGCCGCGCCCGTCGTGTGGGTGCTGTATGTCTGGCTCGCCCAGCGCTAGCTTTCGATCCGAGCGGGATTCCGGCAGGAGTGGCCCACCCAAGGCTCGAAATCGGCGAACGGTGGCCGCCCGCCAGCGCGCGAGAATGCGGGAGCTTCCATTTTTGGGCGAGACCGTCCGCGCCGCGCGAAGCTTTGTTCTCCCGCTAGGTGCCGAGATACATCACGTGGACGTACGTTCCCAGCCGGACGTTGTAGGCCAGATACCAGCCGTCATGGTCGGGATCCGCATAGAGCACGATGTCGTCGGAGCTCCAGTTCCAGTCGGCGCAATCGTCGTAATCATATGGGGCCACGCTGAAGTAAGACCCGCCGAACCAGAAGCGGTCCCTCGCCCCACCCTCGATCCGGTAGACGTAGCTGCGGCCGATCCCGCGCGGGAAGTGCCCGTGCTCCCAGGGATGGTCAATCTTGTAGTGCGGATCATCCCGGTCCGTCGAATGACCCACCCACTGACCGTTGCTCGCATGAACGTGCGGCGCGTCCGGATGTCCGGCTTGATCGCTGTAAGTCGGCCGGTTCGTGTTGTGCGGAGTCTGGCTGGCAGACCGAGCGGAAGTGCGGGCAGGGGAGGATTTGGCAGGTGACGGCCCGTGGGCGGGGATGTAACCGTGTCCCACCGCGCCGCCTTTCTGCGGAGTGGAAGACTTCTGCCGCGACGTGTTCTGCGGCGTCTTGTGGTCCTGAGGCCTTTGCTGCGCGACTGCAACACCCGAGAGGAAAAGCAAAGCTATGCCTGAAACTCCCCAGAGTCGCTTCATGTAAGCCTCCAAGAGATTCTGACGTCCACTAATTTGCCGGCCCCGGAGGATATGCCGGTCAAGTCTTGGACGTGGAGGCAGCTTTCTCGGGTGCGTCTGAATTTCGTTGGTGACGATCTCAACTCTTTCGCCGTCATTCCTTGCTCCTTGGAATGGCCGAGTTCTTTACCTCGCTATTGTCCAGGGCCTGCCGGATACGGCGGCAAATCAGGCGGCCGGGGAGGCAGCTTCTTCGGATGCTCCTGAATCTCCTTCATGACAATCTCGATCGCTCGCTCGAGCTGCGGGTCGTGTCCCTGCATCGTTTTGTCGGGCGTGTTCTCGACCACGATGTCGGGCTGGACGCCACGGTTCTCGATAATCCATTGGCTGTCGAGGCCATAGAGCGAAAATTCCGGCCGCGTGATGTAGCCGCCGTCCATCAACGGGATTTCGCCGCGAATCCCGCGCACGCCGCCCCAGGTTCGCGTCCCGATCACAGGCCCGAGCTTGTAGTACTTGAAGAAATAGGAGAAGTAATCGCCGTCCGAGGCGGCGTAATGGTTCGTGACGCACGCCATGTAACCATAAAACGTGTTGGGCGGCACCGTCCCGCTCTGGAAGTTCCGCGCCGCTTCCATACCCGCAAGAATGCGCCGCAATCGCTCGAAAATAATCTGATCGACGAATCCGCCGCCGTTATATCGCACGTCGAAAATGATTCCTTCCTTGCGAATCTGCGGAAAATACTGCTTCACAAATTCGTTCAAGCCGGAGTCGCCCATGTCCGGCAGGTATACATACCCCACGCGCCCGTCCGTCGCTTTCTCCACTTTGCGGCGGTTCGTGTCGATCCAATCCAGCTCGCGCAGCTTGAATTCGCTGCCGATCGGTTTGACCACCACGTGCCGCGCGCCCTCCTCCGATGGCTTCGAGTTCACCGTAAGCGTCACATTGTCGTTCGCGGTGTTCTCGAACAGGGAATACGGATCTTGCGGCACGCGCAGCGATTGCCCATTCACCGCCAGCAGGTAATCGCCTTGCTTCACGTTGACGCCCGGCTCGGTCAGCGGCGAGCGAAGGGCGTCGTTCCAGTTTTCGCCGGGATAAATTTTCTTGAAGCGGTAGGGCCCGTTCTCCGCATCCGCCTCGAAATCGACGCCGAGCAGTCCCACGTTGATCGGATGCAGATCCGGATAGTCGCCTCCGCCAACGTAGGTATGCGAGTTCGAGAGCTCTCCGATCATCTCTCCCAGGATATAGTTCAGGTCGTAGCGGTCCGCCACATACGGCAGAAGCTGGGCGTACTTGTCGCGTTCCTGCGCCCAGTTCACGCCGTTCATGGAGGGCTCGAAGAAATAGTCCCGCTCCTGCCGGTACACCTCGTAGAACATCTGCTTCCATTCCGCGCGCGGATCGATCTCGGCCTGCATGCCGCTCAGCGCCAGAGCGTTCTCGCCGACGTGGCCCGGAGGCCCGGACGGCGGCGTGGCGTCGATGATGCCGAAGGTTCGCGCCAGATGCTCTTCGCCCCCGCCGCCTGGCGGGCCCGCGTACAGGACTTTCTTCCCGTCAAATGAGAGTGCGTAGCCGGTTGCGCCGTTGATCAGGACGGAATCCTTTCGCTTCTTCATGTCGAAAATATGCAGCGCGAATCCTTCGTCCGCCAGCGGACCGGAGAGCCCGAAGATTGGAGCGGTGATGTAGAAGACGTAGTCTTTCGACGCGCCCAGACCCCCCATGTTCTCAGGCGGAGTCGGAAGCGCTACGACGCGATTCTGAATTCCGTCCAAATCGATCCGGAACGGCTCCTTCTTTTCCTTTTCCGCGGACTCCTTTTTCTCCTTCTTCTCCTCTTCGGTCTTTCCTTCGCTCTTGGTCTCGGTTTTCTTCTCCGCCTCGCGCGGTTTCGCTTCCGCGCTTGCCCCCGCCTTCTTCACCTCGGCTTCATCGCTCTGCGGCGCAAAGGGCGAAGGAGTGTCCGCGCGCAGCGTCACCAGGTAAACGCGCGTCGCCTTCGGATTCGCAAATTCGAAGTCGTACACGCCGAGAACTTCGTTGTAATCGCGCTCGGAAAGGAAATAAAGGTACTTGCCGTTGGGATCGAACACGGGATTGCGGTTGTCGGTGAAATCCGTCGTTACCGCCGTGATCTTTTTCTCCGCGAGAGAATAGAGGTAGACAACGCTGTTCCCGTTTTGCGCCGTCTTGGAATAGACGATCCATTTGCTGTCCGGCGACCAGTTGTAGTCGGTCAAATCCGCATATTTGCCCTGGTCGATCAGCGCCGGTTTTTTCTCGGTGATATCCACGTAGAAAAGGCGCAGCGACTTGTCCGCGAACAGCAATTTCGTGCTGTCCGGCGACCACACGGGTTGTAGTCGCTGCATCGCTCCATCGAACGTGATACGTTCTTCCTTGCCCATTCCGTCCTGCGGCATCAGGTAGATCTCTTGCTCGCCGGTGCGATCGGAGAGATACGCGATCCACTTGCCGTCCGGCGACCAGGCCACGTCCTCCTCGCGAATTCCGGCCGTGCGCGTCAGGTTGCGAATGCTGCCTTCCTTTGCGGGAACAGTGTAAACATCTCCGCGCGCCTCGAAAACGGCGCGCTTTCCCTCGGGCGAAATATCGTAGGAACTGATCAGGCTGGCTGTTTTGTCCCAGTGCTTTCGCTCCTGATTTTCATCTCCCGGCAGGTACACGGTCACTTTTGTCGCCTTTTCACTGGCCAGGTCGAAGAGGTAGAGATACCCGCCGTTCTCGAAGACGATCGAATCGGGCCCCAGGCTCGGCCAGTTCACGTCGAATTCCCTGAAATGCGTCAGTTGCCGGATTTGTTTCGTCTTCACACTGTACGCGAACAGATTCATGCGGCGCTCGGGACCCTGGTCCGAGTCGAAGTAGATCGTGTCGCCGTGCCACATGGGGAAGGTGTCCGTGCCCTGGTAGCTGCTGTCGAGTTCTTCGTAGTGATTCGTCTTGAGGTCGAAAAGAGAGATCTTCTGCGCCATGCCGCCCGTGTAACGCTTCCGCACGCGAAAGTTTCGGAAAATCCGATTGTAAGCAACCTGGTTTCCATCGGGCGAAAACGATGTCAGGTCACCTCTATTTTCAAACGGAACGCGCGTGGCCAGCCCGCCTGCGATCGAAACTTCGAACAGGCGTCCAAACCAGTCGTTGAACGTGTCGCGGCGCGAGAGGAAGAAAACGTTTTTCCCTCCGGGCATCCAGCCCATGACTTGATTCTCGATTCCCATGCGCTCGGAGACGGTCGGCGTGGCAGACTCGAACGTCAACTGCTTTGGGTCCCCGCCTTCCGCGGGAATGATGTAAACGTTCGGCTGCCCGTTATATTCGCCCGTGAATGCGAT
>Ga0070733_10003261_pt1 | contig 11159 bp, 9 predicted proteins | sample Coa_R1_9_FD_66450 | JGI IMG/M metagenome (GOLD analysis project Ga0070733, IMG submission 66450) | Surface soil microbial communities from Centralia Pennsylvania, which are recovering from an underground coalmine fire - Coalmine... | ecosystem: Environmental > Terrestrial > Soil > Unclassified ... | reverse complement strand
CTGCTGCGGCGCGGCGGCGTGGTCAACTTCTTCGGCGGCTGCGCGGCGGGCAGCACCGTGGGCCTGGATACCAACCTGCTGCACTATTCCGAGCTGACCTGCAAGGCGAGTTTCCATCACACGCCAGCCTTGATCCGCAAAGCGCTCGATGTAGTCGGCCGTGGCTATGTGACCGCCAAGGATTTCGTGAATGGCGTTGAGCCGCTCGCCAATCTGCTGGAAGTGATGCAACACCTGATGAGCCACAACGGTCACCTGAAAACGGCGATCATCCCCTAGCTCGCTTGCATCCGCCCGTGTTTCTCGCGCCCACCGCATTTCTCGCCGCCCCGGATCAATTAGAGCGCGCATGGGCCATCGAAGAATCGCTGGCCTACACGCGGTGGTTGGCGACGCATCATTACGAGAATTTCCACGTTGTCAGTTTTCTGCTGCCTAAACGCCTGCATCAGGACTTCTATAACGTATACGCATTTTGCCGCTGGGCCGACGATTTGGGCGATGAGATCGGCGAACCGCGGCAGAGTCTGAGCCTCCTCGCTTGGTGGCGCGGTGAGCTACAGGCCATGTATGCGGGCCGCGCTCATCACCCCGTATTTGTGGCTCTGCGCGATACCACAGAGCGGCATCAACTGCCGATTGAGCCCTTCGATGATTTGATCAAAGCCTTCGAACAGGATCAGACCGTCACCCGCTACCGCAATTTCGAAGAGGTGTTTCACTACTGCCGCTACTCGGCCAATCCGGTGGGCCGGCTGGTGCTGGGCTTGTGCGGTTATCGCGACGCCGCGCGGCAGCAGCTTTCCGATGCCACCTGCACTGCGCTCCAACTCGCCAATTTCTGGCAGGACGTGATCGTCGATCTGGGCAAGGATCGCGTCTATCTGCCGCTCGATGTTCTGGAGCGGTACGGCTATTCCCTGGACGATCTTTTCGCGCGGCGTTTCGACGATCGGTTCCGAGCGGTGATGAAGGAAGCGATTGCCGTGGCACGCGAGCTGTTCATCAAAGGGCTGCCCCTGGCGGGCCAGGTCGACCGGCGGCTGGCGATTGATCTCGAGTTGTTCAGCCGCGGCGGCCTGAAGATTCTCGATAAGATCGAGCGGCAGGATTACGACGTGTTTCGCGCACGCCCGGCCATCTCGAATACCGAACGCGTGGGGCTGCTGCTGGGCGCACTGACGCGGCGGGCCTTCTCGCGGGCCGCATGACGCTGGACGAATCCTACGCTTGGTGCGAGCGCATCGCGCGCCGTCAGGCCAAGAACTTCTACTATTCTTTTCTCCTGCTTTCCTCGCCGCAGCGCCGCGCCATGTGCGCAATCTACGTCTTTATGCGCTACTGCGACGATCTCAGCGACGACCCCGGCGTTCCCGACCGCGCCGCTGCCATCGCTCGGTGGCGCGAAGATTTGAAAGCCGCGCTCGAGGGCCACTCGGCCGATCACCCCGTATGGCCCGCCTTCACCGATGCCGTCGCCCGCTACAAGATCCCGCACGAATATTTCTTTGCAATGATCGAAGGCGTCAGCTCCGACCTCGAGCCCCGCCGTCTCCAGACTTTTGACGAACTGTACGACTATTGCTATCACGTCGCGAGCGTGGTCGGCTTGACCATCATTCACATCTTTGGGTTCGACGCACCCGAAGCGGTCGATCTGGCAGAGAAGTGCGGCGTTGCGTTTCAGCTCACCAACATTCTGCGCGACGTGCGCGAGGACGCGGAGAAAAATCGCGTCTACCTGCCGGCGGAAGACTTTGAGCGTTTCGGCGTTTCGCCGGAGACCTTCGAGCCGCGCGACCGGTTCCTCGAACTACTGGAGTTTGAAGCGACGCGCGCGCGGGAGTATTACCGCCAATCGGCGCCGCTAATAGGCCTGGTCCACAAAGGCAGCCGCGCCTCGCTCCGCGCACTGATCGGCATTTACTCGCGCCTACTCGATCATATTGTCGCGTCCAACTACGACGTGATGGCGCGCCGCATCCGCGTGCCTACCTGGGAAAAAGTGTGGCTGCTGGTGCGGAGCGCGGTGTGATTACTGCGGGCGCGTGATACCTTAGTCGCCATGAACTGGAGTGTCGCGGGAGCCGCTGCCCTGGCCCTGGCGGTGATGATCGGAGCATTTGGCGCGCATGCTCTGGAAGGGCGCCTGGACGCGTACTCCAAAGGCGTGTATGAAACCGCCGTGATGTATCACTTCTTTCACGCGCTCGGGCTGCTGATGGTTTCGTTTCTTCCGCGCATCGGCGCGCTGCCTGCCTCACGCGCGTCATGGGTGTGCGCACTGCTGGCGGCCGGGATCGTCCTGTTCTCGGGCAGCCTGTACGCGCTGGCAATCAGCGGGGTGCGCATGCTGGGGGTGATCACTCCGTTCGGAGGATTGTCGTTCATCGCGGCTTGGCTCCTGCTGGCGTGGTGGCTGATGCAGGGCCACTGAGGGCTCGCTGAGACAGTTGGCGCGCGGCCGCCGCATGAGGTATATCTAACTGGTATGGCTCACTTCGTTCACCGCCGCTCTTTTCTGACCGCCGCGCTCGGCGGCGCCGCCCTCGTGCCGGCCGCCGCGCAGAACCGCATCAACCCGGTCCCCGCGCCGCGCAACTGGTCCGGAGAGCAGCCCGTTCAGTACCCCGATCCCGACATCGTGGCCTTGGATGAGCGCTTCCGCCGCTACATTGTCGGCAACACCGTCATCCGGCGCCTGCACTTCGGCACCCTGTGGGCGGAAGGCCCGGCCTGGAATGGCGTGGGGCGCTATCTGGTCTGGAGCGACATTCCCAACAATGTCCAGATGCGGTGGATCGAGGACGATAACCGTGTCACCGTATTCCGGAATCCCTCCGGCTACAGCAACGGAAATACTTTCGACTACGAGGGCCGCCAGCTTTCCTGCGAGCACGGGGGCCGGCGCGTGGTCCGCTACGAATACAACGGCACGGTCACTGTGATCGCGGATAAGTTCGAGGGCAAGCGGCTCAACTCGCCCAACGATATCGTGGTGCATCCCGACGGGGGTATCTGGTTCACAGACCCTCCCTACGGCATCAACGGGTACTACGAAGGCTTCAAGGGCGACAAGGAAATTAAGGAAGCGGTGTATCGCGTGGACGGCAAGACCGGCCAGATGGAGAAAGCCATTGATGATGTGACCGGGCCCAACGGCATCTGCTTCTCGCCGGACTATAAGAAGGTATATATCGCGGACACCGGGACGCGCGAGATCAAAGTCTGGGGCCTGGACGGCAAGACCGCCCGCAACGGCAAGCGCTTCGCGGTTCTGGATATTCCCGGCACCAACATGCCCGCGGCCGCCGACGGCATCCGCTGCGATATCGACGGCAACCTCTGGTGCGGCGCGCGCCCCGGGGTGCAGGTGATCACTCCGGGCGGCGAGCGCATCGGCATGATCCGCATGCCGGAGACATGCGCCAACATCTGCTTCGGAGGCGCCAAGCGCAACCGTCTGTTTATCGCCGGCAGCCAGTCGTTATATGCCGTCTATGTCGAAACGGTCGGCGCGCATATCGCGTGAGGAGTCGTGGGGCTCACTTCCCATTCAGGTGCCTACGTCCCGCTCATTCTCTATGCAAACGAACTTCAGCAGGTCGGTGTCCGGCAGCAAGGTCATGGGCAGCGTCGCGGACCACGTCTTCCCGTAGACTTTCGGGCGGCCAAAGGTGGAACACCGCGATCGAAAGAATCGAAAAGAGCTCGCACCGGAATCTCTCAGCGACCCTCCCGCCGGATATACAATGCGCTTTTGAGCCTGACTCGACGCCCATTGCCAAGCCCAAGGACCACACGACCGGCGGTTATTTGGCGGTTGAGGATACCGGCTTGAGCCCCGCCGGCTCACTAGAGCCTTGACTTCGGCACGATTCGCCTGTACTTTGGCTAATGTCAGACCTAGGGAGGTTTCCAATGAGAAATCGCGTTCTTGCTTCCGTGAGTGCGCTAGTGCTCACGATTATACCCGCCGCCGGCCAAGCGACGGCCTCCGCTCCCAAGACCAAGGCCGCGGCCGCGGTGAAGGGAACGTACACACCGCCACGTACGCCCGAGGGTCGGCCCGACCTTCAGGGAGTATGGACCAACAACAGCGTTACACCCTTGCAACGCCCCAAGGAGCTCGCCGGGAAAGAATTCTATACGGACGCGGAATTGGCGGCGGTTCAAAAGGCGCAACGCGAGCGTCTTGCCCTGGATGACCAGGAGGGTGAGCCGGCTGCTAACCATTCAGGCGTAGAGGGCGCACCCGCCGAGAATGTGCATTACGATCACGCCCAGTACGGGCTGGACTGGCTCCAGTCCAAGATTGCCTGGAACCGGCGAACCTCGCTGATTGTGGGGCCGCAGGGAACCATCCCTCCCTTGACGCCCGGAGCCAAGGATAGACTGGCAACGATGGCGGCTAAGGAAAAGGGACATGAACTCGACGGGCCGGAAAATCGGCCCTTGGGCGCGCGTTGTATCACGATGGCTCGTGTGGGACCGCCGCTGCTTCCCGCCCGCTATAACAGCAATCTGCAGATCGTACAGAGTCCGGGATACGTGGCCATTGAAACCGAGGAGATCCACGACGTCCGCCTGGTTCCCACTGACGGGCGTCCGCATCTTCCCAAGAACATTCGCCAGTGGATGGGCGATTCAGTGGGCCATTGGGAGGGCGATACGCTGGTGGTCGACACCACTAATTTCACGGATCAGAGTCCTTTTCCGGGAGCCCAGAACCTGCACGTGATCGAACGCTTCACCCGCGTAGACCCGGAAACGATCCTTTACAAGTTCACGGTGGAAGATCCGGGGATGTGGACCAAACCATGGTCGGGCGAGCTACCCATCACGAAGATGACGGGACAAATCTACGAATACGCCTGTCATGAGGCGAATTACGGGTTGGAGAACACCCTTCGTGGAGCTCGCGTGGCCGAGGCCGAAGCGGCGAAAAAAGCGGCCAAGTAACTCAGACGGACTCCAGTTCCGGTAGCCTTTACTTCGTCTGCGGAGGCTACCACGGAACTTCGGGCACGAAGTGCCAGCGGTCTCAAATTTCGGCTAAGCGTGCGCGCGCCAGAAGTTAAGATCCGTCCCTTTGCTAGAATGGGTCTTTAACGCGCCACCTACAGGAGAGCGCTTGGACGCGCCACCAGCCCGGACTGTCGCCATCTATCCAGGTTCCTTTGACCCGATCACCAACGGGCACCTGGATCTGATTTCGCGAGGCAGCAAACTGGTCGAGCGGTTGATCGTCGCGATTCTCCACAACAACGCCAAGCGGTCGCTGTTTTCGGTGGCGGAGCGGATGGAGATGCTCGAAGAAGTAGTGCGGCCGTATCCGAATGTTGAAGTGACCTCGTTTGAAGGACTGTTGGTCGATTACGCCGCGGCGCGCGCGGCCAATGTGATCCTGCGCGGTATCCGGGCGCTTTCCGATTACGAGTACGAGCTGCAAATGGCGTTGATGAACCGTCGTCTGAACCCGAGCGTCGAAACCGTGTTTCTGCTGGCGAGCGAAGCTCATTCTTTCATCAGCTCCCACCTGGTGAAGGAGGTGGCTTCGCTGGGCGGAAACGTCGCGGGGTTGGTGCCGCCCGCGGTTGAGGAGCGAATGAAGCGGCGGGCGCTGGCGCGGGGTTAGAACCTGGTAGAGGAAGTTAGAAGGAGTAGAACGGATGCAAACTGTGCAAGAGCTGGCCTCGAGAATCTCACTGATCAGCGTGTCCTCCACCATGAAGGTGGCGGCCGATGCGGATCGCCTGCGGCGCGAAGGCGCCGATGTGGTCGATTTTGGCGCGGGCGAGCCGGATTTCCCGACACCCGATAACATCAAGCGCGCCGCCATCGAGGCTCTGAACCAGAATTTCACCAAGTACACCAACACGGGCGGCACCGAGGAGCTGAAGCAGACCATCTGCGACAGCCACAAAGCCGAATACGGCACGGCCTACTCGTCCAAGGAGTGCATCGTTACGGTCGGCGGCAAGCACGCCATCTTCAACCTGACGCAGGCGCTGGTCGAGCCCGGCGATGAAGTGGTCATCCCAGTGCCCTACTGGGTCACTTACAAGGATGTGGTCAATTACGCCGGCGGCAAGTGCGTGTTTGTCGACACCGACGAAAGCGACGGGTTCCGGCTCGAAGCGTCCATGATCGAGCGCGCGCTTACGCCGAAAACCAAAATGATCATCCTCAATTCGCCGTCGAACCCGAGCGGCGCGGTGTTCGAGCGGTCCGAGATGGAACGCGTCTTCCAGATCGCCAAGGACCGCGGCATCTGGCTGATGACGGACGAGTGCTACCACCGCTTCCTTTACGAGGGCCAAGGTCACTCGCTGGCATCGCTGCCGGGAGCCAAGGACACCGTGCTGGTGGCCGGATCGCTCTCGAAGACCTACGCAATGACGGGGTGGCGCATCGGTTTTGTGTTGGGTCCGGCGCCGGTGGTGAGCGGGATTGGGAAGTTGCAGAGCCACTCGACTTCGAATCCGACCTCGTTCGCGCAGAAAGGGGCGGTCGAGGCGTTGCGCGGTCCGCAGGAATCTGTCGGTCTGATGCTGGCCGAGTACCGCAAGCGTCGCGACTACGTGATCGGCCGGCTGCGTGCCATGGAGGGTGTGACCACGCAGGTGCCGCAGGGTGCCTTCTACGCTTATCCCAACGTCAGCGCAGCGTTCCGCAATGGCATCTCGAATTCGTTGCAGTTTGCCGAGCAGCTTCTGGCGGAGGAGTTCGTGGCGGTGGTCCCGGGCGAGGCGTTCGGCACGGCCAACCATATCCGCATCTCTTACGCGACTTCGATGAAGGAGCTGGAACGCGGCCTGGACCGCCTGCAGCGCTTCATTGCCAAGCGGCTGTGACGCTGGTCCGGATCGAGCCGAGTTTTCGGGAAAAAATCTGGGGAGCCACGCGCCTGGAGCCGTGGTTCCCCGACTCGCAATCCAAAATCGGCGAGGTCTGGTTTGAGGGGACGCCGGAATTGCCGTTGGTGAAATTTCTGTTCACCACCGAGAAGCTTTCCGTGCAGGTCCACCCCGACGACGACTATGCGCGCCAGCATCACGAGTCGCCCGGAAAAACCGAGATGTGGTATATCCTCGCGGCCGAGCCTGGCGCCAGGATCGCCGCCGGATTCCGGGAGCCATTGACGCCTGAGCAGGCGCGCGCCGCGGCGGTCTCCGGCGAAATTGAGGGCCTTCTCCAATGGTTCGACGCCCGGCCAGGCGACGCCTTCTTCATCCCTGCCGGCACCGTGCACGCCATCGGCGCAGGTTTGGTCCTGTGCGAGATCCAGCAGAACTCCGACGTAACTTACCGTCTCTACGATTATGGACGCCCGCGAGAGCTACATCTGGATCAGGCGCTGGCCGTCAGCAGCCTGAGCCCCCACGCCGCGCGGCCGCAACCGCTTGAAAGTGTGCTAGTATCCTGTAGATATTTCGCGGCCGAGTGCGTCGGAGGCCGGTCGACCGAATATCAGCCCCTCGCCGATCGGGCACATCTATTAATCGCGACCGAAGGGGATGGCGAAATCGCTGGCCAGCCCATGCGCGCGGGAGAGGTCTGGCATGTTTTGTCGGGGTCCGATTCTGTTGAGATGTCTGGGAGTCTCCGCCTCTTACGGGTATCTGTCCCGCCAGTTTGAGCGGACTGACCATTTTGGTGTTCCCACTACAGTCCGGGGGCCTTACTTACGAAGTATTAGTGAGCACATTATGGAGAACGGACTTGTGGTACCAGCGCTTGGTCGGATTCTCGCCGGGTTGGCGTTATGCGCAATCCTGACATGCGCCCAGACCACTGACGGCAACCTGGTCGGCACCGTGACGGATTCAAGCGGGGCGGCGGTGCCCAAGTCGCAAGTGACGGCGACGAATAAGGATACGGGCGTGCAGTACAGCGCAGTGACGGATGACGTGGGCGAGTATCGCTTCAATCACCTTCCCGTGGGCGCGTATGACATCTCGGCTGCGGCTCAGAATTTTGCCCTCCAGACGGCCGCTAACGTCAGTTTGCAGTTGAACCATACAGCCACCGAGAACTTCCAGTTACTGGTCGCTACTCAGGCCACGTCAGTGCAGGTGATCGCCGCGCCCCCTCCGATTGACCTGGCAACTTCCCAGTTACAGTCCACTTTCGATTCGCAGGCCTTCCTCCAGGTTCCGGCTGCTGCGGCAGGCAGCGGGTACTTGAATCTAAGCCTTCTGGGAGCCGGAGTCGCTTCCTCGGGCGGATTAGGCCTCGGTTACGGGCCAAGTATTGGAGGGCAACGCCCCACTAACAACCGCTTCAACATCGATGGCGTGGATCAAAGCAGATACTTCGCGACGGGTCCGCTGGTCATCGTTTCCAATGAGGCGGTTTCTGAATTCACCGTGCTGCAAAACCAATTCAGCAGTCAGTTCGGCGGGGCCTCAGGAGGCATTTTCAACGCGGTGGTCAAGACCGGCGGAAATCAGTTTCACGGCTCGTTGTACGAGTACCTGCAAAACCGGAATCTGAACGCCCTGGATGCGGTCTATGCACGGCAGGGGCTCTCTTCTCCGCCGCGCTATGACAGCAACCGGCTGGGGGCGACCATCGGCGGACCGATCGTCAAGAACAAACTGTTTTATTTTGGCAACTTCGAATACAACCCTATCGGGGGTTTCGTCGCGCCTTCCCAGGTGGTCTCTGCGCCGACGGCGGACGGTTATCAAGCGCTCAACAACCTGAGCGGCATCAGCAAGACCAACCTTCAGGTCCTCCAAAAGTATTTGCCCGCAGCGCCATCCGCCGTGGGTTCTCCGATAAAGGTCTTGAACACCGCCATCCCGGTCGGGCCGCTATCGATTGTCTCGCCGAGCTATGAAAACGTGTACAACGCCGTCGGCAGCGTTGACTGGAACATCAGCGACCGCGACCAGGTCCGCGGACGATACATTTACCACCGCTTGTCGGGCCTGGACACAAGCGCGAGCCTTCCGGCATTTTTTGTTACCGCGCCGGACAATTCGCATCTGATTTCACTCTCCGAATTCCACGCCTTCTCGGCCACCGCCGAGAATGAATTGCGGCTCGCCTACAGCCGCAATGATGACCGCACGTCTGCTGGAAATTTTAGCTTCCCGGGCGTGGATAGCTTTCCCACTCTTACGTTCTTGGATCTCCAGCTCCAGTTGGGTCCCGATGCCAATGTTCCCAGGGGGCAGGTCCAAGGCGAACTTCAAGCCACGGATGCCTTGACCAAGACCTGGGGTCGCCATACCCTGACAGCAGGGTACGAGTTTCACGACGTGATCATGACCTCGTCTTTCGTGTCCTACCCGCGCGGGAGCTACTGGTACTCGAGTCTGGGCCAATACCTGGCGGATCTGACTCCAGACGTGTTCGGTCAGCGAACGCTCGGCACCACCGGCCCCATGGTCGGCGGCAACGCCGTTGGGTTTCTGCAAAACGGCGCGTTTGCCAATGACGATATCCGGGTCCGGCCGAATCTCACGCTGAACCTCGGAGTGCGGTACGAATTCGTGACCGTGCCGCTGGCCTCGCGAGCACAAAGCTACAGTGCGATCGCGGATGTGCCCGGCGTTATAACCTTTCATGAGCCGCAGCCCAGCAAGACGGATTGGTCTCCTCGCGTGGGGTTTGCGTATTCGCCGGGAAAAAACGGCGTCTGGGTTATCCGCGGGGGATTCGGCAGGTCGTTCGACATGCCTTATACCAATATTGCGTTGAACACGCTCCCCGCCTATTATGGGGGATTGGCCGGTGTGAATGTCAACAGCAGCGCGCCTGATTTTCTGGCCAACGGCGGTCTGGATGTGCCCTCCGGAGCGCTGTCCAGCGTGGCGAGCGCGCGCGCGGCCATCTCCAGTTTCAGCCCCGATCAGAACCGGCCCTACGCGATCAACTACACGCTTGGGGTGCAGCGGCTTCTCGGCAAGGATTATACGCTCGAAGCCCGATACCTGGGCTCCCGGGGTGTCCACCTGTATGTGCAGGAACTGCTGAATCGAACCAGCGCGGTGACCCCGGCGCAGAACATTCCGACGTTTCTGACCATGCCTACGGCGGCCCAGCTTGCGGCTCTCCCGTTAACGCTCGGTGCGCTGAAGGCAATTCCGAACAATCCGCTGGCCCAATACGGGTTCACCAATACCGCCGGAATAACGGCTTACGAGCCGGTTGGCAATTCTCAGTATCACGGCCTGGCATTGCAGATGACCAAGCGCTACTCGAAGAGTTTTTCTTATCTCGCGGCTTACACGTGGAGCCATCTCATGGATGATTCCACCGCTACCGTCAACACCACATTGCTGACTCCGCGGCGACCACAGGACTTTAGAAATCTGAGCGCCGAGTGGGCCTCCTCGATGCTCGACCGCCGTCAGCGCTTCACGCTCACGCCGATGTTCGATTTCAACCCGTTCCCGAACGGCGGCTGGATCGCGAAGAATGTCGTGGGAAACTGGAATCTCGCGCTCACCTACACGTACGAGTCGCCCGAATATGCCACGGTGCAAAGCAGTGTGGATTCCAATCTGAATAACGACGCCATCGGCGACCGTACCATCATCAACCTGAATGGCAATGCCAGCGTCGGCAGCGGCGTGACCCCTCTCAACCGCAACGGAAACGTGGTGGCGGCGGGCTCGGCATCCATCGTGGCCTATGTAGCCAAAAATCCGAATGCACGGTATATCACCGCGGGTCAGGGTGCGTACGCCAACGGCGGGCGCAATACATTTCCCCTCGCTCCGATCGACAACATCGATTTTTCGCTCCGCAAGAGTTTCGCTATCGGGGAACAGAAGCGGCTGGAATTTGGCGGGCAGTTCTACAATCTTTTCAACCATCCGCAATTCGTCGCTGGCTATACCAACGATGTCGCTCCGTTGAAAAATACAACCGCTGGTTTCAATAACTTTCTCATCCCGAGCAACCCGCTGTTTGGTCAGTACCAGCAGTTTCTGAGCAGCAACTCGCGAACCATTCAGATTGTGGCCCGCTTCACGTTCTGAGCAGTCGTCAGGAGAAGAAGATCCGCCAGGTGGTTACAGTCAACGCGTGCGTCACCATCGAAGCGCGAATGCTTTTGGCTTGGCGGAAGGCGAGTCCGTAAAACAATCCAGCCACAGCCGCGACGACCGCCAGCCGCCAATTGGGAAAGGCGCGGAACC
>Ga0070733_10003260_pt1 | contig 11164 bp, 14 predicted proteins | sample Coa_R1_9_FD_66450 | JGI IMG/M metagenome (GOLD analysis project Ga0070733, IMG submission 66450) | Surface soil microbial communities from Centralia Pennsylvania, which are recovering from an underground coalmine fire - Coalmine... | ecosystem: Environmental > Terrestrial > Soil > Unclassified ... | reverse complement strand
CTCGATCTCCTCGGCGCTCGCGCCGAGCAGCCGGTCGATGTCGCGGAACTGCGATGCGAGGTTGCGCCCCGTGACCTCCCCGACCTCCTCGATCCCGATCGCGAACAGGACCCGTGCGAAAGGGCGCTGCCGAGAGGCATCGATCGCGTTGATCAGCCGGCCGGCCGAAACCGCCGCGAAGCCGTCGAGTGAGAGCAGCTGCTCCTCGCGGAGCGCGTAGAGGTCGGCGGCGTCGTGCACCAGGCCGCGGTCGAGCAGGACGCTGACCTGCTTCTCGCCGAGACCGTCGATGTCCATCGCGCCACGCGAGACGAAATGGCGCAGCAGCTGCCACTGGCGTCCCGGACAGACGGGGTTCGGGCACTTCGTGAAGACGGCCCCCTCGGGCTTGACCGTCGGCGTCTTGCAGATCGGGCAGCGCTTGGGAACGCGCGGCGGCTTGCTGCGGCCGGCGCGCTCGACGGCGTGCGGCGCCGGCGAGACCACCTGCGGGATCACATCGCCCGCGCGAAGGACGATCACCTCATCGCCCTCGCGGAGGTCCTTGCGCGCCAGGTCCTCCTCGTTGTGGAGGGTCGCCATCCGCACCGTGACGCCGCTGACGCGGACTGGCTCGAGCTCGCCAAACGGGTGCAGGTCACCGAACTTGCCGACGTTCCAGTGCACGGCGATCAGCTTCGTCTTCGCCGTCGTCGGCGGGAACTTCCAGGCGACCGCCCAGCGCGGGTCGCGCCCGACCGAGCCGAGGCGCCGCTGCAGCTCGAAGTCCGAAACCTTGACGACGACGCCGTCGATCTCGAAGTCCAGGGCGCCGCGGCGGGCATGCCATTCGAGGCACTGGGCGACGACGGCCTCCTCATCGTCGAGGACCACGATCTCGCTGTTGACGGGGAAGCCACGGTCTCGCAGCCACTCGAGCACCTCCCACTGACCGGAGAACGAAAGCCCGTCGACCGCGCCGATCGCGTAGGCCCACATCGAAAGCGGACGCTGCGCTGTCAGCGCCGGATCGAGCTGGCGGATCGTCCCGGCTGCCGTGTTGCGCGGGTTCATGAACGTCGAGAGGCCGAGCTCGGCCTGGCGCTCGTTGAGCGCCTGGAAGTCAGGCAGCGAGATGTAGACCTCTCCGCGCACCTCGAGCAGCGCCGGCGCGCCCTCGATCCGCCGCGGGATCGAGGCGATCGTGCGCAGGTTGTGCGTGACGTCTTCGCCGATCTCCCCGTCGCCGCGTGTCGCGCCCCGCTCGAGAACTCCATCGCGATAGATCAGCGAGATCGCGAGGCCGTCGATCTTCGGCTCGCAGACGAAGCGAAAGTGCGGATCGGAGATCCCCTCACGCGCGAGGTGGGAGCGCATCCGCGCGACCCAGGCGCGCAGCTCCTCCTCAGAGCGCGCGTTGGCGAGCGAGAGCATCGGCTGGAGGTGGACGACCTTCTCGAGCCGCTCGACCGGCGCCCCGCCCGGGCGCTGAGTCGGCGAGTCGGCCGTGATCAGCTCAGGATGGTCTTCCTCGATCGCGACAAGCTCGGAGTAGAGGAGGTCGTACTCCTCGTCGCCGATCTCGGGGTCGTCCTCGACGTAATAGCGCCGCGCGTGGTAGGCGAGCACCTCGCGAAGCGCCGCCGCCCGCGCAGCCGGGTCTTGCGGCTCGCTCACGCTTCAAGCAGCCTTTCGAGCTCGAGAGCGCGAAGCGCCTCGAGGCCCGGTTCATGGGTCAGATTGAAATGGAGCGGGGTCACCGCGATCTTCCCGCGCGCCACGGCGTGGAGGTCCGTGCCCGGCTCGTCCTCATAGCCCGGGGCGGTTCCGTAGATCCAGTAGCGACGCCGTCCCTCCTCCTCGGTGTCGAGGCGCAGCTCGTCGCGGTAGACGCGCTTGCCGAGCTGGGTCACCTCGACGCCCGTCGGCTTGACGCCGGGGACGTTGATGTTGAGCAGCGTGTCAGGCGGAAGCGGCGCGCTCGCGATCGACGCCGCGAGCGCCTTGACGAAACCGGCGGCAAGCGAGAAGTCGAACTTTCCCGGCTCGGCGAAATCCATCTCGCCCGCGCGCGACTGCTGCGAGACGGCGATCGAGGGGATCCCGAGCACGACGCCCTCAAGCGCCGCGGCTACGGTCCCCGAGTAGGTGATGTCGTCGCCGAGGTTTGAGCCATGGTTGATCCCGGAGACGACGAGGTCCGCCTGGAAGCCCTCGATCAGGCCAAGGTTCGCGAGGCGCACGCAGTCGACGGGCGTGCCGTCGGTCGCGTAGCCGATTGTCCCGTCGCCAAAGTCGACCTCGGTCACCCACAGCGGACGCCGCGTCGTGATCGAGCGCGCCATCGCCGAGCGGTTGCCGTCGGGCGCGATGACGACAAGGCGCACGTCGTCGAGTGAGAGCAGCGCGCGCCGAAGCGCCTGAAGCCCGTCGGCCTCGATCCCGTCGTCGTTGGTCAGGAGCACCCCGCGCACCAAGGCTGAGGATATTGGGCGCCTGGGTCACGTCAGCGCGAGTAGGCCACGCTCGCCAGGTAGAGGCCGTGAGGCGGGGCGGTCGGACCGCCGTCGGCGCGCGAACGTCCCTCAAGAAGCTCGCGGAAGGAGTCGAGGCTGCGCCGCCCGCGCGCGACCTCGAGCATCGTGCCGACCAGCGCGCGGTTCATCTGGCGCATGAAGCTGTCGGCTTCGATCCAGAAGGCGAGGACGTCGCCCTCCTCCCAGCGCGCGGCGATCACATCGCGTTCGAATCGCACATGATCGGTCTCCGTCGGTGTGAACGCGGTGAAGTCATGGGTCCCGGCGAGCTCGGCCGCGCAGGCGTGAAGAGCCTCGAGGTCGAGTCGAGCCGGCACCCACAGCGCGCGCCCCTGCTCGAACGGCGAGCGCGTTGCCGAGGCAAGCACGCGATAGCAGTACGTCCGGCTGAGTGCGCTCCGGCGCGCGTCGAACTCGGGGTCCGCGGGCTCGCTCGCGAGGACCGCCACGTCCGGCGGCAGAACGGCGTTCAGGCCGCGCGGATCGAGCGCCTCGTGGTGGTAGCTCGCGACCTGGCCCCAAGCGTGAACGCCGCGATCGGTGCGCCCAGCGACGCTCAGACGGAGCTCGACGCCGAGGATCCGCGCGAGCGCGCGCTCGAGCTCTTCCTGAACGCTCCGCTGCGCAGGTTGGCGCGCCCAGCCGGCGAACGCTGTCCCGTCATAGGCGATCGTGAGCTTTGTGACGGGGCCCGAGTCCATCCCCGCCGGCCGCTCAGACGAGCTCGAGCAGCACCATCTCCGTCGAGTCGCTGGCGCGCGGTCCGAGCTTGAGGATCCGCGTGTAGCCGCCGTCGCGCGAGCTGTAGCGCGGCGCGACCACTTCGAAGAGCTGGTGCACCACCGAGCTGTCCTGACCGAGCGCCGACAGAGCCTGCCGGCGCGCGTGCAAGTCGCCGCGCTTGGCCAGCGTGATCAGCTTCTCGAGCTCGGGCTTGACCGCCTTGGCCTTGGCCTCCGTCGTCTTGATCCGCTCGTGCTCGATGACCTCCTTGGAGAGGTTGGCGAGCAGCGCCTTGCGGTGCGCCGAGTCGCGGCTGAGCTTGCCTCGCTTGCGTTGATGGCGCATCGCGCGATCCTCAGTCCTCGCGCAGGCTCAACCCGCGAGCTTCGAGCGTCTCGATGACTTCGTCGATCGACTTCTTGCCGAAGTTGGGGATCGCGTTGAGCTCCGCCTCGGACTTGGAGATCAGATCTCCGACAGTCTGGATGCCGGCGCGCTTGAGGCAGTTGTAGGAACGAACGCCGAGCTCGAGCTCCTCGATCAGAATTCCCCACTCCTCGCCCTGGAGGGCGAGCGGCGTGACGCCGCCGGCGCCGGCGAGGCCGCCGTCGAGCTGGCCCGCCGGGCCGGCGCGGAGCTCCTCGATGCGGTCCTCGTCGGTGAAGATCGCGAGCTGGGAGATCAGCAGCTCGGCGGCTTCCCGCAAGGCGGCCTGGGGGTCGACCGAGCCGTCGGTCTCGATGTCGAGCGTCAGCTTGTCGAAGTCCGTGCGCTGGCCGACGCGAGCCTGCTCGACGGCATACGCGACGCGACGAACGGGTGAGAAGATCGAGTCGATCGGAATCACTCCGATCGGCTGGTCGGGCGACTTGTTGTCCTCTGCCGGGCGATAGCCGCGACCGCGGCCGATCGTCAGGTAGAGCTCGAGCCGCGCCTTCTTGTCGAGCGTCGCGATGTGCACCTCGGGATTGAGGATCTCAACCCCGGACGGCAGATCGATGTCGGCGGCGGTGATGTCACCGGGGCCTGTGGCCACCAGCGCGGCCTCGATCTCGGTCGCGTCGGAGTGCATCCGGCAGACGATGCCCTTGAGGTTGAGGACGATGTCGGTGACATCCTCCTTGACCCCGCTGATCGTCGAGAACTCGTGGGCGACGCCCTCGATCCGCACGCTCGTCACCGCGGCGCCGGCCAGCGATGAGAGGAGGACGCGGCGCAGGGAGTTGCCGAACGTGTAGCCGAACCCACGGTCGAGCGGCTCGATGACGAACGAGCCACGGTTCTCCTCAACGGATTCGCTCGTGATCCGGGGGATTTGAAAGTCAAGCATCGGGGTCCTAACGTCGTCGTGTTCTGAAAGCTCGTTTCCCGGCCCGCACGCCGGGGGCGAGCAACTTCGCTACTTGGAGTACAGCTCGACGATGAGCTGCTCCTGCACCGGCGCCGCGACCTCACGGCGCTCGGGCTTGCGCAGGACCTTTGCGGTCAGGCCGTCGTGATCCGCCTGAAGCCATGCCGGCACTTGGCCGGTCAGCTCGGTCGCGTCACGGATCACCTGCTGCGCCGGGGTGCCCGCCTTGACGGCGATCACGTCACCCGGACGCACCTGGAAAGAGGGGATGTCGACGCGGCGACCGTTGACGGTCCAGTGACCGTGGCGGACCAGCTGCCGCGCCTGACGGCGCGAGGCGGCGAAGCCAAGGCGCACCAGCACGTTGTCGAGGCGGCACTCGAGCAGCGTCAGCAGGTTTTCGCCGGTGATACCCGGCTGGCGCGACGCCTTCTCGTAGTAGCCGCGGAACTGCTTCTCGAGCAGGCCGTAGTAGCGGCGCGCCTTCTGCTTCTCGCGAAGCTGAAGGCGGTACTCGCTCTGCTTCTGGCGGCCGCGCCCGTGCTCGCCCGGCGGGTACGAGCGCCGCTCGACGCCGCACTTGTCGGTCAGGCAGCGCTCGCCCTTGAGGAACAGCTTCTGGCCCTCGCGGCGGCACTGCTTGCACTGGGGTGAGGTATCGCGTGCCACGCCGTGCCCCCTAGACGCGCCGCCGCTTGCGCGGGCGGCAGCCGTTGTGGGCCTGCGGCGTGACGTCCTTGACGCCGGTGACGTCGAGTCCGGCGGCCTGGAGAGAGCGAATCGCCGTCTCGCGTCCGGATCCCGGTCCCTTGACGAAAACCTCGACCTTCTGAAGACCCTGCTCGATGCCCTTGCGGGCGGCCGCATCGGCAGTCACCTGCGCCGCGAAGGGTGTCGACTTGCGCGAGCCCTTGAAGCCGGCGCCGCCCGCTGACTCCCAGGCGATCACGTTGCCCTGCTGGTCGGTCAGCGACACGATCGTGTTGTTGAACGACGTCTTGATGTGCGCCTGGCCGATCGGGATGTTCTTGCGGACCTTGCGGCGGCCGCGTGCGGGTCGTCTGGGTGCAGGCATTTACTTCTTTCCGGCCTTCTTCTTGCCGGCGACCTGCATGCGGCGCGGCCCCTTGCGGGTGCGCGCGTTGGTCTTCGTCTTCTGCCCGCGCACCGGCAGGCCGCGACGATGGCGGATCCCCCGGTAGCAGCCGATCTCGGTCAGGCGCTTGATGTCCTGCGAGCGTTCGCGCCGCAGGTCACCCTCGACGGTGAGCTCGCGGTCGATCGCGTCGCGCAGCTTGCCGACCTCTTCCTCGGTCAGGTCGCGAACGTAGGTGTCGGGCGAGACCTTCGTCTCGCCGAGCAGCCGTCCGGCCGTTGGGCGGCCGACGCCGTAGATGTAGGTGAGCCCGATCTCAACGCGCTTGTTGAGCGGCAGGTTGACCCCTGCGATGCGCGCCATGCCGCTAGCCCTGCCGCTGCTTGTGGCGCGGGTTCTTGCAGATCACGAGCACCACGCCGTGGCGGCGGACGATCTTGCACTTCTCACACATCGGCTTGACCGACGGTCGTACCTTCATGACGCCTTTCGGATGAGTCCGGACGGGTCGGCTCTGGCAGCCGGGCCGGCTGCCGCTACCACCCGCGGATTACGCACGTCGAGCCCGGGTCAGCTGACCCGAGCGCGACCCCGCATGTTACCAACTACGGTCTCCTCGTCGTCGTCACGGTTCCAGGGTGTCAGCACCTGGGGTCCATCGGCGGTGATCGCGACTGTGAACTCGAAGTGCGCGGTCAGCGAGCCGTCCTGCGAGTAGATCGCCCAGCCGTCGCTGCCGAGGCGCACTGCCGGCCCGCCGGCCGTCGTCATCGGCTCGATCGCGAGGACCATCCCCTCAAGCAGCGGCGGACCGGTACCCGGCTCGCCGAAGTTAGGAATCTGCGGGTCCTCGTGCATGTTGCGCCCGACGCCGTGCCCCACGAGCGTGCGCACGATCGACAGGCCCGACGCCTCGGCGCGCGTTTGGATGGCGTGCGAAACGTCGCCGAGGCGGTTGCCCACGACGCACTGCTCGATTCCGGCATGCAGAGACGCCTCGGTGCCCTCGAGCAGCTTCCCCGCTACGGGTCCGGCAGGACCGACGCTGAGCGTGCGCGCGGCGTCGGCGACCCAGCCGTCGAGCGTCACGCCAACGTCGACCGACAGCAGGTCGCCGCGCTCGAGCGCGTAGGGGCCCGGAATCCCGTGGACAACCATCGAGTTCGGCGACGCGCAGATCGAGGCTGGGAAGCCGCGATAGCCCTTGAACGTCGGAATCCCGCCCTGCGAGCGGATGTAGCGCTCGGCGGCGTCGTCGAGGTCGGCCGTCGTGACGCCCTGGCGCACCTGTCGTTCGAGCAGGCGCAGCGTGCGGGCCACGATCGTTCCTGCGGCGGCGATCTTCTCGATCTCCTCGGGGCTCTTGCGGATGATCAAAGGTCCTCCTCGAGGCGCAGCGTCGCGAGCGTCGCGCGGATGTGGTCGTGGACGTCGGCGGGGGGCCGCGTTCCATCGAAGCGGCGCAGCAGCCCGCGCTCGTCGTAATAGGAGATCAGCGGCTCGGTCTGGGCGTGGTAGACGGCGAGACGGTTGCGGACGGTGTCCTCGCGGTCGTCGTCGCGCTGGTCGAGCTCTGAACCGTCGATGTCGCAGTGCCCCTCGTTCTTGGGCGGGTCGAAGTCGAGGTGGTAGACATGCCCCTCCTTGCGGCACACGCGCCGCCCGGAGATTCGCTGGACGACGACATCGTCGGAAGCATCGAGCAGCAAGGTCGCCGTGAGGCGGCGCTCGCCTTCCTCGAGCCGCGCACCGAGCGCGTCGGCCTGATCGATCGTGCGCGGAAAGCCGTCAAGCAGGAAGCCGTCGCGCGCGTCGTCGGAGCCGAGGCGCTCGAGGATCACGCCGATCACGACTTCGTCGGGCACGAGCTCGCCCGCGTCCATGTATTTCTTGGCGAGCAGGCCGAGGTCGGTCTGCTCCTCGCGCGCGGCGCGCAGTATGTCGCCGGTTGCGATGTGTGGCAGCCCGAAATCCGCCGTCAGGAGCGCGGCCTGCGTCCCCTTGCCGGCCCCTGGCGGGCCGAGCAGGATCAGATTGAGTTCGGACATGAAATCTGCCGCCGCAACGACCAACGCCGGCGAGGCGGCGAAGCGTAGCGGCTCGCCGACGCGCTAGGTCTTGAGGAAGCCCTCGTAGTTGCGCATCATCAGCTGGGCCTCGAGCTGCTTCATCGTGTCGAGCGCGACGCCGATCACGATGATGATCGAGGTGCCGCCGAAGTTGAAGCTCACTCCCGTGCGGGCGTAGACGATTGCCGGCAGCGCCGCGACCGCCGCGAGGTAGAGGGCGCCGGGGAAGGTCAGCCGGGCGAGGATCTGGTCGAGGAACTCCGCCGTTGGTCGGCCCGGTCTCACGCCCGGGATGAATCCCCCGTATTTCTTGAGGTTGTCCGCCTGCTCAACGGGGTTGAACGTGACGGCCGTATAGAAGTAGGTGAAGACGATGATCAGGATCGCCTCGCCGAGGATGTAGTGCCAGCCGCTCGGCGAGAAGAAGCTCTGCAGCCAGTTGCTCTTGAGGATCTGGCCGATCGTCGGCGGGAAGGCCATCAGCGAGGCGGCGAAGATGACCGGGATGACGCCGGCCATGTTGACGCGCAGCGGCAGATAGGTCTGCCCGCCCGAAGTCATGCGCCGGCCGACGACGCGTTTGGCGTATTGCACCGGGATCCGCCGTTGCCCTTCCTGGACGAAGACGACGGCGGCGACGACCGCGAGCACCAGGAACGGGAGGACGACCTTGAAGACCTGGTTATTGCTGTTGTACCAAGTCTGCGCGGCTCCGGGCAGGCGCGAGACGATGTTCGCGAAGATCATCAGCGAGATCCCGTTGCCGATGCCGTGTTGGGTGATCAGCTCGCCCATCCACATCACCACCACCGTCCCGGCGGTCAGCGAGATCACGATCAGGAAGACGTGCTGGAGGTCGAAGCTCGGGATGATCGCGCCCGATCCCGCCGTCGAGATCGAATGGAACAGGAACACGTAGCCGATCGACTGCGCGAAGGCGAGCCCGACGGTCAGGTAGCGGGTGTACTGCGTGAGGCGCGCCTGCCCAACCTCACCCTCCTGCCGCAGCTTCTCCAGTGACGGCACCACCACCTGGAGTAGCTGGATGATGATCGAGGCGGTGATGTAGGGCATGATCCCGAGCGCGAAGATCGCCATCTGCGACAGCGCTCCGCCCGAGAACAGGTTCAGGAAGCTGAAGATGCCCGAGCCGCTCAGCGACGGGTTGCCCTTGATCGCGCTGACGTTGACGCCCGGGACGTACAGGTGGGCGCCCAGCCGGTACAGCAGCAGGATGAACGCCGTGAAGCCGATCTTCCGCCGGATGTCCCGAACGGTCAGCGCAGAGAGGATCGTGTTGATCATCGAGACCCCAGGAGCAGTCTAGATGGTCGGTTACTTCTCGACGAGAACGCAGGTTCCGCCGGCGGCCTCGATGCGCTGACGAGCCGTGGCGCTGAAGCCGTGGGCGTGGACGGTCAGGCCCTTGCCGATCTCGCCGCGGGCCAGGATCTTCACGGGGATGTTCTTGCGCGTCCCGAGGCCCGCGGCGCGCAGCACCTCTAGCGTGACCTCGGCGCCGGCCTCGAAGCGCGCCTCGAGGTCCTCGAGATTGACCGGCTGCGTGTGGGTGCGGAACGGCTCGAACGGCATCGACTGCTTCTTCGTCGGCCCGCGCAGCTTGCGCATCCGCATGTGGATCGGCATCTGGCCGCCCTCAAAGCGGGCACGGTCCTTGGCTCCCGAGCGCGAGCCGTAGCCCTTCTGGCCGCGGCCCGACGTCTTGCCGGTTCCCGATCCTTCGCCGCGACCGACGCGCTTACGCGGTCGCCGGCTGCCGGGCGCAGGCTTTAGCGAGTGAAGCCCGATCCACTCCTGCTTGGTCTCTTCCTCCTCCGCCTTCGCGGCCGGACGCTTCGCTGCAGGGCTCACTTGGAGGCCTCCGTGGAGGCGACGGACACGAGGTGGCGCACAGCGTGGAGCATGCCGCGCGCCTGCGGCGTGTCCTCGATCTCGACGGTATGGCCGATCCGGCGCAGGCCTAGCGAGCGCAGAGTTGCGATCTGGCGCTTGTTGGAGCCGTTTCGCGAGCGGTGCTGGGTGACGCTGAGCTTGCTCACGCGCCGACCGCCTCCGTGTCGCCGGCCGGCGCATCGGCTTGACCGGCGGCCGCCGCAGCAGCTGCTGCCTCTTGCGCGGCGACCTCGCGTTTGTCGACCAGGCCGAGAACCTGGGCGACGCTCAGGCCGCGTAGCGTTGCAACTTCGGCGGGCGTGCGCAGGCCCTGCAGCCCGTCGACCGTCGCCTTTACGAGGTTGATCGGGTTCTGCGAGCCGAGGCTCTTGGAAAGGATGTCGTGGATGCCCGCCAGCTCGAGCACGGCGCGGACGCCGCCACCGGCGATGACGCCGGTGCCCGGCGCCGCGGGCTTGAGAAACACACGGCCGGCGCCGAAGCAGCCCGTCGTCTCGTGGGTAATCGTCGAGCCGTGCTTGGGCACGCGGAAAAGTGACTTCTTCGCCGCCTCGACGCCCTTCTGGATCGCGAGCGGGACCTCATTTGCCTTGCCGTAGCCGACGCCGACGATCTCGCGCTCGTCGCCGACGACGACCAGCGCCGTGAACGAGAAGCGGCGGCCGCCCTTGACGACCTTGGCAACGCGGTTGATCTCGACGACGCGCTCCTGAAGATCGAGACCGGCGGGGCTGACTGTTCTGTCGATGCGCATGGCGGAAGTTGGGAAGGGTAGCTCAGAGGGTCAGTCCGGCTTCGCGCGCTCCCTCCGCGAGCGCCTTGACCTGACCGTGGTAGCGGTAGCCGCCACGGTCGAAGACGGCCGTCGTGACTCCGGCCGCTGCTGCGCGCTGCGCGAGCAGCTCGCCGGCCTTTGCGGCACGCGCGCCCGATCCGAGCGTGCGCAGGTCGGGCTCCGTCCAGTTGACGGCCGCGAGCGTGCGCCCGGCGACGTCGTCGATGAGCTGGGCGGAGATGCCGCGGTTGGAGCGGAAGACGGACACGCGGGGACGCTCCGCGGTGCCGGAGACCTTCGCCCGCACACGGCGGCGCCGGCGCAGCCGGCGCGCCTCCTTCGTGAGCACGGTCATGCGCGCTTACCGACCTTCCGCGCGACGACCTCGCCCTCGTAGCGGATGCCCTTACCCTTGTAGGGCTCCGGCGGCCGCTGCTTGCGGATGTAGGCAGCGAGCTCGCCGACCTGCTGCTTGGAGATGCCGCGCACGACGACGCGCGTCGGCTGGGGCACCTCGAACTCGATGCCCTCGGGCGCGATGACGCTGACCGAGTGCGAGTAGCCGATCGCCAGCTCGAGGTCGCGGCCGCGCAGCTGCGCGCGGTAGCCGACGCCCTGGATCTCAAGTCGCTTCTCGTAGCCGTCGGTGACCCCGATCACCATGTTGGCGACGAGGGTGCGGGTCAACCCGTGCAGGGCGCGGTGTTCGCCGCGGTCGGT
>Ga0070733_10003257_pt1 | contig 11169 bp, 9 predicted proteins | sample Coa_R1_9_FD_66450 | JGI IMG/M metagenome (GOLD analysis project Ga0070733, IMG submission 66450) | Surface soil microbial communities from Centralia Pennsylvania, which are recovering from an underground coalmine fire - Coalmine... | ecosystem: Environmental > Terrestrial > Soil > Unclassified ... | reverse complement strand
CGCTTCGCGGTCTGGTACGCCTTTGCCTGTGTCGCAGCCGCTGCCGCCCGCCCGGATGACGCACTTCAATATTTACGGGAGGCCATCAAGCGTGGATACAAAGATGCCAATGGTCTGGCCACCGACAACGACCTGAAAAACCTCCGGCTTAACTCTTCCTTCCAGGAGCTTATTGCCCAACTTAAGCAGCCTTCCGTAACAGCATCAGTCCACTAGCCCAGTCCTGCAAAGCATTTTCGTACTCTGTGACTCTGTGGTGGATAAAGTGACACCACAGAGTCACAGAGAACTCTCTTCCGCTAAAACAACTTATTCAGCATCAGGGGCGTGCAGCACACGGAAGCTGCTGCCGCCGTTCGACCACACTAGCAGCAACGCATCCTGTCCTTTCGGAACGGCGGTCATTGCCTTCTGCACTTCGGACGCATCCTGAACGTCGTGGCGATTCACCTGTTCGATGACGTCGCCACGCTGGAGTCCGGCGTTATCCGCCGAACTTCCCGGCTGCACACGTTCAATCACCGCGCCGTGAATGTCGCGCGGAGCCTGCATTTGATCGCGTATTTCTGGAGTCAGGTCGCCGAGACCTAATCCCCAATGCGCTTTGCCGCGCTCAACCTCGCCCGTTTCGTTCGCTTCTTTGTCGCGCGCGCCCATCGCTTCGAGGGTGACCGGAACGTTTACGTCTTTACCGTTACGGACCACCTGCAACTTGATGGTCATGCCTGGACGCTTCTGTCCGACCTCCACCTGAAGCTCGCCAGCGTCGGTGACCTTCTGTCCATCGAGCTGGACAATTACGTCGCCGACTTTCAGGCCGCCTTTGGCTGCGGGCGAATCGGCTTCGACCTGGGTTACGACCGCGCCGCTGGCATCGCTCACGTCGAAGAACTTGGAGTTCTCAGGCGTCACGTCAGTAATTCCGATTCCCATGTAGCCATGTGTGACTTTGCCATCCCGAATCAGCGTGTCGACCGTAGGCTTCACGATCTGCGTGGGAATTGCAAACCCCATGCCCGCGAATTGCCCCGACGAGGAAACCAGAAACGTATTGATGCCGATCACTTCCCCGTGCGCATTCACCAACGGACCACCGGAGTTGCCCGGATTGATCGCAGCATCCGTCTGGATGAACTCGCCCGGTTTGCGCGCGTTATCGGAAAATGGATTCGGACGATTCAATGCGCTGACAATCCCGCGCGTCACGGTGAAGCGAAACCCGAATGGATTTCCAAACGCCAGTACAGTTTGCCCAGGATGCAGCGCAGTCGAGTCTCCCCAGGGAATGCTGGGTAAACTGCCGCCATCCACCTTGATGACGGCGAGATCCGTCAGCGGGTCCGCGCCGATCAGTTTGGCTTTGAGGATTTTGCGATTGCTCATGGTGACGCGAATGTCCACCGAGCCATCAATGACGTGATTGTTGGTAACGATATATCCGTCAGGCGAAATGATGACACCGCTGCCGATCCCGTGCTCGATCTGGGGCTGTCGTGGCCCACGTGGTCCAAAGAAGGGACCGAAGAATCGCTGCATGTTGTCGGGTAGCTGATCTTCAGGCACGTCTGGAGACGTGTCAGATTTAGTTTTCGAGGTGACTGCGACGTTGACAATCGCGGGAGTAACTCGCGCCGCCAAGGTTTCCATCGCTTGATCGAGCGACAGCAATGCCCCGACGCTGCTGTCATCGAGAGGCGCAGCGGCTGGAGCGACTGATGCTCGCGCCGTCGCCGGCTTAATTGATTCGTAGGTTACTAGAGCCGCCATCGTGGCGATTGCCAACAACGAGACCGCGAGGCGCCGACCCAGAGTTGATTTCCAAATTGCTGTCCAGCTTTTCATGTTGTCTTCTCTCCGTTTATGAACTAATTCTTTAGTTGTTCGTTACGTGCTTGTATTGTTCTTTCTTCAAACCTTTCTTAGATCTTTTTTGCAGGAATCCGTGTGCTGCCCAGCGAGTGGCCGGAATCGAAGACAGTCAACTGCCATACGCGGATCTGCCACAGCAGTCCGGCTTGGCTGTATTGCTCACTTTGCATCATGACGAATATGGTTTGCGGAGTTGCATCATACTCGCGTGAGGAAGCGGGTGTTGAGGGTTCAGGGCTTGAGAGCGCCGCGGATCGGCGTTCACTGCCTGGAGCCGGCGCACTTGATCTCGGTACTCGGGTTTCATGACCTGCGTCCGGCAAGGCCAGCATGGCTTCTATTGCTTTCAGTGCATCCTGTTTTCGGGCGTGGTGATGTGTGATCCCTATGGTTGTTCTAGTTGCTGTCGCGGTGCGCATGCTCGCCAGAGTCGCTACCTCTTGAGTGAACCGATGCAATTCACTCGCGGAGAACGACGTCCCACTGGGAACTGGGGGGGATACGACCGCGATGTTTGGCGCTTTGTCTTTGAAGGCGACGAGTTCGGGCGCGCGCGAAAATGTGACGAGAGACACAATGGAAAACGCGGCCACAGAATATAGCGCTGGCTTCCAGACATGGGTCGCGCACGGGCGATTTACATCCAGGATCTGAGTTACCCGCAGCGAGGTTTGGCGCACGCGGTTTACTGCGGCCTGTGCCAATGCGAGTCCGCGTCGCATCAAACTTTTTTCTGCTATCGAGACCAGGCATTGCGCGTAGCCTCTAGGATTTGCTGTTTCAGCGAGGACAGCGTCGTCGCACGCCATCTCCCTTTCCAGCGCAAGCTTACTCTCAATCCACCAGACCGCGGGATGAAAGAACAACAGCGCTTTCAGAATCTGCTGGGCCAAGTTCGTCCAGTCATCGCGGCGTCGGAGATGAGCTAGTTCATGAATCAGGATTGAGTTCAACTCCGCGGTAGAAAGCTCCTGCGTCACCCACATGGGCAGAGCTACCAGCGGCTTCAGAAAGCCGATCGCCGTCGGAACTTTTATGCGATCGGACTGGCAGAGCGCCACCGATCTTCCCTGTACTTCCTGCAAGGTTTTCTGCAATACCGGGTCGAGAAATGAGGCAGCGATCGGAACACAGCTTGCCCGCAGTTTTCGCAACTGCAAAATTCCCACGCCCACTCGGACCAGGGCCAAGCCCGCAATCACCGCCCAAGCGATAAAGATGTCAAGCGCCCACGAACTTGGAAGCGTCAGAGTTGAGGCCGCCCCCTGGCCGTAATTCGCGCTAGAAACCGAACCAATGAACGGTACAGCAGCAACCGCGAGCAAAGCAGAGAACCAGACTGCGAACCGGGTGCTTGAATTCCGACGCCCTACAACTTGCAGCAAGGCCCAAGCGAAGAAGCCGATCGCGATGCCCTCGATCATGCTGTTCAGCATGCGCTCGGCTAGTATTCGGGCTAACGGATTCAGGTTGATGGCTGCGGTCATTTTTGCAAACTCGTAATCTTTTAGCTCTCGCTTTTATTTCTTTCCGTCGGACTGAGTTTCCTCGAGCAGCAGACGGAGTTTTTTCAGCTCGGTGGCATCGACGCCGTGGTTTTCAAGGATATTCAGCACTAGCATTTCATGCGAATCCTTAAAGAAACGGTTTACCAGATGACGTATCTCTGAACGCGACGCTTCTTCCCGCTGAACCAGAGGCATGTACACGTGCGCACGGCCGTCCTTGGCATGCTTGAGATAACCCTTTTTCTCGAGCACGCGAATGGTAGTGAGCACGGAGTTGTAAGCCAACGAAGGTTTCTTGGGAAGCGCTTCGAGCACATGCTGGACGGTCGACGGCCCCTTCTGCCAGAGCACGTCCATAAGCCGAAGTTCGGCTTCCGTCAGAGTCGCAGATTTCGCAGGCGGCACGAACTAACCTCCCTTTCTAAATATTAGACGCAAGAAAACTCCAAACGTCAACTAATTATTTAGTTGCATGAAGTCCCCGGTTGGTTGTGCGGGAAATGGTTGTGGGGAATGTGGGGCAAAGCTGACTGCGCGAGGGGAATGTCGATCCTCGGGCCAAAAGGTCTGTGGATGCAAGAAATGGAACACCGTAAGAAAAAACAGTGGTCTATCGACGATCGCCAGTCATCCCCAGGAGTCGCTAATCTTTGTCCAAGTATTCATCCGGAACATCATCCTCAGGCACTTCGTGGGTATGCACTTCGCGCTCATCTTCGTCATCTGCGGCTTCAACACCCGTCAATACGTCTGCCTCGAAAGCATTTCCTTCTTCGAGCAGCTCGTCAACACTTTCGGAATCCGCGCGTTCCATGTTGGACAACCCTTGGAGATCTCCAGATTGCTGCCCCGAACGCTTACTTCGTCGTTCCGGGAAGGATGACACCGTGTTCAGTTTTTAACTCTTCACTCGAACTTGTTTCTTAGGCTCGCGATCCGTCTTGGTGCGAATCGCCTTCCGGCCGCCGGACTTGGTATGCGCCAGCGCCTTTCTCTTGGTGGACTTCTTTTTAGCCCCGCGCTGCTTGGAGGTTTCCCTTTTCCCAGTCAGCTTTCTCTTAGCCGTGTTTTTCTTCGGAGTCTTAGGTGCGACAACTTTTTTCGATTTCCTTTGCTTCTTCGTGGTTTTCTTTTTTGCGGCCATAGGCGCAGTCTACCACCGTCGCAGGCCTCTTAGTTGCAGTCCGATTTCTACAGCGGAACGACTACATAGATTCTTTGGACCGCGCGAAGATCAAGTGCCGCACATCTGGGTCTTTTACAACCAGAGAGCTCACGCGCAACTCCAGTTCGTGATCGGCTTTTGTGTGGCGCTCGTGCTGACGCTGATGTTCTGCCCATGAACTCACCAGGAATATCTCCAGATAGTGATCCCCGGCTTCCGTGTCATGAAAGATTCCCCATCGTGAAGCGCCATCGCGTCGCCGCACCCGTTCGTATCTGTGTATCGCTTCCAGAAAGTCCGCTGTCCGATCGCGAGCCACCACATATTCGACGGTGACCAATACCGGCCCCCCCGCAAGCTCCGTTTCGGCCTCTTTGACCACCACAGGCATACGCCAGTGGTTCCACGGGCTTAGATCTGAGGTTGCATCAGGAAGCTTGGCAAACAGCGCGAGCGCGGTTGTCCCGATTGCTCCAAGACCAGCGCATAGGAGAGCAGTCCGGAGGCCTGCTTTTTGCGCAAAGGCACCCCAGGCTGCGCTTCCGAGCGCAATGTTTCCCTGCGCGACTAATATGAAGACGGAAAGAACGCGAGCCCTGACCCAATCGGGCGCGAGATTCTGGACCAGTGCATTGACAAGCGAAATGAAGAGTATCCAGGCCCCACCTCCGATCAAGAGGATGGGACCAAGAGTGCTCAGCCGATGCAGAAAGCCAATCGTCCCAATCACGACTCCCAGAACTGTGATTCCTGTTGACACAACTGCCTCGGTCGACCATCGACCACGAAGGGGTTGCATCACGAGCGCACCCAGAACTGCGCCGGCTCCGAAACATCCAAGCAGAAGCCCGTAACCGATCGCGCTGTTGCTGACACTTCGAGCAATCGATGGCAACAGTGCAAACAGCGCACTTGCGAAAAACATGCCTGCGCCTGTTCGAAGCATCAAGGCGCGTATCGCGGGCGAGTTGCGGATGTAGCGGATCGCCGCCGCCGTTGCGCCGCCAAGAGTTTCCGCCGGAGCGATCCGCTTCCGAATCGGCCTCTTCCATCGCGCGATGACGACGATGACTCCCAGGAAAGAGACCACGTTCACCACAAAGGCCGCCGCGACTCCAGCGGCTGAAATCAGCAAGCCCGCGAGCGCAGGTCCTACCGCCTGAGCCAGGTTGAACTCGATTCCGTTGAGGGCGGAGGCCGCCGCGAGATCATCTTTTCCAACCAACTCGGGCAGGACTGCCCGCCACGCTGGCGTCTCAAATGCGTCGCCAGCTGAGAGCGCGAATGTCAGTGCAAGCAGTAGCCATGGGGTGATGATGCCGGCGCCGGTCAGTATCGCGAGCGCCAGCGCAACACAGACCATCCACGACTCTGTGAAGAGAATCAGTTTGCGGCGATCAAAGATATCGCCCGCGGACCCAGCCGGCAGTGCCAGAAGAAAGTACGGAAGAGAGGAAGCGGTTCGGGTGAGTGCAACGTACATGGGCCCAGCGCCTAGCGACACCATCAGCCACGCGGCGCCAACGCTTTGCATGAAAGTGCCGACGTCTGAAACAACATCTGCGATTATCAGGTTTCGAAAAACTGTGGTCCGCAGTGGATGCCACAAGCTCGATGAGGCGCCCGGCTTCAAGGTCCCTCCATCACTAATTTTAATCTGGATGTACCCGCCCTTCTCGCCGAACGAGTGACTGCCTCCGAGCATAGCAAGCTCAGGTTACGGAATTACTCAGCGGCTTTGGTTGCCAATGTTTCGACCACCGCGATGTTTGGCAGCAGTTCCGCCGGCAAGCCGTGCCGCTCCTGCAAATAAACTGAGCTGTTGTAACTGACCCAGACCCTGCCCAGGGTATCTTCCCAGATCAAAATCTTCAGCGGAAGATCGATGGCGCTGCTGGGTGCTGCCAGCATCAATGGAGTGCCGGCTTTCGGGTTGCCGAAGATTAATAGCTTGGTGGGAGGCATTTTCATTCCCACCTTTTCGGCTTCGCCGCTGTGGTCGATCACGGCAAACAGTGTGACTCCTTTGGATTGCAGAATAGTCTTGAGTCGATCGACAGTCTGCTCCACTGAGTGGTTGCTCGCCTTGTCAATGATTCCTTTGTTAGTCGCCGGTGTCATGGATTGCCTACCATTAGTTTCAGATTGCAGAACCGCAGCGCAGCGGACGGAAACCAGAAAAATCACCATCGCGAGTCCAACGAAGGTCAGAACCCAAGCGATCCACAAAACCTGGAGTCAACAAACGAGGTTCATGGAGGTTCCTTACCGCGTCGTCGGGGCTCCGGAGGAACCCAGTGCACTGTTCACCATCTCCTGGGCTTCGCTCAAGATCGTGTTCAGATGCGTCTGGCTCTTGAAGCTCTCGGCGTAGATTTTGTAAATATTCTCCGTACCGGAGGGGCGCGCCGCAAACCAGCCGCTGGCCGCCACGACTTTGAGACCGCCTATGGGAGCCTGGTTGCCCGGCGCTTTGGTCAGCTTGGCGATAATTGCCTCACCCGCTAGGTCCGACTCCTTTACCGCTTCTGGTGAAAGTTTCAGCAGCTTGGATTTTTGCTCTGGAGTAGCCGGCGCGTCGATGCGGGTGTAGTACGGAGTGCCGAACTCCGCCTTCAATTCGCCGTAGTGCTCCCCGGGATCCTTACCGGTACGAGCGGTGATCTCCGCCGCCAGCAAGTCCATGATTGGCCCATCCTTGTCAGTCGTCCACACCGTACCGTCACGGCGAAGAAAACTCGCTCCCGCACTTTCTTCTCCTCCAAAACAGCATGAGCCGTCGAGCAGGCCTGGCACAAACCACTTAAAACCCACGGGAACTTCGTGTAGCGTACGTCGGAGCTTCAGCACGACCCTATCGATCATACCGCTGCTCACCAGTGTCTTTCCAATTGCAGCGTCCTGGCGCCACTGCGGGCGGTGCGTAAGCAAGTATCGGATGGCTACCGCGAGGTAATGATTCGGATTCATCAACCCCGCAGCGGGAGTGACGATGCCATGCCGGTCGGAGTCGGGATCGTTGGCGAAAGCCAGCTGGTATTGATCCTTCAGCCCGACGAGACCCGCCATCGCATATGGGCTCGAGCAATCCATGCGGACCTTGCCATCGTGATCAACCGTCATAAATGAAAACTTCGGGTCAAGCGTCGGATTTACAACCGTTATTTCTAGGCCGTAAATGGAGTTGATTGGCTCCCAATAGGGCAGCGCAGCTCCTCCCAAAGGGTCCACCCCAAGTTTGAGGTGCGCGCCGCGAATCGCATCGACGTCGACGACGTTCTTGAGGTCGCGAACGTAGGGTAAGACGAAATCTTCCTGATGCATACATGAAGCGTGGATGGCTTTAGAAAACGGAACTCGCTTGACCCCCACATTCGCTCGCAATATTTCGTTCGCCCGGCTTTCGACCCAGCGCGTCACGTCTGTATCAGCGGGACCACCGTTGGTCGGGTTGTACTTGAAGCCTCCATCTTCCGGCGGGTTGTGCGACGGCGTGACCACGATTCCGTCGGCCAGACGTTTTTTGCGATCGCGGTTGTAAACCAGAATGGCTCGCGAGATGACCGGGGTCGGAGTTACCCCGTCGTCTTGCTGAATGATCGTCTCGACATTGTTCGCCGCCAGCACTTCGAGTGCAGTGCGCTGCGCGGGCCCGGACACGGCGTGGGTGTCTTTGCCCATGTAGAGCGGGCCGTCCGTTCCCCGCTGGCGCCGGTAGTCGCAGATCGCCTGGGTAATCGCGAGGATATGCGCTTCGGTAAATGAGCCATTCAGGGGCGAGCCGCGGTGCCCGCTGGTGCCGAAGCTAACCAGTTGGGCGGGATCTGCCAGGTCGGGATGACGCTCGAAATAATCCCTCTCGAGGCGAGCCACGTCCACCAGCAGCTCCTTCGGAGCCGGTTTGCCTGCGAGTGGCGAGATCTTCGTTTCGTTAGGAGCGGGTTCCGTAGCTTCGCTCACCATGATTATGTCTCTAAGATACCGGGCACGGCCCCGTCTTCCAAATTCTAGTTGCGCATTTGCGCGGAGGTGCAGTCGCTTGCAGACGTTTTTCGGAACGTTTGCGGATGCTTGAAGCAAGAACTAAGGACGAGTTATTTGCAGTTTCCTGTTTGCCGACAATACACGAACTCGTCAGCTTTGTGATCGCACGAGCGTTAGCGGTGAAGCACAAGCTTGTTCTTAGCGAATCCGAAGAAGAATCATGGCCATACGCCGTTTCGTGTAGTAGCATTGCCGGGATGAGTAGGAGATCATGAAAGAGCCGCGTCTTTCCAAAGCTGAAACTCGCATCCTGGAACAGTACTGGAAACTTGGAACTGCGTCTGTGCGCGAGGTCCTAGAAAGCTTCCCGGAGGACGAACGTGTCGCTTACACAACAGTGCAAACGTTCGTCTATAGACTTGAGGAAAAGGGCGCCCTGAGAAAGGTGAAAAAGATTGGTAATGCGCAACTTTTTGAGCCGGCCCTCAATCAGAGTCAATACCGGGGCAGGCTCGTACGGGACCTGCTGGAGCTGTTTGGTGGCTCGCCGCGCCTTCTCGTCTCCAACCTACTGGAGATTGGGGCTCTAACTTTGCGGGATCTCAAGGCGCTACAAACCGCCACCGGCAGCGATAAGAACGGTCGCAGTCGTGGAGGCAAACGTGCATGAGCATATCGCACGCATGATGTACTACTTCAGTGTTCACCTGATGTATGCATCGATTGTCGGTTGTGCTGCGTGGACGCTGACGACAATCCGCGGCGCCAGCGCCACCACGAAGTATTGGATCTGGGTGGTGACGGCGCTCAATCTCATCATGCCGACGGGCGCGGTAATGGATAGGCTCTTGGCGCCGCATTTGGGATGGGCCACACCGCTTGGCGCCATTGGCGCTCCCGTATGGAATATAACGCAAGGCGGGACGGCAGTGGTGCTTGCCGTCATATGGATCGTTGGGGCATTGGCGATGTTTCTGCGATTGATCTCGGGTATACGCCGAGAGCGCGAGTCTCAAGCCAGGATCGGCCTGAGCAACCCGCACATGGCCTCTAGTTTCACAGCGGCTGGCATCCCCGTGAGCTTCGACATCAGTCGTCGAGCTCCCGCAGTCTGCGGCATCCTTAAGCCATATATCCTGCTCCCTGTCGGCATTGATCGGATACTCAATAAACGAGAATTCGACGCTGTCCTGTTTCACGAACTCGCCCATGCAAGAAGGCGCGACAATCTGATTCGTTTGCTTTACGAACTTTCGCTGTGTGCCTTGTGGTTCCATCCGCTCGTGTGGCTTGCCGGAGCGCGGATGGCGCTTTACCGCGAACTCTCCTGCGATGAGTCCGTCATTCAGCATGCATATGGAACAGAACTGGTTTCTGCGCTTGCAAAGCTTGCACTCCCTGAACGAGGGTTGCCTCTACAGGCAGCAGCCTCATCTCATCTGAGTTATCGCTTGGCGCGCCTCGCGGGGCCGGCCCAAATAACAAAGCCCGCAGCAACCCTGCTTTTGACATCCCTGTTTTCGGCCGTCATCGCGGCTGCCGTCTTTCAAACCATCGCGCATACCGCATGCTGTTTCGCCCTGAAGCACTGACCTTCGGATTGCTCACCTACCGCAATCTGTAGCGCCTGTTCGCCATATCAACGTGGAATGTAGTATTGTTACCGTACTGTGTAGTAGACAAACCAATAGGGAGAGCGTCCGTATGAAGCAACTACGAACCTGGTTGGTCCTTGCAGCACTTATCTCCATGGTGACTGGTGTGACACGCGCTCAACAATCGCAGCCGATGCCTCCGGCGATCCTGGTCAAAGCGGCCCGGTTACTCGATCCGCGCACGGGCAACGCGCTTGCTCCAGCCACTGTTCTCATCGAAGGCAACAAGATCAAGGAAGTGGGAACGCCCGCGCAAGTACAAGCTCATGTACCAGCAGGAGCCAAGACGATTGATTTGGGCGCCGCGACACTATTGCCCGGATTGATTGACGGTCACACGCACCTGTTTCTCGACATCATTGTCCCACCCAAAGAGGAAAGCTTGCGCCACAACAACGGCGAGTTTGGCCCGGGACTCTTGCTGGCAATTGTAGAATCTCCGACCAAGCGTGCCTTGATGGCCGCCCAGGCAGCACGAGAAGACCTCGAGAGTGGCATTACCACGGTCCGCAATCTTGGACATTCCGGCATTGATGGCGATACCGAATTGCGCGACGCCATCAATGCGGGCCGCGTCCCCGGTCCAAGAATGTTGGCTTCAGGACGAAAGCTGATTGCGCTGGGTTCTTATTTGCAGAACCTTAATCCAGCATTGAGCGATGCCATCGTGAAGCAGGAATTCCTGCTGGTCCACGGAGTGGACCAAGCACAGCAGGCAGTTCGCGAAAATGTTTTTCAGAATGTTGACGTCATTAAAGTAACGGAAAACGAGAACATCTCGGTCGCAGAGTTAACTGCGGTTGTCGAAGAGGCTCACCGCGAACATCTCAAGGTCGCCGTTCACGCTGGCGATAAGGCAAGCATACAAACGGCGATTGACGCTGACGCCGATTCCATCGAACACGGCAATGAGGCAACCGATGAGCAATTGAAGCAGATGCGCGATAAGGGCATCTTCCTCGATCTGACGCCTACGTTTTATGACGGA
>Ga0070733_10003255_pt1 | contig 11174 bp, 9 predicted proteins | sample Coa_R1_9_FD_66450 | JGI IMG/M metagenome (GOLD analysis project Ga0070733, IMG submission 66450) | Surface soil microbial communities from Centralia Pennsylvania, which are recovering from an underground coalmine fire - Coalmine... | ecosystem: Environmental > Terrestrial > Soil > Unclassified ... | reverse complement strand
TCCGGGGCTGGCTGTGCCGGATTCGAGCCCGTTGTCGGGGATTCGATCGTACTTCGCGATCGGGCGAGTAAGCCGGGACATCGTTCAGCAGTCGAGCGTGGGTGCAATCTACACCGACTGGGAGTGCCCGACGACCGGCGAATTCAACCGCATTGGCGGCATCGACACGCACTTGAAGTTGAACCCGAACTGGACGCTCGAAGGGCAGGGCGTAGTCAGTTCGAGCAATCTGAACCTGAATTGCGAAGCCAACCTGTTTCCCTTCAGTTCGGGCAACCTGGGCAACGGAAACCATTATGCGGGTCCGGCGGAGAAACTGGACTTACAACACGACGGGCTGCACTTCGCTTACGAAGGCGCGTACAACGACATCACGCCGGGATTCGTCACGATTCCGGGATTCGTCAATCGCGTCGACATTCGAGAGACCACGCAGGAGGCTCGTTACCGCTTTCGTCCGAAGAAAGGCTGGATTCTGAGTTGGGGACCGTCGCTGGTCACGCGCCACGATTTCGACCACACCGGCCTGCGCCTGGATACCGATTACTCGCCGTATCTCGCGATAGTCGGGCGAGGCCAGACCGTCATTTTTCTGCGGCCCTACGAGGAAACGCGGGAGCGTCTGCGTCCGCGGGATTTTTGCTTTCTGGGATTCTCGTTATTCTGCGCGACGCCGAACGCGGGCAACCAGGACTATCACCAGCACACCAGTGGAGCCACGATTTCGAACGGATATTTCAAGAAGGCAACGCTGACCGCGAACTATTACTGGGGCGATGGGGTGAATTTCGTGGCGCTGCCGCCGGAGACCGCGGCCGACTCCACGCCCAACAACCAGCCGTTCCTAGCGCGGCAGGACTCGGCATGGGCCATCCTGACTTTGCGGCCGGTGCAGCCTCTGAAGATCGAGAATACTTACTTGTTCGACCGGCTGCGAACGACCAGCGGCGCTTACCTTTTCGAGCAGTTGCAAAACCCCGGCGTCGGCCAGGGAATCTTCAACAACCACATCCTACGGAGCAAATGGAACTGGCAGTTCACACCGCAGCTTTCGCTGCGCGTGATCCTGCAATACAACTCGGTGCTGGCGGGGACGCCGGGGATTGGCTCTCCTTACACTTCGCTGCCGACGTCGAAGCAGTTCAACGCGGACTTTCTGGTTACCTATCTGGTGCATCCCGGGACGGCAATCTATGTGGGCTATAACAGCGATTTGCAGAATCTGAACGTGCAGCCGGGTGTGGGCGTCGTCAACACTGCCAAAGGCTATCTCAACGACAGCCGCCAGTTTTTCGTGAAGGCGAGTTACTTGTTTCGGTTTTGAAAGAAGCTGTCAGCTATCAGCCGTCGGCCTTCAGCTGGGGAAGCGTTTGATTCGACGGACTTTGCCGAGAGCTGACGGCTGAGGGCTGATAGCCTCCCCGGGATTGCTGAATCCGGGCGGATTCCGGTAGAATCTAATGACTCGAAACGAGGTAAGGATCCCATGAAGGCAGCCATTCATCCGGCTTATAACGAAGTGCGCGTGCATTGCGCGTGCGGCAACGCATTTATGACTCGGTCGACCCATAAGGGCGACATCTCTGTGGAAATTTGCTCGAACTGCCATCCGTTCTTTACTGGCAAGCAGAAGCTGATGGATACGGCCGGGCGCGTGGAGCGTTTCCGGCGGAAGTACGCCAAGACTCCAGCGGCACCTGCGGTTCCGGCGAAGAGCTAACACCTTTCGCCGCGGATTTTCGCGGATCGACGCGGATAGAACAGAAAGACGGGAAATTTAGCCCTCGCTTCGGCGGGGGCTTTGTTTTGGTGGCGGCAGGTAGAATAAGACGGTGAAGAAGTTCTGGGACAATTCGGTGGGGGGCGGTGCGATGGCAGACGTCCCCGCTCGTGCCGTACGGCTCGTGCCGGCTTCGCTTTCCATTGGCGGCCTTACGATCTCCCCGGCGACTGTGCTGGCGCCGATGGCGGGAGTTACCGACACCGTCTTCCGCCGCTTCATTCGCAACCTCGACGGATGCGGGCTGATTATGACCGAGTTCACGTCTGCCGACGGTGTGCTCCGCAAGAAGGATCAGAAGGCGAAGCGCTATTTGCACTTCTATGAAGACGAGCACCCGATTTCAGCGCAGCTTTTTGGCAGCGATCCGCAGGTGATGGCCGAAGCGGCGCGGATGGTCGAGGGGCTGGGCTTCGATCTGGTCGACTTGAACCTGGGATGTCCGGCGAAGAAAGTCGTGAAGTGCAATGGAGGATCCGGGCTGCTGCGCGACCTGCCAGCGATCGGGAGGATTTTCGAAGCGGTGCGCGCGGCAGTGACGATTCCGTTCACCGTGAAATTCCGCGCGGGATGGAATGACGAAGAGATCGTGTGCGTGGAACTGGCGCGGATGGCGGAATCGTGCGGCCTGGCAGCCGTGGCGCTGCATGCCCGCACCCGCGAGATGGGATACAGCGGCAACGCGCGCTGGGAGTGGATTGCGGCCGTCAAAGATGCGGTGAAGATTCCGGTGATTGGGAACGGCGACATCCGCTCGCCGGAAGACGCGTGCGCCATGGTCACGCAGACGGGATGCGATGCGGTGATGATTGGACGAACGGCGCCTTCGAATCCGTGGATCTTCCGGCAGATTGGGCAGTACTGCGGGGGGGTGAGGAATGCTCAGGAGGGCAGGACGAGAGAGAGCGGTTGTGATCGTCCGAATGGGGAAGGGCACGACTTCAGTCGTGCCGAGAACTTCGCGATTGTCGATTCGGCTTTAGCCGCTGGGGCCGGATTGCGCGCGGATCTTAGCGTTCCCTCAGGGGCTAAAGCCCTGAACTTTTTACGCGAATCTGACGGCACGGCTGAAGCCGTGCCCTTCCCGTCGGCGCCTGCGTCGAGAGTTGCGTCGGGACCAAGGCCTTACGACGAGCCTTCCGAGGCCGATCGCTACCAGATGATTCGCACTTACTTCTCGATGCTGATCGAAGAAGAACTTCCTGATGCCGTGGGCAAGATGAAGCAGTTCGCGTCGTGGTTCACGCATGGAGTGCCGGGGGGCGCGGGGCTGCGCAAGGCGATCCACGAATCGAAGAGCGCAGTGGAGATTCTGGGGCGGGTGGAGGAATTCTTCGAGACAAGGTTATGCGCCGCGGGCGCCCTCGCCCGCGAACGCTGACGCCACGGTTTGTCCATTAGCGCTACCAAGGTGTGGAACAATCTGTCCGCGCAGGGTGTCTCTAGTCTGTGGCCGGGCAAAAGCCGAACCCATTGTTCACCTTGATGAAGAAAGTCCTCTTTCGCGTAGCCTTCGGCGGATTCATCATTCTGCAGCTGCAGTTACTGGCGCTCCTGATTGCGGGAACGTCGTCTCTCTTCGCCCCAGACAATCTCTTCATCCAGGGCATCCTCGCTATTCTCCCTTTCTCAGGGCTATTCGCAATCGGCGCGGGCAGCTATCTGGTGTTTCAGCGCATGACGCGCGTGGAGTACATCCTGACCGAGTCAGAGAGATGGCTCGCCGAGCGGCACGATGCAGATCCTCGCCGAAGTGCGCGGCGTAAATGGATACGCCGCTGGGCTGTCTGGATCCCTGCCGTCTCGGTACTACTTGCAGTCCTCTTCCTGGATCAGACGTGGGCCGTCGCCTCCCACCTGTTTCATCCTGGTTCTGGCAAATTGATAGGGTATCGGATTTCCGTTCCGATAAACTGGACGGTGGATTTCGGGATGCCGTATTTGAGCAAGGATCAGACCTGGTCATTGGTATCGGCCAAAAGGATTAGGGGCACTCTGCGAGCCGTTCGGGACGTTTATTCGGGACGAAAGCCCGGCCTTGTGATCTCTGAAATGGCCTTTTATGGGGCATCTGGTGAGCAGGTCGAGACAAATCGGCACTCTCCATTTGGGAACTACGACACCTTGATATCTTCCCGCACTTCGACTTTCGGCAAGGGGACGATCACGTGCTCGGACTACGCACCCCATTACGAGCACGAGAACGGCTTTCGAGAAATCTCCCGCCTTACCCCGAAAGGCGACTTTTCCTGTTTCTTCTCCGGTGAGGAAACGGATGTTCCGCAGTTTTATCGGACGCTTCAGTCTGTTACCCCGACCGATTAGTAGTAGACCGAAGCTTTCTACGATTTGCCCTTCGCCCCGCTCTCAGGCACAGCCGCCCTACTCACGTCGACCGACCCGCCATCGTCCCCGGCGCTCCATGTGCCACGGCGACGCAACAAAGTCCGAGCATGAGGCACAAAATCAGCAAAATTTGCGACATTCTTAGTTACACTCCTTTCACCATCATTTTTCCGGACTCATCGCGCTCCACGTGCGCCCAAGGTGTTTTCGGGTCGTGGGTGAAAACCGTCAGCCATTTTTCCGGGATCGACTGGGCGTAGTAGAGCTTTCTGCTTTCGATGGTTTGCAGCGGGTAGAGGTCGAAGGACATTCCCCAGGTGATATCGATGTGCGCCGTCGTTGGGATCAGGTCGGAGATGTAGCAGGCGGTGGCCGTCTCGTGGGCTGAAGCCCTTTCTTCACGCACGTCTGACGGCACGACTGAAGTCGTGCCCTTCCCAACGTCCATGTTCCTCCCAAGCGCTCCGCGGACGATCACGGCCTGCATGCTGGCAGTGTGGCCGGGGAAAGTTTTCACGGAGATGCCGGGGATGATTTCTTCGCCGCCTTTCAGCAGCGTCATCTGGCCGCTGGCCACGAGCGGGTCGTAGTTGTCGGGCAGGTAGCTGATGACGTCGCGCTCGCTGGGATGGCGCGCGTATTGCCATTCGCCTTGGGGAGCATAGTATTTCGCGCGGGGGAAAGCGGGAATGATCTTTCCGGTTTTATCTCGTATTGTGTTCCATCCGCAATGGTCGAAGTGGAGGTGAGTGTTGATGACGATGTCGACATCTTCGGGAGCGATGCCGGCGGCGGAGAGATTGTCGAGCAACTGGGCGGGCTGGCCGAAGAACTTGCGCATGCGTTCCGATAGTTTGTTGCCCATGCCGGTTTCGACCAGCACGGTCTGGCGGCCGGTGCGCGGCCCGTCGGTTCGGATGAGGAGCGAGTTGAGTCCGACGGTGACGTAGTTGCGCTCGTCGGCCTCGACCTTGCGCGACCACATGACTTTGGGGATGACGCCGAATAATGCGCCTCCGTCGAGCGGGTAAGTGCCGTCGGAAAAAACGGAGAGTTCGAAGTCGCCGAGGGTGAGACGGTGCATAGATCTCAGTTTGCCACAAACGCGAAACCCTTTTGCCGCGGATTCACACGGATTCGCACGGTTACACCAGGATGGGGTTTATCGATTTTAGACATATCCGTGAAGGTCGGTGAGATCCGCGGCTCGTTTTGTTAGGCTCGTGTTTATGCAGCGGCCGGCGGGCGTGAGTGCGATTGCGGTGATCTTTCTTCTGGCCGCGGTCTATCTGTGGACGATCGGTGGGGTGAAGTTGATTGCGCCCGAGGCGATTTCGCTGATGAGCGGATCGCAGTTCATGTATGGACTCGAATTGGCTGGGCCGTATATGGCGTTGCTCGTCGGCGCCGGCTGGGCGCTGGTGGGTTGGGGATTATTCCGGCTGCATAACTGGGCGCGCTGGGCGGCGATGCTGGTGACGGTGGTGGGAGTTGCGGCGCTCGTGCCAGAGATCTCGATGGCGCCGCTGGGCATTCCGATTTTCTGGTACGGATTACAGATCGCCCTGCGCGTTGCCGTGGGTTGGTATCTGGCGCAAGCTCCCGCGGTAGTCGACGCGTTCGCCGGGAAGCAGGAAAAAGCTTAGCCACGGATTTTCACGGATTCACACGGATCAAACCCACTTGCGTTTATTTATCCGTGAAAATCCGTGAAATCCGTGGCGTCTTTATGACTTTGCCTTCGCTGCTTCTTTCTCGCCGACGCGCTTGCTGACTTCGAACTGCAGTTTGCCGGTTTTCTTGTCGGCGTCGATTACGATGTGATCGCCGTGCAGGATTTCGCCGTCGAGAATCTTCATGGCAAGCGGGTCCTGCACCAGCTTCTGGATGGCGCGTTTCAGAGGGCGGGCGCCGAAGTTGGCGTCGTATCCCTGGGTGAAGAGCGCTTCTTTGGCGGCGTCGGTGAGCTCGAGCGAAATCTTGCGATCGGCGAGGAGGCGGCGAACGTCTTCGAGGCGCAGTTCGATGATTTTGACCAGCTGTTCTTTGCCGAGCGGGCCGAAGACGATGATGTCGTCGACGCGGTTCAGGAACTCGGGCTTGAAATGGCTATGCAGCAGGTTCATGACCTGCTCGCTGGCTTTCTCGAAGTCGGCGGGCGTGCGCGTCTGGTCGGCTTGCAGGAAATGGGAACCGATATTCGAGGTCATGATGATGATTGTGTTTTTGAAATCGACGACGCGGCCTTTGCCGTCGGTGAGGCGGCCATCGTCCATCATCTGCAAGAGAACGTTGAAGATATCCGGATGCGCTTTTTCGATCTCGTCGAAGAGCACGACGGCATACGGACGGCGGCGCACTTGCTCGGTGAGCTGGCCGCCTTCTTCGTAACCGACGTAGCCCGGAGGCGCGCCGATGAGGCGGGCGACCGAGTGCTTTTCCATGTATTCGGACATGTCGATGCGGAGCATGGCGTGCTCGTCGTCGAATAGAAACTCGGCAAGGGCGCGGGCGAGCTCGGTTTTGCCGACTCCGGTCGGGCCCAAGAAAATAAATGAGCCGATGGGGCGTTTGGGATCGCTGAGTCCGGCGCGGGAGCGGCGAATGGCATTGGCCACGCGCTCAAGTGCCGCGTCCTGGCCGATGACGCGCTGGCGCAGACGATCTTCCATCGTCACCAGCTTTTTTACTTCGCCTTCGAGCATTTTGGAGACCGGGATTCCGGTCCACTTGGAGACAATGCTGGCGACGTCCTCTTCGTCGACTTCCTCTTTCAGCATGCGCTTGCCGGACTGGCTTTCCATCTGCTTGCTGAGTTTGGCGAGTTCGTCTTCCGCCTGGCGAATCAGGCTGTAGCGGATTTCGGCCACGCGCTGCAGGTTGCCCTTGCGCTCTTCGGCCTGCTCTTCGGCTTTCAGCTTTTCAATTTCGCTTTTCAGGGTGCGAACCCGGGCGATCAGATCCTTTTCTTTTTTCCAGTTCGCCTTGAGCGTGTTGGATTTCTCGCGAATCTCAGCAAGTTCTTTCTCGATGGCCGCGAGGCGATCGCGCGAGTTGGCGTCGTCTTCCTTCTTCAGCGCCTGCTTTTCTATTTCAAGCTGCGTGGCGCGGCGGTCGAGTTGGTCGATGTCGGTCGGCAGGGAATCGATCTGGATGCGCAGCGAAGACGCGGCTTCATCGATTAAATCGATGGCTTTGTCGGGCAGGAATCGGTCAGAGATGTAGCGGTGCGAGAGCGTGGCCGCGGCGACGATGGCCGAGTCTTTTATTCGAACCCCGTGATGCACTTCGTACTTTTCTTTCAAGCCGCGAAGGATGGCGATGGTGTCTTCGACATTGGGCTCGCCGACGAAAACGATTTGAAAGCGGCGTTCGAGGGCGGCGTCTTTTTCGATGTGCTTGCGATATTCGTTGAGCGTGGTGGCTCCGATGGCGCGGAGCTCGCCGCGGGCCAGCGCAGGCTTCAACATGTTGGAGGCGTCGATGGCGCCCTCGGCGGCTCCGGCCCCGACCAGGGTATGTAGTTCGTCGATAAACAGAATGATCTGTCCGGCCGAATCCTCGATCTCTTTCAGCACAGCTTTGAGGCGGTCTTCGAATTCGCCGCGATACTTTGCCCCGGCCAGCATGGCGCCGAGATCGAGCGAGACCACGCGCTTGTTCTTGAGCGCTTCGGGCACGTCGCCGGAAATGATGCGCTGGGCCAGGCCTTCGACGATGGCGGTCTTGCCGACTCCGGGCTCGCCGATAAGCACGGGATTATTTTTCGTTCGGCGCGACAGAACCTGGACGACGCGGCGGACTTCTTCGTCGCGTCCAATGACGGGATCGAGCTTGCCGCGGCGGGCCTGCTCGGTCAGGTCGCGGGCATATTTCTCCAGGGCCTGGAATTTTGCTTCGGGATTCTGGTCGGTAACTTTTTGCGATCCGCGCACGACGGTCAGGGCTTTTAGAATCGCGTCGTAGGTGGCGCCATGCTGGGCCAGCGCCTGCGCGGCGGAGTCGCGCTTGAGATGAGTAATCGCCAGCAGCAGGTGCTCGGTGGAAACGTATTCGTCTTTGAAGTTCGACGCTTCTTTGAAGGCCTGCTCCAGGAGCTTGTTGACCTGGTTCGAGAGCGTGGATTGCGCGGCTTCTCCACTGACCTTGGGCAGCTTTTCGAGTTCTTTGTAGACATCGCTCAGAACGGTTTGCGGACCGATGCCGATTTTTTCCAGCACTGGCGGGACGATGCCTTCTTTATCTTCGAGCAATGCCGCGAGCAGATGCACGGGCAGCACTTCAGGGTTGCCGTGCTCGGAGGCGAGCTGGCTGGCGCGCTGGACGGCTTCCTGCGCTTTGACGGTAAATTTGTCCCAACGGATGGGCATAGGTTAACTCCGATTGTGTAATTGCGTAATTTGGTAATTGAGTAATTGAAAAACTCAGTTACTTTGAACTTTCTTTGGAGGCCTGGTCGCTTACCTGTTTCGCCTTGCGCCGCAGGCCGGTCGCAACTATGGCTTCTTCCCGATCGCGGAGCTTTTCCAGAATCTTGATCTTTTCGGAAAAGCTGAGCGACGCCATGCGCGCGCGCAATTTTGGTTTACTCATCGCGGTCCCCCGAGAAATCTAAGTTCAAACTGCTTCCACTTCGCCGTCAGGCTATGCTGCTCGATAATGCGACCGAGCTTCTTCCGCTCCACGGCGTCTTGCTCTAGGAATTGCAAAATCCGGTTGTGGTCTTTCGGGCGGCCCGTCTTCAGAGCGATGGCGACCAGGTGCTCGGCCGACATGACCCAAGTGGGAACGCCCTCGACTGTGGTGGAAACGGCGTTGCTGACCCCGTCCTGCTCCAGATCGTCGCTGGGTGGAAGAAACTGGACTGGCCAGCCGCCGATCACTATGTACTCATCCTGAGCTTTGCCTCCGCGCGATTTCAAATATTCGTAAATTGGGGAGAGGCTGACGAGCAGTCCGGTGCCCGCGACTGGCAACGTGACGAATACATCCAGATCAACCGTGGCTGCCGGTGCCAAGTAGAACGTTGCTCCCACGGCGCCGCCGATGGCGTACTTACCGATGACGCCGTCGGCCTGCATTTGGTTGATCGCTTCGAGCGTGGCTTTCACGGATGCAGCACCTTAGGGTCATTGTCCGCCAATGGTCCCCGCTTCGCCAAGTTATCAAAGAACTGTAAACACGAACGGGAGGCCGGCAGGTTTGCCGCCTCCCGTCGAAAACCTGGTCGAGCTTCGCTCGACCGGACAGCCGAGGGCGGCTGTCCCCACATAATCCATCGTCGCTTACGCGGCTTTGCTGGGGCCCCTGGCTTCGATCGACTTCTCGCTGCCGATGTTGACCTTGATCTGCTTCGGCTTGGCTTCGGCTTTCTTGGGCAACGTGATCTTCAGCACGCCTTTGTCGTAGGTGGCCGCGACGTTCTCGGTGTCTACGGTTTGGGGCAGGGTGAAGGTGCGGGTGAAGCTGCCGTACTGGCGCTCCACGCGGCGGTAGTTCTCTTCTTTCTCTTCCTTCTCGATCTTGCGCTCGCCGGTCACGGTGAGGGTGTTGTTCTCCACGCGAACGTCGATGTCCTTCTCGTCGATTCCCGGCACTTCGATCTTCAATGCGACTTTGTGCTCATCTTCGTAGACGTCGACGGCGGGGGCAAAGCTGCTGGTGGTGAGGGAATCGTCCTGATTGCCGGTATAGGATTCGCGGAATGCGCGGTTAATGCGGTCCTGCAGGGTGGCAAATTCGCGAAACGGCTCCCAACGGGTTAATACGGTCATGGCTAAATCCTCCTTCAGAAATTGGTGAGTCAGAGACTGTCTGATTGATTTCGAGACCGCCCTCGGGAATTTCTCCCGAGCTGCGGTCACTCCATTAGACGCATAGTGAGCGCAAAAGAAGCATAAATGTTTAGCGTACTATTGTCAATATATAAGTTACATTATTTCATAAGCTTACGATGGCAATCACACACTTCAGGTAGGCTGTTTCGGAGACATTCAGCAGGATTGGATGGTCTTTCGCCTGTCCTCGAAGTTCGATCACGCGGAGGGTTCGGTGGGCGTCGAGAGCGGCCGCGGCCAGCATTTCAAGAAACGCGGCCTGGCCGACATGGTAGGAGCACGAACAGGTCACCAGAATCCCGCCGGGACGCAGCATTTTGAGGGCACGAAGGTTGAGTTCCTTGTAGCCGCGGAGAGCCGCGTCCAGGTCGCGCTTGGTCTTGGCGAAGGCCGGAGGGTCGAGGACGATCGTGTCGTAGCGGCGATTCGAGGCGGCGTAGTCCTTGAGCAGATCAAAGGCGTTGGCCTCGATCCATTCGATCTCGTTTTTCTTCAATCCCTGTTCGATCAGCGGCCGGTTCAGAGCTGCATTCTGGTCAGCGACTTCCAAGGCGGGGCGGGAGCTGTCGACGCCTGTGATCTGCGAGCAGCGGGCGGCAAGATGCAGCGCAAAACCGCCCTGATAGCAGAAGACGTCGAGCGCTTCTCCGTGGTCATACTGGGCAGCGGCGGCGTAGTTTTCGCGCTGGTCGAGGAACGCACCCGTCTTCTGCCCTTCCAAAGCGTCGTACTGGAAGCGGACCCCGTTCATGGCGAAGGTCGTTGAAGTTTTCATGCCCTGCAGCAGGCCCGATTGGCGAGGCGCAAGAGATTCAAGTTCACGCACGCGAGGGTCGATTCGCTCGATGATCGCGGCCGGGTTGAGGCGCTGAGTTAATTCAGAGATGACAATTTCGCGCACAAGGTCGGCGTCCATCGCCTGGGTGAGAATCTGCACCGAGAGGATGTCGTCATATCGGTCGACGATGAGGCCGGGTAGAAAGTCAGCTTCGCTGAAGATGACGCGGTACGCGTTGGTGTCATGGACGAGTTGCTCCCGGTATGCGATGGCATCGACGATACGTTGGCGAAGCAAAGCCGTGAAATCGGGGATGAGTTCGTGGGAAATGAGGCGAATGGCGATTTGCGAAGAGCTGGAGTAGAGGGCGGTGCCGAGGAAATTGCCGCGCTGATCCGATACGGCAACGACTGAGCCGGGAAGAATGCCGTCG
>Ga0070733_10003254_pt1 | contig 11177 bp, 9 predicted proteins | sample Coa_R1_9_FD_66450 | JGI IMG/M metagenome (GOLD analysis project Ga0070733, IMG submission 66450) | Surface soil microbial communities from Centralia Pennsylvania, which are recovering from an underground coalmine fire - Coalmine... | ecosystem: Environmental > Terrestrial > Soil > Unclassified ... | reverse complement strand
CGGACAAACCTACGCCGACCGGGAGTCCGTGATTTCGCACTTCGCCGTTGCAGGCTACGCGCAGCGCAACGTTCACGCCCTCATCTCATCGCATTTGACGGGATACGGCGCGCTCTGCGGCTACGATTTCTTTATGCACTTCCCAACCCTCATCGACCGCGAGCGCAGCGCGGTCACGCTCTTTCCGGCGGCTTCAAAGGTGGCACGCATGCATTGTCTGCCGGTCAATCTCTCGCCCCGCGTACCGTTGGCAAGGGTCGAGATCGACGGGGCCTGGCTGAGCCAGATCGTGCTCGATTCGGGAATGGCGGGCGGCGGAGCCCTCTGGAATGGCGTGCGCCCGAACCCGCCCGGCTTTGCCGGCGGTCTCTCGTGCGGAGGGTCGGCATTTGTGAGATTCGCGGCAGGCACGCCCGCAAGCTCGATGCCGATCTGCACGGAATCGGAACGGCCCGACGGCTACAACGGAATCATCGAAACGAATCTTCCGGGCATCCACGCCATCGCCGTCGACTATCCACATCGGCGCATCTGCTTCGAAGTCGCAAGCTCTTCGCCGGCCTGGGCTCGCTTCAACAACCTCCGCTCACCGTAAGGAAGCTCTGGTTTAGCCCATGTCGTTGTCGGCTCGAGTCTCGATTACCATAGTAAACTTCGACCCTCGCCTCCTAGACCTGGACTAAACCAGAGCTTCCTTCGAGAGAGGTCCCTTTTTTACGCGCGATGAGTAGTCCGTCGCAGACGGGGACGAGCGCTACCTCGACGCGGCTGTCGCGACCGGCTTTGAAACTGACGGCGCGCAGTGCCTGGGTGGCGGGGTCGTCCACCGACTCGTCGAGCACCGCACCGTCCCATAGCACGTTGTCAACCAGAATCAAGCCGCCGCTCCGCACCAGTGCGAGCGCGTCTTCGTAATACGTGTCGACGTTGATTTTGTCGGCATCGATGAATGCCATGTCGAACGGCTCGACGTTCTCGCGCCGCAGCTCCCCGAGCGTCTGCGCGGCGGGAGCGATGCGCAAGTCGATCTTGCCGGCCACGCCGGCGTAGTCCCAGTAGCGGCGGGCCACCGCAGTGGTCGCTTCGTCGACGTCGCAGGCCAGGATGTAACCGTCGGGAGGCAGCGCCAGTGCCATCGCCAGGGAGCTATACCCGGTAAAGACGCCGATTTCCAAATAGCGCCGCGCCCCGATCGCATGCGCCAGCAATGCCATGAGCTGGCCCTGCTCGGGGCCGATCGCCATCCGCCACTGCGACAGGCGGGCAGTCTCTTCGCGCAGCTCGCGAAGCGTCGGGTGCTCCCGCACGGTGGAGTCGGCGATATACTCTGCAATCGCGGGGTCGAGGATCGAACTTTTCGCAGTCATCGCCGTACATGATACCACGTTATTTCTCTGCTGCCACGGTACCGAGCGGGAAGTCGAAATTGCCCGAAAAGACCGCAATCGGTGAACCGCCGGCCGGGTACTTGAAAACCTCGGCGCCGTAGTCACCCGCGTCCGCGCAATAGACAACGCCCGTAGCGATCCAGGTTTGCGCGCAGTCGCCGGCACCCGTAAGCGATACCGTACCCTTCAACGTTGCTTTCGTTCCGCTGACGGTGTATTGATACATCGCGTCCGCCCTTTGATCGGTAACGTCAAGGTACGTGCCGTCCCACTGCACGGAGCCCGGAAACTTCACGGTGTTGCTGGTCGTGATCGTTTCGGGTTTACCGCTGCCCTTGGGGAGCTCGAGAAGCTCGAAGGAATAGCCGGGGGTAAAACCATCGAAGAAGAGATTTCCGTGGGGGTCGTAGCCGTCGAAGTACTCTCTAGCCAACGACGATGTGATGACCTTGCCCGAGCCGCTCGCATTCTTGAAGATCACGATGTCGCCACCACCCGACCCCGACAATATCCCGACCGCAAGGTCGCCGCCGCCATCCATGGCGCAGCTGGACGGCATACCGACGGAGACGGAGAGCGTCTTAAGCGGCTTCTTGGGGACCCTGTAATCCGTGATCTGGTCGGCGCCCGCGACGATCCAGAAGGTCTCCTTCCCGTAGCCATAGAGGACGTTCGTGCAGCCTTGGCCGCCGACGTTGGTGATCGAGCCGATCTCCTTATCGCTCTTCGGATAGTCGAAAATTCCGGCGTAAGTACCGTAGTAGTTGATGATGTACTCAAAGTACTTCGATTTCGCATACCCGTCAGGGACAAGCGTCGGGTAACGAGTGAGCGCGCTAAGGTTCGGGTGCTCTGCCGTTACCATTCGGTTCACCGCGGCGGTCCCATCGCCGTATCCGGGATTGAGCGCAGCGTTTGACGGCGCGACCGCCGCGCCGCCGCACGCCGAGCAGATCGCGAGTGCAACCAGCGCAGCGGCGCATTTTATCAAGCCAGTCGAATTCATTACGTTACTCCTTTTGCCGCCAAGTAGGTTCGCTATGCCGCGGCGCTATCCCAGCGGGGAACGACGTTTAAGATCGTTCCGGAAACCCAGACTCTTGGCACGTTCGCGTTTATTGATTCATTCCAACGTGCCCACGTTAAAGAGCGCCCGGCGTAGGCCGGGCGCTCTGGAATTCATCTCAAGCATCCTCCCGTCGAAGCTTACGGGGGCACCGGCGGCCCCGCGCCGTCGTCCGCGACGGGGACTGCCCCATCGTTCGGCGCCGCCGGCTCGTCGGTGGATTGCGAGATGATTGCGACCGTAGCGGTGGTCCAAGGCGAATCGCCATAGGACGTGCGCATCAGCGCCAGGGCTACCGATCCAGCATCGCTCGAGCTCTGGCCGGCGCGCCAGTACTCGCGCACCAAGTGAGAGAGCATGCGCGGCAGCCAAGGATCCCGCGGATACTTGTGCTGCCAATCGAAGATCGCAAGTTCGAGGTGGTTCAATGATGAAGTGGTGTCGGAGTCGAGCATTGCGCGATTATCGCGCTTGTCGTAATCGTCTAAGCGGTTTCGTATTTCGAGAACGCTCTGTTGCGCCGGACCGAAGTATTCGTCCGCAGGCGCAGCATCGGAGATGGTGTCTGCCCGTACTACCTGAGCGCAGGTTACGAACAGAATGCAGAGTGTGGCGAGCGCTGTTCGCATCATGAAGTCCTCAAAGGGAAAGCTGCCGCACAATTGCGGCGTATTCTAATTCTCGGATTTCCTCAGGTAAGATTAAGCTTATTCCTACGTCGCGCCGCAGAATTAATATGGCGTTGAAAACGCGTTGCGCCCGTTGAAGCGCGTTATGGTTTAACGAACATTATTCGTCCGTTGCAACGTCAACCGGACGGCGCGATTTAAAAGTAAGTTCCGACACGCCGGACTTGTCAAGCTCGCCCAGTCCGGCAGCCTTCATGCGCTCGTACTGCTTGAAAGCCGCCGTTGCAAGCGGCAGAGGAAGTCCTGCCTCTTTTGCGAGCGCCAGCGCGATGCCGCAATCCTTGGCGGCGTGCGCGGCGGAGAAATAGACGTCGTGATCGCGGTGCTGCATGTCGGCCCCGTCGGTTTCGAGCACCCGCGAGTTCGCGCCGGTCTGCGAGAAGATTTCGCGCAGCAAGTTGAGATCCAAGCCGAGCGCCTCGCCAAGACCGAGCCCTTCGGCAAGGCCCGCGGTGTTGACGTTCATGACCATGTTAACGAGCGCTTTGACTTGTGCGGCTTTGCCGGCCTCACCGACGTACTTCAGCGACGTGCTCATCTTTTCGAGCAGCGGCTTGACGCGTTCGAAGACCTCCGCCCGCCCGCCGATCATCAGATACAGCGTGCCGTTTCGCGCTTGCGGTATCGAGCTGGCCATGCAGACTTCGAGCGAGTCGCCGCCACGCTCCGCGGTTATCCGCTCGACGTCGCGGTGGACCGCCGGCGAGACCGTGGCGCAATTCAAAAAGATCCGGCCCGACGCGTTGGCCAAGAGCGAGTCGCCCTCCAGGGCGAAAATCTCATACATCGCCGCATCGTCGCTGACGACGGTCACTACGAGGTCGGCAAGCTCGCTGACCCGAGCAAGTGACGGGCTCGCCTCAGCGCCGGTTTCGACCGCCACCGCGGCAGCCGACTCGGGCCGCACGTCGTAGAGCGCGACGACTTGATACCCAACGTCGTGCAGGCGCCGTGCAATGTTCGCGCCCATGCGCCCGGTCCCAACGACACCGATCTTCACGAGGGCGCTAATGCAGCAACCGCCTTCGCTTGCCCTGCAGCGCTTATCAGGAGGCGACTGTGGTCAATTCGCCCAACGTTGCAGACCGGCGATCCCTCGCCTTGCCCGATCGGGGCTACCTCGCTCTTTTATCTAAGGAGATTCCATGCGCACATCACGCGTTATCATTGCTGCGGCAGTTCTGCTCGCAGCCCTCGTCCCGGCCTCGGGCTTCGCTCAGGTCGAAAGCACCCCGATTCCCGCGCCACAGAAGCCGGACTTCTCGTCGGCCAGCTTCATGGTGGGAACCTGGACCTGCATGTCCAAGAGCTCGCGGCGCCCGCGCGCGTTCATGACCGTTTCAACCTACTCGCTCGATTCGACGGGCTATTGGATGAGCGAAACGTCCACGACCCCCAAGACCACATGGGTTCCGACCACGCTGCGAAACTGGGATAAGATCACGTACGACCCCGACGCTAAGCGTTGGGTCGACGTATCCTACGGCGACGGCGGCGGTTACGCACTATCGTTTTCGAAAGGCTGGAACGGCAACCAGATCGTCTGGCACGACATCTCCTTCGCGCCCGGTCCCGACGTCAACAGTCAGACCGACATCACCACCACCAAGGTTAGCCCGACCAGGATGACGTCCACGTCGTCGTTCACCGAAACGAAAACAGGTCGCCGCGTGATGGTCACGACGACCTGCATGAAGGCCTAGAGCGGGCTAGAACTCCTCTTCGGGAGCGTTTTCGGTAAAGGGAGTTTCGTCTTCATCGCCTTCGTAGGCCGGCTTTTCGTCCTCGTAGACGACGTCTTCGTCCTCCTCCTCGAGCTCGTAGCCTTGCGGACCCTCGATTTCATCGTCGGGGGTCTCTTCCTCGTCATCGAAGACTTCTTCGGCTTCAATCTCCGCGACCGGCGCTACGACCGGCGGCGGGATCGGTGCGCCGGCATCGAGCGGCTTGCTGTCGTCGATTTCCTCTTCTTCCTCTTCCTCGACTTCGACCGGCGCTTCGGCAACGGCTTCGCGCGTTGCGACGACGGTTTGCGAAACCGCACTCTGCTCGTCGCCCATTAACAAGCCGTACTCGCGGCGCTCGCTCTCGCCCATCTCGTCTTCGGGGGTCTTGATGTCGACCTCTTCGCGGTTCTCGGTGAGCACCTTCACGTCGAGCGCAAGTGATTGCAGCTCCTTGATGAGGACCTTGAACGATTCGGGAACGCCGGGCTCCATCACGTTCTCGCCCTTGACGATCGCTTCGTAGGTCTTGACGCGTCCGACGACGTCGTCGGACTTCACGGTGAGCAGCTCCTGGAGCGTGTAGGCCGCACCATAGGCTTCCAGCGCCCAGACTTCCATCTCTCCGAAACGCTGACCGCCGAACTGCGCCTTGCCGCCGAGCGGCTGTTGCGTGATCATCGAGTACGGGCCCGTCGAGCGTGCGTGGATCTTGTCGTCGACTAAGTGCGCCAGCTTGAGCATGTAGATCATGCCGACCGTGATCGGCCGAGAGAAACGCTCGCCGCTGCGACCGTCGCGCAACCACGTCTTGCCGTCGGCCGGAAGACCGGCGTCCTGCAGCCATTCGGCGATATCCTCGGCATGGGCGCCGTCGAAGACCGGCGTCGCTACGCTCAAGCCGAGCATGCCCGCCGCCCAGCCCAGGTGCGTCTCCATGATCTGTCCGAGGTTCATGCGCGATGGCACGCCAAGCGGGTTGAGCACGATGTCGACCGGCGACCCGTCCTCGAGATACGGCATATCCTCTTCCGGCAGCACTTTGGCGATGACGCCTTTGTTGCCGTGACGGCCCGCCATCTTATCGCCTTGGAGAATCTTGCGCTTCTGCGCGACGTAGACGCGCACCAAGTGGTTGACGCCGGGCGAAAGCTCGTCGCCGTTCTCGCGCGAGAAGACCTTGACGTCGATGATCTTGCCCTTCTCGCCGTGAGGAACTTTGAGACTCGTGTCGCGAACTTCGCGAGACTTTTCGCCGAAGATCGCGCGCAGAAGGCGTTCCTCGGCGGTCAGCTCGGTTTCGCCTTTCGGCGTCACCTTACCGACGAGAATGTCCTCGGGGCGCACTTCGGCGCCAATGCGAATGATGCCGCGCTCGTCGAGATCCTTGAGCGCGTCTTCACCAACGTTGGGGATGTCGCGCGTGATCTCTTCGGGGCCCAGCTTCGTGTCGCGTGCTTCGCACTCGTACTCCTCGATGTGAATCGAGGTGAAGCGGTCCTCTTTGACCATGCGCTCGCTGATCAGGATGGCGTCTTCGTAGTTATAGCCTTCCCACGGCATGAATGCCACGAGCACGTTTTGGCCCAGAGCCAGCTCGCCCTGATCCGAAGACGGACCGTCGACGAGCACCTGACCCTCCACGACGTCTTCGCCGACGGCGACGATCGGGCGCTGGTTGATGCACGTTCCCGCGTTGCTGCGCACGAACTTGAGCAAGTCGTAGGTCTTGTCGATCCCCTCGGGGTTGCGCACGGTAATGCCCTTGGCATCGACCGCCGTAACGGCGCCGGCTTCATCGGCGACCAGCAGACTCCCCGAGTCTTTGGCAGCGCGATACTCCATGCCGGTGCCGACGATTGGCGCGTCGGGACGCAGCAGCGGCACGGCCTGACGCTGCATGTTCGCGCCCATCAATGCCCGGTTGGCGTCGTCGTGTTCTAAGAACGGAATCAGCGCCGTCGCAACCGAGACGATCTGCTTCGGAGACACGTCCATGAGCTGAACGCGTCCAGCCGGCTCCTCGATATACTCCTCGGCATAACGGCAGACGACCGAATCGGCGGTGATCTTTCCACTCGGCGCGTCGACCGGCGTGTTGGCCTGCGCGATGATGTATTCATCTTCGCGATCGGCGGTGAGATACACGATCTCGTCGGTGACGATTCCCTCGCGTACAACGCGATACGGCGTCTCGATGAAACCGAACCGGTTGACGCGGCCGTAGGTCGCCAGCGAACCGATCAATCCGATGTTCGGGCCTTCCGGCGTTTCGATCGGGCAGATGCGGCCGTAATGCGAGTGGTGGACGTCGCGGACTTCGAAGCCGGCACGTTCGCGGGAGAGGCCGCCCGGGCCGAGCGCCGACAAGCGTCGCTTGTGCGTCAGTTCCGCCAGCGAGTTGGTCTGGTCCATGAACTGTGAGAGCTGCGACGAGCCGAAGAACTCTTTGATCGCCGCGACGACCGGGCGAATGTTGATCAACGCCTGAGGCGTGACCGTCTCGATGTCTTGGACGGTCATCCGTTCGCGTACCACGCGCTCCAGGCGCAGCAAGCCGACGCGGAACTGGTTCTGCAGCAACTCGCCAACGGAGCGAACCCGGCGATTTCCGAGGTGGTCGATGTCGTCTTTGGGCACGATGCCGGTCGCGACTTTGATCAAGCGCCGAATCACCGCCACCATGTCGCCGCGCGACAGGCACTTCGCCGTTATCGCCGGCATTTCGAGCCCGGCGTCGGTGTACTCGTCGATCACGACGTGCGGGCGGTCTACCCGGGCGTCGACGTCGGGGTTCTCGATGCGGTAATGGAACTTGCCGTTGAGCTTGTAGCGGCCGACTCCCGCGAGATCGTAACGTTTCTCGTCGAAGAAGAGCGACTCCAGGAGCTTCTCGGCGTTCTCGGCATTCTCGGGCTCGCCGGGGCGCAGCTTCTTGTAGATCTCCTTGAGCGCGTCCTCGCGGGTCTTGATGTCCTTGTCTTTTTCGATGGAGTTGCGAACCAGCGGACTGTCGTTGAAGAGGCCCAGAATCGCTTCGTCGGTCTCCCAATCGAGCCCCAGATCCGGGCGAGAAAGCGCGCGGATGAAGGTCGAGACGTATATCTTGCGGTTCTTGTCGATTCGGACGCCGATCGTACCCTCGGTCTCGTCGTTCTTCGTACCGTTGTCGGTCTCGAACTCGATCCAAGCGCCGCGGTTGGGGATGATCGTGGCGTTATACGTCGGACGCGAGTTGGTGTCGACGTCTTGGCTGTAATAGACGCCGGGCGAACGCACGAGCTGGCTCACGATCACGCGCTCCGCGCCGTTGATCATGAAGGTGCCTTTGTCGGTCATGAGCGGGAAATCGCCCATGAATATCTCCTGGTCGGGGATGCCTTTGATTTCGCCCGACTCCGCGGTAATCAAACGAACGCGCACGCGAAGCGGCGCGCTGTAGGTCATATCGCGCTCGCGGCACTCTTCGATCGAATACTTGGGCTCGCCCAGCGAATGCTCGCCGAACTCCAGAATCAGGTTGCCGGTAAAGTCCTTGATCGGGGAAATCGAGGCGAAGGCCTCCGCGAGACCTTCGGTCTTAAACCAATTGAAGCTCGCCTTCTGCAGCTCGATGAGATTGGGCACTTCGAGCACGTGCGGAATTTTGCCAAAGGAGATCCGCTCGCGTTTGGGCCCAGGCTCCGGGCGCTGCTCGACCGTGAACGCGCCGGTCGGCATCGGGAAGGTCGAGGGCATGGCGTTCGATGTGTTGATTCCGTCCGTTCCGACCTTCGTCGAGGCACGCCTCGACCTGCCCTTGGTGTCGCCCGAGCTCTTCGCTGGGGACTTCGGAGCTGTCGTCTTCGCCATTACTCTCTTTCTCGGTGGATAATTGATAATTTAAAATGATTGCGGGTCTGCTACTCGCCTCCGGGCACGTCAAAAAGACGAAACACGGGCTCCGTTTACCGGAGGTGTCTCGCCCTTCTTTTTGTGGCAGCTTTCAAGCGCCCCGGGGCATAGGCTACGAGTCTATCACCCGTCGCCGGGACCGTCAAGGACTCCTGCCAGGGGGTTGTCATATACTTGACTAAACAAACCTTCTATGGTAACCTTGGGGTATGGCTAAGCAACCGCACGTTTACGACGTTCCCGAGACGCTCCTTGAGGCGGTCCGTATGTTCGCGGACCCGCAAGTGGCCCACGACTTCTTCGTCCAGATTCGGTTCCCCAACGGCGTAGCGTGTCCCAGGGCGGGCTGCGGGTCGGCTGCCGTCACGTTCATGCCCAAGTACTTTAGGTGGAACTGCTCGGAGTGTCGCCGCCAATTCTCGGCCAAGGTTGGGACCGTCTTTGAGGACTCGCCGATCTCGCTGACCAAGTGGCTCCCGGCGATCTGGCTGATCGCTAGCAACCGCAACGGGATTTCGTCCTATGAGATCGCTCGGGGCCTTGGCGTCACCCAAAAAACGGCCTGGTTCATGCTTCACCGTATCCGCGAAATGATGGCCGAGGAGCCGAACGATCTGCTTTCGGGAACGGTCGAAGCCGACGAGGCGTATATCGGCGGCAAGTTTGAGAGCATGAACCGCAAGCGCCGCCGTGCCGTAGAGAAGGCGGGCCAAACGGCCTATTCCTCAAAGACGCCGGTTATCGGCATGGTCGAGCGTCGGGGACGGGTTCGCGCTTTCAAGGTTCCCGACGTTACGCAAAAGACGCTCCTGCCGAAGCTAACCGAGAGCATTCACCCCGACGCCACGGTCTACACGGACGCCCTGGAACTGTATAAGCATATCAACGAATTCTTCTTGCGCCATGCGTCAGTGAACCACGGACTCAAAGAGTACGTTCGCGGGAACGTGCATACGAATAACATTGAGTGCTTCTGGTCGGTCCTAAAGCGGACGATTGGCGGAACGTACACCCACGTTAATCCCCGCCACCTAGATCGCTACTTGGCGGAGCAAGTGTACCGCTTCAACGAGCGGGAGAATACGGACGGCCCGCGCTTCGCTAAGGCTATGAAGGGCGCGGATGGAAAGCGGTTGACCTATAAGGGGCTGATCGCTAAATAACCGCGGCTAAGTGGCGCATTAGGGCTTTAACTCGACCTAAGGCGTCCTCTGCCTGTTCTTCGGTGTAGACATCCCCTGGTACGCGGGGATGCTCGGTCGGAATTCTCCATGCAAGGTTTACTTGAAAAAGCGCGTCCGCTACTAGCGACCACGCTAGTTGCTTCTTCTTCTGGGCGCTAGTTGTATGGGGCAATTGTATGACATGAGATTGAACGGCTTTCACGATTGCTCCCCACGGTTCTTGAATCTTCCAAGATGGAAGCCTGAGCTTCTTCCCAAGCTCCTGAACGCCAATTTCCGCAACGCGCATTAAGTGGAACACGCACGCTGAATATCGGCCAAGAGCAAAGGACTTTTCCGCTTCGTCAACGTCGGTTGCGATATTGAACCGGGCTAGCGACTCTTTCCATGATTGCGAAAAGGCGTCGTAGTGAGCGCACTTTCGGTGGTCAACGTATAGAAGCCGTCGATCCCGAAGCTCATCGGATATCCGCCCCGACAGGATTTCTGCGCGGCGGCCAAGCTCCTCAAGGGAAACCTCACTGAGTGAACCATCCGGGTCGCTCCACCTATCCAATTCCCGGAGAGTCATAGTCAATTCCAAATCCACAAGCCGCTGCCTGATCTGGGGAAGGCTCTCTTGGATGGAGTTTTTAACCGAGGCAAGCACCTTGTCGCGAGGCTCAGCGTCTTTGAGCTTGGTCAACGCGTCCGTGACCACGAGCTGCAGCTTTTCTAGCAAAACCCCTAGATCATAAAACGCGAAGGCGTATTGCCGCAGCATATCCCAGAGGCTTATGAGCCGGCGAGAGCCGAGTCCTAGCTGGCCTTGGTTTTCTTTTGTTTGGTAGCGGCCTTGACGCGCTCGACCTTTTCCTTGGGAGCGTTGACGATCTGCGCCACGGCCTTCTTCAGATCGTCCAGCGAAATTAGGGGGTTTAGCGGTTCCCGTTTTGCCATTTCCGCCGCTATCATAGCATGGTAAGGAGACCTGTGATAAATGCCGCAATCAATCCGCCTTCGGCTTGTTCCGCCGGAGACCGATTTCTTTAGGACGCGCTCTGTTCTTAGTCGCCCGGAAGGCTACGCCGGGGACACTCGCTTCTTTGTGGGTAGCAGTTCTACGGCCCCGGACTTGCTCTGCGGCAAGTGTGGTTCCGTGCTGGTCACCGGGGCGCTTATGGGCCCGGGAATCGTTTTCCAATGCGGAAGCTGCCGCGCTTTCAACGACAACACCCCGCCCGAGAAAGACG
>Ga0070733_10003252_pt1 | contig 11181 bp, 11 predicted proteins | sample Coa_R1_9_FD_66450 | JGI IMG/M metagenome (GOLD analysis project Ga0070733, IMG submission 66450) | Surface soil microbial communities from Centralia Pennsylvania, which are recovering from an underground coalmine fire - Coalmine... | ecosystem: Environmental > Terrestrial > Soil > Unclassified ... | reverse complement strand
GACCGTGCGCAACAGCTGCTCGCGGACGAGCTCGGCGACGAAGAACGCCTCGGGGACGTCGCTCACCGTGCCCTCTTCGAAATAACGCGGTCCGATCGGCAAGCGGGCGACGACAAAGCTGACGACCTCGCCGACGCCCGCCCCGGTCCGTGCCGAGACGGGGAAGTACTCCGCCCCCGCTAGCCCGAGCTCGACCGAGGCACGCTCGAGCTGCGCCAGCGTTTGTTGTCTTTGCGCAAGGTCGATCTTGTTAACGACGACGACCGAGTCATCCGGGCAGCGCTCGGCGATGTATCGGTCACCCGGCCCGATCGGCGCGGTGGCGTCGACGACGAGGACGCAGACATCGACGTCTGAGAGGCTCGACTTGGCCTCCTCGTTGAGGCGCGCACCGAGCGGCGTCTTCGGGCGATGGATTCCCGGGGTGTCGACCAAGACCGCCTGGTAGCCGGGGCCGTCCAAGATGCCGTGGACGCGGCGCCGGGTCGTGTTCGGGGTTCGGGCCGTGATCGACACCTTCGCGTTGAGCATCCGGTTGACGAGTGTCGACTTGCCGACGTTCGGCCGCCCGACGACGGTGACGAATCCTGAGCGAAAGGAGTCCTCGTCACGCGAACGCTCGGCGGCCTCGCGATCGTCGGGCGCGCTCACCTGGTGGTCGATGCCGAGCTCTCGCTCTTTTCGTCGCCGGCCCTTTTGACCTCTTCGACCGGGACGATGCGCACGCTCCCGATCCGGCGGCGCTGGACGCGTTCTGCGACGAGGCGGTAGCCGTTGGCCGAGACCGACTCGTTCTCTGCCGGAACGTGGCCGGACAGGTGGAGGAAGAGCCCGGCGACCGTGTCCCAGTCGCCGCCGGCGGGGAGGTGCGCGTCGAGCAGCTCGTTCACCTCGTCGACCGGCATGCGTCCAGAGACGCGGAACGCCCCGTCACCGAGCGGCTCGATGAGCGGGTCGTCGGCGTCGAACTCGTCGGCGATCTCACCGACGAGCTCTTCCAACAGGTCCTCGAGCGTGACGATTCCGGCCGTGCCGCCGTACTCGTCGACCACGACCGCCAGATGGAAGTGCTCGGCTTGCATCTCGCGCAGCAACGGCGCGACACGCTTTGTCTCTGGGACGTAGTGGGCCGGGCGGGCGAGCTCGCCGACTGGGCGGCTCTCTTGGCCGGCGCGAACCGCGCGCACGACGTCTCTTGTGTACGCGATCCCGACGATGTCGTCGAGCGAGGCCTGATAGACGGGGATCCGGCTCAAGCCGACCTCCATCGCCCGCTCGAGCACCTCGGCGGCCGGGGTCTTTGCCTCGACGGCGACGATGTCCGGTCGGGGGGCCATCACCTCACGAACGATCGTGTCGCCGAAGTCGATGATCGACGAGATGAGCTCACGCTCTTCGTCCTCGATGACGTCCTCGTCGACGGCGACGTCGGCGAGCGCCAAGAGCTCGGACTCGGTGATGTCCGGCTCGCTGTCTTCACCGTGGCCGGGAGTGACGAGGTGGGATAGTCCGATCAGCGCCGAGGCAACGACGCGCACCGGCGGGAATCTGATGATCGCCGTGACGATTGGAGCGGCGAAAAGCGCCGCGCGATCCGCGTGACGGACCGCCCACTGCTTTGGTACCGCTTCTGCGACGACGAAGATCACGACGACCTCGAAGATCGTCGCCACAGCGATGCCGAGCGCTCCGAATAGTCGTGACGCCTCGACACCGACCAGGGTCGCGGAGACGAGCTGGCAGATGAGGACGAGCAGCAACAACGGGGCCAAGAAGCGCTCGGGAAGTTCGACCAGGCGGCGCAGCGACTTGGCGCCGTGGCGGCCTTGTTCTTCGAGGGCGCGGGCACGTGCCTGGCTCGTTCGGACAAGGCTCGTCTCGGCGAGCGCCAGCACCGCCGAGATGACGATCAAGACGACGACCGCCGCGATGATCGCCCCGTCGCCTCCGCCGAAGGAGGCGGCGAACGTCACGACTTCGGCTGGCGGTAGAGCCCGTCGAGGAGCTCTTGTTCGCGCGCCTCCATCTCCTCGGCGTCATCGGTTTCTTCGTGGTCCATGCCGAGCAGGTGCAAGATCCCGTGGACGAGCAGCAAGGCGAGCTCGTCTTCGTAGGAGCCCGAGTGGCCGGGGGCATTTTTGTGAGCGACCTCTGGGCATATGACGACGTCGCCAATCATCGTCGGAAGGGTTCCACCGTCAGGCGGTTCCCACCCGGGCCCGGTCCCGCCGTTGTCGGGGGCGCGGCCAGGGGCGGCGTCTTCTTCGTCGATCGGGAAGGCAAGCACGTCGGTCGGCCCCTTTTTGCCCAAGAAGCGCTCGTTCAACGCGGCGATCGTTTCTTCGTCGACGAACAGCACGGAAAGCTCGGCGTCACCGTCGACTCCTTCTGCGTCGAGCACACCTTCTGCCAAGCGCGCCAATTTCGCGCAGTCGACCTTGCGGTCGGCCTGCTCGTTGGCGACAAAGACGTCGACTGCCACGGCCCGCTCAGCTCGAGTTGCCGTTGACGCCACGGCGTTCGTAGGCGGCGACGATGTCGCGCACGATCCGGTTGCGGACGACGTCGGACTCGCCGAGGCGGACGAAGCTCACGCCGTCTATCGGTCCGAGCACCTCTTCGAGCCCGACGAGGCCGGAACGGCCGCCGGCGACATCGATCTGGGTGATGTCGCCGGTGACGACGGCCCGGGTGCCAAAGCCGATGCGGGTGAGGAACATCTTCATCTGCTCGGGCGTCGTGTTCTGAGCCTCGTCCAAGATGACAAAGCTCGCGTTGAGGGTACGGCCGCGCATGAAAGCGAGGGGCGCCACTTCGATCGTGCCGCGCTCCAACAGCCGCTGGGTTCCCTCCGGCTCGAGCATGTCGTAGAGGGCGTCGTAGAGCGGACGCAGGTACGGGTCGACCTTGGCCATCAAGTCGCCGGGCAGGAATCCGAGACGCTCGCCAGCTTCGACGGCCGGGCGAGCAAGGATTATGCGGTGCACCTCTTTTGACTGCAGCGCTTGCACCGCGGCGGCGACTGCCAGGTAGGACTTGCCGGTTCCGGCCGGTCCGATCCCGACCGTGATTGTCGACGATTCGATTGCGTCGACGTACCGTCGCTGCCCGGGCGTCATCGGTCGCACCGGGCGGCCACCGACGCCGCGGACGACTTCTTGTCCGATCACTTCTGACGGGCGGATGTCCGCCTTCACCATCTCTATCGTCCTTCCGACGTGGGCAGCGTCGATCCACTGGCCACGTTTTAAGTGCGCGACGAGCTCGTCGAAGATCCGCCCGACTCGTTGCGCGTCGGGACCGTCGATCGTGATCTCGTTGCCGCGCACATGGATCGTCGTGTCGTCGAACTCCTGCTCGACGAGGAGGAGGAGCTCATCTCGCTGGCCCAACAGACCCGTCATGAGGTCGTTGCCGGCGACGTGGATCTTGAGCTGGGTCGCGGACACTTCTACCAGCTCGAGAGTACCAGCGGACCATCGTCATCCATCGCCCCGCCGCGGTTATGGCGTTGCTCGCGCTGGCGCTCGGCGCTTGTTCTCGTAGACGAAAGCCCGCCGCGTCGAGGAGACGAGCCGGTAGGCGTGCTCGAAGTAGCGGGAAAGAGCCGGGGTCCACGGCACGAAGGCGCTGTGCGGGGCCGACTCGAGGAAGTAATTCGCCCGTCCGAGCCACGATCGCCATTGGCGAACGAGGCTCTCGGGCGGAGACAAAGACGGTGGCGGGTGCGAGGGATCGACGGCGAGCCAGGAGCCGAACGGGTCGTCGATCTGCGGACAGCCAGCCCGGGAGGGATCGAAGCGGTTGGAGGCGATCGCAAGCACCGCTTCGTCAAAGACGACGCAGGCGCCGCTTGGGACCGCCGCGTCGACGACGGCACCGATGTCGCTTGCTGGGTCAGAGGCGATGTACGAGTTGACGAAAGTCGCCTGCTGGTCGATGACGAAGGCGCCGGCTCCGATTGTCAAGACGACCGCGGTTGCTGTCGCCCAACAGATGCCGCGAGGCACAAGGGAACCGGCGACGAGCCCGGCGGCGATCGCGAACAGCGCCGTCGGCAGGTACGAGTAGTAGGTGTAAAAGGCCGGCGTGAACAGTTCGACGAGCGTCGTCGCGACGAGAGCCGCCAGCGAAAAAAGGGTCAGTTGGTCGAGGTGGCGCAAAGAGGTGACGACATAGACGACCATCCCGGCGCCGACGATGACGGCGATGACCTCGGCGCTCGTCGGCGAGACGGCGAACGCCGTCACACCTTTGAGGCCAGTCAGATCTAACAGCCGGACGCCGATCCCGGGCGTTGCTCTGGCGGTCGCCCCGCGGTTGAGCTGCGCGACGACAACGTCGCGGAAGAAGGCGCCGGGCGCTAGGGCTGCGAACGGGCCGCAGCTTGCGACGATGGCAATCCCTGCTCCGAGCGCGACCCGCGTGGCGCCGACGATTGAACGCGCGGCGACGACCGCGATAAGCACGACTAGGACGATCGCCGCGTCGATCTTGATCGCGCAGGCGAACCCAGCCGCGGCGCCGGCGACGAGTAGACGTGCATCGCGCGAAGGCGCTCCGTTTGTGAAGCAAAGGGCGACCGATGTGAGGACGAACAAGACGACGTACGGCTCGAGGAGCACGGTGTGCGTCGCCGCGATAGTGATCGGAAAACCCGCCAAGACGAGTCCTCCGGCAAAGGAGGCGAACGCCCCCCGGTAGCGAAGGATCCAACAGACGAGGGCGACATTGGCGACGGCGACGATGGCGGTGATCAGACGCGCGATGGCGAGACCGTCGCGGCTCCCGACGGCGCGCCCGATCGCCGCCACCGGGGCGAGCACAAGCGCTATCCCGGGCGGATGGACGATCGCGAAGTCGCGGTACGGAACGACACCGTGGACGAGCCGATCCGCCATGCCGTAATAGACGCCATCGTCAGCCGCAAAGACGCCGAACAGCTGATGAGGACGCGTGAGTTCGTAGGTGACGAAGGTGGCCGCGACGAGGAGCGGGATGGCGGCTGAAAGAACGCGAAGGGATCGACTTGTCGAACGGCCGATTTCGCTTCGGCCAGTCTGAGAAGCGCGGAGGGGGCGGTGTTCGGCGTCCGTCGAGGTGGTGAGGCTCAACCCGGCGGCCAGGACATCGAGCGACCGCCAATGACGTGGAGATGGAGGTGGCCAACCGAGTTGTTCGCATCGCGGCCGACGTTGAGCACGAGCCGGTATCCGCTTTTGAGCACGTCGTCGCGCTCAGCGACGGTGCGCGCCAATGCGAACATCGAACCGACGACGTGACCTTCGTTTGGCCCGAGCGTCGAGGCGTCGGCGATGTGCCGACGCGGGACAACAAGGACATGGGTCGGAGCGACGGGTGCGATATCTCGAAAGGCGACGACAACGTCGGTTTCGGCAACGATTTCGGCCGGGCGTGTCGCCCGCACGATCTCGCAGAAGATGCAACCTGGCAGTACCTCCGGCTCGATCGCCGGAGCGGGTCCGCTCAACGTCTCACCTCGCGCACTGGTTCGGGGTAGAGATGCTCAAGGCTTCCGGGCTGAATCCGCGACTTCGCGATGAACGCGTCGATCTCGTCGCGCCGCAGGCGGATGACACGACCAAACTTATATGCGGGAAGATCGCCGCCGTCGATAAACCGATACAGCGTCCTTAGGTTGACTCCGAGGTAGGCAGCTGCTTCTTTCGTGCCCATCCATTCAGCGTCGCTCACGCTCCCGAGGCTAGCAACGCTTCATGAATTTCATAGAGTCTCATGGGATTTCACGCACTGGCGCTTGCGGCATCGGGCGGCCTTAGAAGATTGCGTAGACCTTTCTCAGCGTCTCGTGGATGTCCCAGGTGCCGGCCCAACCTTTAGGGAAAACGGCTGTGTCGCCGACCCCGAGCTCGACCGGCGCTCCACCGTCGATCGCCACCGTCATCTTCCCCTTCACCACGTGAACGAGCTCATTGGTCTGAAGAAGCCATCGAGACGGCCCCGGAGTGCATTCCCAGATGCCCACTTCGTCGTCGCCGTCCTGCCAGATCGTGATGCCTGAGGTTCGCATCTCGGGGCCGGTCGCTTCATCGAGTGGGCCCCAGTCTTCAAGATCATCAAGTTCGGCGGCACCAGGTACGAAAACCGTCGCAAGTTCATTGATGTCGGTCATCTTGGGGAGCCCTTTCTTGAAGCCGTCAGCGAATGAGTTCCGGCCTGGCCGCGTCCGTTCGGCCGCGACGACGAGGCTCGCGTAGTCTGAACGGTCAGTCAATCCGAACTGCTCGCCTGCTGTGCGGCGGCAAGTGACGCGAGACCGGGGGCGTTCGATGTACCAGCTTTCAGAAGAAGAGGTAGATGCTCGGGCGCGGGCGCGCCGATTTGCCGACGAGCTCGTCGCTTACGAGGTCGAGGCGGAGTTGAACGACGGCGAGCTTCCAGCAGAGGTGCGCGAGGCTCACAAAAGACGTGCCCACGAGCTCGGGCTCTTTGCCACCAACATGCCGCGAGAGTTCGGCGGTGGCGGCTGTTCGATGCTCCAGCAGGTGTTGATCCAAGAACAAATGGGCCGAGTGACGAACACTCTTGGATGGGTGGCGGCGACGCCCCCCGCCTGGCTCGTCAAAGTCGCGACTCCCGATCAGATCGAGCGATACGTGATCCCGGCGACGCGCGGTGAAAAGGAGGAGTGCTATGCGATCACAGAAGAAGGACCCGGCTCCGATGTCGACGCCCTGACGGCGACCGTTCGTCGCCAGGGGGACAATTACGTGATCGACGGGGTCAAGTGGCATGTCACGTCGTTCAACTCGGCGTCGTTCGCCTTCTTCCAGGGCAAGTTGAGTGAAGGGCCGCACCGGGGCGAGCACGCGATGCTGATCGTCGACCTTCCGTCACCGGGCGTGCGCGTCGTTCGAACCCCCAAGTACTCGCACACGACCAGTCATCACCATCCGATCGTCGGCTTCGAGGAGGTGCGAGTGCCCGTGGCGAACCTGGTGGGTGAGGAGGGTGACGGCATGCGCTTCGCCCACGAGTGGTTCCGCTACGAACGACTCATGGTCGCCGCACGGTGTCTTGGCGCGTCGGGGCGCCTTGTCGAAGAGGCGTCTCGCTTTGCCAACGGCCGAATCGTTCGAGGTCGCCCGATCAGCGAGCTCGGTGCCATCGAGGCGCTCCTTGCCGACAGCCTCACCGAACTCTTCGCTGCGAAGGCTCTCGTTTACGAGACCGCGCGCGGCATCGACCAGAATCTCGACCTCAAGGCCCAGCACGCGCAGTGCTCGATGTCGAAGCTGTTCGCTTCGGAAGTGGCTGGACGCATCGCCGACCGGGCGGTGCAGATCTTCGCGGGACGCGGCTACATGAGAGAGAACGTCGCCGAACGCTTCTTCCGTGAACTTCGCGTCGAGCGCATCTGGGAGGGCACGAGTGAAGTGCAGCGGTGGATCATCGCCGATCAGCTCGCCAAGCGAGGTGTCGACGCGCTCGTCTGAGCGATGGCCGTGCCCTTTTCTAAGGCACTACGCGATCGAGGCCGCCAACAAGATCGCTCGAGTCTTCTTTCCGAATGGTGGTCAGGATGTTTCGCACCGGTTGGCCGAGGTAGCCACGCGCCACCATGTTGACGTACTGGTAGACGGCGTCCTCCTCGCGCGACAGCGGACCGGGGCGAGCGTGCGGAGAGGACAGGCCGCGTTGCACCGATTCGCAAGCGCGCCAGTCCTGCAAGTTGGTGATGTCCCAAAACTCGACGGCGAAGGACGGATCGAAGCCCTGCCCGCCGACCGATTCGGGTGCGAATGACCATGTGCACTCGATGCGCGTCCTATTCGCGGCGAGTGGTGTCAGCCGGTGTGTCATCACATAGTCCGGATGGAAGCTGAGGAGCAGATTGGGGAACAGGTTCACGTAGAGCACGCGGCGCAGCGCCTGTTGGTCGAGACCGCGTAGAGAGACTGCGGTGCTTTTTCCGTCGAGAGACATCGTCGTCATGTCGTTCGCGAGCTCCATCCATCCGCCGACCCACGCTCCACCGTCGGGGACGTAGTTCTCACCGCTTCGCGGAGGACTAATCTCACAGAACTGCGGATGTATCGATGGGCAGTGATAACACTCGTGGTAGTTCTCGCTGAGGATCTTCCAGTTGGCGGCGACGTCGTATTCGTGACGGGCGGCGACGCGAAGTCGCTCCAACTCGTAGCAGGCGACGAGCTCACCGAGACCGCCGAGCTGCGAGGAGAACGCGCCGGCGCTTGCGGATGCGTCGACAAAGACGAGGCCGCACCACTCCTTAGCCGGCAGCTCGATCAACCCGTAAGAGCCGGCATCGAATCCTTCGGTGCCCTTGAAGCCTCCCGCCGCCCTCAGATCCCCGTTCAGGTCGTACGTCCAGGCGTGATACGGACAGATGATCCTTTTTTGATGAGCGGTCTCGCCGCAAGAGAGGAGCTCGTGGCCGCGGTGGCGACACGCGTTCACGAAGGCGTGCAGTCTGGCGTCTTCGTCCCGCGTAAGGAGCACACCCCAAGATCCGAACGACTCGGCTCGCAGATCACCCGGACTGGCGAGTTCGGAGCTGTGCCCGATGCACGTCCACGAGCCCGAAAAGAAGTGCTCTTGTTCCCATGCGAACACCGCCTCGCTCGTGTATGCCTCGCGAGGAAGCATGCGGCTTTCGCCAAAGGGCCTTAGCGCTGCTTCGAGGCCAGCCGGATCGACGGGCGCCAGTTCAGCGTCACCCTGACTAAACATACAGTCAATCGTAGGACCGCCTCCTTTTAACGTCCAGCGCCGGGTGACTCTTCAGCGATTTCATGATCGAGGTGGTCAATAGCCTCTCGCGATCCATTCTTCGAGGTGTGAAGCCTCCTCGCCGATAGTCGTCTCCTCTCCGTGGCCGGGGAGCACCGTCGTTCTTTGTGGAAGCACCAGTAAACGGCGACGGATCGAGTCGATGATCGTCGGAAAGTCCGAATACTTGCGTCCGGTCGCGCCTGGTCCTCCTTTGAACAGCGTGTCGCCTGAGAAACAGACTTCTGCCTTTCGGTCGTAGAACACGCAGCCTCCGGGAGTGTGCCCCGGAGTGTGGAGCACCTCGAGAGTCGTCGACCCAACGACGAGGCGGTCGCCCTCTCGCAGCAATGAGTCCGGAACGCGTTCGGGATATACCTCGCGCCAAAGCTCGAGATCGTCGGGATGGACGAGGATCGGCGCACCGAATGCAACGGAAATAGCCTCCGCTGCATTTATGTGATCGTTGTGCGCGTGGGTGGCTGCGATCGCGATCACCCGGCGAGCGCCGATCGTCTGAGCGATCGGGCGATGGTCGTGGGCGGGGTCGATCACGAGCACCTCGTTGTCGTCACCCACCAAAAACACGTTGTTCTCGACGTCGAAGTCCTCGCCCTCGAGCGAGAAGATCCCGGACGTCTTGACGATGTCGATCACTGGTCGAATACGACGACTGAGCGCAGCACCTCCCCACGTTGCATTTTCTCGAACGCCGCCTCGATGCCGTCGAGCGGGATCGTCTCTGAGACGAAGCGATCGAGGTCGAGGCGTCCCTGAAGATAAAGAGCGATCAGCTCTGGGAAGTCCCGCGAGGGAAGGCAGTCGCCGTACCAGCTCGGCTTCAAACGGCCTCCACGGCCGAAGAACTCGATCATCGGCAGGTCGATACGCATGTCCGGTGTCGGCACGCCGACCTGCACCAGTGTGCCGGCGAGGTCACGGGCGAAGAAGGCCTGCTCCATCACCTTTGGGTTCCCGACCGCTTCTATGCACACGTCGGCGCCGTTTCCATCGGTCAGCCGGCGCACCTGCTCGACGGGGTCGCTTTCGGCGGCGTTGACGGTGTGGGTGGCGCCGAACTGACGGGCGAGCTCGAGTTTGCGGGGATCGAGGTCGACCGCGATCACTCTGGTCGCGCCGGCGAGTAGCGCGCCGCAGATCGCCGCGCAGCCGACCCCGCCGCATCCGAACACTGCCACCGAGTCGCCGGGCTCAACCTCGCCGGTGTGCATCGCCGCCCCGAGTCCCGCCATCACGCCGCAGCCGAGCAAGCCAGCGGTCTCGGGGCGGGCGCGTGCGTCGACCTTCGTGCATTGCCCGGCGGCAACGAGCGTCTTTTCGACGAAAGCACCGATCCCGAGGGCCGGTGACAGCGGCGTGCCGTCTCTAAGCGTCATCTTTTGCTTCGCGTTGGCTGTCGAAAAGCAGTACCAGGGTCGCCCTCGGCGACACGACCGGCACGTTCCGCAGACGGCGCGCCAATTCAAGATGACGAAGTCTCCCGGCGAGAGGTCACCACCGTCCGGGCCGACCGTTTCGACGATGCCGGCGGCTTCGTGTCCGAGCAGGAACGGGAATGAGTCGTTGATGCCCCCTTCGCGGTAGTGAAGGTCCGTGTGGCAGACCCCGCATGCTTGGACGCGGACTACTGCCTCTCCCGGCCCGGGCTCGGGGATGACGATCGTCTCGACGCTGACCGGTCGTCCCTTAGAAGCGGCGATGACGCCTTTCACTTCGTCTGCCATTAGCCCTCCGTCGTCTGCCTCGAGATTTGGTTGCGTTCGTCGTGCATTCTTGTCCGCGCCCGAATGGTCGCCGTCTTTGATCGGCTCCAACTTTGGCGCGGCCGTCTTGTGCTGCCGGGAGCCTCTACCTAGACTGAACGGTCAGTCAAACGGGGCGCGAGTCGCTGCGACCTAGTGGGCGACTCGTGGGCGAACGGAGTCGATCGTGGCATCACAGGCGTCCACCATCGACCACCTGTCGGCGCGGCTGGACGCGGTGATCGCCGAGCAGGAGCAGATCTTCGTCGCCCGCCAGCCTCGTTCGACGGAGCTGACCAAGCGAGCTCGATCGGCGCTCGCCGGCGGCGTTACTTCGAGTTGGCAGATCACCAATCCGCAACCGGTCTGGCTCGCCTACGGGCGCGGATCCAAGGTCTACGACGTCGACGGAAACGAATATGTCGATCTTCACGGTGGTTACGGAGCCTCCCTTGCCGGTCATTGCCACCCGGCAATCGTCGACGCCGTCTCGTCGCGCGTGAGAGGCGGGACCCACTTCGCGCAACCGACCGAAGACGCCATCGCGGTCGCCGAGGAGCTGGCGCTCCGCTTCCACCTCCCCTTGTGGCGGTACGCCAATTCGGGCACCGAGGCGACGATGGAGGCCGTCCACCTCATGCGA
>Ga0070733_10003251_pt1 | contig 11182 bp, 11 predicted proteins | sample Coa_R1_9_FD_66450 | JGI IMG/M metagenome (GOLD analysis project Ga0070733, IMG submission 66450) | Surface soil microbial communities from Centralia Pennsylvania, which are recovering from an underground coalmine fire - Coalmine... | ecosystem: Environmental > Terrestrial > Soil > Unclassified ... | reverse complement strand
GGCGGCGCAGGAAGCGTTTGTTGTTGGTATTCTCCAGATCCTCGATCTTCGACGGCCACTGCCGGTTATTCGAAACGTAATAGAGATAAATGGCCCGCTTGTACTGCTCGCCACGGTCGATCAGCATCTGCTCTTTGTCGCGTTCGCTCTCGAAGGCCTCTCGCGGCATCTGGCGATACAGCATCAGCGCCACCGCGGAGGCCAGCAGGAACACCAGCAGTAACGCGAATCCGCGTTCTTTCTTGCGCTTGCCGCGCCTGCTCAATGTGGTGGCGACCCGCCTCGTCGTTGCGCGTCTCATTGCGCCTCCTCCAGCAGCGGCAGGGTCTGCTGGTTATGATTCGTCGTGTCTTCCACTGTTGCCGATTTTATCCCAATGCGAATGATCTTGTAGCGATTCTGGAGCGTCTCGCCTTCCCGGGCCGGGAAAATATCTCCCGTGCTGGCGTCGCCCTCCCGAAAAAATCCCTCCAACTGGCCGTCGGTGGATTTACCCGCGTAGCCGTAGTATTTGAAGGGAATCGGCGGTGGCGGCGGAGGTTTGACCTCGGTGACAACCTTGGGCGGCGCCGGAGCCGGAGGCGGCACTATGACTGGCGCGGTCGGCTTGATCGCCTCTACCTTAGGCGCGGGCGGTTCAGGCGGCTTCGAAAACTCGAACAGGCTGCGCGAGCCTCCCTCCATCGGTATCGCCCGTACCTTGGCCAGCAAATCCTGCCGGATCCTGGGATCCACCTTGCTCACGTCCAGATCGTCTTTCATTTTCAGCGAGGGATGAAAATCCGCCATGCTGCGTGCATTACCGCTGGGGAATCCGCCGGCGCCGGGAGCCCGCCGCTGCGGCACCTGGATCACCGGGTCGGCCGTTCTCGCCGAACCCGTAGGCTCTGGAGCCGCTTCCGGCACCGGCTTCGTCACCACCGTCTGCGAAGGCGTAGTCGATGCGGCTACCGTCTGCTGAGCGGCGTCGGGCCGGTATTGCAGCCACAGCACGATCGCGCCCACCAACAGGATTCCCCCCAGAAGCATCAGCTTCTTCGGCTCCGCGCCCACCCCTTTGGGAAGAGCCTTCATTCCGCGGCTGCCTCCGACCTCACGAAGGTGTCGATCTTCATGCTCACTGCCAGAACGTTCGAGCCTTCCTGTGGAGTCGCGCTCAGCGATTCGATGATCAGCATCCGCGGCGACTGGTCAATCGTATGGACGAAGCTCAGAATGTCGCGGTAGGAGCCCTCGTAGTTGGCCGTGATGGACAGCATCTGGAGCGTGTCCGAGCCCTCGATCGGCTCCGCGTCAAAGCTGTTTCCCTTGGGCTTCACCTTGGCTCCCGCGGCGGCGCGTTGCAGCTCGGAATCCACGGCGCGGTAGGCCGTGCGAAGCGGCAGGAAGTAATCGCCCAAAAACTTGTCGCCATCCGCACGCCCTTCCTCTACCGCGGCGGCATGCTCGCGCGCCTGCTTCAACGCCGCTTTCTTGGCGGTGAGCTGGGTTTGAAGCGAGGCCATTTGCCGCTCCAGATCCTCGGCCGATCCGCCCGGAGGAAAGAGAAGAAAACCAGTCGCCACTACATTCGCCGCCAGCAGCGTGCCCAGAACTACGCGCACCATGAACTTCGGATCGCGCACGCGGCCCCGCGTCACCGGCGCCAAATCGTTAGAGTTTCTGGGCATAATCCACACTTAATCGATACTGATAAAGGGGCTGCGTTTGCGAAGGCGGCACGAAATCGTGCACCACGGGCGGGCCGAAGAGGGGCGAACCCTCCAGTTGGTGCAGGAATTCGCTCACCGGCACCCAGTCTTTCGCACCCACGATCATGTCCAGGGAAACCTCCTGGCGCGAATTGATCTGCGGAAGCCGCACCTGGACCAGAAGAACGTTGTAGGGCATCACGCTTTCCAGATCGGCGAAGATGCGCGTCCAACTGATAGACTTACGCTCCACCAGGGCGTTGAGCATGATGCTGCGCTGAAATACCTGCGCATTCGGAGGCTGCCGCAGCAACTGTTCCACCTGGACTTGCTCCAGCGTCGCAGCGTTCAGTTGCGCCGTGAGCTGGGCCACGCCAACTCGGTTATCGCGCGCCCTGGCCCTGCCCGCGAAGATTAAGAAGATCAGCAGGCCCAGCAACCCTACCAAGGCTACGGCGCACGCTCCCGAAGCCACCAGCATGGGCCGGTCGCGGCGGAACGGCTCGCTCGCTAAATTGATTGGAATTCCCATTACAGCGACGAAGCCTCCATATATCCCAACAGGCCGGCGTTAAATGCTCCAGCCGCTCCGAAGCGTCCGCGCAACGGTTCGATTTCGCAAGGCAGACCCTCGGGAGCTTCGTCGAACCCGCACAGGATCAGCCGGCGCACCGGCGTGCCCAACTCATCCTCGGCATAGGCGAAGGTCGGATACAGCACGGCCCGAATCTCCTCGCCGCTGGCTTCTTCCAGCGTCAGGCAGCGAAACAAGCGCAACTTGCCCGCAGCGGTCACCATCACCGTCACAGTGTTTCCGGCGAGCCTGGCCAGCACCGCAGCCTCCTGCCCCTTATATAAATTCAGAGTCGCCAGCGAGGAAACCGTTACGTCGCCGGGATGAAATCCGGCATTCCTGAACAGCGCCTCATACCGCGCCAGAATCTCGTGCGCGATGGTCACGGCGACCACTTCCGTTTTCCCCTGCCCCTTACCTTGCTTGCCTCCGCTGCGCTGAACATAATAACCCACCGAGGCCGAGTCGATATCGAAAGGAATGGTCTTCTTCACGCGAAAGCGGACCAGCGCGAGCTGCTCGGCTGCAGCCTCCGGAAAGGCGTCGAAATCCAGCACGCTCACGCGCGCACAGGCGTCCGGCAGCAACACTGCGGCGCTCTTGCGCCGTCCGCCCCGTGTCGTTCCTCTCGCGGAGGTAAACTGTCCCAGCACTGGCGTAATCGCGTCGAGCTGCCGTATGTTGTCTTCCACCGGCGAGACTTCCAGGGCTCCCGCCGGCAGCGCCGCAAAACCGGTATCGGCTCCGTGTGCGTAGGCTACGCCGGCCGCGGAAAGCTCGAAGATATGCGCCGGCGGCGGGTCCTTCACCAGCCTCGAAATGGAATCCCACATGGACATGATCGGTGTCTCGGCTCAGCCCGTCTGTATCAGCCTTCGATGAACGTGACCTTATTGATTTCCTTGAGAGTCGTCACCGCCGTGCGCACTTTCTCGATGGCCGATTCGCGCAGGAACGTCATTCCCTCCTCACGCGCCGCCCGCCGGATTTCCGAGGCGGGACGCCGGTTCAGGATCAGCTCGCGGATCCTCTCACTCAGATCCAGCAGTTCATGAATGGCGCTCCGTCCGCGGTAACCCGTGCCGCCGCACTCGAAGCACCCCGAGCCCTCATACAAAGGAATATCGCGCCACGCGGCCGGGTCCAACCCGCTTTCCACCATGTAAGCGTCCTCATACGTCACCTGCTTCTTGCAATGCGGGCAGATCACCCGCACCAGCCTCTGCGCCAGAATGCAGTTCAGCGCGGAGACGAAATTGTACGCCTCCACACCCATGTTCAGGAACCGCCCCAGCACGTCCAGCACGTTGTTGGCGTGAACCGTGGTGAACACCAGGTGCCCGGTCAGCGCCGCGTTGATGGCGATCTGCGCGGTCTCCTGGTCGCGAATTTCTCCCACCAGGATCTTGTCCGGATCGTGCCGCAGAATCGAGCGCAGCCCGCGCGCGAATGTCAGCCCCTTTTTCTCGTTCACCGGAATCTGCGTGATGCCCTTGATCTGGTACTCCACCGGATCTTCGATGGTGACGATCTTGTCTTCGTCGTTCTTGATCTCGCTCAGCGCCGCATACAGCGTCGTGGTCTTGCCCGAGCCGGTCGGACCCGTTACCAGCACCATGCCGTAGGGTTCCTTGATATACCGCCGGAACTTCAGCAGATCCGACTCCGCGAACCCCACCACTTCCAGCGAAAGATTCGAGAACTTCTCGCTCATCGACTCTTTGTCCAGCACACGCAGCACGGCGTCCTCGCCGTAAATCGTGGGCATGATGGAAACGCGGAAGTCGATCAGCCTGGTCTTGTAGCGGACGCGGAAGCGCCCGTCCTGGGGAATGCGCCGCTCTGCGATATCCAGCTCGCTCATCACCTTGATGCGCGAAATAATCGTCGAGTGCCACTCCTTGGCGATGGGCGGCATGGCGTATTGCAGCACACCATCAATGCGATACTTGATGGCCACTTCCTGATCGCGAGTCTCGATGTGAACGTCGCTCGCGCGCCGCTCCAGGGCGTTGAAGATGGTGGTGTCCACCAGCTTGATCACCGGAGCGATGTTCGAATCCGAACTCGCCAGCCGGTCGATCGACAGCGTCTCGTCGGGATTCTCTTCGTCGCCGACCACGTCCAGCGCGAAGCCTTCGGTCACCTCGTCCAGAACGCGCTGCGATTGCTCGGTCTTCTTGAGCAGGTCCGAAATCTGCGACAGCGTTGCCACTTTGACCCGCAGCTTCTTGTTCAGAAGCACGCCCAGCTCGTCCACCATGCTGGGATTGCGCGGGTCCGACATGGCAATTTCCAGCGTCCCGTTATGCCCCTGAATCGGCACGAAGTTGTAGCGGAACATCAGGTCCACCGGGACGGAATGGAACAGGTCGTGATCGATGCGCACTTCCTTCAGATCCACGAACTCGTGGTAGTAGCGCTGGGCGAGCGTCCGCGCGCGCGCCGCCTCCTGCGCCGGATCCTGCGGAATCAGCCGGTCACTTGCCGCCATATTAGTATTTTAAATCAACAACTTATGCAGAGACACCCCGCCTTCCGGGCGCGGCCTCCCACTGAGTATGACGCGCTAGACCGCCAGAGTGTGCATGAAATTGTCGCTGGATCGGAAGGCCCACAGCGTTTTCTCTCCAGGAGTGCCGGGGCTCAAATGGTGACGACGTCCAGCAGGACCGCGTTATGGTACGGCCCCGGAGGTTCCCGATGACACCCGTGCACCCGGCTCATCGGCAGGTGGCGGCTCTCAGCCGGAGACCACACCCCCAGCCGCACCTGATAGACCCCGCGGACAACCTCCTGTGGAACCACCACAACGCGTCTTGAATACACGAATCCCAGCGCGTCTGGCGTCTCACCGTCCAAGGAGTAATCACCTTGGAAGCACAGGTTTCCCTGGCCATCCACAAAATGAATGAACACAGCCCATCCTGCCGGTCTTTCGGTCAGATGCCAATGCAGATGCATGACGATGTTGTGTGTGCCCCGCTGCTGGAGCTTGAAATACAAAAGCGTAAGCGTGTCGGAGAAGACTGCGCCGAATCGTCGTAATCGAACTTCCTTGACCAGCCCGCCAAGACGGGAGGGAGCTTGCCTCGAGTCCGTAGCTTGCCTCACCCGCGTTACGCGAAAATCGGGGTCCGCCGCGAGCAATTCACAAACTTGATGGAACGAAACCAGCGGGTCTAATCTCGGCTTGGCGCTCGGATCGTCCAATACTCACACTCCCTGCGCCAGTGTCTTGTCAAAGCGCTTCATCCTCTCGGAGAGAACTCCTTGCGCTTCGCACCAGTTGTAATACGCTGCCGTAAATGAACCGACGGCTTCGGTCAGCGCATACACTACAACTGAGCTCAGCGCGGGCGCTTCTGGGTATTTCTCGCGCAGTTTTTCGAGGTGCTCCAGGACATAGTAAAAGCTCTCCCGCATCGCATTCAGCTTGCAGCTTGGCAGCGGCGCGCGGAGCCCCGCGGCCTGGGCAAATGCTTCCCAGACCCGTGGTTCCCGGGCGCAGGAGGTGGAAAACTTCCGCCAATCGGTCACCTGCTCAACCAGCATCGTTCGGACTTCTCCGCAGAGGAAGCCCAGCAGAGCGAATAACTCATCGTCATTTCGTATCCCCGGATCGGAGGGCGCTATGTGCAGGAGTTTGGGTACCACTCGTCCGGAAATGTAGCTGCGTCTCAAATGGTAAGCATCGGGGCGCGTGTGCGAATGGATCACGCGGACGGAAGGATCGTAAACCAGCCGGTATCCCGCGGCCATCGCTCGCACGCCCCAATCCAGGTCCTCGGCGAACGGCAGCGCCTGAAAGGGACACTGCTCCCAGAAATCCCGGCGCAGCGCGGAACACACATTGTCGAAAGAGACCGATCGCAGCCGTTCTTGGAAACTGAGCGTGAGGAAAGTGTCCCAGCTCTCCATTTGTTGAACGCGCACTCTTTCGCCGAGGAACTCACTGCGATATTCCACCTGCCATCGGCCCGCAAGATCGCAGTCGGCTCGCGGCACGTGCCGGCCCGTCACCCCCACCACCTTGTCATCCGCGAACGGGGCAATCAGCGTCTCCAGCCATGCATTTCCAATCGGAACCGCATCCTGCACCAGCATGACGCAAAGGTGTCCATTTCCGTGCCGGATTCCCAGGTTGCGAGTTTCGCCATGATTGAAGGACTCTGGAGCAATGGAAAGCGTCCGTGCGCCGAATTCGCGCGCCAAGTCCAGCGTATGATCCGACGAGCCGGAGTCCACCACGATGAGCTCGGACTCGCGTGTCTGATTGCGGATCGCGACGAGAGTATCCCGAAACTCCGGGCCGGCATTCTTGGTGGGAATGATGACGGAGATGGTCGCCGTATCCGCCACTTTCTAAGGTACCAGTCTAACCTAGACCACCCCGCATCGTCACGACATCTGCACGACGCCCAGAGACACGGCACACTCCTTGGCTTCCACCACGAGCCTCCGCGCACGAGCAATCGGCAGCCGGATCTTCTTTTCGGGATTCCAGACTCCCAGCCGGACGCGGTAGGATTTTCCCGCGTGACCCTCCGCGATCCCAATCCTGAAGTTGTATGCGACAAAGCCCCAGGGATCTTGATCGTATTTCCACAATCGGTGGTCGCCTTGCATCCGTGTGGCGCCGTGCTCGTCCAGGAAGTGGATGAATACGATCCACTGCGGACAAAGTTCGAGCGCATGCCAGCGAAACGTGAAAGACAGCTCCCGCGGCGCACCGAGCTTAACTTCCGCCCGTAGCAGCGTGAGGCCGCCTCCGAATTGAGCACCGAACCTAAACAGGTTCGCCGACTTGATGAGCGAACCCACTCGCATAGCCGGGCGCGGAAGGCTGGGTGGATGTTTTACGATCGCCGGCGCGTTGCTTTGGGAAGTGCGGGAATCACGAGCGACGCGCGCATAGATGCCCAGAAGCTCCTCTGCGTTTTGGTCGATCGTTCTGACCTCGGCTATGCCGGCCCGAAGCCGTTGCAGGAGTGACGGCTCTTCAATGAGCCTTCGCAACTGTAACGCCAGGTCGCCGGCGTTGCCCATTTCAAAGAGCAGACCATTTTCTCCATGTTCGACAAGATCCGCCAGACTACCCACATTGGAGGCCACCACTGGCGTCTTGAAGGAGAAAGACGACAGCACTACTAAAGGCGAGTTCTCGTACCAAAGCGCTGGCATTACCAAAACGTCCAAGCCGGCGAACACTTGAGGCAATTGTTCATTCGGAAACGAACCTTTAAAGGAAACATTATCGAGGTCTTCCGCCAGATTCTTTACGACCTCGTCATATTCCGGGAAATGCCCAGGACTTCCATATATCTCCAGCCGGATTTTTTCAGAAGACAGAGAACGCATCGCGTTCAGCAGGACATGCAGACCCTTGGTGTGGCGGAACGTGCCGATATAGCCCACCCGAAGCATCGGATCGTCGCGGTCTCCGGGTGAAACGGGGGGCGCGTGAGACTCGAGTCCATAACCCGACGTGCGCATTTCCGCGGGCCGAATGCCATTGCTGGTCAGGAGATTTGTCGTGTTGCCAGTCGGAGCCAGAAGCACGTCGACTTGCGCCAGAGTCTTCTTCATCCATTCGGGCCTTTGAGACAGCCAGACCAGGTTGGCCAGCCAATTCGACCGCCAGAACAGGAGCCTTCCAAGTCTCACAAGGACTGGGGAGATCGCCCGCGCGAACCACTTGTTCGCTGCCGCGCGGCGGATCCAGGAACCGGAGGGCCCCGCGGTTAGGCAGGCTAAGCAAGTGAGGGGGTGCGGACCCCGGCACAGAGATTCGTCCCATTTCACCAGTTGAAAAGTGGGGCAAACATACCAGAAATCGGTGGCGGTGGAGATCACCGGGAGACGCAGCCGCTTCGCCGCCCAAATCGAAGCCGTCGAAAGGTGCATGGCATGCACCACGTGAACTACATCGGGCAGAAGTTTGGCGAAATAGTCGCAGAGATGATCTTCAATTTCCTGATTGAAATATTCCTTGAGGTGGAAGAACTGATAGCGTTTGCAGAAGGAGATCCGGTGGACGGGCAGTCCCTCGCAGATCGTGTCCCCGGCGCGAATGCCATCGAACACCTCATCGGTTTGAGGGGGCTCGTAACAAATCACGAAGACCTCATGGCCGCATTCCACGGCCTTGCGAGCCAAACTCCTCGCGTACACCTCTGTTCCGGCGCGCCAGTTGGGAAAGAAGGTGTGAACCACCAGGGCGATGCGCATGTCAGGCCGTCAGGCCGGACAGAAGGACCTCGCGCTTCATGCCTGTCCGCATGCGGTCGTCATGGAGTCCCGAGCCGCGGGAGTCTGCCACGGCTGCATCATCGCGGCGATACCGTCGCGAAGTTTTACTCTCGCTTCCCATTGAAACTCGCATCGCGCCTTGCCGCTATCCAGAACCACCCAAGCGGTGAGCTTCCGCCCCGCTTCCGCGTCATACTGAATCTCAACCGGCGCTGGGGAGCATGCCTCCACCATCCGCAGAACCTCGCGGACGCTGAAACCTTGGCCTGTTCCGGCGTTCACCACCGAGAAGCGGGGAGGGTCTTCAATCACCCGCAACGCAAGATCGCATACGTCCGAAAGATGAACGTAATCGCGAACATTCTCGGGATCGCCGAAGATTCGCACCGGCCTGCCGTGCACGATGTTATTCACCGCCACGCCGATCAAACCTTGCATTCGATGCTCCGGAAGCAGCGTTCCAAATGCGTTCCCCACCCGAAGAATCACACTGGACAGATGCCCTTGGCACGAGGCGATCCGGAGATAGTGCTCCGCGGCCAATTTCTGCACACCGTAGGAACACGTGGGACGGCATGGCTGATCCTCACGAAACGGAACGCGCTTGGCGGCCGTTCCGTAAACGGCTCCCCCGCTGCTGAAGTACACCAGCGTGGGCCGCGTTCTCAGGTTCTCGATCGCCTTCAGAAGAGTCAGCAGCGGAATCAGGTTCAGGGCCGCATCGCTGGCCTGATCCAGGTCCGAGTCAACGGGGCTGTGCTGGTGCGCGAGATAGTAAATGACGTCGAGGTCGCGCGCGAATCGCTGGCAATCCGGATACGAAGTCAGATCACCGTAGATCACCTCGGCCGGCTGCGGCGGCGAGACCTCCGGATTTCGCCAAAACAGGCGCAAATCCCCTTGGGCCCGCGCTTGAAGCCGTTCCACCAAATAGGAGCCGATGAACCCCCCGGCTCCGACAATTCCTATCCGCACCCACTACTCGCTTTCCTCGCGTCGACACGCGACAGCAGAAGTGAATCGAAGTCGTTTTTAGATCATGGTGAGCCGGGCGGGGCTCGAACCCGCGACCACCGCATTAAAAGTGCGATGCTCTACCAACTGAGCTACCGGCCCACAGGTTGCTTTTTACGCCAGCTTAGCACAGGCGTGCACCGTTCTTACCTCGGCGACGTTATTTCGTCAGCGGTTCGAGCGTGCGGCTGGTGATCACGCGGTCGATCAAACCATATTCCAGCGATTGCTGCGGATCCATAATGTAGTCGCGGTCCACGTCGCGAGACACGCGCTCCATGCTCTGGCCCGTGGCGGTGGCCAGGATATCGTTGAGCGTATCCCGCATCCGCAGGATTTCCCGGGCGTAAATGTCGATATCGGTGGCCTGCCCGGCCAGCCCGCTCATGGAGGGCTGGTGAATCAGGATGCGCGAATGCGGCAGGCTATAGCGCTTGCCCTTGGTGCCGCAGGCCAGCAGAACCGCGGCCATCGAAGCCGCCTGTCCCACGCAATAGGTGACGATGTCGGGTTGCACCAGCCGCATGGTATCCAGAATCGCCAGACCGGCGGTGATGGAGCCTCCGGGCGAATTGATATAGATGGAAATATCCTTCTCCGGATCCTCGGCGGCAAGGAACAGCAACTGCGCGATTACCAGGTTGGCAACGTTATCGTCGATGGGCGTGCCCAGGAAGATAATATTTTCCTTCAGCAGACGCGAGTAAATATCGAACGCGCGTTCGCCGCGCGAAGTCTGCTCCACTACCATGGGCACAAGAACGGAATTCTGCATGTCTGCTCCTTAAAAAAATCACACTCACTACGAACGCTACCGGGCGGGAGTGCTCCGGCGGGACCGGGCAAGCAGGCGGCGCTTCTCCCCCAGCGATTTCGCCAGATCGGCGATGGACGTCCCCTGTAAGTATTCTACGATACGGGAGCGCACCGGCACCCAGGAATCGTGCATGGAGCATAGAGCCCGGTCGTTGCATACCTCGCCTCCGGCGATGCAGCGCTGGTAGCGTCCGGCGCCGTCCACCGCCTCGATCACCTTCAGCAGAGGCAGATCCGCGGGTGAAATGGCCAGCCGGAAACCGCCGCGCGGCCCTTTATTGGACTTGAGAAATCCGTCGCGGGCGAGGTCCTGAAGAATCTTAGCCAGGAAGTGCGGCGGAATCCCAGTCTCGGCCGCGATCTGCTTAACCAGAGCGGATTCGCCCGGCGGCAGCGGCGCCAGAAACACCAGTCCCCGGATGGCGTACTCGGCCGAGCGAGAGAAGATCATTGCCAAACCCAGCTTAGCGAAAGCCGGGGCGGCCCTGAAAAGTCCTCGGTTTGAAGAAGTGCTCGTTTATCGAAGCGTGGGCCATAGGAGACGCGGATCGATATCAAATGACGCAGGCTCCGACCAGACGATTGCATCGAAATCGGCGGATGCCGATTGATCACGCTTGAATTCGTCTGCACGTCGCGGCGTCGCCACTCGTCATCGTGAATATGCGAGCGTCGGTGATGACAATATTTGGACTGGCCATTGCTTCCGCGCAGGGGCAATCGTTTGAAGCCGCCGCGATCAGGCCTGCAGCTCCGGCAACCGGAGGAGGACGCGCTTCCACAAGCGGAGACAGGGTTGTATACAGCAACACCACCCTGCTGAACGTTCTGGTGC
>Ga0070733_10003249_pt1 | contig 11184 bp, 10 predicted proteins | sample Coa_R1_9_FD_66450 | JGI IMG/M metagenome (GOLD analysis project Ga0070733, IMG submission 66450) | Surface soil microbial communities from Centralia Pennsylvania, which are recovering from an underground coalmine fire - Coalmine... | ecosystem: Environmental > Terrestrial > Soil > Unclassified ... | reverse complement strand
CCGGCAGTCCCCGGAGCGAGTGTAGCTTCGCCTTGTAGGTGCCGAGCTCCGCGCGGTTCGGGAGCTTGCCGTGGATGAGAAGGAATGCGATCTCCTCGAACTCGCACCTGTCGGCGATCTCGAGAATGTCGTAGCCGCGGTAGTGCAGGTCATTGCCCGTGCGCCCGACGGAGCACAGCGCGGTATTGCCGGCCGTGACGCCCGAGAGCGCGACGGACTTCTTCGGCTTCGGTGTGTCGTTCATGGATTCTTCCCGAACAGCTGATCGAGCTTCCTCTCATACTCGTGATAGCCGAGCACCGTGTAGAGGTCGGCGCGCGTTTGCATGTTGGGGACGACGCTCTTCTGCGAGCCCTCGCGGCGGATGGCGCCATACACCACGACCTGCGCCTGGGCTGCGGCACGGAACGCGGACAAGGGATAGAGCGCGAGTCGCACCCCCGCTTCCCGCAGCTCCTCGAGCGTGAAAAGCGGGGTCTGACCAAACTCGGTGATGTTGGCGAGCACCGGCACGCCCGCGCGCGATGCGAACTGGCGGTATTCATCGAGCGTCTTCAGCGCCTCGGCGAAGATCATGTCGGCGCCGGCGTTGACGTAGGCAACGGCGCGCTCGAGCGCGCTGCTTTGGCCCTCGACGGCGTGCGCATCGGTGCGCGCCATGACGACGAATCCCGGATCGGTGCGCGCATCGACCGCCGCCTTGATGCGGTCGACCATCTCCCCGGCCGGCACCAGCGCCTTCCCCGGCCGGTGCCCGCAGCGCTTGGCGGATACCTGGTCCTCGAGGTGCATGCCCCCGGCGCCGGCGCGGATCAGCTCACGGCAGGTGCGGGCAATGTTGAAGGCGCTGCCGAAGCCGGTGTCGGCATCGGCCAGGAGCGGCAGCTCGCACTTGCCCGTGATGCGCCGGACGTCCTCGCAGACATCGTTGAGTGTCGTGATCCCCAGGTCCGGCAGGCCGAAAGAGGCGTTCGCCACCCCGGCACCGGAAAGATAAATGGCGCGAAAGCCTGCGCGCTCGGCGAGCAGCGCCGCGTATGCGTTGACCGTGCCGACGACCTGCAGGGGCCGCTCGGCCTCGACGGCGGCTCGCAGCCGCGCGCCCGCGGTAAGTGATCGATCCGACATGGGCGACCTCGGGAGGAGGAAAGATACTATACGCGGCCGGCGGCCGCGGGCCAGTAAGGGAACCTACCGATCGGTAGGATCTCGCGCGCGCGGCCGGCCGTCGTCAGCCGATTTTCACCACGGTGCGTCCGGTCACCCGTCCGGCGATGTAGTCGGGGAAGGCGCCGGGGAGCTCATCGAAGGCGATGGTGCGCGTCACGATGCGCGCCAGGTGCTTAGGTCTCAGGTCGGTCGCGATGCGCTGCCACACGGCGAGGCGCCACTCACGGCGGGTCGCCGAAGAGTTGATACCGAGCAGCGCCACGCCGCGCAGGATGAAGGGCATGACGGTCGTCTTGAGCTCGGCGTTCGCCGCCAGCCCGATGCTCGCGATGTTGCCCCAGAAGTCCACGGTGCGCGTGAGCCAGGTAAGAACCTCACCGCCCAGATTGTCGATGGCGCCGGCAAAGCGGGCGTTCTCGAGCGGGCGGCTGCCAAGGTCCAGGGTCTTGCGATCGAGCACCTCGGAGGCGCCGAGCTCCTTGAGATATCCCGCCGCCTCGGGCTTGCCGCTGACCGCGATCACCTGGTAGCCGCGGGTGCTCAGCATGTCGATGGCGAGGCTCCCCACCCCGCCGGTCGCGCCCGTGACCACGATGGGCCCCTGCGCGGGAGTCTGGCCGTTCTGCTCCATGCGGTGAATGGCGAGCCCGGCGGTGAAGCCCGCCGTCCCGATCGACATCGCGGTGAGGGGATCGAGACCTGCGGGCATCGGGATGACCCAGTCGCCCTGAACCCGAGCGAACTGCGCGTAGCCGCCGTCGTGAGTCTCGGAGAGTCCGCAGCCGGTCACCAGCACCGCATCCCCCGGCCGGTAGCGCGCGTCGGTCGAGCTCTCGACGGTGCCGGCGAGGTCGATGCCGCCGACCAGCGGGTAGCGGCGCAGGATCCGGCCGGCGCCGGTCGCGGCGAGCGCGTCCTTGTAGTTGATGTCGGAGCAGGCGACGCGCACCACCACCTCACCCGCGGCGAGATCATCGAGCGTGAGCTCCTCGAAGCGCGCGGCGATCTTGCCGCCCTCGGAATGGATGCGAAACGCCTTGAAGGGCTTCATGACTTCAACTCCTCAGCTACGGGCGAGCCAGCTCATCAGTCCCTGGGTGTTGAGCTCGAGGTCCCCCTCGAGCGCGCGCTCGAGAGCCTGTGTCCCGAGCGTACTGCCTTCGCGCCGTGCGAGGGCGGTCCAGAGCGCCAGCATGTCGGCGCGGATCGCCGGCGCGGGATCTCTGGCCTGCGCGTGGCGGCGCGCGATGCGCGCGAGCTCGCGGATCTGCTCCTTGAGGAGCTCCCCCAGACGCGCTACGCCCGTGACGCGGCTGAAGTGCATGAGGTAGATCGACTCGGGACGATAGGAGAGCATCCGGTCGATCGAGGCGAGGTGCTGCTCCGGATCGAACTGCGTGGGGACCGTCGAGGGCGTGATGAAGGGGCCCGCGGCTGTGTCGAGGGCGCGGTAGGAGATGCCGAAAGTGTCGCCGGAGAAGATGCTCGCGTGCGCCGCATCGACCACGGCGTAGTGATGCAGCGCGTGACCTGCGACGTGGATCAGCTCGAGGGTGCGACCGCCGAGGGGCAGCCGCTCGCCGTCGGCGGCCAGTTGCACGCGCTCGCGGGAGATCGGCAGGAGCTCGCCGTAGAGCCTCTCAAAGCGCTCTTCGCCATAGACGACCTTCGAGCCCGCGATCAGCTTCGAGGGATCGATCATGTGGGGGGCCCCACGGGGATGCAGCACGGCCCGGGCGCGCGGCAGCTCGCGCATGAGGGCACCGGCCCCACCGGCGTGATCGAGATGCACGTGCGTCAGCAGCACATAGTCGACCGCCTCGCGGGCGATGCCGAGCTCATCGAGCGCGGCGAGAAGATAGGGTACCGAGCCGTTGGTGCCGACGTCGACGAATGCGGCGCGACCCGAATCCACGATCAGGTGCGCGGCGGCGTGCCCGGGATAGAGGTATTCGGCATCGATCGCGGCAATGCCGTGCGGGTGGCGATAGATGGTCGGCTTCATGTCGTCAAATGGATGCGCGTGTACACATCCTAACCCGTGCGCTAGCTTAAGCGGATGATCCAGGCGGTTCCGTTGGTGCGCCGCGTGCTCGGCGGGTGTGCGGTGGTGGTCGTTGTCGGCGTGTCACTGGGCGCGGCGGCCGCTCAACCTGAGCCGCCGCCGGTGGCCTCGGCCCCCGCTGCAGCGTCAGCGCCCCCTGCAGCCTCGGCGCCCGCGGCCTCGCCTGCAGCGGCCGGGGAGCCGGCCACGCCGCCCGCGGCGGCCGCCGAGCCGCCACCCCTCTGGAGGGCGCCGACTTTTCAGCGCCGTGAGCGCGGCAGCCTGGTGTTCGACAACATTCCGCCGCCCGATGCCGCGCTGCATGCGCGCCTCGCGCGCTATCTCGAATCGCGCGAGGCAAGTCTCCTCGACTGGCTGCCCGACGGCTCGCTCCTCATCACGACGCGCTTTGGCGATACGGAGCAGGTGCACCGGGTCGCAGGTCCGATGCGCGCACGCGAGCAGCTCACCTTCTACGCCGAGCCCGTGAGGGCTGCGCGCGCTTCACCCGAGGGCGGCGGCTTCGTATTCCTCAAGGACACGGGAGGGAATGAGAACGCCCAGCTCTTTTACCAGGCCGCCGACGGCACCGTGCGCGAGCTCACGCACGGCGACTTCACTCACGGCCGGCCCGTATGGGCGCACGACGGCAAACGGCTCGCCTTCTACGGTAACGACCGTGACGGCGTTGGTAACGATGTCTACATCACGGATGTGACGAACGGTGCCGCACCGGCGCTGGTCGTGGGCGGCAAGCAGGACACCTGGTATCCGCTCGACTGGTCGACCGATGACTCGAAGCTCCTCGTCATGCGCTACGTCTCGATCAGCGAGGGCTATCTCTACATCGCCAACGTGGCGAGCGGAGCGCTCACGCCGCTCGATACGGGCGCACGCAAATTCGGCGTCCGCGATGCGCGCTTCGCGCCCGACGGCCGCGGCATCTACGTGCTCTCCGACGAAGATGGCGAGCTCGTGCAACTGAAGCTCATCGAGCCCGTGACCCATCAGTCGCGGCGCATCAGCGCCGACAGCGGCTTCGAGGTCGAGGCCTTCGATGTGAGTCCCGACGGGCGCTTCATCGCCTACGTCGAGAACCAGGATGGCCGCAGCGTACTCAAAGTCCTCGACTCGCAGAGCCACGCCGACCTCGCGCCCGCAGGGCTTCCGGAAGGCGTCATCGACCGCCTCGCCTTCGATCGTGGGGGACAGCGGCTCGCCGTCGCGGTGGAATCGCCGCGCTCGCCGCGTGATGTCTACTGCTTCGACCTCAGGACGAGCCAGGTCGAGCGCTGGACGAGGAGCGAGGCGGGCGCGGTCAACGCGAGCGCCTTCGCCGCGCCCGAGCTCGTGCACTACCCGACCTGGGATCGTGTGGCCGGCCACCAGCGGCTGCTGTCCGCGTACGTCTACCGGCCGCGCAGCGGCCCTCCCTCCCCGGTCGTCATCGACATTCACGGCGGGCCCGAGTCGCAGTTCCGTCCGCGCTGGGACCCATTCATCCAGTTCCTGGTGAACGAGCTTGGCTATGCGGTGGTCGCACCCAACGTGCGCGGCTCATCCGGCTACGGCAAGAGCTTCCTCGCGCTTGATAACGGCGAGCTGCGCGAGGATGCGGTGCGCGACATCGGCTCGCTCCTGGTGTGGATCGGCGTGCAGCCGGCCTTCGACCGCACGCGCGTCGCCGTGATGGGCGGCTCCTATGGCGGCTTCATGGCGCTCGCTGCGCTCACGCAGTACGGCGAGCGGCTGCGCGGCGGGATCGACGTGGTGGGCATCAGCAACTTCGTCACTTTCCTCAAGAACACCGCCCCTTACCGCCGTGATCTGCGCCGTGCCGAGTACGGGGACGAGCGCGAGCCGCACATGCGCGACTATCTCGAGCGCATCTCGCCCCTGACCAACGCGAGCCGCATCAAGAAGCCGCTGCTGGTGGTGGCGGGACAGAACGATCCGCGTGTGCCGGTTTCCGAGTCCGAGCAGCTGGTGTGGCGGGTGCGCTCGGCGGGCGGGGAGGTCTGGTACCTCGTGGCCAAGGACGAGGGCCACGGCTTTGCCAGGAAGGTCAACCGCGATGCCTACCTCGAGACGAGCGCGGTATTTCTACAGCGACTGGCCGGTTCGGGCGCGCGCGCGGATGGTGTCGCCGCGCATTAGTGAAGCATCCACTTCACCATGGCCCGGCGGACCGTCACGCACCGCCCGCCGCAGCCGCCGCGGCGGGGAAAGTGACGATGACCCGTAAGCCCCGCCCCTCCGCTCCCGAGGTGAGGGTGAGGGCGGCGCCGTGCGCGTCCGCAATGGCCTTGACGATCGCCAGCCCGAGGCCGCTGCCCGGCGGGGCGGTGCCGGCACGGCGGTAGAAGCGGTCGAATACCCGAGCGCGCTCTTCCGGCGGGATTCCCGGTCCCGAATCGGTCACGGTGACCTGTGCACGGGGGGCCGTGGCGCTGCCGCCGTCCTCCACCGTGACATCGACACGTCCGCCCTCATCCGTGTAGCGCACCGCGTTGTCGATGAGATTGCGCAGGAGCGTGCGCAGCGCCTCGGGGTCGCCCGCAACGGTGAGCGAGCGCGACTGGCTCAAACCGAGATCGATGCGGCGCGCATCCGCGAATGGGATGAGCTCCGCCACGGCCTCGCGCGCGAGCGGCTCGAGGTCCACCGGCACGTGCGTGGCGTGCTTGCGGGGCTCCTCGCGCGCCATCGCCAGCATCTGCTCCACCAGGCGGATGGCGCGCTGCACGCCCGCCGACAGCTGCTCCATGGCGGCGCTGCGCTCGGTCTCACCACTGGCCCGCGCCAGCATGTCCATCTGCAGGTGCAGAGCGGTGAGGGGCGTGCGCAGCTCGTGCGCCGCGTCCGCCATGAAGGCGCGCTCGCGCTCGAGCGCCGCATTGAGCCGTCCGAGCAGCTCATTCAGCGCGCCAACGAGCGGCTGCACCTCACTCGGCAGCGCCGCATCGGGTAAGGGCTCGAGTGCGCCGACGCGGCGGGCCTTCACCAGCCCCGTCAGCCGTTCGAGGGGTTTGAGCGCCTGTCCCACGGCGAGCCAGATGAGGAGGGCCAGCACCGGCAGCAGCAGCGCAAAGGGCTCGAGTGTGTGCAGCGCGAGCTGCACCGCCTGCCGCTCCCGCACGCTCATCGGCTGCGCGACCTGGATCACGCGGCTCACCGCCTGCACTCCGTAGACACGCCACTGCCCTTCCCGGGTGTTGACCGTGGCGTAGCCGAGCGTCGTGACGTCCGGGAGCACCGCGTGCGGTCGCGAGAGATAGACGCGCACGCCATCCAGCGACCAGACCTGCACGACAAAGTCGTAAGCCGCATCGTTCGGCGCAATCTGCTGCGACAGGAGATATTCGACCGGCTGATCGCGCAGGATGAGCGCGGTCTGGCGCAGGTGGTAGTCGAAGAAGGCGTCCGCTTCGGCGAGCGCGTTGCGATAGACGATCCACCCGCCGACTGCCCCGACCAGCACCACGCCCCCGAGGAGCCCGACGAGCAGCCGCGCGCGTAACGAGCTCAAGCCTTCGGCCTCAGGCGATAACCCACACCGCGCACGGTGAGGATCAGCTGCGCGCCGAGCTTGCGGCGCAATCCGTGGATGTGCACCTCGACGGCGTTGCTCTCGATTTCCTCGCCCCAGCCGTAAAGCCGCTCCTCGAGCTGGGCGCGCGAGAGTATCGCGCCCGGGCGCTCGAGCAGCAGCTGGAGCAAGGCGAACTCGCGCGGCGAGAGTGCGACCTCCACGCCCTCGCTCGTGACCCGGTGCGCGGCCGGGTCGAGCACCACCCCCAGATGCTCGAGCTGCGGAGCGGGGCGTCCGGATTTGCGCCGCAGCAGCGCGCGGATGCGCGCCGCCAGCTCATCGAGGTCGAAAGGCTTGACCAGATAGTCATCCCCTCCGGCATCGAGCCCCGCCACTCGGTCGGCGACGGCATCGCGCGCCGTAATGATGAGCACCGGGAGGCTCTCGCCCCTGCCCCGGATGGCCTTGAGGAGCGTCAGTCCGTCCCCGCCCGGGAGTCCCAGGTCGAGAAGCGCCAGCTCGTAGGGCTCGGTCCTGAGAGCCTCGCCCCCCGCCTCGGCGCTTCGCACCCAGTCGACGGTGAAGCCCTCGCGCTTGAGCCCCACGCGGATGGCATCCCCGATCATCGGGTCGTCTTCGACCAGCAGCAGCCGCATCCCAACAGTATGATCGACTCGCCGGGCAATCTTTCAAGGAGCGCAGTCCAGGGTGAACCCGATCGAGCGGCTGGTGCGCGATGCCGCGCTACTCGGGGTCGCGCTCCGGGGGGCGGACACGGCACGGCTGCTCAAGCTCCTCGATGAGCTCGAGCATTGGAACCGCACCTACAACCTGACAGCCGTCGAAGGCCGCGAGGCCCTCATCACCCATCATCTGCTCGACAGCCTGTCGGTGAGCCCGGACCTTGCGGGCACTCGTATCGCCGACGTCGGGACCGGCGCGGGCTTTCCGGGGCTGCCACTCGCCGTGGTGAACGCCGCGAAGCAATTCACGCTCATCGACTCCAATGGCAAGAAGACGCGCTTCGTCGAGCACGCAGTGCGCACACTCGAGCTGCACAATGTGACCGTGGTGCACGCGCGCGCCGAGAGGCTGCGGCCCGAGAGCCCGTTCGATACCGTGACGGCGCGCGCGGTCGCGCCTCTCGACCAGCTCCTCGAGCGGGTCAGGCCGCTCTGCGGCCCTGCGACGCGCGTCCTCGCCATGAAGGGCCGCTGGCCGCAGCAGGAGCTCGGGAAACTGCCGCCGGGCTGGCGGCTCGTGACGGGCCCGGGCTCGACCTCGGGCTCGACCTCGGGCTCGGTCTCGACCTCGGGCTCGCGGCGGATCACGGTGCCGGGGCTCGGGGCCGAGCGCTGTGTGTTGGTTTTGACTCCTGGCGGGTGAGTGGCTGATCCGCGGCCGCCCAGTGGCATGTTCCCGCTGTCATTGCGCTGCACGCTCCTACGCCTGATGTAGGAGGGCTCCGACTCCGTGATATATCGGCCAGTTGCTATGGTCCGCCATCGCCAAGGGGGTTCCAGGGAACGGTTGAAGTGTCTGAGGACGAACACGACCCGCCTTGGCGTTGGGGAGAGGCGCTGACCTATAAACAGCGCGCTCTGCTTTTATGGGCTCGCGCACGCGAAGTTCACTCCGACGAAGCCCGCGCCGAATTCGAGCGGCTCGCCCTCATGTACGAATGCCTCGCCATCCACGAGCAGCGGGCGGAGCGTGGCGTCGAGACACTGGGCGACCTGCTCTACGCAGACTCGGGCGGTGCAGGTACCTCGGAGCGGGAGTGGATTGCGCTTCTGGGCGGCGTGGCGAGAGGGGATCGCCGAGCGTTGCAGACCCTGTACCGGTGGACACATCGATTCGTGTCCCCCTTCGTGAGAGCGACGATGAAGGACGCGGCGGCGGCCCAGGCCGCGACGTCGGCCGTGTTTCAGGATGTCCGGCAACGAGCCGCCACCTACGATCCGGGCGGCGATACCGTCATGTCATGGATCATGAATCAAGCGCGATCCCGCGCGGCCAGTGGATCGCCAGTGACCCTTGGGGCGCTCGAAGGGGCCCTCGATTTGGGGAGGCCCCTCGTCGAGCCCGCAATCCAGGATGAGCCAGGCATGTCGGAGCCGGCACCCGGAATCTCCTGCAAGGTGCTGGCAACCGACTTCGAGCGCCGGCGCCTCAGCCTCCTCGTGGGGCTTGCGCCCGGAGTCGAATATCCGCCTCACACCCACGCGGGTGTCGAACAGCTCTACCTTCTGCGGGGCGAGCTCTGGATCGGCGATCGCAAGCTCTTCCCGGGCGATTACAACCGCGCCGAGCGCGGCACGGCCGATGAGCTGGTGTGGAGCGAAACCGGATGCCTCTGCATCCTGGTCACCTCGAGCGAGGACAGGCTCGGGTGATCGACCCTCAGGCCAGTTGCAGCGGCAGCGCCGTCGTCTCCTTGATCACCGCCAGCGCAATGGATGAGTTGACCGACTGCACGCCAGGAAAGCGTGAGAGGTGGTCGAGGAAGAACGCCTCGTAGGCTTTGATGTCGCGGCACACGATGCGCAGCAGAAAGTCCGTCTCGCCCATGAGGGTGTAGCACTCGAGGATCTCCGGGTGCGCCCGCACCGCCTGCTCGAAGCGGATCAGGGCATCGCGCCCGTGGCCGGCGAGCTTCACGTGGCTGAACACCATGACCGAAAGCCCGAGCTTCTCGCGGTCGAGCAGTGCCACTCGGCGCTTGATGATTCCGAGCTCGGTCAGCCGTCCGATGCGCCTCCAGCAGGTCGAGGGACTCGTGCCGAGCCGCTCGGCGACCTCGGCGGCCGAGAGGTCCCCCTGCTGCTGTACCAGGTCGAGAATCCGCAGGTCGCCGCGGCTAAGCTTCTCGTGCATCGTTCATTCACTTTATGGAGATGAAGTGAAACGTATATTTCACTATCTGGCTATCTGGAGCAACTTCTGTGAGAAGTATTGCGCCACCACGGCGTAGGCTGCCAGGAGTAACGGAGGTGGAAATGGACATCTACGACAACCGGGAATTCGACGGCCACGAGCTGGTCATCTTTGGACACGACGCAGCCACCGGCCTGAAGGCGATCATCGCGATCCACTCGACGGCGCTCGGCCCCGCGGCGGGGGGCTGCCGCATGTGGCCTTACGCGACCACGGCCGATGCGCTGACGGACGTGCTGCGCCTCTCGCGAGGCATGAGCTACAAGAACGCGATGGCAGGGCTCCCCTTTGGCGGCGGCAAGGCCGTGATCATCGGCGATGCGCGCGCGACCAAGACGCCGGAGCTCTTCGCCGCGTTCGGCCGGATGGTCGATGCGCTCCGCGGCCGCTATGTGACCGCCGAGGACGTCGGCACGACCACGGCCGACATGGCGCACGTCTCACGGGTCACCCGCTACGTGTCGGGGCTCGGGCGCTCCGCGGGCCAGGCGGCGGGAGGGGATCCTGCGCCGAAGACCGCTCTCGGGGTGTTTCTCGGGCTCAGGGCCGCTGTGAAGTTCCGCCTGGGGCGCAGCGACCTCGAGGGCCTCACGGTCGCCGTGCAGGGCGTGGGCGGGGTCGGCTACCACCTCTGCGGCATGCTGGCGACAGCCGGCGCTCGCCTCAAGGTCGCCGACGTCGTGGCCACCGCCGTCGAGCGCGCGTGCGATGAGTTCGGGGCGACCTCCATCCCCCCCGTCCAGGTGCTCGAGGAGGAAGCGGACGTGCTCGCACCCTGCGCGCTTGGCGCCATCCTCAATGCCCGCTCGATCGCGAGATTGCGCGTCCCGGTCATCGCCGGCGCCGCCAATAACCAGCTCGCCCGGAACGAAGACGGCGAGGCGCTGCGGGCAGCCGGGATCCTCTATGCACCGGACTACGTGATCAATGCCGGCGGCATCATCAGCGTCGCGCGCGAGTACTACGGCGGCACCGAGGGCCAGGTGATCGAGGACATTCAGGGGATTCCTGCGCGCCTCACGGAGATCTTCGAGCGCGCGAGACGCGAGAACCGCCCGACGAGCGAGGTCGCTGACGCAATCGCGCGCGAGCGGCTGCGCCTCGAGGCGCCGCGGCTGGTGGCGTGAGTCGGGCCTGAGGCGGGCGGCAGTGTCGTACACTGTCCGCCCATGAAGCGGGTCATCGCCATCGCGAACCAGAAAGGCGGCGTCGGCAAGACCACCACCGCGGTGAACCTCGCCGCCTCCCTCGCCGCCACTCGCCGGCGGGTGCTGCTGATCGATCTCGATCCGCAGGGCAACGCCACCATGGGGAGCGGTGTCGACAAAGGCCAGCTGACGCTCGGCGCCTGCGAAGTGCTGCTCGGGGAATCCGAGATGGCGGCCGCGCTGGTCGCCGTGGCGGACGGTGGCTATACGCTGCTGCCGGCCAACCAGGACCTCACGGCGGCCGAAGTGCGCCTGCTGACGCTGCCCATCGGACGCGAAACCAAGCTCCGCCA
>Ga0070733_10003247_pt1 | contig 11189 bp, 10 predicted proteins | sample Coa_R1_9_FD_66450 | JGI IMG/M metagenome (GOLD analysis project Ga0070733, IMG submission 66450) | Surface soil microbial communities from Centralia Pennsylvania, which are recovering from an underground coalmine fire - Coalmine... | ecosystem: Environmental > Terrestrial > Soil > Unclassified ... | reverse complement strand
GCTGGTCTTTGCGTGGGACGATGCCGGAAGGGTTCTGCGAAAAATGCAGTAAGCGCGTTGCTCCCATGCGGGGGGCTGGTTGACGGAGATTTCCGGGTGTATATTGTTGGGGTCAACCGCCTGTCCAAGGAGATCGTTCATGCCAAAGTATTCAAGGAGAGACCTCGGCCTGTTGCTTCCCATGCTGGGAGCGGCGGCCGCCACAGCTTCAGCTCAAAGCACAGCGCCGACCAATGCGGCCCCGGCGGCGGATAATTCCGTCGAGAAACTGCCGGTCCTCAAGACCCGCTCTTATCTGTACAACGAACTCCCCGTAGCCACGAACGGGCAGAACAAACAGCGCCGGATGTTCACCGCCAAGACGCACACGGGCTTCAAGATGGAAAGCCATCAGAGCGATATCGCCCCCGGCGAAGTGAATCATCCGCCGCATCAGCATCTGCGCGAAGAGATGATGCTGGTGCGCATAGGAACTATGGAATTGACTATCTCGGGTAAGCCGTACAGACTGGGTCCCGGGGATGTGGGTGTCATCGGCTCGAACGAGATACACAACGCAAAGAATGTGGGAAACGTCCGCGCGGAATATTTTATCGTGAACATCGGCCGGGACGACGTGTGATTCAAATGAAAGTTTGCTTATTACTCGCGTTTGGCATGATCGCCTTCGGAGAGACCGCCGTCCAGCCTCCGAACGACCTGCCCAGCGGCTATCGCACTATTCGCGACTGGGCACAGCCTCCCGGCGGGGTTCCGTGGGCCGCGGTCACGGCTGTTGAGGTTGCCGCTAACGGCGATGTCTATGTGATCCACCGCTGCCACGAGAATTCCTGCGTCGGACGCCCCGAGCCGCCTATCCTCAAGTTCGATAAATCGGGCAAGCTTCTGAAAGCCTGGGGCGAGGGGATGTTCAATTTTCCGCACGGCGCGACGATCGATGCGGATGGAAACCTTTGGGTGACCGACGAACAAGGCGGCAATGGAAAGGGCCAGCAGGTCTTCAAGTTCAGTCCGGATGGGAAGGTTCTGATGACGCTTGGCAAGGCGGGAGTCGCGGGCGATGCGCCGGGTCTTTTCGATCAGCCTACCGATGTGGCCGTAGCCGCCAATGGCGATATCTTCGTCACCGAAGGGCACCTGCAGGGCAATAACCGGATCTCGAAATTCTCAAAAGATGGAACCTTCATCAAGATGTGGGGCAAGAAGGGCAATGGCCCCGGCGAGTTCTTCGCGCCTCACACGATCGCCATCGATTCGCGCGGCCGGCTTTTTGTGGGCGACCGCTCGAACAATCGAATCCAGATTTTCGATCAGGACGGGCGCTGGCTCGAAACGTGGACGCAGTGGGGTCGGCCCAGCGGAATTTATATCGCCAAAGACGACACAATGTATGTTGCCGATTCGGAGTCTTATGGCCCCGATCAGCCGGGCGTTAAGAAAGGCATTCGTATCGGCAGCGCCAAAGACGGGTCGATCAACGCTTTCATTGTGGACATGGAATCGACAACCATCGAGCACAGCGGCGCTGAAGGGGTTGGAGTCGACGCCCAAGGTAACGTGTACGGGGGAGTAGTCCGCCGCAAGATGCTCGAGAAACATATCAAGCTGGATTCCAAATGATCCGCACCGCCTTGGCATTGATTGCACTGGCGCCAATCGCTTTTGCTCAGACACAGCCCGACTACCGTAAGCCTCCGACGTCCGACTGGCCCATGGTCGGAGGTGACTGGGGCAACACGCGCTATTCCCCGCTCGCGAAAATCAACACGTCGAACGTAAAAACGCTGAAGGGCGCATGGATGGCCCGTCTGAATTCCGGCTTCGGCCCTCCCTACTCGCAGCAGGGGACGCCAGTCGTAAGAGACGGCGTGATGTATATAACGACCGGCGAGCAGGATATCTTTGCGCTGGACCTGAAAACCGGAAATCTGATTTGGGAATATCGCACGCCAACCGATCCTAAAACGCCGGACAACAAAGCCAAACGCGGCGTGGCATTAGGTGACGGGATGGTTTTTGGCGTAGAAACCGACATTCGCAAACCGCCTCCGGCTTCGGGGCGCATGGAACCTGTCACACGCCTCTTCGCCCTCGACCAGAAAACCGGAAAACTCCTCTGGAAACACGAACTCGGTGAAGACATCGCGAAGAATCTGCGCCAGTATGTCTCCGCGCCGCCGCTTTATTACAAGGGACTGGTCTACATCAGCGTTTCCGGTGGAGACGGCGGTATGCGCGGACGCCTCACCGCTCATGACGCCAAGACGGGCGCCGAAGTCTGGCGCTGGTGGGCGGTGCCCGCGCCCGGCGAGCCAGGCAGCGAAACATGGGAGGGGGAATCGTGGAAGACCGGCGGCGGCGCCATGTGGGTGCAGCCCGCGCTCGATCCCGACCTTGGCCTGATCTACGTCAACACCGGCAATCCCTGGCCCGATTACAACGGTTCCACGCGAGGGGGCGACAATCTGTTTACGTGTTCCATCGTGGCGCTCGATGCGACGACCGGCAAGTACCGCTGGCATTACCAATCCGTCCACCACGACCTATGGGATCTGGACATGCCCACTCCCGTTATCCTGTTCGATCAGGTTTATGGCGGGCAGATGCGCAAGGCGCTCGCGGCGCATTCCAAGCAGGGATGGGTCTACATTCTGGATCGGGTGACGGGCAAACCGCTTATCCCGACCGAAGAGAAGCCGGTGCCGCAGGAGCCCCGACAGAAGACGGCCAGGACTCAGCCGACTCCGGCGGGCGAGCCCACAGCTCCGCAATGCGCGGAGCCGGTGCCGCAGTACGATCGCGGCTGCATGTTCACTCCCGTCTGGACCGATACGAAGATCGCGCAGCCGTCGGCGGCCGGCGATTGGGCCCCTGGCGCCTACGATCCGCAATCCGGCTATCTGTTCTTCACTACTGGAGTTTCCACGCGCAAGTTCAGCCCAACCGGGAGAGTCTCCGTTCCCGGCACTCGCGAGTATGGGCTAATCACTGCGCTCGATTCCCGCACCAACAAACAGGTGTGGCAGAAGGAAGTTCCGTACTTGGCGGGATTCGGCAGCGGGGTTCTGGCCACCGGCGGCGGGCTGATTTTCCACGGCGGCTCGGATGGATACTTTCGCGCTTTCGATTCGAAGAGCGGCGAGGAGCTTTGGCGCTTTCAGACCGGCTTCGGCGCCGACGCTCCCGCCGCTACCTGGGAAACGAACGGCGAGCAATATGTTGCCATCGCCGCCGGCGGAAGCCGTGATGGATTGAAGGAAGCCAAGGGGGATCTGGTCTGGGCTTTCAAGATCGGCGGCAGGGTGAATCCGCTGAACGGACCGCCCGCGCCGCCTACCGTTGTGACCACCGCGACGGCTCCTGGTGGCGGAGTGGAACGGCAGCGCGAATAACAATTATTATTAAGAATGCCTCTTCCCACCGACGGGCGCCTGATCGCGCTGGCCGAGGAACTGCTGAAGCAGTTCGATACCGTGTTCGGCCTGCATCCCGGTTTCCGGCCCGCGCACGCCAAAGGCGCCCTGCTGACGGGAACGTTTACGCCCGCACCTGGCGCCGCGTACCTCACCCGGGCGCCTCATATACAACGTGAATCGACACCGGTGACGGTGCGTTTCTCGGACTCAACCGGCATTCCGCTGATTCCCGATAACGATGCCAATGCGAATCCGCGCGGCATCGGTATTCGATTCCACCTCGGCGAGCGCGTTCATACCGATATCATCGGGCATTCGACGGATGGGTTTCCCACCCGCACAGGCGCGGAGTTTCTGGAGTTTCTGCGTGCGCTCGGAACGCCCTCTTCGACCCAGGCGTTTCTCGGCGCGCATCCCGCGGCCCTCGCATTCGTGCAGGCACCGAAGCCCGCCCCGTCCAGCTTCGCGCGGGAGTCGTATTTCGGCATCACGGCAATGCGCTTCACCAACAAGGACGGCCAGAGCCGCTTTGGGCGCTATCGGATCGTGCCGGAAGCCGGCATGGATCATCTTTCGGACGTCGCCGTGGCTGCGCGGGGCCCGAATTTCCTGTTCGACGAACTGACGGAAAGAGCTTCCCGCGGCCCGATTGCGTTCCGCGTCGTGGTGCAGGTGGCCGCCAGCGACGACATCGTGGACGACGCAACCGTCCACTGGCCGGAGGACCGGCTCGTTTCCGATTTCGGGCGGATCGCTCTGACAGTTCCGGTGGCAGACAGCGGCCCCGCGCAGAAACAGATCATCTTCGATCCCATTCCACGGGTCGACGGCATCGATCCTTCAGAAGATCCTCTGCTGGAGCTCCGCGCCGCCCTCTATCTGCTGAGCGGCCGCAGGCGCCGGGCAGCCCCATAGAAGACGCCAGGTAAATCGGGACCATCATATCTTTCGATTTGTGGGACGGGTGCGTTTTCCCTTAGGGTGTACATCAGGAACTAATTGCCGGGGGACATGCGGCCGTAATCAGCCGCGTTTCTTCCTGCGCTCGCCCGTAGTGGAATAACCGCGGTCGCGGTCAATGTCCTTGACGTGGACGGTAACCGACGCGAGGCCCTCCAGATTCGAAACCGAGCTGTCGATTTCATCGCCCAGAGTCAGCGCCACATGCCGGCGCACCGCCGCGGTTCGTCCCGGGGTGTCGTTACCCGCCGACAAAGTCACGTGCAGGAATCGCTTCGAGGGATCGCCGGCCACGTGCGCGTAGTGCAGCGGCACAATAGCGTGTTTCAGGTTGCTCAGGTTGATGAAGGGGACGAGTTCCGTACTACCGGGATCGGGATTTTCCATGCGCAGTCCGGCGACCACTTCGACCAGACGATCAAGCAGTTTCTTCGCGTCGAAACCCGTGGCCAGTTTGAAATCTTCGCGCAGCCACTCTTCGGGAACTTCCAATCTCAGATGCGGCATTGAAGAGTCAAGGCCGTTTGACCGGCTTGCCGTAAACTTCCATCTTCGCCACGTCGGACCATCCGCCGGGACCATGTCCGCTGCCAGGCAAAAGATCCGTAAAGCCGACCTCATCCACTTTGCTCAGGTCCGGATTACTCACCCAATTCCCCGTGGTGACGACTTTCGAGACGTTCAACTTGAGCCAGCGCACATCGGCGAGCGAGAATTCGTTTTCGTGCCAATCGAGCGTGGAACCGTCGGCGTGGTCCCCCACCAGCCAGGTTCCGTCGGCGAGCTTCACAATCGGGTGGACCTGGTGGAAGCCGGACACCTTGGTGGCCCACCGGATCATGGCAAGGCCGGTCAGATCGACGTAGTTGTCTTTGTCACGAAGCGTGGCGGCGCAGACCTCCTCGCAGAGTCCGGTCCAAAGATGGAGTGGATTGGTTTCGCTCTGCGCGGTGCCCGACAGTTGAATGTCTTTTCCGCCGGGGCCGTACAACTTCAGTTCCAGATTCGGATTGGCCACCGCTTCCGCCGGATTCACGGCGGCCTCGGCGCCGCTTTGGGACGGCTTCCATTCTTCGCGGAAAAAGAGCGCGGGCCGCACGGGGCCTCGACCGGGGCCGCGCGCCGGACCCCGGACCTGTTGCGCCACGCAGAGCGGTGCGAAGAAACATACGGCGGCAATGATTGTCCGATAAGGTTGCATATCGCTCCCGATTGTATCGAAAGCCGGGCGAGTGGACGGACCCGTGCGCGAAAAGACTCAAGCCAGAGCCAAATGGCACATGTTTGGTGCGCCCCTCAACCCTCCTAATGCCCAAAGTATTCAAACATCGGGCTTTCTCTTCACCCGTCTTTGGCGCGATGCTTGCCACACCCGGCTCGCGATGTTACTAATTATTAAACTCACGCGAAAATACCGGCGGGGTGACACAATTATTATGATGAATCGATCATTGAGTGTTCTGGTATGTGCCATTACGATCTACGGCGGAACGCTGCCGGCTCCCGCCGCGGCCGCAAGCGCGAAAGATGGCGAAGCCGTATACACGGCAAAATGCAAGAACTGCCATGGGGCGGATGGCTCAGGCAATCCGGCGATTGCAAATATGCTGAAGGTCACGATGAAGCCGCTGGGCTCGGCGGCCGATGCGGATGTGAAGACCGCTGTCACCACCGGCACGGGGAAGATGAAGCCGGTTGCGGGCGTCGCGGGGGCCGACCTCGACAACCTTGTCGCCTTTGTCCACACTTTGAAGAAGTAGCTGTACTTCATAACGCCGGCGGTTTCATCGCCGGTGGGCTTATTCAAATGACAGGAAGGGACCTCGGATGCAGTCACGGAAGGTTTCGATTATTGCCATCGCGTGTCTCGCGGTGGGAGCCGCGGCGGGCGACCCGCCGCATGGCCGCAAGCGGTTCTACACGCCGCGCGATAAAGCGTATTTTCTCGACGACAGCGTGCAGTTTGTCAATCCCGGGCTGACCATCAAGGTGCAATCGGCGGCTATAGCGAGCGACGGAACCATCACCACTACGTTCACGGTCGCCGATCCAACAGGTCTTCCACTCGATATAGCTGGCGTGAACACACCGGGCACGATCTCCCTTAACTTCCTCGCCGCCGCCATTCCACGGGGGCAGGAGCAGTACGTCAGTTACATCACCCGGGCGGCCACGGGCGCGGTTGTAGCTTCGACGCAGCAACCAACGTCGGATTCGGGCGGTACCACTGTAGAAGTAGCGCCCGGCCAGTACACCCACACCTATAAGACCAAAGCCACCGGATTCGACCCCACCGCAACCAATACCATCGGCATATACGGCTCGCGCAATCTCACGACTTTCAACCTGGGGACGAGCTACGCCAGCACCACATTCAATTTTGTGCCTGACGGTTCGAAGGTTGCGACCACGCGGGACGTGATCCGCAACGTGAGCTGCGACCGCTGCCACGACCAGCTTTCGGCCCACGGCGGCTCCCGGCGCGGCATCACGTTATGCGTTATGTGCCATCAGCCGCAGCTTGTCGACCCCGCTACCGGAAACCTCCTCGACCTGAAAGTCATGGCGCACAAAATCCATATGGGTTCGTCGCTGCCGAGCGTCATGGCCGGCACACTCTATCAGATCATCGGATTCCAGAACAGCGTCAACGATTTCTCCACGGTGGTCGATCCGGCCATGGCGCAGCGCTGCACGGTATGCCACGACCAGACCACCGGCGCCGCGCAGGCCACCGCCTATATGACCCATCCCTCGCGCGCCACCTGCGGCTCCTGCCACGACGACGACAACTTCGCGACGGGCGAGAATCACCCCGGCGGCCCGCAGCCGGACGATACCAGATGCACGACGTGCCACGTTCCGCAGGGAGCCGGCGATTTCGACGCTTCAATCGTGGGAGCGCACGTGGTTCCGGTCGACTCTTCTCTGCTCTCAGGATTAAAAGCGACCATCGTAAGCGTGACCAACGGAACCGCCGGCAGCACACCCACCGTAAATTTCACGTTGACGAACAACGCCGGAAACGGGGTTCCGATCTCAGCCCTGGGTTCGTTATCGCTGACCATGGCGGGGCCCACTACCGATTACGGCTACACGACGTTCGGCAGCGCCACCACGCCCGGTTATGTGACGGAAAGCGCGGCCAAGGCTGCTTCATGCAGCGCGGCGGGCGCCTGCGTCTATACCTTTACGCACGCGGTACCCGCCGGGGCCACCGGGACCTATGCGATCGGCCTCGAAGCCCGGCGCACGGAAACGGTTTTGGCCGGCTATCCAAACCAGCAGAGCATAACCTACGGCGCCTCCAACCCCGTGAACTACTTCTCGGTGGATGGATCGACCATCGCACCGCGGCGTGAGGTGGTCGCGCTGACGAACTGCAACCAGTGCCACTACAAGCTCTCTCTGCACGGAACGCTGCGCAACAACACGGAATATTGCGTCATGTGCCACAACCCGTCGAATACGGACGTGTCGCAACGCGGGTCGGCCACCGTCGCCGCGCAGCAGATCTTGCCGCCCCAGGGTATCGATTTCAACAGGCTGGTGCATCGGATTCACTCCGGCCCGAACGCCACCGCGGATGGTGCGAAGTATCCTTACGTTGTGATCGGATTCGGGGGAAGCGTCAACGATTTCTCGACTACCCGGTTCCCGCCTCTCAACCCCAACGGCTCGCCCGGAGATACGGAAAACTGCTCTCTGTGCCACACAAACGGCAGCGAGCAGAATCTGCCTCTGGGGCTGAATCAAATGGTCGATCCACAAGGCTGGATCAATCCCATTCAGGCGATCGCGGGATCGTGCAGCGGCTGCCACACATCGAAAGCCGAGTCCTCACATTTCCTCGCCAACACGACGTCGCTCGGCGAGAGTTGCCCCGTGTGTCACAGCTCCGGCGCGGCATACGCGGTGGATCAGGTTCACGCACAGTACTGACGCCAATGGATATCGAATGAATCGGCACGCGCAAGCGGCTTTCCTCACCCTATTTTTTGCATCGCTGCTTTGTCTGCCCCAGAAAGGCGCAGCCCAGAAAGCTGCGCCTAAAGCGGTACCCCCGCCGGCACCGGCAACGACTCCTGCCACATATGTAGGCTCCGAAACCTGCGGGATGTGCCACGAAGACATCGGGAAGGCGTTTGCCAAAAACCCTCATGCGGCGGTGGATCGGGGCGAATCCAAACACGGATTCAAAGGCCAGGCCTGCGAATCCTGTCACGGCCCCGGGAGCAATCATGTCCAAACGCTCTCGGCCGTCGACATCCGCAATCCGGCGAAATTCGCCCCGGCGGAAGTCGACCGCACATGCATGACTTGCCATCGGAATCAGCCAACCACCTCGGGCCGGCTCGAAGCCAGCCACGCCCGCAATGCCATAGCGTGCACGTCCTGCCATTCCATTCACGCGCATGGCCCCGATGGATTGGTTACGCGCAAACCGGCGGAGATCAACGCCCAGTGCGAGAGCTGCCACATCGACGTGAAAGCGACGTTTGCGCAACCGTTCAAACACCGGATTCCGGAAAATGCCATGACCTGCGTCGACTGCCACAATCCGCACGGCAGCTTCAAACCCGGTCTGATGCGGATGGCCAACGCCAACGAGCCCGGCTGTTTCAACTGCCACAGCGACAAGCGCGGGCCGTTCACCTTCGAACATGCTCCGGTGCGCGAAGAGGGCTGCCAGAGCTGCCACATGCCGCACGGTTCGGCGAATGCGAAGATGCTGGTCCGCCAGGAAGTTCGGCTGGTCTGTCTGGAATGTCATGCGAACCTGCCGATTTCGAGCGGCATTGTAACCGGCGTGGTGCCGCCGGCCTTTCACGATCTGACCTCACCGCGCTTCCGCAACTGCACCATCTGCCACCAGAAGATTCACGGCAGCCACATCGACAGGAACCTGCTGCGATGAAATGCCCCGGCACAGCTCGTGCAGAGACGCTGGCCGGAAGGCCAGCGGCAGGGCCGAAGCCCCGCCCCACAATGTGGGTGGGCGCTTTGATCTCCCTGGTTGCATCCGCGGGCGGACTGCTGGGCCAGACAACCACGGAGACTACCCCGGTCCCCTCAGACCAGCCGTTGGTTTCCGGCTACATCGATCTCGGCTACCGCTGGGTCACCGGCGTCCACGGCAGCTTCGATACGTATCGTTCGGTCGTCGATCTCGGTTCCGGCCCCAAATTGCTCGGCGCGGATTTCACCATACTTAATACGTTTCTCAAGCCGGGACAACGCTTCTTCGACCGCATCAATGTGCGTGCGTCCGATATCGGCGACGAACCGTATGAGACGCTGCATCTCGACATCAGCAAGGCGAAGTACTACAAATTCTCCGGCGATTACCGAAACATCGCGTATTACAACAACCTGCCAGGCTTCGCCGATCCCCTTTTCGGCAGCGGCCTGATCCTGGACGAGCAGGCGCAGGACACTCACAAACGCCTCGCCGATTTCCGTCTGGATCTGTTTCCCAACCACGTTTTCATGCCCTACGTCGAATACGACCACACCTCGGATTACGGAAACGGGATCGCGAACTTCGTGGCGGACGCGAATGAATACCCCGTGCAGAACCTGACTCGGGACTCGAGCGAAAATTACCGTGGCGGCCTGCGCATCGAGCTCTCGCGCTGGCATTTCAAAATCGAGCAGGGTGGAACCACTTTCAAGGACGACGAGCAGCTCAACGCAGGCAGCGGCTCGACCAACTACGGCAATTTCTTTTCACCGATCCTCGGACAGACGCTCGATCTGACCAGTCTTTCGGAAGCCTACGGCGTGCGCGGACACAGCGTTTACACGGATGCGTCATTCAGCGCCAACCCTCTTTCGTGGGCCGACATCTACGGAACTTTTCTCTACAGCCAGCCGGTTTCCAACGTGAACTTCACCGGGCTCGACACCGGTAATCAGGTGTTGCTCAGCGAGGTCCTGTTCTATACGGGCGAACAGAATCTGATCGCCTCGGCGTCCAAGGCGCCGCACACCTCGGCCAACCTGGGCGCGGAAATCCGGCCTTTCCGACGGCTGCGTGTGATGCCCTCGTGGTTCACCGACCGCATGCACTCGACCGGATCAAGCGTCGGGCAACAGGCTCTCAAGGTCGATCCCTACAACGAAGTCCCCATCGCGTCGCTGCTGAATTCCGCGCTGGTCTCGAATTCCAACACCGCGGGGATGGATGTCTTTCTCGACCTCACCCGGAAGATCACCCTGCGTGGCGGCTATCGCTATGTTTGGGGCAATGCGAGCGATGTGATCCTGCCGATCGCCGAGCTGGCCGGCCTCGAGCAGGGGAAGATCCGGCGCTCGGTCTGGATCGCGGGCCTCGCATGGCGTCCGCTGCAGAATGCCTGGGTGAACCTCGATTTTGAAGACGGATCGAGCGGCAGCACTTATTTCCGCACTGACCTTTACAACTACCAGAAGGCGAGTGCGCGCGGACGGTATCGGATCTCATCCGCGCTCAGCATGTCTGCCAGCGCCAGCGTGCTGAATAATCAAAACCCGTCGCCGGGCATCAACTACAGCTTTCTGGCACATCAGGAATCGGCGTCGTTCCAGTACACTCCCGGCGACGGAAAGTTCTGGAGTTTCGAGGGCGGCTATACGCGGTCCACGCTCAGCTCGAACATCGCTTATCTCGACCCCGAGTTCCTGATCGCGGAGCAGTCCGACTACCGCGACAACAGCCACGAAGTTCGTTGACCAATCGGATACCCGGAATACGCGGCTGTCGCTGCATGTCCTTCCGCTTGAATTAATATATGAACTTCAGAGACACCACGCTGGTGGGGCGGGGCATAG
>Ga0070733_10003246_pt1 | contig 11191 bp, 14 predicted proteins | sample Coa_R1_9_FD_66450 | JGI IMG/M metagenome (GOLD analysis project Ga0070733, IMG submission 66450) | Surface soil microbial communities from Centralia Pennsylvania, which are recovering from an underground coalmine fire - Coalmine... | ecosystem: Environmental > Terrestrial > Soil > Unclassified ... | reverse complement strand
GAGTACACGCGGGAACCGGCGCGGAGCGAATGGCAAAGGCTCGAGCAGAGCCTGCTGTCGTGGTTGCCGATTGCCGGAGAACTATGAGGGGGCGCCGCCCGCAGCCGGGTATGACTCGCAACGCAGCCGCATGAACGGCCGACGGTCCGCAGTGCTGTGCCTGGTGCTGGGTTTGACCCTTGCGCCGGCGGCGTGCGCGGCACCGCCAGTGATCGCGCAGACGGAAATCAACTATCTGCTCGGGTTTATCGAGAGCTCCGCATGTGAGTTCTTTCGCAACGGCAGCTGGTATGACGCGAAAAAGGCGGCGGCGCATCTGCGCGCCAAGTACGAATTCCTGGCAACGGGGAATCGAATCCAAACGGCCGAAGACTTCATCGAAGCGGCCGCAACCAGGAGCAGCTTGAGCGGTCGGCCGTATCAGGTCAGGTGCGGGAGCGACCAGGCGGTCACAAGCAACCAATGGCTGCGCGATGTGCTGGAGCGCTATCGCGCACACACCAGGCCAGGCGCACCACGTCCGGGGCGTGGTGCGCCTGAGACCGAAGTACCCGGTTCGAGATGAACTGTCAGTCGTCCTGCCGGATCTTAATGTCGCTGTGCACCGACCTCACGTGCTCGGTGTCACGCGCGATGGACATCGCCTTGTCCACGGCTTCCTGGGATCGGGCGCTGCCGCTCAGCCATACGACTCCATCCTTGTCGGTGTCGACATGAATGCGCCCCAGACTGGTCAGGTGTTCCGCAGCGAGCTTGGTCTTGATCGCCGTAGTGATGGCCGAATCCTTCACAAATTCCATCGGGTGCGTTCGATCCGTATCGGAGTCCTGGGCGACTACGACGACGGCGGGCGCGAGCAACGTGCCGAAGAGCACGCAGCTGATTGCAAATGACTTCATGTTGGTTCCTCAGTTGTAAGCAGCGCTGATTGTGCGGCGCGCTGGCGGGATTCTCGGTTCGCTACCGCACCCAACGCGAGAGCGGCAAGCGGGCCGAGCGGCGCGTTCCGAAAGCTCAGGTCGTTGGCGAACCGGTTGTTGGTTCGCCGTCGCACAGACACAGCCGCTCGAGCCCGGCTAGCCTCTGCCGGTAGTCAGAGGAGAGATTGTATGAACGTCATCATTTGGCTCGTGGCCGGCGGACTGATCGGCTGGGCGGCCAGCGCGGTCATGCGCACGCGAGAGGGCCTGTTCCTCAATGTCGTGTTCGGAGTCGTCGGTGCCGCTCTCGGCGGATGGTTCTTGAGCCCGCTCGTCGGCGTGTCGACCATCAATCAGAGCAACTTCAGCGCAGCTGCGTTGATCGTGTCGTTCCTGGGAGCACTCATCCTCCTGGCGATCGTCCATTTCGTGCGGCGACCCGCACGATGGTAGTGTGAGTCTGGATGGATTCGCTGCAGGAAATCGCGCAACACCCGCGGGGTTTCAGTGTCAATTGCTGTCTTTATCCTCGTCGGACTCATTGCCGGCTACGTAGTCCCCGGGCTCTTTAACAGTACAGGCAAGGGTGTCGTGTTCGACCTCGGACTAGGTGTCATCGGCGCCGTGATTGCGGGCTCGATCTTCAACCATTTTGCAGCAAGAGCTGCTACCGGGCTCAATGTCGAGAGTGCACTCGTTGCTGCGTTGACCGGTGCCGTTGTGCTTCCGGGGGCGTGTCACACCGTGCTCGTCGCCACCTGGTATCGTCCGCATGATCCAAGCTAGCGGATACCAACGCACCGTGTTTTCTACGGGCATCTCTCTCGGCTCATTGACCGGCGATAAAAGACCTGGCGGCCGCCACGCAGAAGGGTGCCACGAGGCTTACGTGGTAGGCCTGTGCGACAGCGAACGCGCCGCCGTCCGTCGCACCGTGTGCGATCGCATCCGCGGCAACGGCCGCTTTTGCCAGCTGAAAGCCGTCTTTCAGGTCGCCGTAAGGGTCGCCGGCAGATCGCGCGGACTCGAGATCGAGAAAGGAGACCGATGCGGACGGCGCCTGCGATGCCCAATAGCTCTGCATGAGTTGGGTGTTGAGCCAGAAGACGACTGGATCCAGCGCGCCGCCGCACAGCAGCACCGGGGAGCCCGGACTCCAGTCGCGCAAGTCGTTTCGTTGTAACGCCTGCCGCCATGGGAGGCCGGGAGAGGCTGCCGCGGTGCCCGTGGTCAGCGTCGGGAAGCCACCGTCGGGGTGGGCCTGCGCATCGCGCAGGTAGCTGAGCCGATAGCTGTTCTGGAGCAGATTGCCGCTGCCGAAGCCGAGTGCGAAGACCGCCGCGAGGTCCGCCGGTGTCGTTGGCGGCGTGATCCCGGCAAACTCAGCAGCAGGCGGTGTTGAGCTGAACAAGGTGTATTGCGGCAGCTGGCCGCCGGCGTATAGCTGACTTCTCAGCAACGTGGTTGGCAGCAGGGATTCAATGCCAGTCGCGTACTGGGCCTCGAATACCTCATCGACGCTCGTATAGACATTCCCGTAAGCATGCTGATAGGCCGTCAGGAGATAAGTGGAGGATATCGGCGCATCGCCATTGACCTCGCCATAGAACACCGCATCGGCAAAGGCCGCGAGCGCATACGGCCCCGACATCGGCACCGCCGCGTCTACCCGCATTCCGGCGGCCTGCATGGCGCGATGGGTCGCCATGGCGACGTAACCTCCCTGCGAGTAGCCGGTGAGGAACAGCTGTCCGCTGTCCCGGGTGAGCGACAGCGAGGCAAGCGGAAGGGCAGTGCGCGCTGCCCTGAGCGCGTCGATCATATCCTTCGACTGCTGGTCGGCGATCAGATAGGGATGGTAAGGGAGCGATGAGGTGTCATAGCCGGCGTAGTTAGGCGCGACGACGATGTAGCCCTGCGAGGCGAAGAGCGCCGCGAGCAGCAGAGTCTCGGCGTTCTGCATGTCCGCCATGTTGAAGCTGCGCTCGGTCGTCGTGCCGTGCGCGTATTCCACGATGGGACGCTTGCCGGTGCAGCTCGCACCCGCGCCGGTGGGTACGATGAGTGCTGCCGATGCGGTGGTGGGATCATTGGCCCCTCCCACGGTCTCGTACTCGATGTGGTAAACCAGGATGTCGCACACCGGAGGACCGCTGAGGGCAAGCACCTGCTGATTGGCCGCCGCACTGTTGAGCTCGAGGAGCAGCGTGGATGTGGTGACGGTTGACAGAAGCTCGGGCGCTGTTTGCAGCAGCGTGCCCCGCGGCGGTGTTGCGGTGCCGAGGTTCGGCTGCCCGTCGCCGCCGCAGCCGGCGAGGACAAGCGCCGGCACCGAGAGCCAACCAGGGTTCCTCAGCAGACGCACGCTCCTCCGGGTCCTCGTGCGAGGATTGAGGTCCCGCAATTCGGGCTTGGCCGGGCTACTTTTCAGTGCTGCCTACCGCGATCCGGGTGGTCTCTCTCGTGTCCGCGATCCCGGTGATCTCTTTCGCGCTCGCCATGGCGATGGCCCCAGGATCCGCCGCCAAGGTAGACCACGGGAGGAGGAGAGTAATAAGGGGCAGGCTCATAGACCACCGGCGGTGGGTAGCCTCCAAGGATGATTGGATTGACGCCGACACTTATACGCACCTGCGCGCTTGCGGTGGCGGCTGCGGTAAGCGCAAGAGCGACGAACACTGATGAAAGAGATTGCTTTTTCATGATGGATCCTTGGAATGCATCTGGCGTGAGGACCCTGGCGAAGCCTTACGCTTCACTTGGCTACTTTCTGCTTTCCTTCGTGCGCGCGGTGTGCAAATAGCGTGTCGGCCGCCTTTTTTTGGTCGTCCGACATCGAGGCGTACAACGGAGCAAAGACCGCGGCGAGTTTCTTGACGCCATCCGCGTGAGCCTGAGCGATGTCGCCATAGGCCTTCAGGTTCTCGACGGCGCTCGCGCTGTTAACGAGTGCTTCCCGCCTGTCGATCGCCTCATCGGTTTCCGTTGCGCTGTCACGCATTGTTTTCGCCACCGCGGCCCACTGAATTTCCTCGGCGGGAGTGATTTGGAGCTCGGCATGCATATCCTGGATGTGGCTCTCGACAGACAGAGCCCGCTTCGCGTGTGACCCGGTCATATCAGCAGTCGCCGCGCCAGACGAAGGCGCCATGGCTGGAGAGGAACTTGGCGCCTGTGCAGACGCGCCGGTGATGAGAAATGCGGACGTGAGTACTGCAGTAATTGTCTTCATGAGACTCTTCCTAAGGATAGCCGGTGGTGCGGAATTGACGCATTAGGATCGCCGGACACTTCACTGGCCGCGGCGACCGAGCAGGAAACCGACGAGCAGCCCAACCGCCGCCGTAATGCCTATTGTGCGCCATGGCCGTTCGCGCACATGGCCCTCGGCAACCTTGGCCGCATCACGGGCTCGAGCGGAGATCGCTCGCGGCATCTGTTCGGCGAATGCCCTTGCCGCGGCGACGCGGGCATAAAGGTTGGCTTTGGCACGGGCCAGATCGTCACCGGTCAGCGAAGTGCCTAGTTTGATAAAGTCCTCTACATCCGCGAGGAAATTCTGAAACTCGCGAACACCGCCTATCGGTGTGGAAGCCGCCCCCGCGTTCCTGGGAGTTGATTTCGCGCCGTGTCCGTTCGAGGCTGGCTCTGTGAGCAGCGGTTCGGTTTGCATGAGTAGTCGCCTAGTGTTGATCGTTGCTGTGTCGGGGGTCGCGTTTGACCTGCCGGCGGGGGTGATTTTGCGAGGTCCGACAACGGATGTCGGTTCGATGGCCCGCTTAGCGAGGACGATCCAGCCATTCGGGAGGTGGCTCTGTTTGGCGCTCGAAGCACCTCAATCTCAATACGGAGACCGGCCTGATCAGCGAGCAGTCCGGAGCTCGGGCACGCTTTCTGCTAGGTACCTCCCTGCAGTTGTCGATTAACCTGCTCCGTTGTTTCCCTGAGTTTGTTGGCCATGAGCACGAGCCAGTTAGCCCTCTGTGTCTCGCCGGAGCGTCGCATCTCGCAGGCCTTCTCGAGAAGCTGTAAGCGAGCGCCGGACAGCATCAGGGTTATTTCGTCTTGTACCATTGGCTTCTTTACCACCTGCCGGTTGTCCATAAGGAATTCGCTCCCCGCCACGGCGCATCTGCCCTGAAGCGTCCCCGTGCTCGTGCTTCTCCAATGGCCGGCAGGGTAATCGCAGGTCCGCAGCTGCCTCTGTTCGGTAACGCACTTTGAGCGTCGCCAAGCGGACACACACTGCGGGAGCGTGGATCTGATCATGTGACGGTCGCGGTCCATGGCAGGGCTGGAGTCTCTCGATCTCGGGCCCGCGACGGCCCTCTGTTCAGAGGCACACGAAACCGATAGCGGTCGAGAACTGTGCAAACGCAGCCGCTATGTGCGATATCGCACAGAAGACGGAATCCGGACTGGGCCACGCTACGCTGCCCTGCAGCGAAAAGGACTCACGTGTCTGCGAAAAAGAGTGCGAAGCCGCGACTTTTGCTGAAGGCGCCGACGGGCATACGTGGCTTTGACCAGATCAGCCGCGGCGGACTGCCCCGGAACCGCACGAGCCTGGTCATGGGTGCTGCGGGCACGGGCAAGACCGTCTTCGCTCTGCAAACTCTCGTCAACGCGGCACGCGAGGGCAGGCAGCCTGGCATCTTTGTCGCCTTCGAGGAAGGCACCCGCGAGATCTTCGCGAATGCGGCAACGTTCGGCTGGAACCTGTCTGCTCTGTCGAAGAGCGCGCTGTTCTTCCTCGATGCACGACTGTCACCTGCAGTCGTTCAGTCCGGGGACTTCGAGCTGAGTGGCATGCTGGCCATTCTCGAAGCCAAGAGGCGAGAGCTCGGCGCCGCCTGGATCGTGTTCGATGGAATCGACGTGCTGCTCGCGTTGCTTCAGAACCCAGGCGCCGAAGTCCGCGAGATCCATCGTCTGCGCGACTGGTTAGCGCACACAGACTTGACCGCGATCATCACGGCGAAGGTGGATGGCGATACCTCCAGCCCCCCGAACTACAGCTTCATGCAGTTCATCGCCGATTGTGTGATCCGCTTCGACCGGCGTCTCGAGCAGGGAATTGCGCTGCGCCGGCTGGAGATCACGAAGTATCGCGGCTCGGGTTTCTCGTCCGGGGAGTTTCCGCTGAGTTTCGGCCCGCAGGGCATCGAAGTGGCGGCCCCTGGGGATGCCGCGGCTCTCCTCGGGGCCTCAACCGAACGAGTGTCGAGCGGCTTCGCAGCCCTCGACTCGATGCTGGGGGGCGGTGTGTTCCGCGGCAGTACCACGTTGATCACCGGGGCGCCCGGCACCTCCAAGACGACTCTGGCCGGAAAGTTCGCCGAGGGCGCCTGTCGGCGCGGCGAGCGAACGCTGTTCGTGAGTTTTGACGAAGGCGGCGAGCGAATCCGGCGCAACCTCAAATCGGTCGGGATTGACCTCGATACGTACGTGAAATCCGATCTGTTGCGCTTCTATTCGGGCCGCACCGACGCGAGCAACCCTGAGGAGCACCTGATCAGAATCGCAGCGCTGTTGCGCGAGCATCAGTCGCGCTGCCTGGTGATCGATCCGTTGTCGGCCATGGCTAAGAGCGGCGCGCTCAGCTCGGCCCGTGCCGTAGGCAACCGCCTCGTCTATCAGGTGCGCGACCATCACATCACCGCATTCATCACCTCGCTGGTCGAGGGTGAGGATCCGCAGGCTGAAGCGACGGAGATGCAGATCTCGACGATTGCGGACACCTGGATCCATCTGTCGTATCTGGTTCGAGGCGGCGAACGCAATCGAGCGCTCACCATCGTCAAGTCTCGCGGCACGCGACATTCGAACCAGGTGCGCGAGCTCGTGCTCAGCGTAGCGGGGCCGGCGCTGGCGGAGGTCTATTCCGCGGGCGGCGAAGTGCTGATGGGTACGCTGCGTTGGGAAAAGGAAGCCGAAGAGACAGCCGTAAAACTGCAGCGGCACGCGGATCACGCTCAGAAACGCCGCGAGCTGCATTTTGCCGCAGCGGATATCACAGCCCGGATGGCGGCCCTGCAAGTTGACCTCGACAGGGCGCGGGCAGAGCTCGCCCGCTACAGCAGTGACGATGACGCCTGGCAGGCGTCATCGAGAGAACGGACGAACGAGCGGGTCAGGATGCGCCGCTCAGACGGGGCGGCTGCGGCGGCGTCCGACACGCGCCGCGGTGCCAGGATTTCGACAAAGTCCCGCAAGCATAATGGCGACCAGGACGGGCGACGTGGCTCGTAAGCGCAAGAAGCCAGGTCCGGGGGGGGGGGTCACCACCGTCGTGGTGATGCGCCTTTACATCGCAGGTGCCGCACCCAATTCCGTCAAGGCCATCACCAATTTGCGGGGCATTTGCAGGCAATACCTGAAGAACGGCTACGAGCTGGAGATTATCGACGTCTGTGAACATCCACGACGCGCCTTGGCCGATGGTGTCCTGGTCACGCCCAGCCTCGCCAAGATCTCGCCCGGTCCGACCTCGAATGTCATCGGCAATCTCAGCGATACGAGCAGCGTGTTGGCGGCGCTCGGATTGGCCGCAGGAGCCATCGAGTGACTCCCGAAACGCTGCTGGCGGTGCGCAGGCCTTCGGACCTGCAGGCCGAGGCCGCATTCAAGGACTGGCTCCGCCAACTCGTTAAAGGAACCGCAGCGCTGCGCGCATTCGAAGCGGGCGAGATCGATGCCGTCATGGATGCGGAAAGCGGCAGCGCGATACTGCTGCCCGAGGCACGGGCCGCATTGCAGGGCTCGAGCCGCCTCCTGCTGAGCGCCCTCGATGCGCTGACGGGCGAAGTCTGTGTGATCGATGCAGCCGGGACAGTCGTCATGACTAACAGAGCCTGGCGCGCGTTTGTCGCCGCGCGCGCCGGCGCCGGACTCGGTGTTCGCGAGGGCGCTAATTTCTTCAGCGCGTGCGCGGACGTCGGCGCACGCGAGCGCGTGCACGCCGATGCGGTCGCCGCAGGGCTTCGGGATGTACTCGCCGGCGGGCGTCAGCTGTTTCGGTGCGATTATCTCTACCACTCTTCGGACAGAGATTGTGCGTTAGCGCTGAGCATCGCGCGGATTGTCCAGGACGGGGCGGTGTATGCGGTGGTTACACGCGAGAGCATCAGCGAGCGCGAACGCGTCGGGGCAGTGCGTAGCTGGGGTCGCGCGGACGAAAGCCGAGTGGCGGCAGCCGGGCGCGAGCTCACTCCCAATCGACTGCTCGCCGCTCTGCCCGCCAGAGAGTATGAGCGGCTGCTCTCCGGCCTTGAGCCGGTCAGGCTGAATTACGGTGAAGTGCTCTACGAGCCTGGCAAACCGATGCGGCACGTATACTTTCCCGGTGACTGCGTGGTGTCGCTGCTGACGGTTGTCGACGGCCACCGGGCTCTGGAAGTCGGTCTGGTCGGCCCTGAAGGGATGGTCGGCTCCCCCCTGGCACTCGGCATCACCGCGTCCTCGGTTCGCGCCCTGGTGCAGGGAACCGGGTCGGCGGTACGGATGAAATCGCCGCGCTTTCTACAGGAAGCCCGACGCAGCCCGGCGCTGCAGCGCGCAGTGTTACGCTTTACCGATGCGTTGATGCTCCAGGCCACCCAGACCGCGGCATGCAACCGCTTCCATATGGTGGAGGCACGCCTCGCCCGCTGGCTGCTGATGACGCGCGAGCGCGCGGGGTCCGGCGTGTTACATCTGACACAGGAATTTCTCGCGGACATGCTGGGTGTGCGCCGAGTGAGCGTGACGTCGGCTGCTGGCGCGCTACAACGCCGAAAACTGATCCGCTACCAGCGCGGCATCATCACGATCATCGATCAGCAAGGCCTCGAAGCCGCCGCCTGCTCCTGTTATCGGCGCGTCCAGGCCCGTGGGCTCGAAACCGCAATGTGATCGCTGTGCCAACCGGCGCGATGGAGTCGCATTCGGGCCACTCTACAGACGTTCCTGGTGAGCTCGAACCTATCCCCTCCCGTCCCGTGGTCCCATGAAATACCACAGAATGAGGCCCAGCAGTGGCAGGAGCACCACTACCAGTATCCAAAGCAATTTCCTTTCGTTGGAAGCGGAGCTCTGAACGATATTGATCACCGCCCAGATATCACCGGCAAGTACCAGCAGACCCCAAAGACCATTGTATCCAACATACGTCATTCCTGGATCCTCCCTCTGCGCGACACCGGACCACTTGAGCGTTGCCCGTCTATTTGGACGCAGTCGCCGGCAGCAGTTTCGCACGATCCGATTCACAAGCGAACGCCGCTTTTTCGGAACCTTTGGCCCTAACCAGGAAAGCGGCAATCGGTCTGGCACGCACTTCATAGTGCCGCTGAGGCGGATGGCGTGCCGGGCCGCAGGACCTGCACAGACGTTCCACAGAAAAAAGCCGGACGCGAGGTCCGGCTTGTTCCCGTACGCCTGACGATCCGCGCGCTACTTCAGGTCGAGTTCCTGCCCTGTCCACGAACCGAGAATTCGACGCATCTTGGCGCGATCGACCGCGCCCTGGTTTGACGCTGCCAGCGTTCCTTCCACCTGTTTCGCTATCGCATCGGCCTTGGCTGTCGCGCCGTCAAAGGCAGCCCAGTTCCTGTAGTTGGTAACCAGGTAAATGTCGGCATCATTTTCGCCGCGTGCCTCTACCCTGACCACCCGGTAGCTGACGATGTCTCCCGCCCGCTTGGCCGCTTCCTGCTCGGCCTTCCATGTGGTGTCGAGATATTTCACGTACTCATCGAACTTCCCATATTCAGTTCGAATCGCCGCTACGTTGACAACGGGTCCATCAGTGTATGCGTGATCATCCGCAAACGCCGGGACGCTTAGAACCGCGAGCCCAATAAACGCCGCAACCGCGGCACCGTTACGCTTGATATTCATGATTTCACCTTGATTAATTTCGGGAGCGGTGGCCGTCAAATCCAGAGCAACCCCGACGTTGAGCGGATCCTGCGCGCAACGGAGAGCCATATCTGTTCGCTGCCGAACGTTGAATCCAAAAGAACTGATGCCCCGCACCATGCGGACGAACTGTCTCTGCGTCGTAGGCCCCATACGGGGAACCCTTCCCAGCCGCCCTCATGCGCTCCCTGAAAACCTCCAAGCGTGACGCAGGAACTCATCGTCATTTCGTCGACCCCAGCGGATCGAAGTAATTGACCTCATCCGAGGGTCGCCTCGCCCTCAGAGCTCTCTCGACAGAAATACGGTGAACTCGCTCCCCTTCCCGGTCCCCGCGCTCGCGGCCGTGATGCTGCCGCCGTGCAATTCAACCAGATTGCGCACGACTGTCAGACCCACACCGAGCCCCGCTTTGGAACGCGAAGCGGCCTCATCTGCCCGCCAGAAAAGATCGAATATGTGCGGCAGGACGTGAGGCTCGATGCCGATCCCAGAGTCTCGGACACGAACCACCGCCAGATCACCTTGCGTATGCCCGTAGACCGTGAGCTCACCACCCGCGTTTGTGTACCTCGACGCATTCGCGAGCAGGTTCACGAACACCTGTTCCAGGCGGTTGGCATCCCCTTGCACCCATACTGGCTCGTCTGGCAGGAGGACGGTGAGCTGATGATTGCTCTCTCGGATATTCGACTCGAGCGATTCGATGGCGTTTCTGACGATGACGCACAGATCGATCCTTTCGAGCTGCAGGCGCAGATGACCACTGGTGATCCCTGATAAATCGAGCAGATCATCGACGAGGTGGGTCATGCGGCGGACCTGCCGCTGGAGCAGCGCGTGCGTCCTCTGCCAGGCGGGTGTCTCCGCCGCCTGGCAACGCAGGAGTCGAATCGCATTGTCGATCGTCCCGAGAGGGCTACGCAGCTCGTGGCCGAGCATTGCCAGAAACTCATCCTTGCGGCGGTTGGCTGTGGTGAGCTCTTCCAACCGCGACCGCGTTTGGCCGGGCGGCTGAACGCGCTGCGAAATGCCGCCGACACTGCTGTCGCTGCTGTCGCTCCCGAAGAAATGCGCGTCTTGGGCGCCTTCACTCATAACGACCCTGGATTGAGTGACTTGTGCGCAAGCTAAGCAGATGTTGGGAATCCGTCTGTGCGGTAGCCGACATAGCGGCTCGAGCTCATTTGCGCAGCGACATCTCCCTGCGATCGCAGCTGCCAGAGATTACTCGCCATTTTCAGGTCTAAGCGTACGCAGCAGCGCTGCGCTTTGGATGCTGCTCTGTACGCCGCCGCACTGACCAGCGCTGCCAGTGCGCATAGCCTGTGCCCCAGCATTCGGAGGTTCTATGCAATCTATTCAAACGG
>Ga0070733_10003245_pt1 | contig 11192 bp, 8 predicted proteins | sample Coa_R1_9_FD_66450 | JGI IMG/M metagenome (GOLD analysis project Ga0070733, IMG submission 66450) | Surface soil microbial communities from Centralia Pennsylvania, which are recovering from an underground coalmine fire - Coalmine... | ecosystem: Environmental > Terrestrial > Soil > Unclassified ... | reverse complement strand
CGCTGACCGCCGAGGACGTGGTCGAGATCGTCCGGGTCGAGCAGCAGTGCGGCGAGTTGCTCGGCGTCATCGTCCAGTTCGGTGGCCAGACACCGCTCAACCTCGCCAAGGCGCTGGAGGCGGCGCACATTCCGATCCTCGGCACCTCGCCCGACGCGATCGACCTCGCCGAGGATCGTCAGCGCTTCCAGCAGTTGCTGCACGGGCTCGGTCTGCGCCAGCCAGATAATGGCACGGCCTACTCGCCGGAAGAAGCCGAGGAAATCGCCCAGCGCATCGGTTATCCGGTGGTCATCCGCCCGTCCTATGTGCTGGGCGGCCGGGCAATGGAGATTGTCCACGACACCGCTGGGCTCAGCCGCTACATCCGCACCGCGGTACGCGTGTCGGGAACTAGCCCGGTGCTGATCGACCGATACTTGCAGGACGCGATCGAGGTCGATGCCGACGCCGTCGCCGACGGCGACACCGTCTATGTCGCTGGCATCATGGAACATATCGAAGAGGCCGGCATCCATTCGGGCGATAGCGCCTGTTCGCTGCCGCCTTATAGCCTCGCGCCTGGAACCGTGGCCGAGATCGAGCGGCAGACCGTCGCGCTCGCTCGCGCACTTCATGTCGTCGGGCTGATGAACGTGCAGTTCGCGGTCAAGGACGGCGATGTCTATGTGCTCGAAGTCAATCCGCGCGCGTCGCGGACCGTGCCGTTCGTCGCCAAGGCAACCGGCGTGCCGATCGCCAAGATCGCCGCACGGGTGATGGCCGGCGAAAAGCTGACTAACTTCGTCAGCGGCACCCGGCCGTGGACGCTGCATGTCGCGGTCAAGGAAGCGGTGTTCCCGTTCGCGCGGTTCCCGGGCGTCGATTTGATCCTTGGGCCGGAGATGAAATCGACCGGCGAGGTCATGGGTCTGGACAGCGATTTTGGCCGCGCCTTCGCCAAGTCGCAGCTCGGCGTCGGAGTCGACTTGCCGCTCGCCGGCGCCGTGTTCGTCTCGGTGCGCGACGGCGACAAAGCTGGGCTGATCGAGCCGTGCCGTCAGCTTGCCGAATGGGGCTTCAAGCTTGTCGCCACCCGTGGCACTGCAGCGGCGCTCGGCGAATCGGGCCTTGCCGTGACCACCGTAAACAAAGTACGCGAAGGCCGCCCCGACATCGTTGATGAGATGCGCAGCGGCCGTATTCAACTGGTATTCAATACCACCGAGGGAGCGCAGGCGATCGCCGACAGCTTCAGCTTGCGTCGCACCGCATTAACCAACAACATCCCCTATTATACGACCGTTGCCGGGGCTCGCGCCGCGGTTCAGGCGATCGGGGCGCTGCGCAAGGGCAACCTTGAAGTCGCCCCGTTGCAATCCTACTTCTAACCGCCTTCGTTTTCCGACATCCGGGGTTGAGACTGGTCCGATGAATAGACTCCCGATGACCGCCGACGGTTACAACCGGCTGCAGGAGGAGATCAAGCGGCTCAAAACGACCGAGCGGCCCGCGATCATCCGCGCCATCGCCGAGGCGCGCACCCATGGCGACCTCTCCGAAAACGCCGAGTACCACGCGGCGCGCGAGCGGCAGAGCTTTATCGAAGGCCGCCTGATGGAACTGGAGGACAAGGTCGCCCGCGCCGAGGTCATCGACACCTCGAAACTTTCGGGGTCGCTGATCAAGTTCGGCGCGACCGTAACCTTAGCCGACGAAGAGACCGACGAGGAACAGACCTTTCGCATCGTCGGCGAGGACGAGGCCGATATCAAGGACGGCCGGCTGTCGGTCGCCTCACCGCTCGCCCGTGCGCTGATCGGCAAGGGCAAAGGCGACAGCGTCGAGGTATCGACCCCGCGCGGAAACAAATCCTATGAGGTGGTCACCGTCGCATTCGGCTAAGCAGCGCTCTGGGTTTCGGTCGCCGCCTCCCCCACCGGAACCCCAGGTTCGGCCTTTGATACGCGCAAGGTCAGTGCCGATTTGACGTGAGCGACATTCGGCGCCGAGGTCAGCTTGGCGCTCAAGAACCGCTGATAGCTGTCCCAATCCGCGGCGACGATCTTCAGCAGAAAATCGGTCTCGCCCGCGAGCATGTGCGCCTCGCGCACCTCCGGCCATTGGCGCACCAGGTGCTCGAACGCCTGCAGGTCAGCCTCAGCCTGACTGCCTAGACCGACCTGGGCAAAGACCGTCACCTGAAAGCCCAGCGCCTCGGGCGCCAGCGCTGCGTGATAACCGCGAATAAGCCCGGCTTCCTCGAGCGCGCGCACCCGCCTGAGGCACGGCGGCGCGGTGATGCCGACACGGCGAGCGAGCTCGACATTGGTCATCCGCCCGTCTGCCTGCAGGTATTGAAGAATGCTGCGGTCGATGCGGTCGAGTCTGATGCGCCGCATCGCGGGCCCTCGCTTGGTTGCACAATCATACGAAGCGGCATTCTGTCGCGCAATTTTATTGCGCGAGCAAATCGCCCGGCTTGCCCCAGAACGGTGCTTTCCGTAAACCCGACGCGATGGCCGCCTTGCCCCATAGCGCCGAAACCATGCCGGCCGGCGGCGATGCGCCACTTGTCTGGGTGCTGCATGATGGCAAGGCAGGAATGGCAAGCCAATCGCTTGGCTTGGCCGAGGCGGTCGGGTTTCCCTTTGTCGAGAGAGTACTGACGGTCCACCCGCCCTGGGCTTGGCTGCCACCGCAGCTTTGGGCCGCGCCTCTTGCCGCGGTCAGCGACGCGGGGCGGCGGCTCGAACCGCCCTGGCCCGACCTCGTCATCGCCTGTGGGCGCAACACGGCAAAGCCGGCGTTGGCGATCCGCCGTGCCAGCGGCGAAAGGACGATTACCGCTCAGATCCAGGACCCACGGGTAGGGCACAACGAGTTCGACCTGATGGTCGTGCCCGAACACGATCGGCTACGCGGCGCCAATGTCATCACCTCCAAAGCCGCCTTGCACCGGGTGACACCGGAAAAACTTGCGGCGGAACAGGCCCGCTTTCCGGAACTGGCGTCTTTGCCGCGCCCGGTGCTGGGAGTGCTGGTCGGTGGCTCCAACCGCGCCTACCGGCTGACGCTCGACCGGCTCGCCGAGATTGCCGATGCGATCGCGATCGCCGTGCGTGAAAGCGGCGGCTCGGTCGTGTTGACGCCATCGCGGCGCACCGGCGACGCCGGCATTGAGTTGTTGCGGCAGCGCCTCGCTGGGCTGCTAGCATCGATCTGGGATATGACCGGCGACAACCCCTATTACGCCTATCTCGCAAGCGCCGACGCGTTTTTAGTGACGGCCGACTCGGTGTCGATGATCAGCGAGGCGGCGGCGACCGGCAAACCGGTACATATCCTCGGTTTCGGCGGCGGCGACCGAAAATTCGACCGCTTTCATGCGACGATGGCGGCGGCCGGGATCACCCGCCCATTCTGCGGCCGGATCGAGAACTGGAGCTATGCCCCGCTCGACGACACCGCTCGTGCCGGAGCGACGCTGCGCGCCCTCCTCGCGGCCCGGCAACAAGCGCGGCAGCTAACATGAAAGGCATTGTCATTTACGGCGCGGTTCTGGCGGTCAGCGTCGCGTTGTTCTGGCTGATACCGAGTATCGACCTGCTGTTTAGCGACTTGTTCTACAACCAGCAGCAGCATGGCTTTCCACTCGCGGCGTGGACTCCCCTTGTCGAGATGGAAAAGCAGGTTCGTTGGCTCATCGCCGCGATTCTGTTGGTGGCTGCTGGTGGCGCGCTTTGGCTGCGTCTCACCGGCAGGCCACTATGGCGGCTAGACCGCAACGCGCTGATCTTCCTGCTGGCGGCGCTGGCGATCGGGCCTGGCATCGTCGCCAATACCATCCTGAAAGACCATTGGGGCCGTGCCCGGCCCTATCAGGTCGAAGCGTTCGGCGGCGACAAGCAATTCACTCCGGCGCCGCTTCCCGCCGACCAATGCGACAGAAACTGCTCGTTTGTGTCGGGTCACGCAGCCCTTGGTTTCTCGCTGGTGAGCTTTGCCTTTCTGTTTCCGCTCGGCCGGCGGCGTAACGCGCTCTTTGGCGCGGCAATAGCGCTCGGCGGGCTGATCGGACTGGGCCGCATCGCCGTCGGGCATCATTTTCTCTCCGATGTCGTCTATGCCGGGCTGATCGTCGTAGCCACGACGTGGCTGCTGCACCGCTGGATCGTCGTCCACAATGGCGCGGCGCCGATTATTGCCTGGATCGGGCGGCAGGCCGAGACGCAGTTCGGCCGCCGGCTGCTGTGGGCGGCGTCGATCGTGTTGATCGAGGTGATCGCGGTTTTGTGGCTCGATCGTCCGCTAGCCGAGTTCTTTCATAATCATGCGGGCCCGGTGCAACCGTTTTTCGACACGGTGCAACGCTTCGGTCTCGGCTACCCCTATCTGGTGCTGAGTGCCGTTGCCTTTGCGCTGCTGCGTTGGGGCGGCGGCATCGAATGGTTACGGCGTTGGGACGGTTCGATGCGAGCCGTCGCTCATATTCCGCTCTTCTTGTTCGCTTCGGTCGCAGTGTCGGGCATCGTTGCCGACATTCTCAAAGTCGTCATCGGCCGCTCGCGGCCCAAGCTGCTGTTCGCCCATGGCACTTACGATTTTACCTGGTTCGGCTGGCATGCCGACCATTGGTCATTCCCATCGGGACACGCGACGACAGCGGCAGCGCTGATGACCGCCTTGTGGTGCCTGTGGCCGCGACCGCTCTGGGTTTATGCTGCCGGGGCCGCGTTGGTCGCCATCGCCCGCGTCGTGACCGGCCAGCATTACCTGAGCGACGTCATCGCGGGCGCCGTTCTCGGCGTCTTGGCAGCCCGTGCGCTTGCGCCGTGGCTTCTGCCGCCGCGCCCGGCTGTCGCAGCGCCACAGGAAGCCGACGCTGCGCCCGGCTACCGCGCTGTGTAGTATGCGCCGATGGCACTGCGCATCGACACGTTCGACAATGTTCGCGGCGGCAATACGCTTTACAAGGCGCTGGCCCATCCGCTAGCCGCGGCGCCGGGACGCGAACTGATCGAACGCCTGTCACGTTACGACAAGATCGCGATTGTCGACCCGCAAGGCACAGCCACCGGCTTTTCCGAGTTGTTTGATCTTTCGCGGCTTGGGATTTCGGGGAGCTATGTGCAGGATATCGCCCGGATCGGCACGACAGTGCTCGGCCAGCCTGCCAAGCCGCTGTCGTCGCTGGAGCAATCACCGGCGCGGGCGGTATTGATCGCGGCTTTCGACGCAGACCGGCTGATCGGGCAACTCGCGCCGCTTCTGCCGCCAGATAGCGACGTCTACAGCCTCGATGCAATGCGGATCCCGGAGGAGCGGCTGACCAACCGCCGCGCCTATCTGGACCCGCTCAATTTCGCGACCAATTTCGCCCTGTTCCGTGACAGCGCGACGCTGCACACGCGGTTGGTAACGGCAAACTACTGGTCTGGCTATGGCTCGACAGGGGTCGTCTGCTGGATGACCCTGTTCGACGAGGCCGGGACGGTCATCGCCGAATGGTCCGAGCCGGCGACGGCCGAAGCCGGCGCGATCACCGTCGACAGCCGTGGCACACGTGAGCGCTTTGGCCTCGGTGAGTTCGCCGGCCAGCTGTTCCTCCATATCGCCGGCGCAGCCGGGCACGACATCGTTAAATACGCGCTCGACACCTACGGCGATGGCCCCGCAGGACATGACACTTCGCTATCCTGCACCCATGACGCCAATGCTTGGCCGAGCGAGCGCTATGCCGGGCTGCCGGCGCCAGCTCCAGGGGAGCACGTCCGGCTATGGATTCAGAACAGTCATGCGGCGCCGATCCCCGCCGGTGCGATCGGGCTTTCGGTCATGGGAAGTCAGCACATTGTGCCGTTCGACAAGCCGATCGGCGGGTTCGCGACGCAGATCATCGATACCGGGACAATTCTTCCGCATGCCGAGTGGCCGGCACAAATCGAATTGCACGCCGGCAAGCATGTGGTCCGCCCGCGCTACGAGATTGTGGAGAACGGCCGGCGCCACCTAGCCCATGTCAATGTCGAGCGCGCCGACCTGCAACCGAACCCGGACCTGCCAAAGCTCGGCGAATTACTGGGCAAGGGCTATCTGCTTCCGGCTCCGATCCTGCCGCGCGGTGAGTGGGACAGCCTCCTTTTGCCAACCCCGATGGCCTATGCGCAGGCCGAGCTGCCGATCGCCGCCGTGGTTTACGACCCCGACGGCAACCAGATCGCCCGGCATCGCTTTGGGCGACTGCCGCGCGGCCACTGTGTCGATCTTGATCTCGGTGCGTTGGCGCAGGCGGTCGGCGACAGCTATGGCCATGTCGAGCTGGTCTACGATTTCGCCGAGGGGGGCGAGGGCGACGGTTGGCTCCACGCCCTTTTCCGCTACCGTCATCGCAAAAGCGGCCATGCGGCCGAAACCAGCTTTGGCGCGCATATCTTCAACACGATCCTTACCTACCGCGATGAGCCCCAATCTTATTCCGGCCGTCCGCCGGGACTGTCGACCAGCCTGTTCCTCCGGTTGGGCGAAGGCCATTACGACACGCTCTGTCACCTGATCTACCCGGCCTCATTGCCATGGCGAAAACAAAGCGCCACCGACGTCATCTTGCGCGATGGTGACGGCAGCGAGATTGCCCGGAAATCGCTGACGATTCCGTGCTCCGGTTCGCGGCTGTGGCGCTATCACGAGCTGTTCGACCAAGACACTCGGGCCGTTGCCGGGCCCCGCGCCTACGCCGTGATCCGCGACCCGACCTGCCGCCTTTTTGGCTATCACGGTCTGGTCGGGCGCGATGGCGCCTTCAGCCTTGACCATATGTTCGGATACTGAGACGGCTGAATTTGTTGGCATGCGCCGCCTGTCAGGCGCAAAATTGGTATAATACGCTGTCCAATCGATCGGCAACGGGATGCCCGAGCATCATCACAGCAAGGTCTTGATTATCGGCGCTGGCCCAGCCGGCTTCACCGCGGCGATTTATGCCGCCCGGGCGAATCTTCATCCGGTTTTGCTCTGCGGCTTGCAGGCCGGCGGCCAGCTCACAATCACGACCGATGTTGAGAACTATCCGGGCTTTGCCGACGTGATCCAAGGGCCTTGGCTGATGGAGCAGATGCAAGCTCAGGCCGAGCATGTCGGCACCAAGATCGTCTTCGATCTCGCTGTGAAGCTCGAATTGGCGCGACGGCCTTTTACCGTTACCGCCGATTCGGGCGACACCTATTCGGCCGATACGATCATCCTCGCCACCGGCGCGCAGGCCCGCTGGCTCGGGATCCCGAGCGAGGAAACCTATCGCGGCTTTGGCGTTTCGGCTTGCGCGACCTGCGATGGCTTTTTCTTCCGCGACAAGGAGGTCATTGTCGTCGGCGGCGGGAATACCGCGGTGGAGGAGGCGATCTACCTCACCAATCACGCCAGCCGCGTTACGCTGATCCACCGGCGTGACACGTTGCGCGCCGAAAAAATCCTACAGGATCGCCTGTTCCGTAATCCCAAGATCGCCATTGTCTGGGACAGCGTCGTCGAAGAAATCCTCGGCACGCCGAACCCGCCCGAGGTTACCTGCGTGCGGCTTCGCAACGTCAAGACCGGAGCGCTCAGCGATCAGGCTTGCGAAGGTGTGTTTATCGCGATCGGCCATACTCCCGTCACCGATCTGGTCACCGGGCAGCTACGGCTCGATGCCGAGGGTTACGTGCTGACTCGGCCAGATTCGACCGCAACCGACATTCCGGGTGTGTTCGCCGCCGGCGACGTCAAAGACAAAATCTTTCGCCAGGCGGTTACCGCTGCGGGCATGGGGTGCATGGCGGCGCTCGAAGCCGAGAAGTTCTTGGCGGCACAGGAAGACGCGGCGCCGGCGCGCGCCGCCGAGTAGATTAGGGGGACGTCCCGATGGCGATGGATTGGGACAAGTTGCGGGTGTTTCACGCGGTCGCCGAGGCGGGCAGCTTCACCCATGCCGGCGAGTCGCTGAACCTCAGTCAGTCGGCGGTCAGCCGCCAGATTAGCGCGCTCGAGGAAAGCCTCAGCGTGCCACTGTTCCACCGCCACGCGCGAGGCCTCATCCTGACCGAGCAGGGCGAGCTGCTGTTCCGCACAGCGCGGGAGGTCTTCGCCAAGCTGGCGATGGCCGAAGGACTGATCTCCGAATCGAAAGATCGGCCAAAGGGCCCGCTTAAGATCACCACGACGGTGGCGTTCGGCTCGATCTGGCTGACCCCGCGGATCCGCGAATTCCTCGATCTCTATCCCGAGATCCAGGTCAGCCTCGTGGTGGACGATTCCGAGCTCGACCTGTCGATGCGCGAGGCCGATGTCGCGATCCGCATGTCGCCGCCGCGTCAGCCCGACCTGATTCAGCGTCACCTCGTCAGCGTCCAGGTCCACATTTATGCGTCAAACGACTATGTGCAAAAGCACGGCACGCCAAAGCGGCCCGAAGACCTCGAGGAGCACCGCATCATCGTCTACGGGGAAGACGCCCGTCCGCCGGTGCCTGGGGTCAACTGGCTCCTCGAGGTCGGCAACAAACCGGGACACGATCGCCGGCCGATTCTGACAGTCAACAACACCTATGGCATGTTGCGCGCGATCATGAGCGGGCTGGGCGTCGCCGCGCTGCCTGATTTTGTTGCCAGCGAACAGACCGGATTGGTGCGCCTCCTGCCCGAAGTCAGCGGGCCACCCAACGAGGCCTATTTCGTCTATCCCGAGGAGCTGCGCACCTCGAAAAGGATCAGCGTCTTCCGTGATTTCCTCTTGCGCAAGGTCGCCGAGGGCCGGCTCGGCGGCTAGGCTGGACGATAAGTAAGCGGGTCTGACCCATCCGCCGATCGACGCCGAAGCCCCGTAAAAATGCGTACGAATTGATAGCGTTGCACTTTTTGCAGATGTGCCAGGACGAATTCCCCCTGGTTTCCCACCGGCTCAGCGCACATATTTTGACCACGCGACAGTTGTCGCCGTGAGTTTCTGCGGGGGTAGAAATACCTGCATGAGTTTCCGAGACTCGTTCTCGGAAAGAGGGTCTTCGGATCCTTACGTCTCCTAGACGTGAAGCCTCCCTGTTCAGACTTGGCCGGAACTTCGTGTTCCGGCCATTTTTCTTTTTTGGTCGAATTCCCCCGATTATTCACCGCGATCGGTAATTGTTATGCGTACCGCCTCAAGCGGATCATCGGCGACACCCGACACGCAGAGTTCGCCATTGCGTTTAGGACCGACCACGCCTCCTTCAAAAAACGACCCCTCATAGGCGATATCCAGCCGCTCGCCGAATTCCCCCGCCGGGCGCACGGCAAAGCCCGTCAGCGGCAGGTTGCGGCCACGAGTGCCGGCGTAATTGCCGTTGCTCACCCAGGCGGTCGCCCTGCCCTCCTGGGCGAAGACACGAAACTCGACCGCGCTCGCCGCGAGACCCTCGCGCGGGCGAACACTCAATGCTTCGATCTGACGCTTGCTGCCGGGATTACCGGCCCAACCGGGCTCGACATAACGCCTGTCGCCCAAGCCCATGATGTGAAGCAAGATCTCGGCGCCGGCCTCATGGGGACCACCCGCCTCCGCCGCGGCGGAGGCGGGTGACAGCGCTTCCTCCTCCGCGGCAACGACCGGTTCTGGTTCAGGCGCTGGCGGCGGCACCGCCTCTGCGGCGGGTCCGGGCTCCGGCTCGGGCGCCGGCGGTGACGCCTCGGCGGTCACCGGCTCCGGTTCAGGCGTGAGTGGGGGCGACGCGACCTCAGCCGGCGCAGGTTCCGGGGGCGGGGGCGCGACCTCAACTGCAATGGGTTCGGGTTCAGGCGGTGGAACCTGCGCCGCGACGACGGATTCGGGCGCCGGAGGCTCGGGCGCGGGTGGAGGCTCGGGCGCGGGCGCCGCGGCTGCCGGAATAGGTGCAGGTTCCGGCGCAGCGGCAGGTTCGGTAGGAGGCGTTGGCCCGCGCGACGCCGACCGGGCGCCTGAGCGGCGCGGCTCGGCGGGAGCCGGCGGCGCATTGCTGGCCTTTTGCTCGACCAGTTTGCGCAGATCGTCCTGATAGCGGTCGCGCAATCGCTGCGGATCGAACTCGCTGGCGCGACGCGAGATGATCGCCTCTGCGATTTCGATCATTTCGCCCGGAATGTCATCATCGGCGCGTTCAGGGAATTCGGCGGAGACGAGTTCGTCTTGCGTGCGCAGCGTCGACATCATCAGCCCGGCGCGGTGTGGCTCTATCAACGCCGGACGCTCGCGGTCGCCAAACTTGACGTGGCCCAGCGCTACCCGTCCGCTGCGCCGCATCGCCAGTCGCAGCGCATGAATGGTGTCGGAGGCCAGTTGGCCCTCGGGGTTGAGGTAGTAAGAGCCCTCGACATAGAGATGATCGATCTGATCGCGTGGAACGAACTGCTCGAGATCGATGATGTTGCCGGCCCCGCTGCCGAGCTTGTCGAGCTCATCCTGCGTCACCATGACGTAACGCCCGCTGGCGAACTCGTACCCCTTGACCAGCGCTTCGGCGGCGACGACATCGCCGGTCTTGGCGTCGACATATTGCTCGGTCACCGGATTGCCGGTCCTTGCGCTCAACGAATCGAGCCTGATTCGACGCATATCGCTTGTCGCGGAGGTCAGGGTGATCGGGCAGGACACCAGGGAGAGCCGCAGGAACCCGTTCCATACCGCTTCAGCCATCGGCTTTTTCTCCGCAATCGCAAGGGGTCAGCGGGGGTTATACCACGACAGTTCGGCGTAAATGCACGTCCTGATCAAGAGCTTGCAGCCGATCCGATAAGCCGCTGCCAATCGACCGCATTGCCCAATTTCAAGCGCGTACCCGCCTCGGGCATCGGGTACTTTAGCCCACTCGCGCAGTTGAATAGAACCACCCGCTCTCGCGCCGCGACACGGCCATCGGCAAGCGCCCGGCGATAGGCGGCAAACGTGGCCGCGCCCTCGGGACAGAGCAGCAAACCCTCGTTCCGCGCCACCTCGCGCCAGGCCTCCGCGATCGCCCTGTCGTCCACTGCGATGGCAAAACCGCCGCTCTCGCGCACCGCACGCAAAATGAGAAAATCGCCGACCGCCTGCGGTACGCGAATGCCAGCCGCGAAGGTGTGCGAATCGGGCCAGCGCGGGGCGTGTTCGACCCCGTCTTCCCAGGCCTTGACCATCGGCGCGCAACCGGCCGCTTGGACCGCCACCATGCGCGGGCGCTTGCTGCCGAT
>Ga0070733_10003244_pt1 | contig 11192 bp, 5 predicted proteins | sample Coa_R1_9_FD_66450 | JGI IMG/M metagenome (GOLD analysis project Ga0070733, IMG submission 66450) | Surface soil microbial communities from Centralia Pennsylvania, which are recovering from an underground coalmine fire - Coalmine... | ecosystem: Environmental > Terrestrial > Soil > Unclassified ... | reverse complement strand
GCGCGCAGCGGATCGTAATTCTGCGGCAGCTTGCCCAGCGCGGCCACTTTGCGTTTGCGGCCCCGCGGAGCGATTTTGGATTTCAGCTTCGTAGGGACCGCGTGGATATTCCAGTGCGTGGCCGCCGAAAGGATGTCCGGCAGTTCGGGCTTGCGAAATACGTTGACGACGAAGACGACCAGGATGAGCGTGAAAAGTCCGCCCGTGATTTCCAGCACGCGCCTCGTGCGGCGCCAGCGACGGCGTTCTTGATCGTAGAAAATTGGCTTGCGTTCAGGCATTCAGACAATCCAAGCTAGCTGTCCCTTGAGACGGTGTCAATGACTCCCATCAATAAGATGCGCGCAAACGTCGCAGCCGCGGTATGTGCTGGATTGGCACTGCGGGTATACCTGGTACTGAAATTTCCGGTCACGGATACGGGCGACGCTCCATTTTACATCGAGTTGGCCTGGAACTGGCTGAAGAACGGCGTGTACGGATTTGCGGTGCATGGGCAGCTTACGGCCGTGGATATGCGCGTCCCGGGGTATCCGGCGTTTCTGGCGGCGGTGTTTGCGGGGGCTGGGCAATCGCCGCGGGCGGCGATGCTGGCGCAGGTGGTGGTGGATCTGGCGACGTGCTTCGTGATCGCGCTGATTGCGGCGCGGCTGGCGCCGGAAAGTTCGCGGCGACGCGTGGCGCTGGCGGGATTGTGGCTGGCGGCGCTGTGTCCGTTCACGGCGAATTACACGGCGGTGGTGCTTACCGAAACGCTTGTGATTTTTCTTACGGCGCTCGCGATTCTGGTCTTGCTACAGACGGATGTCGGTGATGCCCATGCTGCGCAGGCTGCATCGTTCGTCGCGAATCCGTGGTTGCTTGCTGGAATCGTGGTGGGATTTGGCACTCTGGTACGGCCGGAAACGCCGCTGGTGCTGTTTGCGGCAGGGTTGGTGCTGGTGGCGAAATGGTGGCGGCCGGCGGATTGGACGAAATTGATTCGCGCTGGGCTGCTGATGGGGATGGGACTGCTGATACCGCTGGTGCCGTGGGCTGCGCGCAACTGGCACACCTTGCACGACGTGCAGTTCCTTGCGCCGCGCTACAGCGAGTTGCCGGGGGAATACACTCCGCTGGGATTTACGGCGTGGACGAACACGTGGATGTGGCGGTTTCGCGACGTTTACCTCACACAGTGGAAAGTGAACGAGGAAGAGATCGCGATTGATCAGCTTCCCGCGTACGCCTTCGATTCGCAGGACGAGAAAGAGCGCATGTCGGACCTGCTCGATGAATACAACGAAGCGCTGACGATCGATCCTCCGCTGGACCAGGAATTCCGTGAGATCGCACGCGAGCGCACCGAACGCCATCCTTTGCGGACGTACGTGAAAGTGCCGCTGCTGCGCACTTTGACGCTGTGGTTTACGCCGCGCGTGGAGTTGCTGCCTTCGTCGGGGCATCTGTGGCCGCTGCGCGAGGAGTGGCAGGACGACCGGCCGGATTTTCTGGTTACGCTGGGGCTGAGCGCGGTGAACATCATCTACATCGCGCTGGCGCTGGCTGGTGCGTGGCTGGCGCGGCGGCGTCCTGGTTGGGCGCTGCTGATTTTGGTTTGCCTGGTGCGCACGCTATTTTTCGCGAAGTTCGTAGAAACGCCGGAGCCGCGCTACGTGCTGGAATGTTTTCCCGCGGTGATTGCGCTTGGTGCGCAGGTTTTTGCATCGCGAGGATGATTTTGGCCTGCTGTGGCATGTCTCGTTGCACGAGTATGCCGGGCGAGGCAAGCCTCGCCTAGGGCGTTTTGTTCGCACACTTGGCGCCTCACGAAAGCGGCGGCAAGCCGCCGCACTCCATATGAGTTTTCTCCATGTCAACTTTCTTCCACCGGTTCGGGATGAATCGTCAGGCGGAAGATCTGGGGGAAGCGCTCTTTTACGCGGTCTTCCAGCGCAGCCGTGATGTCGTGGACTTCGGTGATGGGCAGGCTGCCGTCCATGGCACAGTGGCAGGAGACCAAAATTTTGTGATCCACGCTGCGCACGTGCACTTCGTGGCAGTCGGTCAACTCGTGATATTCCGATTGCAGTGAATTCAGAAACTCCTGCACGGTGCGCGAAAGATCTTTCATCTCCTCGCCGCCGCCGATTTTCACGCCGAGCGGCTCGATGTGGATATTCACCAGCGCGCGCGGATCGGTTTCCTTCAGGATGTCCTCCTCGAGCTCAGAGGCGCGGCGGTGCGCTTCGCGCAGGCTCGAGCCTTCGTCCACTTCCAGATGCAGCTCGATGAAGAGGCGATGATCGAACTGGTGCGCGGAAAGTTCATGCACCGCAAGCCCGCGCCGTTGCGCGATGGCGCGAATGGTTTCGAAAATATTTTCGTCGGTCTTGGCCCGCGGCTCCACGTGCACCACCACGTCCGCGGGCACAATCTGCGCGATGCGGGTTTCCACGGCGCTGCTGGCGGCATGCGCTTGCTCCAGGCTCGCGGTGCGCGGCACGCTGATGGTCACATCCACAAAATAGCGCTGGCCGGCGCGGCGCACGCGCACCCGCTCGGACTGCAGCACGCCTTCCGTCTGGTCCACGGCGGTTTCGATTCGCTCGCGTAGCCCGTGCGGGGCGACGTCCAGCAGCGCGTCGGCGGTGCGTTTGCCCAGCCGCGAGCCAATCCAAATGATCACGGCCGCGACGCCCAACGCCGCGACGGCGTCCAGCATGTCCATCCAGGGGATTCCGTAGCGCGCTCCGAGCCATGCGCCCGTGATGCCCAGGATGACGACGAAGGTGCTCCACACATCGGTGGAAAAATGCAGCGCGTCCGCTTCTAGCGCTTCGCTGGGATATTTTGCAGCCACGCGATTCAGAGCGCGCGAGCGGACGAAATCGATGCCCATGCATGCCGCCAAAATCAAGATCGCCTGCAAGCTGGGGCGGATGTGCGCGGTGTGGTAGACCAGCCGCTGAAAAGCTTCCCAGATGATGTATACGGCGGTCAGCAGCAGCAAGCCCGTTTCGACAAACGCCGAAAAACTTTCCACTTTGCCATGGCCGTACAGGTGATCCGCGTCCGCAGGCTTGTCTGCGACGCGCACGGAAAGATAAGTGATGACCGCCGCCACAAGATCCAGAATGGAATGCAGCGTTTCGGACAAAATGCCCAAGCTGCCCGTACGCACGACGAGAAATATCTTCAGCGAGACCAGCAATATCGCCGAGCCCACGGAGGCCAGCGCCGCCCAGCGCTTTTCGCTGGTTGCGCGTTCCAGTGCGTCCAAAGCCATCGGGGGATTATACGCTGTGGCGCTCCTGTGGGGATTGCGCAGAAGGCCGAAAAAGTAGCGATTAGAGATGGGCGCGGTTGTTTGTTTTGAGCGAGTTACGTGAAGTTCTAATATTTCATAGTAGCGATTAAAAAAATGGTAGGCCGGGGCAGCGCGCCTCAAAGGGAGGGGCCGTGCTGGCGGGGAGAGCATCTAGGTCCCGGGTGAACCGCCAGCGCGTTTTGCAGTTACTTTCATGTTTAGTTAAGCATTGCAACATCGTTGTCAAATTGGAGGTGTGTGTCTGGTGTAACATCCGGATTCCATCGAGCCCCGATTTCCTTCGCGCTCCGCGGGGAATCCAACCTCAGACGAACTTCTAGATGTTATCATTTATTCACGCGGTAATATTGCTTGCCCGTCAGACACCTTGAAAATCGCAAAAGTTCTTGGGAGTCACTTGGTTCGAGAGAATGGAACTCAAACTCGCAGTCCAAAGGGCGAAAGAGATCCTCGATGAGGAACGTTGCCTGCCCACAGTTACGTACTCAGCCGCATCGTCCACAGATCCGAACTTGGCAATCTTGGCGATCGCGAAGGAGTTGAAACTTCCTGCGATGCGGTCCCAAAGACCTCGGCAGGTAGTTACCGAGCCCACGACTTTTGAGTTTTCGAGCAACAATTATGACCTTCTCCGTTTACTCATGTCACAGATTTCAGAATCAGATCGAGCCAAATTTCTTGCCTATATTCGCGTGCGCCTCAACTGGGGAGCGGGATGTCGAGAGGATCGATCAAGTATCTTCCCAAAATGGGACGGTTTGATTTCAGAGCTGCCTCTCGCTGTCGAATTCTTGGCGCGTAGCGGCGGGAAAGAGGAACTGTTTGCGGCCTTGGAAGAGAAGGACATCAGCGTCATCCCAGGACACGTACTGCTCCTAATGCAAATCGAAGACTTGATCGCTCTGAACTACACAGTGTTCACGGAATCCGAGTACATGAGGCTTGATTCGGTGGTGCGTCGTTTTCGGATCACCGCAGATGCGTTTCTTCGAAAGTTCGACAGGAAGGGACCCGGCAACACTACTCGTGTCACGGGGTATTTGCACTATAAGGGAGTCGGCGATGTTAGCGCGTTGCGACTGCAACGAGAGATTACCGAGGCCTGCAACGGAATATCGGAGGAGTGCCGCAAAGCCCGTTATCTATTCCTGAAGGGCGCCCTAACGAAGGGCGTCAACGTCGAGGTAAATCAGGATAAAGATAAGGTCGAAGGCTATCTCCGAAGATTTGGCTTTGCACCCCTTTTGGCGAGTTCATTGAACGAAGCCGACCGGCTGTATCAAGACGACGCGACAGCCTTCGATCTCAAGAGTTGCGTCGGGCATCTCCGCAGTTTCCTTGAAATTCTACAAAGCGAAGCGATGCCAGGAGTTCATGCGAAGTATGGTGGCGCACTGCCGAAGACATGGGGATCGGGGCTGGCATACCTATCACAGAACGGCGTGCTGTCCAAGACCGAGGAACAATTTGCCGCGCATTTCTATACGCTGATCAGCGACGAAGGTGTTCACCCTCTCATCGCAGAGAAGGAATACGCGCGACTTGCGCGCAATATGGTAATTGAGTACGCACTTTTGTTCCTTACCAAGCTCGATAAGTTAGGTCTTGGATCGGTAAGAAAAGCGGGAGCGTGATTGCAGGCACGGCATGGTGTCTCTACGACGCAGCGACTACGGGATTATTTCGTCTGGGCAAGGGAGTGCATGGTTCCGGAGTAGCGAAATGCTACGACCACGATTGCGGCGGAATCGGTATCTGCGCCTGCACGCCTTCCTGGCACGAAATGCCACTGGCGCACGGCGGTTAAGGCCGCGGTGGTAAACGGCTCTGCATCCTGCAGCACTTGCACGGAAGTGAGCTGGCCCTGCGTGCCGACGAGATCGTAGAGGATCACACTGCCATCTCCCGCGCTGGCGGCAGGGTATTGAGGCGCGACGGCTGCAATCGGCAGCGCTGCCCTGTCTGCCGCGCTGGGCGAGGATTCGTCAGAAGCTTGCGCGGGAGTGGCGCGCGGAGGCTCGTGCGATTGCGCAAATTGGAAAGTGATTCCGATTCTGGCCGCGACCGCTTGGCCATCCAAGCGAGCCGGGAAAAAACTCCAGGTTCGCACGGTGCTAAGTGCGTTTTCGAGAAAGGGCGACGCGCCGCGAACAACTTTTGTCTCGATCATCCTGCCTCGATTGTCGATCAGCGCATCGAGGACAACTTCTCCGCCGAAAAGCGATTGCGATGGGTAAGGTGACGTAACCACCGAAATCGGCGTGGGCGGCGAAAAGCCCTGGGCGTTTCCGGAGAAGGTGTCATACGGCCCAACGGTTCCCGAAGGGGTGTACCAGCGTATGCCTCGCTGCTGCAACAGAGCGATCGCGTAGTGGATGGGCACGCCTGCGCCGATTCCGGGCGCATCCTGCTCCGCAGCGGTCGTCAGCGGGACCAGGCTCGACCGAAGCCACAGCCCTTCGACGAGTCCGACCACCCCCGCGGAATCCGCCAGGACTATCGGAGCGCCGCTTTGGCCTCGCCGCACCTGGTTGTTGAACAGAAACAATTCGGTGTCGTTTCGCCCCTTGTCCAACTGGGAAAATTTGAAGTCGAATACCTCGCTGAGCGAACGTTCGTCGACTGACGGATCCAGCGTATAAGCATCCAGCGGCTTGGAAGGACGCAGCGCGGCGGTAAGCACAGCGTGGCTGTGCGCCAACCAGTCGTAAGCGAGCGGCAGAAACGCGACTTTATATCTGCCCTCGAATGGATTGGGCGTCGCGCGCAGTATGGCTACATCGTGATCCCGATCCGCAACGATCAGTGTGGCCAGAACAAACCGGGGCGGGCCCGAACGTTGGCGCAGCAGCACGTAAGGCTGGCCTCCGTGCAGTTGACTGAGCACGTGCGCGGCGGTCATCAGGTAGCCCTGCTCGTTGATGAAGAAACCGTCGCCGTAGAAAAGGTAACGATAGCCCCGCTCGGAAGGTGATTGATCCACTGGATAGACGATCGGACAAATAGCGGCCGAAAGTGCAGGGTCGTCCGCGGGCGTGCCGGACGCGGGACGCGACGGAGAGCACCATGAAATGCAAGCCGCGCTGGCAAGCATCATCGCCATTAATTCGAAAGTTCGTTTCATTCGCACAGAGCCGGGGGCAAAGGTCCTTCGCCCATCCAAAACAGCATAGCTCCGCCTATCCGCGAAACAACTGAACTCAGGGACAGTTCCATCGCACTAGGAACCTGTTCCGAGCACGAGGATCGAGCTCGTTTGTCTTGCTAGCGGATCGCGCACAGCCAGGAGTGGCTGTGCCACGGAAAGTACGTTAGTTGACTTCGATGGTGGTTACGCTCAACGCCGGCAGCGTGATCGTGAGGGACGAGCCGTTTACCGGCATCGTTCCGATCGACACCGGCTGGACAGGGTTTTGCCCCTGCGCGGACGCTGCGGTCGTTTGATACAGGTTGGCGGTGCCGGAAAGCGATTGGCCGTTGATGGCGGTGACTTGCGAGCTGGTGGAGCGGTTGATGGCAACGAATACGTACCTGCCAGGCGTCGTGCTGTCCTCGCTGGCATAGACCACCACATTTTGCACGTTGCTGGATGTTGCCAGGAGCGAGGTGTCGCCGAAATTCGCGCCCGCTCCATCGAAATCGCGGAAGGCGCGGAAACCAGCAAGGGTGTACGCATACGTTCCGTTCGGAGGCCAGAAACTCGCAGCGAATACTCCCTGGGTGCCGAAGATGCCGAGGTTATCGGCCTGAGCGATAGTTCCGGCGATGTGGTTCCAGCCGCCATTTTCGTATTCGGTGAGCGAGATCTTCATGCCGGGAAATTCCGCGTTGATCTTCGCCTGGAGCCTGCCCAGTATATTGATCGGAGTGTTGCCCAGTTCCTGATAGATCCAGGGATTGCTGTTGGTGGAATCGGTGAAGGTGGGATCCCACAGGGCGCGCGGGCTCTGCACGATGAGCTGTACCTGCGCGTCCGTCAGAGTTGTGCCGGACAAGTCAATGCTGCGATTTCCGTTCGCGTCGTATTCCTCGGCGTACCAGTGGAAGTCGTAAACGTCGACGAGCGGCTTGCCGTAGGAAGCCGAAGCTGTGCTGAGCGCGGTGAGATATTTATCGGGGAACCAATTCGCGCCGCTGGGCGTGGCGCTGAGCTCTCCCTGCCAATTGTAGATGCCCTGAAATCCGTAGTGTACGGGCCCGAAGATCACCATGTCTGGGAACTGGTTCTTCAAGGCTTCGGTCATGGTGATGGTCTTGGCGATGTAATCGTCGGAGGTGACTGGATTCGGCCCCTGCACTTCCAGATGCGTCGAGTTCCAAAGCTCGGGCTCGTTGTCCAGGCTGACGAAAGTGGGATGCGCGGGATTCGCGCCAAAAATTCCCATGCCGGAAAACTTCTGATCGAGAGCCCAGACGAATTCATCCATGAATACGTTGGCGTCGGTGGTGGGCGGATTCAGCGTGAAGGGCGCGCTGGACACCGTGCTTTTTTGGTCCACCACTTGTTTGAAGCGCGTTAAATCCGGAGGATTAGCGACGCTCACGGGACCGTTCTCGTCGCCGGCCACTAATCCTTGCAACTGCACCGTGATCAAGCTGGCCATGCCGAGCGATTGATCTCCCGCGATGAAGCTGCGCGCTGCTTCGGCTGGAACCGTGCTGCTGCTCAGAAAGTTGTCGTTCTCGTAGAGATAATCGCTGCCTGCGTTGGAAGCGTTGGTCTCCCAATTGTAGGCGGTCCAGCGGTTGCCGCCGTCGCGATCAAAAGTGAGCTGCAGCGGAGCGCCGGTTTCGCCGGAATAAAAATTGAGGCCGTATATGTAGGGCGAAATCGGTTTGGTTTGCGCGGGATTTACGGTGATGGTCACGTTCGCGGTGGGCGCGGCGGGGGTGGCGCTGGCTTGCGCGGAATTAGCGCTCTGACCGGCTGTGTTTACCGCGGAGACGACGTAGTAGTAAGTGGTGCCGTTGCTCACGGTGGCGTCGGTGTAATTCGTGAGCGTGGGCGAAGCAATCGATGTGCTGTACGGCCCGCCGTTGGTTGTTGAACGCTTGACGTTATAACTTGCCGCGCCTGCGCTCGCGTTCCAGCTGAGGCTCACTTGCGCATTTCCGCCGGTTGCTTGCAGGCCTGTCGGCGTCGCGGGCGGGTTTACCGCAGCGACCGGGGTGGCGGAAACTTCCGAGGAGTTAGCGCTCTCGCCGCCGGAGTTCACGGCCGAGACCACATAGAAATATTTCACGCCGTTGGTGAGTCCGGTATCCGTGTAGCTGGTGGAAGTAGGTGCTGAGATCTGCGTTTCCGCGCCGCTGGAGGTGGAACGCTTCACGTGATAACTGGTCGCGGCGGCGCTAGCAGACCAGGCCAAGCTCACTTGGCCATTCCCCGGCGTGGCTGCCAAACCTGCGGGAGTTGCCGGCGGCGGAAGGGCCGGCGTCGCGTTGACTTCGGCTGAATTCGCGCTTTGTCCCGCGGAATTGTAGGCGGAAACGACGTAAAAATATTTCGTGCCGTTGGTCAGACCCGTGTCGGTATCGCTCGTTCCAGACTGCGTCGCAATCTGCGTGTAAGGGCCGCCCGTCGTGGTGGAACGCTTGACGTAATAGCCTGTCGCGCCTGAGCTGGCCGCCCAACTAAGCGTCACTTGCGCATTTCCGGCAGTGCCTGTCAACCCGGTGGGCGCGGTTGGGATCTTCGTGCCACCGCCGCCGCCCCCGCTGTAGCCGGTACTAGCGCAGCCCGCGTGGAGCAGGAGTGCGGCGATCAGGAGGACCAGCGCGAAAATCGGGAATAAACGGTTGACAGACTTCATATGGTTCGCCTCCCAACTGGCGCGACTGCGGGGCAAGATTTCTCGGGTTCCCCGGGAGTGTCCGGTGCATGAGCTGGGAATAAATGCTGCTGTGGAAAGAGGTTAAGGAAGTGGCGGGTACTCGACAAGCTGTCCGGTAGGCCAGAAAAGGTTCCAGTCCGCGCGGGTCATAGTCGCGTGTCCTGGCGCTGGAGGTCGATTCAGAAGCAGCACAGCCCGGAGTGGCTGTGCCACGAAAGCAGACCATGAAGATGCTGCGGCGGGCGGGTCTGAGACCCGATCCTACCGAACGGCCTTTACTTTAGAGGTGGTGCTGGGACAAGCGGGAGGCGGCGGGGTTCGCCGTGGAAGCCGCGGAATTCGATTTCGTCCAGCAGCAGCGACGGGGTCACTACCGTGCTGGGAATGCCGCCTTGCGCTGAGCCGAAGGCGCCTAGCGCGGTGCCAGCGAAGCCTCCGGCGGTATTTTGCATGTAGGGGAACACGGTTTCGTCGTTGCCGATGCCGAGGATGTTGCGGATGGCGCGCAGCTGCAGGCCTTCGATGTGTCCGCCGCGGACCATTTCTTCGCCGCCGTCGGAAACGTACACGCGATAAACCACCAGCGGAATGCGTTCGCCGCTTGCGACGCCCCCAGCGATGCCGCCAAGAAATTCGCTGAAATCTTCCTGACGAATCGAGGAGAGCGCGGGATTATCCATGCGCTTCACTTCCAGGCACCATTCGTGGCCGTCGTCGCGGCAGGCATCGAGAAATTTCTTCTTCAGGTCGGCCGGACTCAAGCCGCCATTGGCTTGCAGGAAGAGATTGCTGGCCAGCGGACGTGTATCGGAGAGCAGCGCCGAGCGGGCGTGGCCGTTGGACGCGGAAAAATCGGGGCCGGGGCGACGCGACATGAGCAGATTTTTCAGCGAGCCATTTTCGACGACCTGCACGCGCTGGGCTTTTACGCCTTCGTCGTCAATTTCGTAATTTCCCAGTAGCGGCTGGCCGTTGAATTCCTTCAGCGTGGGATCATCCACCAGCGAAACGTTGGCGGGCAGCACTCGCGTGTTCACGCGGCCGGACCATTCGCTGCGGCCACCCATGCGCTCCATGATTTCATCGAAAGCGGGCATAGTGGAAAGCGGGGGACGCGCTCCGGAAAGCGAGGGTGCCAGAGCCTGCGCGAGCAAAGACCCGGCGGCGGGCGGATCGAAAAGCACGGGGCCCGTGAAATCCTGCATCAGCGGGCTTTGGCGCATGGTCATCAGTTCGGTGCCAGTCTGCGTGAGCGAACTGCCGACGGCGGCGGGATCGGGCAGTTCCGCGGGCTTGGTGACATACGTGGCGTAAAAATCGTGCAGAGACATGCCGTCGTCGGCCGTGGTGTCGAGAGCCGCTTCGACGGCTGCGAGGCTCCGCGTGGTGCGGATGGTGGTGCCTTCGCTGTTCATCAAATAGTAGGTGACGTAAATCATGTAGTAATTCACGCGCGTGCCGCTGAGGTGCGGGAAATTGGTGAGCGCCGCGGACGCTGCGCGCGATTCATCTTCCCAATTGCGGCTGGTCCAGTCGGGCTCGGCGTGCGCGTCAATCTTCACCAGGGGCGCGGCCTGGGAGAAGTCGTCAATTTCCGGCGGCTTGGTGAGGCTGCGCAGGAAAGATTGCTTCAGCGACATTTGCGTCACGGCCTGCTTGTACGCTTGGTCCGTGGCCAGCCACAAATCCTGACGCAGCGAATTATAATCGCGGTCAATGCCGACTTCGCCGGTGGAGCCGAGAAACCCCTGGAACCCGTCTTCGCTGATGAAGTTCGAGCTGTCCAGATGATAATCGCCGACGCGCACGTCCACGCTCATGAAGCGATTGCGTGTGGTGGATGTGGAAACGAGCGCGCCGAAGGAGGAAGTGACGGCGCGAACGTCGAGGTCCATCAGCCGGTATTCCAGGTAGAACGGTTTTTCGACGCCGGGAAGTTGCAGGCGCGTGCGAGCGCGTTCCATTTCATCGTGCATGGCGTGCAGAGTTTTGTCGCTTTCGGATTCGGGCACGGCTGCTTGTGGCGCCGCTGCAGACGCAGGCACGGA
>Ga0070733_10003242_pt1 | contig 11195 bp, 10 predicted proteins | sample Coa_R1_9_FD_66450 | JGI IMG/M metagenome (GOLD analysis project Ga0070733, IMG submission 66450) | Surface soil microbial communities from Centralia Pennsylvania, which are recovering from an underground coalmine fire - Coalmine... | ecosystem: Environmental > Terrestrial > Soil > Unclassified ... | reverse complement strand
GATGCTGTCGCCTAATTTTGTGGAAGCTGCGAGTTCGGAATCGGCGCTGCCGGGAATGGAATCCGGAGCACAGCCAGGAGTGGCTGTGCCACGAAAGCTGACGCGGAGGCGGCCGCCGGTTTCGGAGCGATCGAGGGATTCGATTCTTCCTACTTGTTCGGTGATGCCTGTGAACATTTGTGTTTAGTTCCTCGGCGCGAAGATGATTCCACAGTCGCCCGGCGACGATCGAAAAAAATTGGCTTCAGGGGCTAAAGCCCCTTCTTATTGCGACGGTTGACGGCGGGGCTGAAGCCCCGCCCTTCCGACTCTGTGTGGCAACCGCAAAATCGGTACTTCAGCGGCTAAACAGTTTGCGGAAAAATGCCAGAAACTTTGTCCTCAGGGGCTAAATCCCAATGAAAGCCAAGCACTGATTGTCGGAGCTAAAGCTCCGACCCCCTAAAAAACCGACTTTTTCCGCAAGCTGTAAAGCCGCACTGACTTTGCTGCGTTGATGTCGTGGCTAAAGCCACGACCTACAAAGACTCCCGAATTTCCACGCAGAATCTGATGTCACGACCTACAAAGGCTCCCGAATTCCCGCACAGAATCTGATGCCACGACCTACAAGGTTATGAGCTGTGTTTGTACACTTCGTGAAAATATCCTTCGACGACAAAATCGGAGCCGTGTTCGGCCAAACGCAAATTCTTGAGCGACGGAGACTTCGGAAACCAGCTCGACGGGATCTGCGCCATCGGTACGCCACCCGTGCCCATGATTTTGGCAGCATAGAAGAGAATCATCTTGTCCACAATGCCGGCTTGCAGGGCTGCGCCGTTTAGTCCGGCCCCGGCTTCGAGCAGGACATTCAACACTTCGCGTTTACCGAGTTCGCGAATCACGGCGTGAAGGTCGGCGTGTTCGCGGCGCGCAGGAACGCGGAAAACTTCAACGCCTTCGCGCTGGAGAGCGCGAGCCTTGGGCGAACCAGTTGATTGGACCGTGAACACCACGACGTCGTTCTGAGCGGATTTCACAATTTTGGAGCGGAGCGGGAGGCGAAGGCGCGAATCAACAATAGCCCGAAGCAACTTGCGGCGGCGCGGTTCACCGGTGCGGTCGCTCAAGCGAGGGTTGTCGGCAAGGACCGTGCCTATCCCGGTGAGTATCGCATCAGCTTCGTGACGCAAGCGCTGCACGGCATAGCGCGAACGCTCGCCGGTGATTGGGGTGAGACATCCAGGGCGTTGTGCGATCTGGCCGTCGAGCGTAAGCGCGGATTTCAGGGTGACCAGCGGACGGCCCGTTTGAATCCACCATGTAAAGTCTTCGTTCCAATGCCGAGCGTCATCTTCGCATACACCGAGCGTGACGCTTATCCCGGCGCGACGCAATCGCGCGAGCCCTTTGCCGGATACAGCTGGATTGGGATCTAGGATCGCGGCCACGACTCGTTTCACGCCGGCCGCAATGATCGCATCGGTGCAGGGGCCGGTGCGACCGGTTGTGCAGCAGGGCTCGAGCGTTACGTAGAGAGTCGCGCCGCGAGCTTTCTTTCCTGCTTTTTTCAATGCGACGATTTCGGCGTGATCGCGGCGGTCGTAGTCGTGAAAGCCTCTGGCCACGAGTTTGCCGTTTTTGACGAGAACTGCACCGACGATTGGATTCGGATGCGCGCGGGCTACGCCCTGAAGCGCGTCAACAAGTGCGCAGTCCATCCATCGCTCGTCTTTGGTGGCAATCGAATCCATATTCAAACGCTCGTCCGAATTTAAACCAAGGCTGGCGGCCTGAAGGCGGCCGCTACAAATTCAAAACCGAAAAAAGCCGGCGAGACGCCCTTCGTCCCTCGGGGCAAGCCGGCGCTACGTCGGCTAATCGAAGAGCGAATTGACGTAGGTTTGGGCATCGAACGGGACCAGGTCGTCGATTTTTTCTCCTGTGCCGACGAAGCGGATCGGCAGATTCAGTTCGCGGGCTATGGCGACTACGATGCCGCCTTTGGCGGTGCCGTCGAGTTTGGTTAGCACGATGCCGGTGACTCCGGCATGGCTCCAGAATTCGCGGGCCTGGTTCAGGCCGTTCTGTCCTGTGGTGGCGTCGAGGACCAGCAGCACGTCGTGGGGCGCGCCGGGGATCACTTTGGCGGCGGTGCGCTTCATTTTGTCCAGCTCGGCCATGAGATTGGATTTTGTGTGCAGGCGTCCGGCGGTGTCTACGATGACGACGTCCGCGTGGCGAGCGCGCGCGGCGGTGAGCGCGTCGAAAACTACCGCGGAGGGATCGGCTCCGGGTTTCTGTTTGATCATTTCGACGCCGGAACGGCGCGCCCAGATTTCGAGTTGTTCGATGGCGGCGGCGCGGAAGGTGTCGGCGGCGCAGAGCACCACCGTGACGCCCTCTTTTTTCAAGCGATTGGTGAGTTTGCCGATGGTGGTGGTTTTGCCGGTGCCGTTAACGCCGACGACGAAGAGGACGCGCGGCTCATCGGCTGGCTTGCCGTCTGCATTGGGTTGAGTGGCCGCGGGTGCGGTGAGAATTTTCAGGATTTGATTCTTCAGTTCGCGTTTCAGCGCGCCGGGTTCTACGAGCTTGTGTTCGTTCACTTGCTGGCGGAGGGCGGCGAGGACTTCCTTGGTGGTGCGGACGCCCAGGTCAGCGCTGAGCAGCGCGGATTCGAGCTGTTTCAGAAGTTCAGGATCTACCGGGCGGTCGCCCGTGAGCAATTGTTCGACACGCGCTGATAATTCCGAGCGAGTTTTGCTGACGGAATCTTTGAGGCGCTCGAGGAGCGTGGGCTCGGGTGGTCCGAAGAGGGAGATCATGAGTGAGCGTTCAATTGTAGCAAACGGAGAGTGATTGGTGAGTAGTGAGTGGTGATTAGTGGGAAGTGATGAGTGGCGAGTGAGGAGCGACTAGTCACCCGTGACTCGTGATTCGTGACTCGTGATTCGTGACCCGTGATTCGCGACCCGTGCTTCGATGATGCGATCGTTTCGGCGGGTTTGGCGAAAAATGCAGTGGTTAGTGACGAGTGGTTAGTGGCTAGAAATGCCGCTGCGGACACCGCTTGCGACGCGCGGATGTGTTATTGGAATTTATACTTCTACCAGCGCGGCGGTTAGGCGGAGGCGGCCTGAGGCTACGGCGGCGTCGAGGGCAGCGACTACGTTGGGATCGAATTTGGAGATGGCCAGGGAGCGGATGCGGCCCAGGGCGAATTCCAGGTCCATGGCGGATTGATAGGGGCGATTGGTGGTGATGGCGTCGAAGGTGTCGGCGACGGCGATGATGCGCGCCATCATGGGGATTTGATCGCCGGCGAGGCCGTAGGGATAGCCGGCACCGTCCATGCGCTCGTGGTGCAATTCGATGCCGGGGAGCATGTCCTTCAGCTGAGCGACGGGGCGCATGATATTGGCGCCTTTGCTGGGGTGCTGCTTCATCAGATCGAATTCTTCATCGGTGAGCTTGCCGGGCTTTTTCAGGACGCGATCGTCCACGCCGATCTTGCCGACGTCGTGGAGCAGAGCGGAAATGCGCAGGCGGTCGATGTCTTCGGATTCCAGGCCCATGTACTCGGCGATGATGATGGAATATTTGGCGACGCGGCCGGAGTGACCGCGAGTGTAGGGATCCTTTTCGTCGATGGCAGCGGCGAGCATGCGGATGGAGCCAAGGAACAGCTCGCGATTTTCGGCGGCGGCCTGCTTGAGGCGCTCGACGTATTCTTCGATGTCGCCCGCCATGTGGTTGAAAGTTTCGGCAAGCTCGCTGATTTCGGCGGCGCCTTCGACGCGCACGCGTTCGTGGAATTCAGCGCGGCTGATGGCGCGCACGGAGTCCACCAGGCCGCGAATCGGCCGGGTGATGCCGAGAGCGAAGAGATATCCAAACAGCAGCGCGACCATGGTGACGCCCACGACGAAACTGAGCGCTTGCGCGGTGAGTTCTTTTACGCCCGCGTCAATGCGCGCGCTATCGAGGCTGCGCTCGGCGATCACCGTCCAGCTTAATTCCGGGATGGTGCTGTAGGTGCCGATCATTTCGACGGGATGACCGTTCTTGTCTTGTTCCACGAAATGCATGGTTTCGGTGGCGCGCAGTTCCTGCGGCAATTCTTTCAGGTGACTGACGACGGGAGAAGTGGAGGTGACGTCGCGGCCCGGGACGACTTCGGCGGAATCGGGATGGGCGACGATGTGGCCGTGGCCATCCACGATGAAGACGGTACGCTCGCGCACGCTGGCATCGCGGATGCGTTCGAGCAGGCGGTCAATGGAGACGACGGAGGCGATCATGCCGGTAAATTGGCCGTTCAAAGAGAGCGGGACGGAGACGACCAGCGCGGGACGATTATTTTTGCCGAGCGCGAAGGGCTCGCTGACGAAATTCAGTCCCTGGATGCTGGCTGTGAAGGCGCGCTTGAGCGCGCCACCGACGAAAGGATCCTGGTCGGCGCTGATACTGCCGGCGGACTGTCCTTTGGCGAGTTGGTTGACAGCGGTGACGTAGAGAATGTTCTGATTATTTTCGACGAAGCTTTGCAACAGACGCGCGAGCTGTGGAGCATGCGCGGGATCGTCCACATTTTCAATCCAGCCGGTGAGAGAGAGAACCTGACGCTGGCTGAGAAGTTGTTCACGCAGATTTTGTTCAAACTGCAGGGTCTCGCTAGCGAGCGAACGGGTGATTTCGGATTGCTGGACGCGCTCGGTGTCTTGCAGTTTTTCTTCGCTGAGGCGCAAGACCTGGCGATGGTAAAGCCATAGGGGAGTGATGCTTACGAACAGAAGGGCACCCAGCACAATCCAGAGGATGCGCAGGCGCCGGGTCGTCTGCTGCTTGAGGGCTTCGATGGGCACAAGAATCTCTTCAGTGAAATGCTAGCGAAGTGGAAGCTGCGATACAACGGGACGATAGTACTGGGGGTGGCGAATAAGATACAGAAGGATTGGGAGTTACGGGACGTTTCGCAGCGGGAAACTGCGCGTTGCGGCGGGGGCGGGTCTGAGACCCGCCCCTACAGTGCCGAATTTCCTGGCTGTCACGCTCAAGGCGGAAGCTAATCGTCTTTTTTTTGGCCGAGATTTAGCTGAGGCTCTTCTCCGGCGACCAGGCGCGCAATATTTGGGCGGTGTTTGACGAGGACGAGCAGGGAAATTATAACCGTGCCTAGCGTGACGAATTCGGGGGGGGCGTGGCCGGGCGCGTAGAGCATGTAAACAAAAAGCGGCAGCGCGACGGCGGCGGAAATTGAGCCAAGAGACGAGTAGCGCCAGAAAATTACCACCAGCAGCCACAGTACGATACCGGCCGCGACCGCTTGCCACGCGATCGGCAGGAAAACGCCGAGGCCGGTGGCGACTCCTTTGCCACCTTTGAAATTGAGCCAGATAGGGAATATGTGGCCGACGACGGCGCTGACTGCCGCGACCATCATCCAGCGAATATTGCCATGCGTGTAATGTGCGCCTAGCCAGACGGCGAGGTAGCCTTTTCCGGCGTCGAAGAACAGCGTGAGAATACCGGCGAATCTTCCGGCGTGGCGCGTGACGTTGGCGGCACCGATATTGCCGCTGCCGATTCCGCGAATGTCTGGGCCGCCCTGCGCTTTTACGATGAGCAAGCCGAAGGGAATCGAGCCGAGTAAGTACGCGATCACCGGGATGAGCCACGCGGTGCTGGGAAAAATTGCGTTCAATTCGTGCCTTTCACAAACGGAAATGCGGCGAGCTTGCTGTATTGCGCGCCGGATGGTTTTAGCACGCTTTCGAACAAATGGAATTCGGATTCGCGCGTTGCGCCGAAATCATATGACTTCAGCGCGTCCGCCGCGCGAGCGAGATTTTCCAGCGCGTCGCCGGGTTCCAGACGCGCGAGAGTGAGATGCGGAGAGAACGTGCGTGTTTCGCGCGCGAAGCCTAACGGTTCGAGCGCTTGCTCGACGGCTGCTGCGAGTTCGGCGAGGTTGGGAGTGGCTTGCACGCCGCACCAGAACACGCGGGGCTTGAACTCGTTGGGAAAGAAACCGAGGACGCGGAAATCCATGGCGACGGGTTCGGAGGAGCGAATTTCTGCGAGCGCGGCGCGAATGCCGTCGAGTTTTTGCGGATCCGTTTCGCCTAAAAACTTCAGAGTGACGTGCATGGATTCCGGGCGGACCCAGCGCGCGGCGCGGCATTCCGGCTTCAGGCGCTGGCCGAGCGTGGCGAGTGCGTTGCGTACTTCGCGCGGTAAGTCGAAGGCGACGAACAGGCGCATGGCGGCGGCTCAGGCTCGTGCGGCGGCGGGAAAAAGATAGTAGCGGCGCACGGCATCGAGCGCGGATTGCGATGCGAACTGGCGAATGCGTTCGCGATCACCGGGAAAGCGATAGGCGCGTTCGCGGGGGCCGTGTTCATCGGCCAGGCCGATGTGCACCAAGCCTACGGGCTTTTCGGGCGTGCCGCCGCCGGGACCGGCGACACCGGTGACGCCGACGCCGAGAGTTGCGCCGGTGCGTTTGCGGATGCCGTCGGCGAGCGCGAGCGCGACTTCGGAGCTGACGGCGCCTTTCGCTTCGATCAAACTTTGCGGCACTCCGACGAGGGTGGTCTTCAAGTCGTTGCTGTAGCAGATTACGCCACCCAGAAAATAGGAGGAGCTGCCGGGAACGTTGGTGAGGCGTTCGGCGAGCATGCCGCCGGTGCAACTTTCTGCGACGGCGACGGTGGCGCGATTTTCGTTGAGGATGCGGGCGACGACTTCTTCGAGGGCTTCTCCATTGGTGGAGTAAAGATGCTCGCCGAGGGCCAAGGCCATGCGGTCGGTGATTTCGTCGAGAAGTTTTTCGGCTTTGGATGCGTCGCGCGACCAGGTGCGCGGGTGCAGCTGCGTGCCGGTGGGGGAGGCCAGGATCGTGGTTTCGGTGTCGGGATAAAGCTGATAAAGCGGGCGGACGCGCGTTTCGACGTCGGATTCGCCGAGGCCGGTGGTGCGCAGGTCGCGGGTGAAGAGGCGCTCGTCGCCGGAAATTTTGGCGAGGCGCGGGCGGACTTCGGATTCGAAAATGGATTTGAGCTCGTGCGGGACGCCGGGGAGAAGCACGATGATGTGGCCATCGGCTTCGAGCCACAGGGCCGGGGCGGTGCCGCGCGGATTCGGGAGGACTGTGGCGCCTTCGGGAACCATGGCCTGGCGTTTATTGATTTCTGGCATGGTGCGCGCGAAACGGCGGAATCGTTCCTGGATTTCGCGCACGATGGCTTCGTTCATGTGCAGCTTGCGGCCGAGGAGTTCGGAGACGGTTTCGCGCGTGCGGTCATCGTCGGTGGGACCCAGGCCGCCGCTGGCGATGATCAGGTCGGCGCGATCGAGCGCGTGGCGAAAGGAGGAGCGCATTTCATCGGGCGAATCGCCGACGACGGCTTTGTGGATTACGCGGATGCCGATTTTGTTGAGTTCGTCGGTGAGCCAGAGGGAATTGGTATCGAGGCGGTAGGGAGTGAGCAGCTCGGAACCGATGGCTATGATCTCCGCATTCATCTTTAAGTGTTGTACTCGATTCGGAGTGGGGTGTGCAAGTCGCGGGCGGATGGGAGTGCGGTGCGGGGATGCGGCCACAAGCGGCGCAAGACGCGAGCCGTCACGGTGGAGCGCGTGCCGGCTCGTGCTGGGGCGTTGTGACAGTCAGTGGCTGCGCTTCAATAAGGCCCTTTGCGGCGCGCAGGCTAGTTCTTCAGGGCTGTTTGCGCGCGTAGTCGCCTTGAAATTCCATGGACCACGTGGCGCCATTGTCGTGCGATTTTTCCCAGGTTTGCTTCACGTTGTTGTCGTTGAGGTGCACGATTTTGATGCGGTTGAGAACTGCTTCGCCGTTCGGGCCGCGGCTGGGGCCGGTGAATTCGGCGGAGCCTTGGGCTACTTTTCCTTCAAAGATGTGCACGCGGCCCTCATTGTCTGCGAACATGCCGTGCCAGCTCTTGTCGTCCGAGCTGTAGGCGAACATGTTTTCGCCCGTGTGGCCTTTGCCGCCGACCCAGCTCTCGACGACGAGGCATTTATCGAGCGAGAGGTGGACTTTGCTGCTGGAGGTGGCGGACATTCCAGGATAGCTGACGGTCCAATCGCCGAGCCAGAAGTCGAACTGGCGGCTTTCTGTGTTTGCGGAGCAGCTGCCGGGATTTTGCGCACGGGCGGCACGCGGAGCAGCGAGACAGAAGCACGCGATTGCGAGAAGGATCGGAAGCAGGCGGCGCGGATGTGAACTGCGTACCACTACATTGTTATTCATGATTTAACTCCTTGCGGCATTCGCCGCTCAATGCAACTTCTGCGAACGTGTGGCGCGGAAACGGAACGCGCGGTCGGAAAGCTCAATATTTTCGTTTGTGAAGCCGGCGCGATGAAGGCGTTGCGGAAGCGTGGCCGGATCCACGATCACCATGGTGTCGAAGCAGTGAAAAAGTCTCATGCGCAGGCTCATGCGGCTGTCGGTACCCAGCAGCGTGCCGCCGGGAGCGAGGACGCGAAGCGCTTCGGCTAGTACGCGGTCCTGTAACGATGCGGAGGGCACGTGATGCAGCATCGTGAAACAAAAAACTGTGCGAAACGTGCCGGCTTCAAAGGGCATCGAGGTTGCGTCACCTTCGATTACCTGCACATTCGTGTTCTGGAATCGCGCGGCTAACTTTTTCGCGAGGGCGCGATCGTTTTCCAGAGCTGTGAGGGAGGGGACTCGCGTTCTGAGGTAATTCGTCGTGATGCCGGGCCCGGGGCCGATCTCCAGCGCCGGCGCTTCCAGGATTGCGCCACCGAGGGCCCAGGGCACCAGTTCGGACTCGACTCTGCGCTTCCAGAATGTTGATTCGCAGTACCAATGATGGATTCTGTTCATTTTGCGATGTCTAGCCTGCGCAAGAAGAGAATAGCGGTTGCCGGGCTTGCGTTCTTTCGATATTGTGACAATGAATGTCGCGAAATAGACAAAGCGCAAAGTTCGATCCTGGCGCGCCGGGTGAGGCGCAAGTCACAACGCTGAGCCGCGACTACCCGGCGGGGCACGTTATCCCGCTGCATTTTCATCATCGCGACCAATTGGTGTATGCGTCGCGCGGGGTGATGACGGTGCGCACGGGCGTCGGCGCGTGGGTGGTGCCGACGCACCGCGCGGTGTGGATTCCGGCGCCGGTTCCGCACAGCATTACGATGTCTGGCACGGTTTCGATGCGGACGCTTTATTTGCGGCCTAGGCTGGCGAGGACTTTGCCGCGGAGTTGTTGTGTGGTGAACGTGCCGGCGCTGCTGCGGGAACTGATTCTGCACACGTGCGCGCTCGCGACACTGAACACGCGGAACCAGCGGCAGCGGCATTTGATTGATCTGATCGTGGACCATCTCGAAAGCATTCAGACGGTTTCGTTGCGGCTGCCGAATCCGACGGATGCGCGAGCGTTGCGCGTGGCTGGCGTGCTGCTGGCGAATCCGGGTGAGCAACGGACGCTTGCGCAGGTCTGCAAAGTTACGGGCGCAGGGCGGCGCACGATTGAGCGAAGATTTCTGGAAGAAACGGGAATGACTTTCGGCAAGTGGAGGCAGCAGTTGCGTCTGATGCAAGCGATGCGGTTGCTTGCGGAGGGCGCGAAGATCACGCATGCGGCGTTGGAAGCTGGTTACAGCACGCCGAGCGCATTTATTTTCATGTTCAGGAAAACTTTGGGGACGACGCCTGGTGCGTATTTCGGGGCGGGTGAGAAAATCTAATGTCCAACGAAGGTATTATCGCTCGTGGAGCAGTTTTGATTCGCGTGCGACGTTTTCCGAAGGTGAAATTGTCGTGTGCAACCTTGGGAATAGGATTTGTTGATTCGGGCGTTCTAAAGATCTGAGGAGTCCGTGACCCATGCTGACGAAACCTCGCTGGCTACTGCGACTGGAAGGGGCCAGTATTTTCGCGCTAACGCTTATTCTGTACCGTGCGGGACATTTCCATTGGTGGCTGTTTGCGCTGCTGCTGCTCACACCGGATCTGTTCATGCTAGGTTATCTGGCGAATCCAAAGATAGGCGCGGCCGCGTATAACCTCGTACACACTTCGTCTGTGCCGATTTTGTTGTTGGGCGTCGCGACCGTGGCTCCGCTTCCGGCTCTTGAGCCTTATGCCCTGATTTGGCTGGCACACATTGGCATGGACCGCATGCTGGGCTATGGTATGAAATATCCGACGCGATTCCGCGATACACACCTCCAGCACGTATAAACCGACACTTTTCGCAATCGGCCGGCGCGGTGTGGCTGCCATCAAGCGCGTGTTAAAGGCGTGAGGTTGACTGCTCGGATTATTTTCCAGCAGGCGGCAGCGGTTTCGGCTTGGCGAATTTGGCTGGGGCTATGGGGACATTTTGCTGCACCTGGTCGAGTTGGATCGTCGAGGTGTTTCCTGGTTGAGATGTGGTGACGCGGAAGGGGATTTGCACGCCATCTACCTCGCGGTAATCGGCGTAGTCAATTTGCGTAGGGTTGCGGCCTAGCGGGGTTTCGGCGTAGCGGATCATGCGGACTAGCAGGTTGGATTGCTCGTCGAAATATAATTTTACTGGGGGTTGGCCTTCGCGGATGGCCAGGAGCAGGTAGGCGTCGCGGTCCGCGATTTTTTCGGGATATTCGAGGCGCAGCTCGGGGAAGATTTGCTGGATGTGTAGGGGGAGTTGCAGGTCGGCGTCCATGCGGGCTGCCGCGATGTCGGCGTCGTGCATTTCGCGCGGCAGTCGGTTAGGGGCGATTGACCAGCCTTCTTGGCCGTCGAATGTGGTGATGACGCTTTCGCCGCCGGACATGTGGCGGACGATGGACTGCTTGTCCGGGGCTTGCGTGAAAATCTCGACGGTTTGCGTTTGGCTGTGGAAGGTGGTCGAGCCTGTTGCCACGCGCGTCGTGATTTTTTCGATCGCGGCGGGGCCGCCGAGCGCGCGGATGTAGTTGTCGAGCAGTTGGCTTACCGTGGGCATGTTCGCTGGCAGTTTCGCTGCTGCGGTGGTGCTACCGGTGCCAGCGTTGCCGCCAGCATTTCCGCCGGCAGCGGCAGCGGCAGCGGCCGCGGCGGGGTTGGGCTGCGATTCAGCGCCGACTGCGGGGATGGTCAATGGATTGGGCGCGCCGCGATGGCAGGAGTAGCAGGTCACTTCGCGCTGGCCTTCGAAATTATTTTTGTTGAGCGCGAACATCATTTG
>Ga0070733_10003241_pt1 | contig 11197 bp, 9 predicted proteins | sample Coa_R1_9_FD_66450 | JGI IMG/M metagenome (GOLD analysis project Ga0070733, IMG submission 66450) | Surface soil microbial communities from Centralia Pennsylvania, which are recovering from an underground coalmine fire - Coalmine... | ecosystem: Environmental > Terrestrial > Soil > Unclassified ... | reverse complement strand
CGGGTAACTATTGTGGCGGTGAAAATAGTTCACGTTGTAGAGCATGTCAAGAAGGGTTGCTTAAAGTAGCAGTAGCAGCAATAGATGCGGCAGTTGCGGATGCATCTCGCGCACCACGTGAGGCATTACCGAGTCCATGCATCAGTCCGGGCGGCGGGGATGAATGTCTTACTGCATGTGATGTAAACGGTAAGCTACAAGCGTTGTTTAACTGTTGTGTTAATACCAATCAGCAGGTAAGATGCCAAGGTATTCTTGCAGAAAAATGTTGTAGAAAACTGCGTCATGACATTGATGATGTTGAAGATCTTGTTGTCTCACAAATAGATCAATCTGCGATATGTTGTTCAGTGATGGAAAGCTTGATTGGATCGCAAATAGATTTATCTGTAACGTGTTGTTCAGTAACTGATACTACTCTTGGTGATCCTACGAGTAGTTCAGCAATTGACCTTCCAACGTGTCAGCAACTTTTTAGTATTACTGATTTTGTTAACAGTCAAGATATTGATGTTATTGCATGGTTGAAGAGTTTGTATGTATTACTTGCGCAAGTGTACCTTTGTTCATGTACGCCTTGTGATTAATAAAAATTTATCATCAGTAAGATAAGATTTTTTAAATTCGAGAGCGAGATGTAGTTGAAAAACTATGTCTCGCTTCTTCTTTTTTTGACAACAATCGTTGCTACGCGTACCCTTTTTTATAGTAGGGTTCATTTATTCATTTTCCGCTTATCCTTCCATATATTTTTGTAGGGTAAAAATATTGAGGTGAGCGGAGCAAGGTTAGAGATTATGGAACAGAAAAAAAGTTTTTACGTAACAACACCCATTTACTATGTCACCGCCAAGCCGCATGTGGGATCATTGTACACAACATTACTTGCCGACACTATTGCTCGATGGAATAAGTTGTGTGGCAGAGATGTCTTTTTTTTAACAGGGACTGATGAACATGGGCAAAAAATAGCGCAAGCAGCTGAGCAAGCTGGCAAAGAACCAAAAGCTTTTGTTGATAGTTTTATTCCTGATTATAAGCATGCGTGGCAGATGTATGATATTAAATATGATAAATTTATTCGTACCACTGAGGATTATCATATCAAAGGGGCGCAGGAACTTGTTTCTGTCTTGATGGAGAAGGGGTATATTTATAAATCGAGCTATACTGGTTGGTATTGTACTCCGTGTGAAACGTTTGTTGTGGATACAACTACATCGGTTGAAGATTCGCAGCGGCTTAAAGTGCAAGATGAGCGAATAGACGGTCCAAAATGCCCTTCGTGTGGTAGAGACACGTATATTATTTCAGAAGAAACATATTTTTTTAAGTTATCGGCATTTACTGATAAGCTTCTTGCTTTTTATCAGGAGAATCCTGACTTTATTACGCCAAAGGAACGGTTTAATGAAATCAGTTCTTTTGTCTCTTCTGGATTAAAAGATCTGAGTATTTCCCGCACTACCGTAAAGTGGGGTGTGCCATTCCCAAATGACTCTCATCATACAATTTATGTATGGGTTGAAGCATTATCAAATTATATTACCGGCATTGGATATGGTCAGTTAAACAAATTGGATGAATTTCATAAACGTTGGCCAGCAAATGTGCATGTTCTCGGAAAAGATATTATACGGTTCCACGCAGTCTATTGGCCAGCATTATTGATGGCGGCAGATTTGCCATTGCCACATCAGCTTCTTGTACATGGTTGGATTACAGTTGATAAGCAAAAAATGTCAAAATCATTGGGCAATGTTGTTGATCCAATTGAATTGCAAAAAAAATATGGTACCGATCCAATTCGTTATTATCTGTTGCGCCAAATTTCAGTTAATCAAGATGGTGATTTTAGTATCGAGGATGTTGAAAATCGGATAGAAGATGATCTTGCGAATGATTTGGGTAACTTGTTAAACCGTATGGTTGCACTTGCAGAGAAATATAATGCCATGAAGATTGCGCCATGTGTTACATGGAGTGGGGCTGCATTAGATTTGCGTGATGAAAGTTGGAATATGTTAGAAGATTTTTGTGAACATATGAATGATCATATGTTTCATCATGCGCTTGCGCGGTTATGGAAATTTATCAATAGTACAAATGCCTATTTTCATGGTCAGGAGCCATGGAAGGTTGCTAAGGCTAATGATGGAGTTAAGTTTGCAGAGATCATTGCAGCTACGTGTCACAGTTTGCGCATGATAGCACTGTTGTTGTGGCCAATTATGCCACAAAAAATGGAACAGTTGTTAGATAGCCTTGGTACGCCATTTAGGCTTGAAGAACATACACTTGAGAATTTAGAGCTGAATAGTTGGGATAAGCATTTTACGTTGAAAAAAATTCCAACATTATTTGAAAAGCCAGCCCGTGAAACATTACCAGGAGAACTTATGTCACAAGAAAGCGTAATTGCTTCAGAATTGCTGGAAACAAATTACATCACTATTGACGATGTCGTTAAGGTGGAACTGTTAACCGGTACCATTGAAGCGTGTGTTGATGTTGCAGGATCGGATAAGTTGGTGCAGATGACGGTTGATTTGGGGACATTTGGCAAACGTACCATTTTAGCGGGCATTAAAAAATCATATACTCCTGCTGAATTGGTTGGCAAACGCGGATTGTTTATTGCAAATTTAAAACCACGTAAAATGGCGGGAACAGAATCACAAGGAATGATGTTGGTTGCGCAAGATGGAGAAGGTAGAGTGAAGCTTGTACAATTTCCTGACGATGTTGCTAATGGCGTACGGTTAAAGTAGTAAAAAGTTGTATTTTTGTAATGGAAGAAGCTGAATGTAAAAGTTTGGCTTCTTTTTTTTATTCATTGATCGTCCCGATGAAGCGACAATTTGTAAATATTTTCAACTTCTATTGACCACAATCTCTCTGATTGTTATATAATTGAATATGATGATGTTAAAAAGGAGGGGGGTTTTTACGGTGAAGATGATCAAAATACAGCTTTTGTTGGTAGTTACGTTGCTTGGTAATGCAGTTTCACTGCAGGGGATGCATTCATTTGCTAGATCGGGTTTTGAAAAAGCTAGTCGGTTTCGTCAACGTGAAAGAAATGCTTTTGCAGCTCGTTTGGCGGAATCTTTTTGGCAGCGAGTATGGCCATCGGTGATGCAATGGTGGAAGTCATTGTCTGAACCAAAAGCTCATGTTGGTAGAGCTGCACGTTGGCAAAAGCAAATTTCTGAAGAGGCTCAAGAAGAGGTTAAAAAAGTTTCTGAAGAGAAACAAGAACTATTGGAAAAAGAAAAGAAAATAGAACAGGAAGTACAAGAGCAAAAAGCACAAGAAAATAAAGAGAAAGAAGTGGAGCAAGAAGAAGTGAAATAAAAAAGTGGCGGGCAGTAGTTTAAATTATTGCCCGCCGCTCTTTTATTAAGATGATTTGTAGTTACATTCTTTATTCAAGCAGATTAGTGTGACCGTGCCATCTTTGGTGGTTTTTTTGGTCAAAAACGGCCATTTGCATTGTGGGCATGGTGTTTCTTCGATAGGGTCAAAGATTGCAAGTTTACATTTTGGATATCCAGAGCATCCCCAGAATTTTCCACCACGCCATGCACGCTCAATGATGTTGCCACCACATTGCGGGCAGGGGAAAGGTAATGTTTTACGTTCGACGTATTTGCATTCAGGGTACCCAGAGCAGGCGATAAAGTCACCATACTTGCCTTTAAGTTGTCGCAGATGTTTGCCGCAGAGTGGGCATGTTTTTTCCATTAATTTAGGTGTTTCTGCTTCTTTAAGTTCAATGATACCTTTTTCATCCCGTGCAAAATTTGAAGTGAATGTGCATTCAGGATATCCGGTGCATCCTAAAAATTCACCCGATTTGCCAAAGCGAATAGCTAGTTTGTGTTTTTTGCATTGTGGGCAGGTTATATCAGTTTCTACCGCCTTTTTACCTTCACCTTTGCCGCCAAATTCAGCCAAATCTTTTTCAAACGTTGCGTGGAAGTTTCTCAGTAAAGTGTCGCGGTCAAGCTCACCTTCTGCAATTTTGTCTAACTCGTGTTCCATCATTGCGGTGAACTTTGGGTCCATAATTTCAGGTAAGTTTTTCACGAGCATGTCAGTAACAAGCATGCCAAGTTCCGTTGGTACAAATCGTTTTTTTTCAAGCGTGGTGTATGAACGTGCACGGATAGTGTTGAGAACTGCCACGTAGGTACTTGGTCGCCCGATGCCTTCTTTTTCCAGTTCTTTAACGAGTGAAGCTTCAGTAAAGCGTGGTTGTGGCTGGGTAAAGTGTTGTTTAGGATCAACTTTTTTTAGATCAACACTGTTTTTTGCTTTAAGATCAGCTGGCAGTGTAACTTTATCCTCTTTTTCACCTTCCTCTTCTTCCTGATAAACGTGTAAAAATCCATCAAAAATAAGTGTTGAACCAGTTACTTTAAAGAGATAAACGCCGCCCTTGATAACAACCTGACGTTGTGCGTATTCAGCTGGTTTCATTTGGCATGCGATAAACCGCTTCCAGATAAGATCATATAATTTTGCTTCATCAGTAGGAAGGTACTGTTTTATTTTGTCAGGAGCAAGGTTAACATCAATTGGCCTGATCGCTTCATGGGCATCCTGTGTTTTTGCTTTTGTCTTTTTTTCAAATGCATTTGCTTTGGATGGCAAGTAGCCTGCAGGGTAATTTTTGGAGATGTATGAACGGGCTTGTTGTAACGCCGTATCAGAAATACGCAGGGAATCAGTACGCATGTAGGTAATGAGTGCAGTGGGGGTGTTTGGATCTTTTAATGCGATACCTTCATAGAGATGTTGCGCTAACTGCATTGTTTTTTTTACAGAGAATCCAAGCAAATTGTAGGCAGCCTGTTGCAAGGTACTTGTCATAAAGGGAGGCAGCGGATTTCTTGTGCGTGTTTTATCGGTGATGGAATCGATTGCATAGTTTTCTTTTTTGAGTGCTTCAGTAATCTTTGTGGCTGTTTTTTCATCTTTAACTTCAGCTTTTTCTTTACCAATGTTGGTCAGTGGTGCAGCGATTGTCGCTTTATTGTGTGCAAAGCTACCGGTAATGCTCCAGTACTCTTCTGGGACAAAGCTACGGATTGCTGATTCACGATCGCAAATCATGCGCAATGCAACGGATTGTACGCGTCCGGCAGAAAGACCTTTTGCTATTTTTCGCCATAAAATAGGGGAGACTTCATATCCTACCCACCTATCAAGCACTCTGCGTGCCTGCTGTGCCTCAACGAGTTTTATATTAATTTCACCTGGGTGATTGATAGCCTCTTGTATGGCAGGAGCGGTAATTTCATTAAAAGCGATACGATAGGTTTTTGTGCCTTTTTTTGTTACTTTAGCGATCTCTTGCGCGATATGCCACCCAATAATTTCCCCTTCACGATCAGGATCGGGTGCTATGTAGATGGTATCACAGGTTGATGCTTGCTTACAGATGTTGGCGATTGTTTGTTCTTTACCCTCAAGGGTAACGTAGTCAATGGTAATGCCCTTTTTATCCATAGAAACACCAATTTTTTTAGAAGGGAGATCTTTGATATGACCCATGGTGGCCATAATCACAAAGTCTTTATCTAAAAACTTTGAAATGGTCTTAATTTTTGCCGGCGACTCAACGATGATTAATTTTTTCATGAGTATCTTTCTCTATTTTTTGCATCTCTATTCTCTATAATAGAAGATGTATTTTCAAAAAGTCAAATAATTTGATGAAATAATTGGGTAGACAGCTCAAAATCAAAAAAATAATTAGTTCTATTTTTATATTTGGTCAAAGGGTTGCCCAGAATTTTTTTGAGAAAATATGATGATCATGTAAAATGGGTGTAAAGATAATTTTCATCATAAGGGGCAATAATGTCTATTAACTATCGTGAACTGCTGGAAAAAGTGAGAGATTTAAAAATAAATAAAGATGATATGCCGCCATTGCGCTATGATGACGAAACAGATTTGATGGAAAACCCGGTTATGATCGAGCGTAAGCACCTGATTAACGTCTTAAAGAGGTTTAAACAAGAGATTATCACTGAGCAAGATCTGTTTGATTGGATTCATTTTGTATGGTTTTCAGATCTGTTTACCTGCGCGGATGATGATGCGGATTGTATTGCAGGTGTTATTCAGGTATTAGAAGAGCTGGAAGAAGAGGGTGATATTCTGCCGGAAGAAGTTGAGCATTGTTTGTATGCGCTTGAGCACAATATAGAAGCGCAACGATTGTTTGATCACTCACTACTTTAGTGGACTTGTCGAAAGAACGAATTTCTTATACGGTAGATATGATACAAAATATAAAAAAGTAAGGATGGGTATGACGTTAGTTCAATCGTGGATGGATTCATTGACGCTGCTTAAGCCAAAGAATTTTCAGCTTTTTGTGATGGTGACAATCAAATCAATCATGGAAGCATACAAAGTATACTTTCGCTCTTTTTGGTGGGCAATGTTGTTGATGGGAATGTGCGCGGTGGCGCCTTATTTTTTTCAGAATCAAAACTATTTTTTCTATATTTCTTGTTGGTTATATGAACTGTTATTTTTGGCAGCATGTTTTAGCACGCGCCCGTCGATTTTACAAAAAGATTGCACATATTTTGTTCTTCAATTCAAAAGAATTGCTTTATTTTGGTTATTTATGCCGCTTTTGTCTTGGTCGTCAGCAACTTATTATGGATATATATTTACCGTGCTTTTTTTTGCTGATTCTGAAGGTGGGCCTAAAAGTTTTTTCCGGTCACTATGGAATGCTTTAAAGATGATTTTTTTCAATCTCCCTCTGATACTGCTTTTGGGAGGGGTGATTTACGCGTTTGGATGGATAGGAGGTCGGTGTCTTGAGCGGTTGGTGATTGCGTATGATATGCCTATTTATCCACAATTTTTTCTTTTATGTAATATGTTTGGTGCGTTATTACTACCAATAGGCGTATGCATCTACACCAACATTTATGTCAAAAGATTGCATGAACAGTTTGACCTTTACCTTAACGAGTCACAATAGGGGGTAAGATGAACATTGGAATGATCATACGAAATCTTTTTTCACGGTTTTTGCTGATATTGATTACGATTGTGTTTTTCATTCCAATCGCTATTTTTATCTGTATTCCAGAGCGGTATCGGTATAAATATCCATTTGTTTTTTATCCGGTGCACTGGTTTTACGTTGCAATATTAAAAGGTTCATTGTTACCAATCACCTATAAAGGATTAGAAAATATTCCTCAAGATACCGCAGTAATTTTTGCAGCAAATCATCAGTCCTCATTGGATATTCCTCTTGTGGGTGTATTATCAAAAGGGGTTCCTCATGTCTGGTTGGCAAAAGCAGAATTGATGGACTCTGTTTTTATTCGATTTATTGTTCCGTTGATATCGGTGTTGGTGGATGTCACTTCACCAAGAAATGCAATGTTATCGTTGCGAAAAATATTAAATATCGTAAACAATCATCATCGCAATCTTATTATTTTTCCCGAGGGTGCGCGATATACTGATGGCAAAATTCATGATTTTTTTGGTGGATTTGTAATACTTGCAAAAAAAGTAGGCCGGCCGGTGGTGCCGGTTTGTATTTTGGGTATTGATAAAGCGTATCCACCAGAAACTTTTTGGGTTCAGTGGTATCCCATTACCGTCATTGTGGGTAAACCGTTTATTTATGAAAAAGATGACAGTGATGAATCATTCAAGAATAGAGTACATCAATGGTTTATTGATCAGATGAGGCAGGGGACGTGATACATAATTTTTTTGTGCGGTGCACTCATCCATGGTATAGCATTATATTGATTGCAGTTATTGTTGCAGCGGTATTTGTGCGTATGTTATTACGCAAAACGGTTGTGTACCGTTATTCTTTGGGGCAAGTGCTTAAAAAAAATGGTGCTGCAGCGTCTCATATATATAAAAAAGTTTTTTATTGTTTACGTTTATTAACGTTATTGCTTCTTGCACTCATTATTGCAAAACCTCAGATAGTTGATTCGCGATCAAAAATACCTGTGCAAGGCATTGATATTGTTGTGGTGCTGGATGTTTCTGGTAGTATGCAATTTAGAGATTATGACGATGATCAGCGTTCACGATTTGATGTTGCAAAAGCAGAAGCGATTAGATTCATTGAAAAGCGGCATAGCGATGCGCTTGGTCTTGTATTGTTTGGTAAGGATACCGTGTCACGGTGTCCTATTACTTTTGATAAAGAGTTGTTACAAAAGGTGGTTGAAGAATTAAAACTTGGCGTTATAGATTCCGATGGCACCATGCTTGTCACCGGGATTGTGACGGCAGCTAATCGTCTTAAGCATTCTCAATCAAAAAGTAAAGTGATGATTGTTCTGACCGATGGTGAACCGAGTGAGGGTGATATGGATCCTTCAGTGGGAATTGATGTCGCTCAAAAATTGGGAATAAAAATATACACTGTTGGTATTGGCAGTGAGCAGGAACAGATGTTTATGCATCCATTGTACGGAGTTGTTGCAAAACCGAAAGTTAATAAAGAGTTACTGACAAAAATTGCAAGCCAAACAGGTGGTCATTATTTTCTTGCGCGCAATGCAGCCGATATGCGGCGTATTTATGACACCATTGATGCATTAGAGAAAACAGATCATGAAGTGCCAATGTTTAGCCTTTATTATGATCTGCTTGTTCCATTTGTTGCGGTGATTATGGGAATTGTTTTTTTTGAACTGTTATTTTCAACATATGTATGGTTTTCATTATGATATTTAATATTGCGGGAATTCATTGGGGTTCATTTTCTAATCTGTGGTGTTTGTTATTTGTTGTACTTGCAGCACTGTTGTTACTGGTGCGATATAAAAAACAGCGCAGAGCGCATACATCTTTGGTTGGCAGCCATCCTCAGTTTTTACGCAATATTTCACCACAAAAGCAATTGTTAAAATGTATGCTGATGATGATTGGAATGTTATTTTTATGTGTGGCGTTGTTAAGACCACAATGGGATAAATCTGAAGAAACAGTTGTGCAGGAAGGGCGCGATCTTTATATTGCGCTTGATATTTCACGCAGCATGTTAGCGGCTGATTGCAATCCTAACCGATTAGTCTTTGCAAAAGAAAAAATTAAAAAATTAATAAAAAAACTCTCATGTGAGCGTGTAGGGCTTATTCTTTTTTCCGGTTCTGCGTTTGTGCAATGTCCTCTAACGTCTGATTATTCAGCGTTTTTTTTATATTTGGATGCAGTTGATGCTGAGCTTATTTCCTCTGGAACTACTGCTCTTGATCAGGCAATACAACAAGCATTAACTTCTTTTGCAGCTGTTCCAGAGCGTAAGAGTAAACTGCTGGTATTGTTCACTGATGGTGAAGATTTTTCTCATAATTTGCATGACATCAAGCAAGAGGCGACTGACGCTCATCTCTCTATTTTTACGATTGGCATTGGTACGCCAGAAGGTGCTCCTGTTCCTCTATTTGATCATCATGGCACACTTATTGGTCATCAAAAAGATGTGCATGGTGGTGTTGTAATTTCACGACTTAATGAGGGAATTTTGCGTACACTTGCTCAAGATGCGGGTGGTAGTTATATGCGTGCAGCGAATAATGATGATGATATTACTGCTTTTGTCCGCGCGGTACATGCATTTGATAAAGAGCAGCTCGCCGAGCGTAAACATTCGCGGTATGAAGATCAGTATCATTATTTTTTATTGGTAAGTTTTATCTGTTTTGTTCTTGAGTGGTTATTATGAAAGTAACTCTATTAAAGGATTTCTTTAACAGGTTCGCAACGAGCGTGGGGATATTAGGACTCGCGATTATTTTCAGCATGCCGAATTTCATGTACTCATTTTCGTATGATTTGGCCAATTATGCTGCGCAACAAGGTAAATGGAAAGACGCTCATGCGCAATTGAATAATATTATTATTAATAATCCCGATAGCGCTGATGTTTTGCATGATGCAGGGGTTGCTGCGTATAAGCTTGGTGATTTTGATCAGGCAGTAACCTGCTTTGCTCGTGCAGCAGAATGCGCACATGATGACAATTTACGTTTTGATGCCTATTTCAAGGGAGGCAATGCATCTGTTGATGCTCAAGATTTACAAGGTGCGCTTGAATTGTATGATAAAGCTCTGGTGATAAAACCGGATGATGAGTATGCACGGCATAACCGTGATCGTGTTAAGCAGATGCAAGATGAGCAAAAAAAAGATGAGCAAAAAGATAAACAAGAAGAAAATGATAAAAAAGAAAATAAAGAGAACAAAGAAAATCAAGATAAAAAAGACAAGCAAGAGCAGAACCAGCAACGAGACCAGCAAAATCAGGATAAAAAAGATCAGGGAGATAAAGATGATGCGTCCGCTCAAGATTCAGCAGAGAAGGGCACATCAGATAAAGAGTCCCAGGGTAATCAAGGAGATGATGCTGAACATGGTGACAAAGACGCACAAAGACAAGAGCATGGGGATAAAAAACAGCAGCAGAAAAAGCCCGCAGATGATAAGAAGGGGAATAGAGATCATAAGCTTGATGAAAAACCGGACAATAAACAGAGTGAGCGAGACAAGCAGCAAGGTGATAAACACGGCAAAACTCCTGAAAAACAGAAAGAAGAAAAACAGCATGCAACTAACGATACAACAAGTGTAGCATCTGGAGGCGAACAAGAGCAAGGCAAAGATGATAATAAGTTTGGTATAGATGATCCTTGGCTTTTGAACCTTTTGAACAATCAGGAGCTGCGAGATAAAGCAATTAATAAACAGTTAATGGAAGCAAAAATTCATCAACATGGTGGAAAAAATGGACAAAATTGTTGGTAATATTGTTATAGGTTTTTTAAGTTTAGTGACTATCTGTTTGGACGCTCGTATTGTAATGGAACTTCGTACAGAAAATGGTGCGCAAAATCAGGTTGTTGTTGGGCAGCCGTTTACCCTTGACGTTATTATTGAGGATTTGTATGGGTCAGTTCAAGCACCGACAATTAAAGGGTTGAATGGTTTTGCTGCACGGCAATCTGGTACATACATGAGTAGCATTAATGGTAAATCAACAGCACGTTACTCATATCAGGTACGCATTGATACTGTTGGGTCATATGTTCTTGGACCAGCAGTTTTGCAGCATCAGCAACAAGAGTTTGTTTCCAATGAATTGCGTGTTGATGTTGTCAAAGATGTAACTGTTGTT
>Ga0070733_10003240_pt1 | contig 11198 bp, 10 predicted proteins | sample Coa_R1_9_FD_66450 | JGI IMG/M metagenome (GOLD analysis project Ga0070733, IMG submission 66450) | Surface soil microbial communities from Centralia Pennsylvania, which are recovering from an underground coalmine fire - Coalmine... | ecosystem: Environmental > Terrestrial > Soil > Unclassified ... | reverse complement strand
AGTTGGTTGAGTAAAGCTTGTTGTGCTCGTGCTTCCATTAACCAAGCTGAATCCCCCTGCGGCCGCAAGAATAACTCCAATCACCAGAATGATAAGTCCTATCGCCAGGATTCGTGCCCTCAGGCTGTATTCCCTTCTGTTTGACTCACGCCAGGTCTCGAAGCATAAATGCTTTGAGGCACTTCTCCAATTCGCACGTCGAACCCCGAACCAAGGGTGAAGGCTAATTGAACATGTTTGCCACACTTGAAAACCATAACTCCTTGTAACTCCAGTGGGAACGGCCGAAACAATGGACCGCCACTCAAAAGATGTTGACTCGTACATAGCGGCCGCACCTAGGAGCGCCCAAGCGAAGCTCAAGCAAGTGAGGGCTGCCATCCGACAGGTCGCTCCCGACGCCAGGGAAAGCATCAGCTACCAGATGCCCTACTACAGCTACAAGGGACGACTGGCTTGGTTCGGGCTGCACAGCTCTCATATCGGGCTCTACCTGCGACCCCCGGTGATTGCAGAACACAAGGACGATCTCAAAGGCTACGAAACCACGAAGTCCGCAGTCCATCTGCCCCTTGACAAGAAGATCCCGGTCGCGCTGGTAAAGAAACTTGTCAGAGCTCGCTTGAAGAAGAACGAATCCGGGGCCTGAACCAACCGGAAGAGCGCAATCCTTCGAGTCTGGATTCCCCTTTGGGACGCCGCCCACTTACGCCTATTCGATGAAGAAAGAGGGTTTCATCGGCAGCGCATCTTTGGCGCGGTTGCCCTGATCCAACGTCGCCTTCGCCCCTGCCTTTTGGACCGAGACCTTGATTCCCAGCTCGGATGAAAGATACTCGGAGGCCCGGGAGAGTATCGCGAACTCGTCGAAAGACTTGTGTGAGGTGAACTTACCCAACATATCTTCGCCTAACTCGAACGTGAGTTTGAAGACCCGATCTGGAGGAATCTTCAGAGCTGAATATTTCTTCATCACTGACCCGACGTTTCCCTTCGCCTGCTTCGCTACAACCAGCTCGAGGAAGAATGCTTTCGCCTGGTCTGAGCTGACATAGATGTTCAGGATCTTCCTAGGCCCCTTTACGACCTTCAAGACGGTGCGGGCGTCGTCCATGACCTTGGCGAGAATGGCTTCCCCTAGCTCCGCCTCCTCGTCCAGGGGGAAGTCACGAGGGGAAGGCCAGTCGGCCTGACTGACAAGGCCCTTGCCACCCAGCTCATGGTTCAGGTCCTCTGCCATGAAAGGGGCGAAAGGAGCCATTAACCTGACCCAGGCGTTGAAGACGTCGACGAGGGTCTGCCTTCTCGCAGTGCCGCTCCTTCGGATGTAGTACCTGATGTCGTTCCACATGTCGAGGAACGCGGTCGCAGAGGCTCTTCGAATCTTCATCTCTTCAATAGCTTCAGTCACTGCAACAATCCGCCTGTGGGTTGTCGACATTAGCCATGAGTCGATGGACTCCTCGTCCCGCTTGGCGGCCGAACCCAAGGTCTTCTTGACGAAGGGGAGGATTGATTCAACTTTCGACTTCGAGTCCTCGGCTGCCCTGTCGCGCCAGTCTGCGTCGTCCATCCCATCGGCGGTCAGGGCCAGGGCGAGGCGGAATCCATCAGCGGTGTACTTCTCCAGGGCCGCCCTCCAGGTCACGAAGTTGCCCTTGGTCTTGCTCATCTTCTTCCCTTCGATCTGAATCATCCCGTTTATGCCGAATCCCCTGGGCCATTGCTTCTCTGGGAACATGGCGGCGTGGTGGAAGGCGCAGAAGGTCAGGTGGTTAGGGATCAGCTCCTTCGCCGAGTTCCTGAGGTCAAATGGATACCAGTAGGTGAACTCGGTGTGAAGTTCACGGAGGCGCTTTTCGGTTGTCTTGACTGCCTTGGCAAGGGACGCCGGGTTCCCTTTACCGTAAAAGATGTAGTCCAGCACGTCGGGGGTTAGGTTCTCCGGGGCTATCTTCTCGAGGTTGACGAACTTGCTTATCGAGTAATAGGCCATGTAGATAGTTGAATCGCTCAGGGTCTCAACTATCCACTCCTTGTCCCAGGGTAGCTTGGTTCCCATCCCCGACTTCCGAGCGCACGGCCAGTCGTTCAGCCATTCGATGGTCGAGTAGAACCACTGGCGGGCTTCCTCGGGGTAGACCGCCGCCTTCTCAATGACCAGCCTTGCCTTCGCCTTCCACTCCGGATTGGAGTAGTTCAGGAACCATTGGTTCTCGAGGATTTTGACGTAGCAGCGGGTCCCGCAGCGGCAGACCACCTTCTCGGGAAGCTCGTACATCCTGCTGAGCCGTTCTGTCTTTGAGAGCAGCTCGACGGCCTTGACCTTGGCGTCGATGACCTTCAGTCCCCCGAGAGGTCCGGAGTTCTGCGACATCACACCTCCATGAAATTCGGCGCTGTAGAGTTCGGCGGTGGCAGACTCCAGAGCAGGGTCCAAAGAATCCTTGGCACCCCACTTCCTGACTACGTCTTCTGCTGGGATTGCCGAGTATCCCTTCACGACCAGGATTGGGATTGGTGCGAGCTTTGATGCGGCGTCTTTGGCGTCGCGCTGGACCTGGACCCTCCCCTCCTGGATGTCTCTGAGCGCCATCAGGTCGTAGGGGGCATGGGCCGGGACGCTGTACACGACCCCGGTGGCAAGTGAGTCATCGACGAACCTTCCCGGGAGTATCGGGAGAGACTTCCCAGTCAGGGGTGCCATCACATACCGTCCGACGAGCTCAGAGCCCTTGAAAGAGCGGACCGGCGTGACATCGCGCTTCTGCTCAGCAAGTCGGGTGAGAGCGGAAGCGCTGACCACCCAGAGCTCCCCGTCGACCCTGGCCTCACAGTACTCGGCGTCAGGATTGACCCAGACGTTCGTAGCCCCGTAGATCGTCTCAGGTCTGAGGGTGGCCGCCACGAGAGCCCATTCGCCCAGGTGGAACTTGATCAGATTGAACTCCTGCGGGGAGACGCCCTCCCCTTCCATGCGGTCGTGGTCGCCGGTGGGACTCTTGTCGAAGGAACACCAGACCACCGGGTGGGTCCCCTGGACGACGTAGCCCAGCTCTCTGAGCCTCAGGTATTGCCACTCGACGAACTTGCGATAGGTAGGGTCAATCGTCCTGAACTCCCTCCTCCAGTCGATAGAGAAGCCGGTGTCCTTCATCACCTGCCGGCTCACTTTGGTGTAATACGATGCAAGATACTCGGGGTCGACGAACTTCTCGACCTCGGATTCAGGGACGCCATCGATTTCCACGAAGGCCCTGCGGACTGCCTTGTCCCCCTGCTTGAGCCGCTGGCTCATCCCGACGATTGTCTTGCCTGTCCAGTGCCACCCCCAGGGGAAGAGGACGTTGTACCCCTGCATCCTCCGGAAGCGGGCGTAGAACTCGACCCTGGCGGCTGTGAACGCCGTCCCTACATGGACCGGGGCGTTCATGTATGGATAGGGGACGGTCACGAACATCTTCTTCTTGCCGGCGACAGGGTCGGGCTCGAAGACTCGTCTGTCGGCCCAGACCTTCAGCCAATACTTCTCTCTGGGCGTCAAGTCCTCTGTCCCTTTACCAGGTCTCTGACGAGACCTTCGACGGCCTTTAAGGCGGCCTCGGTCTGGTCGACCCGCGGACCACCTCCCTGTGCGAAGGTCGGTGAGCCTCCTCCGGACCCGCCGACGATTTCAGCCAGTTTCTTGACGACTTCGCTCGCGCTGACCCCCTTCTTCGCCGCTTCTGCGCCGCTGAAAGCGACTATCCTTGCGGAGTTTGGCGTGCTGGCGACGTTGACGAAGACCAGCGATGGGTCGGAGCGGACGGAGTTCTGCCCGCGAAGGATGATCCCTTCCTGGCTCATGTCCGAATCGGCGCCCAGCTGAAGTCTCACGCCTGGCGAGACCTCCTTCGCTTCTGTCCTTTGTGCACCTCCGCTTGCGATTTGGGCTTCGAGGGCCTTGACCCTCCCCCGGGCGTTGGTCAGTTCCTGTACAAGGTTCCCTACGCCCTTGGCGAGGTTTTCGCGCTGGTAACCTGACGCCTTTACGAGTTCCTGGAGCTCAGAGTCCATCCTGTGCATGTATTCGATCGCGGCCTCCCCTGCGACGAACTCCAACCGCTCGACGCCGTCCTGGATGCGTTCGGCCTTCGTGATCTTGATGAGGCCCACTTCACCTGTAGACTTGGAATGGGTGCCACCGCAGGCTTCGATGTCCCAGCCGCCTATGTCAACGACGCGGACTAGCTTGCCGGGGACGACTCCCCCCTGGTAAAGACGGAAGCCGTATTTCTTCTCGGCGACGCTTCTGGGCATGAAGGTGTTCTTCACCTTCAGGTCCCTCCGCACGATCTCGTTGGCGACGTCCTCGATCTTCTGGACCTGAGCCTCGGTCAGATGCGAGAAGTGAGTGATGTCTATCCGTCCGTAGTCCTCCTCCTTGAAAGCGGAGTGCTGCCAGACCCAGGGTCCGAGGACCTGCCTCGAAGACCCGTTCACTATGTGGGTTGCAGTGTGGATCTGGGTCACCCTCCTACGGCGGCGCTGGTCTACGTGGCCCTGGACTCTGGCGCCTTGCCTGGGTGCCTTCCCTTCGACCTTGTGGATCACGATATCGCCATACTTCTCGATGTCGACCACCTTGGCTCCGCCCAGGGTGCCCCTGTCAGGCTCCTGGCCTCCGCCCCTCGGGTAGAAGACTGTCCTGTCAAGGACGACGTACTTGCCCTGGAAGACCTTCAGGACACGGGCGCTGAAGTCCATGGGAGCTCCTTCCTCATAGTACCAGAGCTTGGTCGGGGGGAGCTTCCTGGTGTCGAACTCTAGCTTCGGCTCCTCTACCTCGCGGGTCAGATGCCTGGCTTGGACTTTCTCGTAGAACCCTTCTGGCGGGCTGACCTTTGCGCCAGCCTCGATGAGCTGCTCCGGCGTAACCCCGTCGGAGTCGTAGAGCCTCACCAGGTCGTCGGTGCTGAGCTCCTTCCTTTCCGAAGTCAGCGAGGAGACTATCTTCGCAACTCTTTCGGACGACGAAGAGAATCTGGCCTCTTCGACCGAGAGGACTTCCTTCACATCAGAGTGATGCTCTTCGAGTTCGGGATACATCCCCCTCAGCTGCTCGATGTGCCAGTCGATGAGGTCGGGGATTGCTAGCTTGAACTTGTAGTAGTTGACGAAATTTCGCGCTCTCCTGAAGATCATCCTCAGGTTGTACCCTCCTCCCGAGTTGCTGGGGAGCATTCCGTCTGCCACGGCGAACAGAAGAGTCCTGGTATGGTCGGCGATGGCGTACATTGCCTCCAGGGCGCCGAACTGCTCGGAAAGCTCCGAGACGTTGACGCCAAGCGTCTTCGCTATCTTAGTCTTGGCCTCGTCGAGGTTGCGGTATTCGTCGAGGTTGATCTCGCCGGCGAGCGAAGAGTACCTTCTGAAGAGTTCCGAGTCGTACTCCACCTGGTTCTCCTCCTTCATCTTCTTCAGAACAGGCGCAAAGTAGGCGTCGTATGCCGTCGGCGTCCCCTGGCTCAGCCATGTCAGGCGCTCCAGGCCGGCCCCCATGTCGACGACTCCTTCCTTCAGCGGCACGTACTTCTCTGGGCTCCCTTCGAACGCTGTGAAGACCGCGTTGCCTGTCTCCAGGCCCCTGATGTTGTATTGCAGGGAATAGCCGAAGGCTCCGTAACCCATCCAGACGTCCTCGTCGAACGAGATCTCTTCCTTCTTGATGCCGAAGGTCTTGGTCAGCATCTGGAAGTCTAGGTCGATAGTCCTGTCCTTCCAATACCCTTCCTTGTTAGCGAGGGCCGTCTGACCTATCATGCAAAAAGAAGTCCCGTGCTTCCCGTTCACACCCACGGTGGGGACGTCGTTAAACCTGAGGCACATCTGTGGCACCACGAGAGGGTTCGCCGGAAGGGAGAAGACAACCTTGCCCGCCTCCACCCTCTGGAAGTCGATGATCGAGGCCACGGTGAAGTAGAGGTCGGGGCGCCACCTGCTGACGACAGGGTAGCGTTTGACGACTGCGTGGCCGTTCTTCTTGAAGAAGGATTCGACTGCCTTCCAGGTTTCGACGTAGCCGAACCTCCGGGAAGTGGGCGGCCTGCCGATGAATGTGTACGGGGAGCAGGGTTGGTCGTCGCATCTGGTCCTTTCTGGGGCCAGGGTCCAGAAATATTTCCCGCAGTTCTCGCACTTCTTCCTGGTGTACCCCTCTCTCTTGAACAGGTCAACCAGATAGTACTTCTTGTAGTCGGCGGAGAACTTGGTCCTTAGGGCTTCCTTCTTTTCGTTCAAGGGAGGGTCTCCACTGGCTTCTGGGTGTCCGAGGGCGCGAGTAGATAAACGTGGGACATCGTCTCATTGCTCTTTTCGACCCGGGAAACTTCGCGGCCGCTGGTTTGGTCATTTTCTTTTTCAAACAGTTATATACAGAACTGAGGCCGCCTGTCCAGAATTCCGATGGAATACATCTATGCGGCGCTCCTGCTTCACAAGATGGGGAAGCCTGTCAATGAAGAGAACCTCACCAGTGTGGTGAAGGCGACAGGGTCTGCCCCAGACGAAGTGAAGATCAAGGCGCTCGCTTCAGCCCTGAGCGAAGTCAACATCGACGATGCTCTGAAGAACGCTGCGACGATGGCGGCTGCGCCGGCAGCGGCGGCAGCAGCACCGGCAGCGGGGGCAGCGAAGGCCGAGGAGAAGCCGAAGGAAGAGGAGAAGAAGGAAGAAGAGGCACTACAGGGACTCGCCTCACTCTTCGGCTAGAATCCCAACCAGCGATCCAGTTAGTTTCGCAATTCGCCAGCGTAAGCTCGTCAGCGCCCGCGGGCATTCTTCGAGGATGTTGCTAGAGGAAAAGAGAGATCTTGCTTTAGGTCGAAACTCTACTGCAGTCCTTTTTCCCGGGCTTTGGCTTCGAGCGCAGCCGCCTCGGCTTCCGCCTTCCCCAGGATCAGGGGTGCCGTCTCCTTGGTTACGTACCCGGCTTCGATTGCAACGCCCATTGCCTCTCTGTAGGCCTTCGCCAACAGGTCTGGTGCGGTCTCCTTGGTTACGTAGCCTATCAACAGAGCGAGTCCTCGGGCTGAACCGAATGCGTCGAGTAGGCTCTGCCTATACTGCTCCAGGTCAATGGCTACTATGTCGCCTGCGTAGATCAGCCCGCTCTCATAGGCGAGAGCGATCGTCAGACCGGCCCTTATCGGCTTGATGTTAAGCTTGGAAAGGAGGCTGGCCAGTTTCGGCGTGATTGTCCCGCCCTTCTTCACGGCCACCGAATCCTTGTTGACCCAGATGCTTCCGCCTTCAATCTTGGTGGGTATCCCTGCCTCCCTGAACTCGCTGAGGACCGGACCTGCAGGCAGGCTGGTGTTCCCTGCGGGGACCATGATGTCGTCAGGCGCGGTGTCTCCTGCCCTCGCGGGAAGGAAGACCTTGCTCTTGTCGAGGGTCAGGAAGAGCTTGAAGGGGTCGTAGGTGGAGAATATCAGAGCGTTCTGTCCTGTTAGGTGTGAAAGCAGCTCGTCAGCGTTCTTGATTCCGGCCTTCTTGAGGCCGCGGATAGCCAGCTTGTTCTTGACGACATAGACGTCGGCGTGGCCCCTCAGGGCCTTTCGAACGGCCATGAGCTGCGTCGCGCGGACCTTCGAAAGGGAGGTTACCGCGAGGACGGGATACTTCTTTGCGAGCTCGGCAACTCGTTCAATGGTCTCGGCCTTCTTCGGATTTGGCTTGTGAACCTGAACTGTCTCGCTCACGCTAGGCTACCACCTGCTTCGCCGGCTTCCCCATCGTGGTCTTGACCATGATCGTCTTGATGTTCTTGTCGCCGTTGGGGAGCTTCTTGGTTACCGCACCGACCATGGCCAATATGTTCTCGCTAAGTTGCGCCTCGGTCAGGTTGCTGTCGCCCACCCTTGCCATGACGCCGAGGGAGCCCCTGCTTCGGACCCTCACGGCCGTCCTCATCCTGTTGATCATCGCCTCGACCGAGGCGTTGGGGGGGACGGGCGTCGGAATCTTCCCCTTGGGACCCATGGCCTGCCCGAGCACCTTGCCGATCCTTGGCATCAGGGCGGTGTCAGCGAGGAAGAAATCGTAAGAGCGGACGAGCTTCTTGGCGTCGCGCTTGCTTCCACCATAGTTCTCGAGTTGTGAGGGGTCCAACACCATCTCGGCATTCGCGTTCTTTGCCCTGACCGCGAGGTCTCCCGAGCCAATGAAACACACCCTTCCCTTCTTGGCGGAAGGGTTCGGTAGGTACAGAATCTCGTTGATGTTCAGGTCGGTCTTCTTGGGGTCGACGTCCTTGAGGGTGATAATGGCGTCTACAGACTGTGTAAACTTGGTTTCCTTGGACTGCTCCTTGCCCTTCTTGACGAGTTCGGCGAGCTGCTGGTTAGAGAGCATCTTCCTTTCACGACTTCCTTTTCGAGCCTTTGCGTAGCGGATAAAAGTCTTATGCTGAGATGAGACGCTATTGGAACTTCGAGTCCCACTTTCCGGCTTCTATCTCGGCCATGAACTCCCTTGCATCCTTCCCGTCGATCTTTACCCCCATGCTGACGCAGCTCCCGACCACTTCCTTGGCTGCCGAACGGATCGTCTTGGCATAGGACCCTGAGATCTTGTTCCTGGCGATGCTGACGACCTTGTCCACGGACATGTCCCCGACGAAGTCAATGTTCGGCTTCGCCGAGCCCTTAGGTACGCCGCTCTCCTTTGCGATCAGAGCCGAGGTGGTCGGGGTGCCGACAGAGATTACGAACAGTTTAGTCTCCTGGTCGACCTCGACTTTCACAGGGACGCGCATCCCCTTGAAGTCCGCGGTCTGCTTGTTGATTTCGTTGACGATGCCAAGGACGTTGACGCCGAGTGGACCTAGCGCTGGCCCAAGCGGTGGTCCTGCGCTGGCCTCGCCGCCCGTAACAAGGGCGTTGATGATCTTCTTCTCACCCAATTAGAATCACTTGACCTCTGGCTTCGCGCGCTCGACTATCTTGACGTAGGAGGCGTCGATTGTGATGGGCATCGCGAAGGCGGTGTCGATGAGCACTACTGTGATTTCCTGCTTCTCCTTCTCTACCCTGGATATCTTGGCGCGCATCGTCTTGAACGGCCCGGCGACTATCTCCACTGTGTCGCCTTCGTTGAGCTCTGCCACCATAGACTTCGTGACGAGGAACTTCTCGATGTCTGAGTACTGCATCATGCCAGGGATCTTGCTCCTGACGTGCTTGAACCCCTGGATGCTCTCGTCTACGACCTGGCTGTTAGGCGCCTCGAAGAGGACGTATCCCTTCCAGGTGTCGAGGGCGAGGACGGAGTAGATCGGCTTCGTCTTCTGGACGGCCCTGTTGGCGACGAAGGTGGCTACCGTCTTTTCCTGACCTCCGGTGGTCTTCACAGGGAATATGGAACTCGACCTTTCTGGTTCGCTCATTGCGGCCACGTTGGAAGCAGGCCGATTCTTGTTGGCCTAATAACTTTATACTCGCTCTCAGCCGAAGAAGAGGTTCCCGAGAAGCTTCACGAGGAACCCGATGGTCCCGACCACGGCAACGCCGATGGCCACCAGCTTGAGGTAGAGTGTGAACTCGTCCCTGTCGCTTTTGTGGGCTAGCCTGAAAATGGCGGCCGCCGATTTGAAGAAGTCACCTACGCCCAAGGTCGAGTCTCTGTAAAGACCCCCCTCAGCGGCTTATATGCGTAGTGGCCTTTTTCGGGCGTCTCTGATTCAGTGTTAATACCGCTGTGATTTGGGGCAACCGTCGATGAATGTTCAGGGGGAGCCCGCGACGGTCATCGTTGCGTCTTCTTCTGACTTGGCATCGAGGACGCTCGCCCAGGCGCTCATCGACGGGGAGGGTTTCGCGCCCACAGGCGTCGCCCTGCTAGGCAAGCCCGTCTACCAGAAGGGGTCGCTGCTGCTCGCCTATTTTGAGGGATTGATAGTCAATCCGCCGGACCTCGACGAATACTTCAATCCTCAGGCGTACATCTTCCTCTCCAGGCACAGCGCTGAATCTGGAATTGCTTCCCTGACCGTCCATACGACAGGAAACTTCTCGACTGAAACACGCTTTGGCGGAAACGGCCGGGAGCTTGGGAGGGTGGACCCTTCTCTCCAGAAGAACTACCTCGTCGCACTCGCAAAAAGGAGGGAACTGGTCGGCTCCTATGAGGTTACAATGGAAGCAACGCATCACGGCCCGACCGCGCTGCAAAAGCCGGTGCTGTTCGTCGAGCTCGGCTCCTCACAGAGGTACTGGGGAGACAAGAACGCAGCCAAAGTGGTCGGGAGCGCACTAGTCGAGAGCCTGACCCAGAAGTCGCTGTGGCCGCGTGTAGCCTTCGGGTTCGGAGGCACCCATTATCCCGAGAAGTTCACCCGCATGTCAATAGAAGAGGACGTCGCGTTCTCATACCTCGTCCCGAAGTACGGGCTGGCGAACATCGACGACAAGATGCTCGGGCAGATGCTTCAGAGGACGAGCGCCCCGGTCAGGCAGGCCGTGCTTGATTGGAAGGGGATGGGACAGTACAAGGATCGGATTGTCGACCTGATGACTACATTCGGTCTTGAGACAATCAGGGTCTGAGCGAAGCGAACTCGCTCTTGTCGGTGAGGAGGTAGCAGAGCAGTGCCTTAGTCGTATGAAGCCTGTTTTCTGCCTCGTCGAAGACCACTGACTGCGGTCCGTCGATAACCTCGGCCTCCACTTCTTCCCCTCTGTGGGCGGGGAGACAATGTTGGAAGATTGCATCGGGCTTCGCCATCGCCATGAGCTTGGCGTCGACCCGGAATCTCGGGATGAACGCCTTCACCCGCTCCTCGGCCTCTTTCTCGAATCCCATTGAGACAAAAGTGTCGGTCATCACGCAATCTGCCTCTTCGACCGCCTCCTCCGGGTAGTGGACAGTATCGATGACCCCACCGGATTTCTCTGAGAGGTGTCTGGCTTCCCCAATGACCTCTGTCGACGGCCCGTAGCCCGCCGGTGTGGCCGCGACGAAGTGGATGCCTGTTATCGCCGCCGCAAGCGCCCAAGAGTTGCAGACGTTGTCTCCGTCCCCGACCCAGGCGACCTTGAGTCCCGGGAGCCTCCCTTTGCGTTCCTTCAAAGTCAGAAGGTCAGCGAGAACTTGGACCGGATGGTAAAGGTCGCTTAGTCCGTTAATCACCGGGACGCTTGACTCTCGGGCAAGGTTCT
>Ga0070733_10003238_pt1 | contig 11199 bp, 5 predicted proteins | sample Coa_R1_9_FD_66450 | JGI IMG/M metagenome (GOLD analysis project Ga0070733, IMG submission 66450) | Surface soil microbial communities from Centralia Pennsylvania, which are recovering from an underground coalmine fire - Coalmine... | ecosystem: Environmental > Terrestrial > Soil > Unclassified ... | reverse complement strand
GTTCGCGGACGCCAGAGGCCGCACCTGCGGAAAGGGAAAATAGGCAATCTGGTTCGCGTATTCATCCAGCGACTGGCTTGAGACCCCCGCGAGGTCCGCCTTGGTGTACAGGAAATAGCTTCCCAGGACCACATTGCCAAAGTGCTGAATCGCTTCAGCCACTTGCTGGTCGTAGTTGTATTGCTTTTCCTTATTTTCCAGGGTCGAAAGAATCGCTGGGCTGACTGTGCGGCCCTTTTTTTGTTCGGCCGCCAGTTCGCCGGACAGTTCTTGCAGTGGCAGCACCGTTTGATCGGGCTTGCTGAACGTCATATCGAAAGCCACGACGCGCGCGCCGTCTTCGCGCAGTGCGTCCAGCAAATGAGCGAAGTGGATGCGCGGAAAGGGCCAGCGGCCCAGCTGTTCCTGCGATTCCTGGTCCACGTCCACAATGATGATGTGCGGATCGGTGCGCGTGCGGCCACGAAACTGGAAACGGGTATCCAGGCTGGACCATTCCATGCGATAAACAAAATCGGACACGGGCATGGGACGTTCGCCGACAAAGGTGACGTAGTACGTGGCCAGCGCGAACAGGGTGACCAGCAGGCTGATCGCGAACGAGCCTCGGTGGTCCCACCATTCGCGAAGCAATCCCATGGTGCGGTTGATTATGCTTTTGGGTTGGGCCATATTTGCCGCGAATGCAGTGTGCCGCGCTTGCCGGGATGGAAATTGAAATCCGCGCAAGGCTAACAAACGCTTGCGTCTGATTCAAGACGCGAAGCCAGCGGATGTGCCGCAGTCACGACGCCTGCCCCTCGCGAACAAAAAGGATATAGAATCGGCTGCCTGTGCCGATGTGCCTGCTTTCGCTATACTTTGACACGCGGGGGCACGGGCCCGGCACGCAAGAACCTATGGGCGAAAAGAGAGAAATTTGGTTCATGGAAGGCTCCACGGCGGAGAAACTGGTCGCGCCGTTGCGGCAGAGTTATGATTTGCGCAGCCTCACCGCGAGCAAGCACAGCGATGCGAGCGGAAGACGCGAGCAGGATGATGCGCCAAGTTACGGCGTGGTGCTCGCTGACATGCGCGATGGCGCGCCTGTGCTGCCCGCTTCATGGAACGGTTCCGGCAGCAATTACCGCGTGATTGGGGTGGTGCCTGCGGCTGGCTTGGGCACGGTGAAGACGTCCGCATCACACGGTGCAAAGACAGCGGCGTCGGTTTTCGCGTTCGTTTCTTGCAGCGCTTCCGGCGAAGAATTGGAGAAAACGCTCGGCATTGCGTTCGAAAACCTTGAGTTAAGGGCGCGCGAACGCAATGCGCGCGAAGAGCTGGAAAGCGCCGAACGCGAACGCGAACAGCTGAACGAAATCGGGATTGCTCTTTCCTCGCAGCGCGACGTTCGCGAGTTGCTCAATCTTATTTTGGCGAAGGCCCGGGAAATCACGCGGGCGGACGCCGGCTCACTCTACCTGATTGAGGATGAAGGCGACGGCGGCCGGCATTTGCGATTCATGCTGACGCAGAACGACAGCGTGGTGTTTCCGTTCAAGGAATTTGCGCTGCCGATGGCGGAAGATTCCATGGCGGGCTATACGGCTCTGCGCGGCGAGGTAGTGAATTTCGCGGATGCCTATCACATCCCGTCGCAAATGCCGTTTCACTTCAACGATCATTACGATCGCGAGTCTGGATACCGCACGAAGTCGCTGCTCACACTGCCGATGCGCAACGCGAAGGGCGAAGTGCTGGGCGTGTTGCAGCTGATCAACGCGAAAAATGATCCGGCGGCGCGTTTGCGCGATGAAGCGGACGTGGCACAGCATGTGGTTCCGTTCCACGAGCGATCCGTGCGCCTGGCTTTGTCGCTCGCTTCGCAAGCGGCGGTGGCTTACGAAAATCGCAAGCTTTACAACGATATTCAAACGTTGTTCGAAGGTTTCGTGAAAGCCGCGGTGACGGCGATCGAACAGCGCGATCCCACCACGTCTGGACATTCGGTGCGCGTGGCCGCTTACACTCAGGGTCTGGCCGAAGTTGTGGACCAGGTATCCAGCGGCCCCTACCGCGACAACCATTTCGATCACGAACAGATGAAGGAAATTCGTTACGCCGCGCTGCTGCACGATTTCGGAAAAGTCGGCGTGCGCGAAGAAGTGCTGGTGAAAGCGAAAAAGCTTTACCCGTTGCAAATGGAACTGGTGAAGCAGCGCTTCGATTACATTCGCAAGGAAGTGGAAGTGAGCATGGTGCGCCGCAAGCTGCAGACGTTTCTGGAGCGCGACCGCGGAGACGCGCTGGGCGAAATCGCGCGGCTGAGCGAGGATTTCGAGCAGCGCCTGGAGCGCATTCAGGATTATTTGCGGTTTATCCTGGATGCGAATGAGCCGACGCTGATGGAGCAGGGTCAGTTCCGGAAGCTGAGCGAAATCGCGAAGCAATTTTTCGTGGACAGCAGGGGCAGCGAGCTGCCTTACATCAATGCCGATGAAATGCGGCTGCTCTCCATACCGAAAGGAAGTCTGGACGCTTCCGAGCGGCAGCAGATTGAGTCGCACGTGGAGCACACTTTTAACTTCCTCAGCCAGATTCCGTGGACCAAGGAATTGCGCGGCGTGCCGGAAATCGCGCGCGCGCATCACGAAAAGCTGAATGGCCTTGGTTATCCTTACAAGCTGCGCGGCGACCAGATTCCGCTGCCCGCCAAGATGATGACGATCTGCGATATTTTCGACGCGTTGACGGCGTCCGACCGGCCCTACAAACGCGCGGTTCCGGTCGAGCGCGCCCTGAGCATCCTGGACGAATGCGTGCGGGCCAACGAAATTGATTCGGAGCTGTTCAGGCTGTTCCGCGAATCCAGGGTGTACGAACGCGTGATGCCCCGGCCGCCCAAATAATGCGCGACGCTCGATCTTCGTCCGGATTGTTCGCGCAGGCGACGATGCGTGCGTGGACGCTTGCGTTTATTTTGCGCGGCGTTTGCCCGTTCATCGCCGGCGCTTGCTTGGTATTAGCTTGCGGCCCGCCGCCGCGCGCTCAATCCACTGCCGCTACCACGTGGACGGTTTCGATCGTGCTGCCTGCCCGGCTGGTCGCGGGGCAACTCGCGACGCTTGCGGTTCTCGGCGTGGATGGACGGCTGGCGGACGGAATTACGGTGGACCTTGGAAACGGGCAGCGCGTGAAGACGGATAAAACCGGGCGAGCATTTTTCACTGTTCCCGCCGACGCTCTGGTGTTGATTGCGAGCGCCGCTGGGAATTCGGCCGCTGCGCTGATTGATGCGCCCGCGACTGTCACTGGCGAGCAGGCCGCGACCGTTGCCCCAGTGGTGTCGCAAGTGGATCGGTTTTCAGTTTGCGGCGGCGGGTTTCGCGGCGACGTGGATGCGAATCGCGCGAGCATCAATGGCGAGCGCGCGTTTGTGCTGGCGTCTTCGCCGGAATGCATCGTGGTGCTGGCGAGCCCGCGCGCGCTTCCCGGTCCCGCGAAAATATTGATCGAGACGCCCGGCGGGCAATGGTCTGCGACGACGACGCTGGCCAGTTTGCATTTTGATCCTCCCTTGCCGCCGCTGGTTCCCGAAAAACGCAGCAAGCTCGCTCTGCACGTGCAGGGAACCGACCAGGCATTGCGCGTGTGGGTAGAAAATCAAACTCCCGGCGTGCTGCGATTTTTGCGCGGCGACCGGCAGGAAGTGCTGACGTCCGGCGGTCCGCAAAATTCCGCGGAGATTGAAGTGCAAGCCGTTGCCACGGGAGATTTTTCGTTTCACGGACGAATTCTTGGCGCGCCCGATGCGGGAGTGGCGCGGCGCTATCTCACCGCCGCGGAAGGCATCGCGCCCAAGGACCTGCAGCGTGTAGTGAAGAACCTGTCGGACCGGCTGACCCACCATCCCGGTGACACGCAAAAAGTGTGGCGCGATACCGAAGCGATTCTTTCCACCACGATGGCGGGAGATTTTCGCACACTGATGGAATGCGCGGCTGCGGCATTGCAGTAGGAGTTGCTAAGATTTGTGGGGGACGCGCGGCGAGGGTGTGCTTCAGGGGCTAAAGCCCCTTGATGTGTCGAGCTTGACGGCGGGGCTGAAGCCCCGCCCTCCCGCCCCTCGCGCTTGATGATGGCGGCTATTTTTCGTTGGTCGCGCTGAGGACTTTCGGTGGGGCTTGCGGTTCGGGCAGCGCGCCCTGCGCCATTTGTTCCAGCGCATTTCGCGCGCGGCTGAGGCGGCTGTCGGCATCTTCGTAACTCTGCTGTGCGTGCCGCAGATGCGTGCCGAGCCGGTCGTAAACTTCGGCGAAGGCCTCAAATTGCTTTTTCAATCCGCCCATGCCGGCGAGCAAATGCCGCGCATTTTCCTCGATTTTCTGGCCTTGCAGGCTGATGGCTATGGCGCTGAGGCAGGCGTAAAAAGTGTTTGGCGAAACGGGGAACACGCGTTTGGCGCGGCAATATTCGTCAATTTGGCCGTATTTCGAATCTTCGGTCAGCAGCAGCTCGTAATACACGCCCTCGGACGGCACGAACATCAGCGCGTAGTCGAAAGTGTGCTCATCCGGCAGAATGTATTTCTCCGCGATGGAATCGGCGTGCTTGCGAACCGCCAGTGAAAATTCGCGCCGCGCCGATTCGCCGGCATCGAAAAGTCTGCGGTACGCGTCCAGGGGAAATTTCGAGTCCACGGAGAGAATCCGATCGCCGCTGCGCACGATCGCGTCGACGATCGCGCCGCTGGTATCGAAGCGGTATTGCGTCTCGTAGGCGCTGCGCGGCAAGGCATCCTGCAGCAGGCGCTCCAGCACAACTTCGCCGAGCATCCCGCGCGTTTTCGCGCCGCCCAGAACGTTTTGCAGGGTCTGCGCGGACTGCGACATCGCGTTTCCGGCCTGCTGCACTTCCGCAATCTGCATGCTGATTTTGCGAATCGTCTCGTTCGAGGATTGCAACTGCTGCGCCATGGCGATTTGCGCGTCGCTGGCGAGCTTGCCCGAGGATGCGACGCCAGTTTGCAGTTCCTGGCGCACCTGTCCGAGCTGGGTTGTCACCGACTGCATCAGGTGATTGATTTGCGCGTTGACGGATTGGCCCTGGGTGGCGAGCGAATTCTGCATTTCCTGGCGCACCGCCGAAAGTTGTGCGTCCGAACGCCGCGCCGCGGACCACAGAATCGACGCGACGACGCCGATGGCAACCAAGCCGAGGATCAACCAAACGATGGGGTTCATCAATAATTTTCCTCGCGCACTGAGAACCGTCTCAGCAAAATATCCAGCGGCAATCGAACAGCGCGGCTTCAGGGGCTGAAGCCCTTTGTCTATGCGCATCTTGACGGCGGGGCTGAAGCCCCGCCCTTCCAGCCCGGCTATTCGTGAGATGAGCTCAGACGCTCCCGCGGAGCGCTTGCAACTACTTTAGCGCGAACGCGCGTCGAGCGCAAAAGGCCGGACGGAATTGTGGTGGCTAAATTGGGGGACAAGCAACTCGAAAGTTCGTGGATCATTCCCGCAAAAAATGGGCTGCGCTTTGGGCAAACGCCGAAGCGAGCTTCGGCTTGCAAAGGCGGCGGCCCTTCGATCCCGCACCGCGGGATCTCAGGATGAATTGCGCTGCAGCGCAATTCACAAGCCGCCGCACTCCAAGATGACCTGGGCCGGCGACAGTGGGCTAAGAAAGCGTCTAGAAATTCAGCTTCAGCGCGAACTGAAACGTGCGCGGATCGTAAGCCGATGTCGGCTGACCCGCAGCGCAGGTAGTCGCGCCGGCCGTGGAATCGCAGACCGGGTTCACGCCGCTGACGTTGAAACGATTCAGCATATTGAAGCCGTCGGCGATCACCTGAAGATTTACGCGCTCCGTTATCGGGATTTCCCTGGCGATGCGCAAATCAATCTGGAAGAAACCCGGCTGATTGAAAGCGTTGCGGCCAAGATCTCCGGTGCAGCCCGTGGGCGGGACTGGAACGGAGGCACTGAAAGGAATGACGGAACCGTCGCTGCCAAAGCAATTTGTGGGAATGATGAACTCGGCATTGTGAATGAAAGGCGAAGTCGTCGCCGCCGGGAATCCCGCCGGAACCGCCGCGCCGGCAGGAAGCACGGACGGTCGGCCGGTGGAAGATCCGAAGTCGAGGTTGGTGTCGTACCCGAGCAAGACGTTATAGGGCCGGCCGGACGCCACTTCGATCACCGGCGACACGGTAAAGTTCGCAAGTATTTTTTTCCACATCGCGGAATCACTCTGGCGGAAGGGCGTCTGATACACGGCGCTGGTGATCCAGCGATGGCGTTGGTCGAAGTCGGAGTTGCCGCGTTCGCCATTCGGATTGCTGTTGTCCTGGGGGTTCAGCAGCGTCGAAAGGTCGGTGGAATCGTCAATCGTGTGCGAATACGTCCAGCCGGAAACCATTTCGAAACCGTGCGAAAAACGCTTTGTCACCGTCAGGGTGAAGCCGTTGTAAAGAGAGTTGCCGGTGGAAGTTTGCGGGTTCACATCGCTCCAGGGAACTTGCAGTCCCGCGAAGCCCGTGGGAAATCCGCCCGCAGCCGCCAGCGCAACCAAATTGGAGTAACCTCCGACCAGCCCGGCGAACGACGGATTCGGACCCGATGGGCGGAAGAAATTGAATGCGGCAGCCGTGCCGATCGCGCCGATGGGAGTTCCGCATCCCGGCGCGGAAGAGCCGATGCCGAATACGCCGGGCGCTTCCACCAGAACGCTTCCAGTACCGGTATTCACGCAGCCGGGCGCGCCACCGTTGGTGGGAACCTGAACCGTCAGGGGATTTGTGCCCGGCGTGATCAGCCCGGCCGCAATCGCATTGGTTGCGTTGGAATCGAGAATCGCTGGATTGGTGACGTTAATATTGATGGTGCGATCCAGATGGGTGCCGTGCGTGTAGTTGTATCCGGCGCTTACTTTCCAGTCGCGCGAAAGTTCGTGTTCGATGGAAAGGTTCGCCTGCTGCGCCAGCGCATACTGGAAATTGCTTTTGATCGGAATCGTGTAGGGAATGCCCACCAACGGATAGCCCAGCGCTCCGGGCACCTCGGGATTCGGCACCGTCAAATAATTTTGATTGATGAAAAGGGAATTCGGCTGAAACGCGTTGAAGCGTTGCTGATTGGCCTGGTAGCACATGTTCGGCGTGGCCGTGGAACAGCCCATATCCGGCACATTCAAGATGCCCTGAAAAATCGAAGCGGCGTTCAACGAGCCATCGGGCGTGCCGCCGGGGAATTGCAGCAGCGCGGAACGCGCGCCGTCTTCGGCCGTAGCAAGAAAAGTGAGCGCGAGCGCGGGATTGTCGTAGAAAAATCCGTAGCCGGCGCGAATGACGGTCTTGCCGTCTCCGAAGGGATCCCAGGCAATTCCGATGCGCGGGGCAACGTTGTTGGAGTCGATCGGAACGCCTTCTTGTACTCCGAAGGCTTTCTCCGATGCCGCGTTCGAAGCCGTGGCCGGCGCAAAAGTGGGTTGCCAGCCGATATCGTAGCGCACGCCGTAATTCAGCGTGAGCCGGTGATTTATTTTCCAGCTATCCTGCGCGAAAACTCCCAGCAATTCAGTGTTGAACGGGCTATCCGACGTCCCGATCCCCTGGTAAAAGATCGTGGGAGTGCCGAAACCGTATGCCTGTACGGGCGTCAAGCTGGGAGCACCCGCCGCGATCGAAACGCTGCCGAAATCGTAAACGCCGCCGTAATTCACCGTGAAAATCTGGGACGAAGGCGATTGCAGTTGAATGAAGTTGAAGTCCACGCCGAACTTCAGCGAGTGCGTCCCTTTAATCCACGTCAGATTGTCGGTGAGCTGATAGCGCTTCTCCAGGCGATCTTCAGTAGAGAAAGGTTCGCGCCCGATATACGCCGCGCCAGCGATATTTACTGCCGGATCGGAGCCACCGGGAAGATCCGAGAAGCCATAAAAAAGGCTGCGACGCGCAAACTGGAAGTGAACTTCATTGAACACATTGCTGCTGATGGTAGTGGTGTGCTGCGCAATCAGAGCCCAGTCATGCGTCTGTTGCGAGGAAGTCCGGCTCCCGGAATTCTGCCCGAACGTCTGGTTCTGCGCGTTCACCTGGATGCCGTCCACGCTGTCCGGTGAAACCATGGCGCGCACGAAAGTGCTGTTCCGCGAATTCCAGATGTGGTCAATGCGCAGTGAATAGATGCTGCCTTTTTCTGAAATCGGGAAATTTCCGATGGTGGAAACCAGCCCCGTGAAGGACGCGGGTACCGGCGCGCTGGTGCTGGGAAACGTGGAGCCGGGATAGAACGGCGTGTTGCCGAAGATAGCCGTGAAAGAGCTCGCCGCCGCCGCGCAGAGATAGGGGATGCCAACCGCGGCGGGCACAGCCGCAACGAACGCTGCTTGCGTCGGCGTCACAAGATACGCAGGGAGCGGGCACGGTCCGGCGCCAGGAGGCAGAATGTTGGAATTTACGAATCCGAAGTTGTCCTGGCCGATGGCGGTGAATCCGGTTTCCTCGCGGCGCGTGAGTTCGTAGCTGAAGAAGAAAAAAGTCTTATCCTTTTGGATGGGACCGCCGAGCGTGAGTCCGGATTGCACGCGCGTGTAGGACTGCTTCACAGGCGTGATGCCGCACTGGAATGTGGTGGGATTGCAAGAGGCGGTGACTGAAAACGGGTTCTGCGCCTGGATGGCGCCGTTGCGCAAAAAGCCAAATGCATTGCCGTGAATTTCGTTCGAGCCCGATTTGGTGACGATGTTGACGACGCCGCCCATCGCGCGCCCATATTCCGGCATGTAGCTGCTTGTGATCACCTGAAATTCCTGCACGCCTTCTTGCGATACCGTCGCGCGCACTCCGCCCACCGAATCGTCTACCGCATCGGCGCCGTCCACGGAAATTTCATTGGAACGGCCGCGCTGGCCGCCCAGGTTCAGCCCGGTGTTGGGCGCCGCGCCGATCGAAGGTGTGTTGTCGCGCGCGGCGCGCGAATCCAGCAGCGTGAAGTTAATGTAATTCCGGCCGTTGATCGGCAGATTATCGATTTGATTTTGCGAGACGGTCATGGAAACGTCCGTCTTGCTGGTTTCCACCAAGTCCGGCGCGGCCGAAACGTTCACGGAGGCCGCTGTGGTCTTCAGTTGCAGCTGCGGGTTATATGCGGCCACTTGCCCGAGCGTTAAAGTGAGGGACGTGTCGGTTAAGATCGCGAATCCGGTCGCTTCGACGGTGAGCGTGTAGGTTCCGGGCGGCAGGCCGACGAATTCGTATCTGCCATTGGCGTCGCTGGCGGTGGTGCGCTCGATGCCTTTCGCGGGATTTTGCAGCGTGAGTTTCGCGTCCTTCACCGCGAGGTTCTGTGGATCCAGAACCGTGCCGGACAAATTCACTGTGTTCACCTGCGCGGAACTGCGGGCGGGAAGAGCCAGGACCATGGCACAAAGCAGCAACATCCAAACCACAAATTTACGCACGCTCATCGCCACACTCCCAAGGAACCCCGATGTTTTTGCCGGACTTTCAGCCGCGTCTGTACGAAAAAAATGTGGATCCGCTCCGGACCCCGCGGAGCAGTAAAAAGACAGATGAGCGACTTTTACGCTCACGTGTCATTCTTTGCAACAGGCAACTCTAATCGGTTCGATAGAAATTGCCCACGCAATTAGCGCGTGGCGCTGCGAAAGAGAAACGGGGGAGCGATGGCTGGATTTTCATGAATTGCGATCGCGCGGCGATATTACGACGGACGATTCGATGGGCCTGTGAGCTGCACCAGGCTTTCCGCCGCGGCCATGGGAGGCGTGGCGCCAGGTTCAAACGTCTGCGGAGCACGCCAGAAATCCATCGCCGCGGTTTGATGCACGCAGGAAACCGTGCAACGCGGCGCGCAGCCTTTCTTGGTGAGAAATTCGCGGTGACGCTGCTCGTCGGTGTACTGCGCCAGCGGAACGCCGGGGTAACCGCGCTGCTGCGAGCAATAGTGCACCAGGCCGTCCTCGCAAATGTAGAGGTAGCGCGAGCCGGCGCGACAGCGCCAGTTGTTCTCCAGGCCCTTGGCGATATTGTGCTGGAATTGATTGATGCGCGTGAAGGACTGCTTGCCGAGCGACATGATCTCTTCGAAGATTTCCTGCTCGCGCGCGCCGAGCGGCTGCAGTTGGCCATTGTGATCGTGCAGAATCCCGACGGTAGAAGTGAATCCCAGCTCGACGGCGCGGTGCGCGACGGTCAAGGCGTCCTCGGAATTTGCGACGCCGCCGCCGAGCACGGAGTTGATGTTGATTTGAAATTCGGCGTGCTCGGCCAGCAGTTTCAGCTTCTGGTCGAGCACTTTCAGGCTCTTCATGGAAACGTCGTCGGGATTGACATTGTCTATGCTGATCTGCAGGTATTCGAGGCCGGCGCGATTCAGCGCTTTGATGCGCTCGGCGACCAGTAAATATCCGTTGGTGATCAGCCCGGCCATGATTCCGTTCTTGCGGATGCGCGCGATGATCGCGTCCAATTCCGGATGCAGCAGTGGTTCGCCGCCGCTGATGGTGATCACTGAGGTGCCCATCTCGCCCAGGCGATCAATGCGCCGGAACATTTCTTCCAGCGGCACGGGCTTGGAGAAATCGTCGAATTCGTTGCAGTAGGTGCAGGCCAGATTGCAGCGCCGTATGGGGATGATGTGCACCAGCACGGGATGTCGCGTGGAGACGAGGCCCTTCGCGAGCATGCGAAGCTCGCGCAGCTTGCGGTGCGCCGCGAGCAGCTTTTTGCGAATTTTGGTGCGTGTAGTCACTGGCGCTGGAGATCAGGCTGCCTGGCGCGGTGGGCAGCTGATTTCGCTTGAATTATTATGCCATATCCGGGGAGAGGGTCCTTGGGGGATCGTTGGCGCGATGCCGAAAATGCTGGGCGCGGCCGCTGGCGCGCTCGTTTTCAGTCCGACCAGCCCTGCGGGACGCGATCCCAACGGTGGGCTTTCAGCTTTTGCAGCAGAGCCTTGTCGAGTGGCCCCGCATCGCTCACGGCGATGTTCTCTTTCACGTGGGAGAGCTTTCGCATCCCGATGATGGTGGTGCCGACGTCGGGATTCGAGAGGATGAAACGCAAGGACATCTCGGGAAGAGTCATGCCAGCGGGCACGATTTTCTTCAATTCGTCCACGCGCGCCAGTGTTTTCGTGAGGTTTGCCGGGCCAAAATATTTTGCGCGCCAGTCGTTCGACGGAAACTTTGTGT
>Ga0070733_10003237_pt1 | contig 11199 bp, 7 predicted proteins | sample Coa_R1_9_FD_66450 | JGI IMG/M metagenome (GOLD analysis project Ga0070733, IMG submission 66450) | Surface soil microbial communities from Centralia Pennsylvania, which are recovering from an underground coalmine fire - Coalmine... | ecosystem: Environmental > Terrestrial > Soil > Unclassified ... | reverse complement strand
GGCGAAGGCGTTGATGTCGGAGCTGTTGATCACCTTGAATTGCCACACGTATTCGGCGCGGTTGTTGGGCGCATAGTTCACCAGGCGCCGTCCGAGCTCGTTCACGTAGCGGTCCACCTCCGCGTCACGCAGAAGGGGAACTTGTTTGTTCACCTCGGCGGCCTTCTCCTTGCCCACCTGAACGTCCTGCGCGGCCGAGAACAAGTTGAACCCGGGCTTGAACTGCGGCGGCGGCTCGACGCCGGGCACCGGCGCTGCGCTCGCCCAAACCGACAGGAGCGCGAGCCACAGCAAGGCGGTGCCGATGGGGGTCCGGGGAGCGAATCGAAGCGTGCACATGGCCGCGTTCCTTGGCGTGCTGAGGGAAGCCTTATTATAACCCGGAGCCGGCAGAGCGGGCATCACCGACGTGGTGGGCGGGGCCGGGTGCATCAAGCAGCGCGCCTACCCATCGCCAGAGACGGAGTTGGGTGGCCAAAAAAAAGGGGCGGTTCGCACCGCCCCTCTTGTCTCACATGAGTTGTCCGGCGGGCTAGAACATCAGCTTCAGCCCGAACTGAATCTCGCGCGGATCGAAAGCCTGCTGCGTCAGACCGAACGAGGCGTCGGACAGGTTTGCAACCGGCGGATAGAGGTTGGTGTGGTTAAGCAAGTTGAAGACCTCAGCCCGGAATTGCATGCTGAAGCGTTCTCCCAGGGGGATCTTCTTGAAGAGTGAGAAGTCCGTGTCTGCAAACCCCGGTCCGCTGAAGGTGTTGCGGCCCAGAGTCCCGTCGGTCCCGAGAGCGGGCTTCGGGAACGCGCTCTTGAGGCTAGCCAGCGCTCCATTCTCGAACTGGGTGTGAGTGAAGTACATGTAGTTGCCGAAGCTGGGAGCGTCTGGCCGCTGGCTCCTCACTCCTGTACCGTTGTAATCGGTGTGGGCGCCCACGGTGAACGGGAAGCCCGTCTGAAAGCTGATCACCGAGTTCACCTGCCAGCCGCCGAGAACCTTACCGGCAAACCCCTGCTGTGATTTCAGCCAGGGCAAGTCCCATTGGACGGAGCCCACAATGCGGTGACGAATGTCGAAGAGGGAATCCCCGCGTTCGAGGAACAGCCTATTCGGGTCCATCGAGTAGCCGGCCTCGCCGAAAGAGTTGCGGTCGGTGGCGCTGCCCGCGCTGCTCAGAGCGTGCCAAGTCGAGCGCAGGTCGATCGAATGAGCCCAGGTATAGGCAGAGGTGAACGTCAGGCCGCGGCTGGTTCTGCGATTGAGGGAGACCTGCAGCGCTTCGTAGCTGGAGTTCACGCTGGTCTCCCAGGTCCGCATGTGACCGAAGCAGGGATTGACCGTCGGCGTTGAAGCGACGAACTGCTTCGTGCAGGGATCGAAAACGCTGTTGGCCGGGCGCTGCAAGCCCCCAACCACCCGGTTGGGGTCCTCGGCCCAGAAGAGGTGCCGGCCCAGGTTCATAACCCCGTTGACTTCGAGCAACGTCGACGGGGTGATTTGGTGCTGCACGCCCAGGAAGAACTGCTCCACGTAGGGCAGCTTGTAGTTCGGGCTGGGGATTCCGGTCAGCGCCGCCAGGTCGGGATTGGATGGCAGCCACCCCATGATGTTGCCGGCGAAGCCGAGCCCGGCAGGTCCGTTACCAACTGTACTGGGCGGGCCGCCGTAAGTGGGCGTGGCGCCGGTCGGACTTCCGTTCAGGCCGGTCGGCCCATAGGTCGGCAATCCGGGGAGGCCGCAAATCGGGCATGCCTCGTTAAACGAATAGTAGGGAAGGTTCCAACGCGAGTTCGAGAGGGCGTTGTAGAAGCTGGCCTCGTAGGACATGGCGGCCCCGCCCCGTATGGAAGTCTTTCCCTTGCCGAAGGGATCCCAGGCGAAACCAAAACGGGGCGCGAAGTTCGTCCAGCGGTCGGGGAAGAGAGAAGACGCGGTGGTGAATCCACCGTTGGGTGAATTGGGGTCGCCGTTCGGCAGAAGGCAGTTCGAACCCACAAAAGTCTCGCAGTTGACGCTGGCCAAGGCCGCGTTCGGATTGCTACCGGGTCCGAGAACGAACTGAGTGGCCTTGTTGTATTTCTCGGTATGCGGGCTGAAGAAGTCCCAGCGGAGCCCCAGGTTGAGGGTGAGCCGGTTCGAGACCTTCCAGTCATCCTGGGCAAACGCGCCGACCTCATAGTTGCGCCAGGCGCGGATGTTGGTGTCAAGGTGGGCAGGGTTTCCCGAGGTCAATTCGGGGTTGACTCCGGAGGCCTGGATGTAGGGCAGGTCGGAAGCGAAGTACACAGGGTCAAAGAAGTAGTAGCTGGGACGCCCTACGTTAAATTCGCTGTTCTCGTAGTTCCGCTTGAACTCGCCCCCCAGCTTCAGCGAGTGCTTGCCTTTAACGATCGAAACCATGTCCTTGAAGTCGAACACATCTTCGTTAAAGAACTGCGGATAACCGTTGTAGGAGCCGAACTGGGGCTCTCCGGTGTCAAAACCGATGTTCGGAACACCGAACTGCGACGGCAAGGGAACCTCAGAGATCTGATTCCGGGTAAAGCCGAACCGGAACTCGTTCACCACGCTGGGCGAGAAGGTGTGAACGAAGCTGATTACTCCCCCAGGGAATGAATCGGTGAGCGGGTTACCGAAGCCACGCACGCCCGCCGTAACCGGCGTGGGATTCGGGTCCTTTTCCACCAGGAAGTACCAGCGCGCGGAGATGCGGTTCGCGTCGCCCTCGTAGTCGCCGCGGGCGGTGTACTGGTCGCCGTTGTAGAAGACGCCTTTGGTGCGTGTCGAACTGGAGGCGTTGATGAAGCCCTCCATCACCGCCGAGCGTGAAATGGCGCCGTTCTGCACAGGCGGGGCGACGAAGCCGCTACCCGGACAGCCCGCTGCGATATTGGCCGCAATCTGGGCGTTCTCTGGACCCGTCACTCCGAACAACTTCGCCGAATTGTTGGCCACCGTCTGCGGATTTCCCCAGGGCACATTGCCTACTGCCGGGCTACCAATCCCGCCCTGCGTCGCGATGAAGCACGGGTCCGTGTAGCCCAAGTATTGGCTGATGAGGTTGGTCCCGGCGCCGGCGTAGGGGCTACCGACGGTCCCAAAAAAGTCGGGCCCGGCCGTAATATTGTTGTTCACGGCGGTATCCACTGTCGACCCCGAGGTCGCGGTCGGGCCGGGGAAGTTCTTATACAGCAAGGCGGCAACGGAATCGGGAAGCGCGCTCTGGACAGCGCTCTGGTAGGCCGAGCTCTCCATGTAGTACTGTTTCGCATCCGCAGTGCGGAAGCGCTCGCCCTCGTAGCCGCCGAAGAAGAATATCTTGTCCTTCTTGATGGGGCCGCCGATCGTGCCGCCAAACTGGTTCTGACGCCACTCCGACTTGGTATTCCCGTCGAAGAAATTGCGGGCGTTCAGAGCGTCGTTGCGGAAGAACTCCCACGCGTCACCGTGGAACTGGTTGGTGCCGGACTTGGTGCTGACGTCGGTGATGGATCCCGCCGAGCTCGAGTATTCGGCCGAGAAGTTGTTGGTCTGGATGACGAATTCCTGCACAAAATCAGGCGCCGGCTGCGCGTTGGATCCGCCGCTCAAGCCTTTGTTCGAAACCCCGTCAAAAAGGAATCCGTTGAAGTTGGCGCGATTGCCGTTGATGTTGGTCTGGATTCCGCCCGTGCCGGCTTCCATGTCGATCTGGGTGGAGTTCACGGCGCCGGGAATCAATTGCATCAGCTCGTAGATGTTGCGCCCGTTGAGCGGCATGTTCGCAACCTGGGCCCCCGAGACCAGGTTTTGCATGCGGCCTTCGCTAGTGTTGATCAGGGGGGCTGCCGCCTCCACCGTGATCATCTGGGTTTCCTGTCCTACCTCTAGCGCGGCGTCGATCCTCAGCGTCTGATCTGTGTTCAGGGTAAGATTCTGGTTGGAGAATGTTCGAAAGCCTTTGGCAGCCACCTCCACCGTGTAGTTGCCGGGGAGCAGCGCCGTAGCCACGTAGTTGCCGGAGGAGTTCGTTTTGGTGGTCGCCTTGACCCCGGTCGCTCCGTTGGTGATGGTCACGGTCGCGTCCGGAACCACGGCGCCGGTAGAGTCGGTGACGACTCCGGTGATCGTGCCGGCGCCCTGTGCGAAAAGGACACCCGTGCCCACGAGTAGAAGGCAGCTCAATACCAGCAAACTGCAGCCTAGCTTTTGCATCAGAATCCTAGCCATGTCGAGCCCCCTTTGAATGCCGAAGCGCACCTCGAGGTGAGTCCTGCACATCCAGTCAGCCAGGGAAGTCCCTGGAAGACAGAAGCGCGAGACGCGCGGGCATCTAAAATGTAAGAGCTTGTTCCTCGGCGAGCGGGAACCGTCACAACCCTTCCTCCGGCAAGAGGTTATCAGGCCGCTGCAAATTGAATGCAAATGGAAGTCGGCGACGAGGCCGATTGGAAGTCGGGAGACTACCCGACCGCCCGATGGGTGTCAAGCAAGAACTAGGCCAAACGGGCGAGGTTCTGCGCGGTCTTGTAAATTGTTGATAAAGCTATGCAGGAATCGATCCCAGGCCGCGCTCGCCTCGCGATATCCGAATTGGCATATATAAAAAACCGTATTCGCCCTCCATCGGCGGCATGAAGCTTGAGGCGTAGAGCGTGCAGGACGTTGAGGATGCGCCGTGTCTACTTGAAGGCGAGAGCGTGACCATCGAGCTGAGCGGGCGGAGCGACTCCGAAGATTTGCAGCACGGTGGGCGCAATGTCCAGGATGCCGGGGTCCGGGGTCTGAACCACCCGGTTCGAGAGGAAGATGCCACGGGTGTCACTAGGATCGGACGCGCAGTGGTCCCCGCTCCACTGCTTCATGTTGGCGACCACGATCCCGGCCGGAATCGCGCCGAGGGACGTCTGCCAGGACGTCCGGTAGCCGTCGCGAAAGTCGACCTGCAGCTCGGGCGCGCGCGCCATGAAGGCTCCGTGGAAGATTTCCGATCCCTTGTAGACGTGCTGGATCACGGGTTGATGGGTGTCCGGGTCGTCAAACGCCTCGAGCTTCTGCCGGATCTCGTCCAGCAGGCGATCGCTATCGGGTCCGGCGTCGAGGATGCCCGACCGTTCGCGTCCGCGCAGGTTCAGATAAATCTGCCCCAGACCGAGCGCGTAAGCCCTGGTGCGCGTCCAGTCGACGTTAGGAAAGAAGCTGCCCTGCCCGAAAAGCTGATCGAGCTTGTAGGCCTTCTCTTCGGCGCCGGGATTCTTGAGCGTCATGTAGCCGTTTTCGACCAGCCAGGTGTTGGTATTGAATCCCTTGCGCCAGGTGTGAAACCCGTGGTCGGAGACGATGATCAAGGTCGCGCCCGGCTTCATGGCCCGCTCGACCTCGCCCACCATCTGGTCCATACGCTCGTAAACACGAAGGATGGCGTCGCCATACCGCCGGGCGAGATCGGGGTCGTAACGCGGATGCTCGGGATCCATCAGCCGGTAGAACATGTGGGAGGCGCTGTCCGTGCTGGTGTCGACCGAGACCAAGAGGCTGGGGGGATCGTTCTTCAGCTCGTCGAGCACGATGTCTGACAGGGTCTGCGTCGTCTGAAACAGGTCGTCGAGGAAAACCCCTTCGTCGATCTTCTCCTCGTTCAGCGCCCAGGTGTCGTGTATCCAGCCCAGCGTCTTGAACAACCCGTGCTTCTTGACCAGGTCGGCGGTGTAGCCGGGCGGGGACGAGACCGGCAAGGGCGGCGACTCCGGGTCGAGATTCAGGGGTGACATGTAGAGCCGGAGGTCCGGTTCGACCTGAAGGACGTAAAACCGGCAGATGGCCCGCACCGACAGAAAAGGGGTGATCCCGAACTTGACCCGGAACCAGGGGCTCCAGTGCTGCTCGGCCACCGTCTCGCGGCGGCCCTGGAGGGTGATCGAGACCGTGTTGGTTTCGGGCGACGCGTCGAACACCACCGGCGTCGAGACACGCGTCGAAGACTTCGAGGTCGGATCGACCGGACCTTCAATGGAAGCTGAGGCGCGATTGCCGTCCAGTTCGAGGCGAACCAACTTCCCGCCGAACTCCGTGTCACCCACGTCCCAGGGCGTCAGGTCGGAGCCGAAATAGAAGAAGGTTCCCCAGGTGCCACGCAGGTCGGGCACGCCCAGACCGGCCAGGAGCTTTCCGCCGGCGGGCAGCGGGGTGGGCGGGAACTCGAGCGGCATGCGGATCACCGTCGTCTTATAGCCCGCGTCCGCAACCGCCTTGTAAAACGGCACGCCGCCGCGCTCGTTCGTCAGTTTGGGGGGCTTGATCGGCACCCAGCCAAAGAGGAACCGGGGCGGCTCGCGAGTCACCAGAGCCAACTCGGGCAGATAACTCTTGGGATCGCGACGCAGGAAGTCGAAGATACCCGTGCCGCCGGGATTGAGGCCGGTGGCGAAAGAGGCCCAGGCGACCGGCGACTCGGGGGGATTGGTGGTGCCCAGCGGCTCGAAGGTTCCCGACTGGGCGAGGCGGGCAAGGTTCGGCAAGTGGCCCTCTTTGGCCCACTTGGCGAGCAGGTTGGGATCGGCGCCGTCAAAGCCCAGCACCACCACCTGCGCGGTCACGGGACGCGTGGCGGGTTGATGACTGCAACTGAGAGCGAGCGCCGCCAGCGTTCCGGCGGCCGCAAGGACGAGCAATCGGCGAGTCTGCATTTCCCCCTTTTCATTTCACCACAAAGACGCTAGGAGACAAAGAAAAACTTACCCCGCAAAAGGCAACGACGAACCTTGGCCGCAAGTGAACCTTTCGTGCCGCCGGGCGTTTCTCTGAGACCCCGGCGTCCTCTGTGGCTGGACGGCGCTACTCGCCGAAGCGCGAGAACGAGCGGTCGATGGTCAACGAGAGGGTAGCCACCGCGTCCGCGACGTACTGAATCAACGCCTCGCGGTAAAAGGCCAGGCTGCGCTCACGCACCGAGGTCTCGGCTTCCTGGGGAAACACCAGATGATGAGTCTCGTGCAGCACGACGGAGAGTAGCTTGAGGCGAAGCTGATGGGCGCGGAAGTCCTGCTGGCGGCTGCCCTCCAGGAACTTGGTGTCGAAGGCCGTGTCGGTGAGCGGCAGGGCTAGCCAGCGCTGGACGTGTTTGTAGGCGATGTCCATTTCTCCCATGGCCGCGCCCGCCAGCGCCTCATGGGCCTCGGCGAAGGGCGCCTCGCGGACGAACACGTGGCGGTGCGCCAGGCAACCGCACAGGTTGCGGCGGCGGAGTTGGATCACCACCAGGTCGGGAGCGCGAAACAGGATCTCGTCGTAGGACTCGCGGCAGCGTTCGGGGACGGCGGGCCAGTCCTGCTCGATGGCGTGGGCGATCTCACGGGCCACGGCGGCGTCGCGCCAGGAGTGGGCAATGACCGCGAGGGGCCCGGGGCGGTCCTCGGGGCGGGCGTGGAAGCAGGCGACGCGGTAGCGGCGTCCGGTGATCCAGTCTCGCCAGCAAACAAGGCCAGGCCTGGACCTCAAGTAGCGGTCGATCGCGGCAGGCGCGATCAGAGCCGGCGGCGGAGCGTCCATACGGTCTATTCTACTCCTCTATTCTGCCACCGGGTTCCACGCTCACCTTTTTCTCCAGCCGGCCGTCTAAGCATCTGGCCGGAACTTGCTCGGCCAGCCACGCGTAATACTCTGCAAGTCCTGGAGGATCAGATGCGCAACCGACTCAGCTCGTGCCTGCTCGCGGCCCTGGGCGCCGCCCTGGCCGTCATTCCCGTTACTCCCGTCGCCGCCCGCGCCGACTATCGCTCGGAGAAGACCCTCAAGCTCGCGCCCGGAGGCCGGCTCGTCATGGACCTGAGCGTAGGCAGCGTCACCCTCAACGGCTCGGCGGAGAGCGGCGGCCGCATCGAGATCACGTCGAACCGTGACGACTTCGAAGACCTGTTCAACATCGAGCTCGAAGACGGCGCGGGCGAGGCTCGTCTCACCGTGCGCAAGAAGGGGTCGTTTCGCTGGCCCAACCACTTGTGGGCCCACTTCGACGTTCGCGTTCCGGCCGAAACCTCGGTCGACGTCAAGACCTCGGGTGGCGGCGTCGAAGTCGCGCACCTGCGCCGCGACGCCGATCTCGATACCTCCGGCGGCTCGATCAAAGTTGAGCAGCTCGCAGCCAGCCTGCGGGCTCACACCTCGGGTGGAAGCATCACGCTGCGCGACGTCACCGGAAGCTCGCGCCTCGATACTTCGGGCGGCGGGATCGAAGGCGACAGCCTGTCGGGCACACTCGAGGCCAGGACCAGCGGCGGCTCGATCCGCTTGGACAAGGTGACCGGAGACCTTTTGGCCCACACCTCCGGCGGATCGATTCGCATCGACGACGCGGGAGGGAAGGTCGACGCCCGCACGTCGGGCGGCTCGGTGGAGGTCGGGTTTGCCAAAGGCAATTCCCGCGGCGGTGACGTCGAGACCTCCGGGGGCGGCGTGGAGGTCAGCCTCGATCGCGGGGTGAACCTCGACCTCGAAGCCTCCGCCTCGCCGGGTTCCGTCACCTCTGACCTGCCCATTCAGGTAAGCGGCGCCATTTCAAAGTCGCACGTGAACGGCAAGATCGGCTCCGGCGGTGAGATGCTGCGGCTCCACTCCGATGGCGGTCCCATCCGCATCGAGAGCCGTTGACGTTCAGGAGGCGATTCGGCGCTGGGGCTGGGGAGGGTGGAAACCTTCCCCAGTTAGCGCCGGCGGTTTCGCTTCGAGACGGAAGCCGGCGGTCAACCGCGAGGCAACTGGCCTATCGCCATCCTGGTTGCCCATCGCCACGCTCCTCTGGTATTCATAGGTAAGGCTTTTGAGTCGTCCGCCGAGGCGCCTATGAATACTCTCGTCTCTTCCAGCAGCCAGGACCCCTACGCCTTCGTGGCAAAGTTCTACGACCGTGTGCCGCCCTACCACGACCGGCAAGACGTCGCCTTCTTCGTCGACCGGGCGCGTGAGGCCGGCGGTCCGGTGCTCGAGATCGGCTGCGGTACGGGACGCGTCCTGATCCCGACGGCGCGGGCCAGCGTCGAGATTGTGGGACTTGATGCGAGCCCCGCGATGCTGGCTCGCTGCCGGGAGAAGCTGTCACGGGAGACCGGGGAGGTTCGCTCCCACGCGACCTTGGCCGAGGCAGATATGCGCCGCTTCGAGCTCGAGCCGGCCCGCTTCGCCCTGGTCACGATTCCCTTCCGCCCCTTCCAACACCTGCTCACGGTGGACGATCAACTGGCGTGCCTTGCCCGGATTCGGCATCACCTGGCGCCCGGAGGACGGCTGGTCCTCGACGTGTTCAACCCGTCCATTCCGTACCTGGTCAGCGAACGTGACCTCGCCAATCTGCTGGGTAAGGAGCCTGAGTTCGCGATGCCGGACGGCAGCCGAGTGCGCCGCACCCATCGCACCCTGGGGCGCGACTTCCTCACCCAAATCCTGGACCTCGAGATCACTTATCACGTGACCCATCCCGGCGGGCGCGAGGACGAGCTGATCCACCGCTTCCGCCTGCGCTACTTCTTCCGCTTCGAGGCGGAGCACCTGCTGGCGCGCGCCGGCTTCGAGGTCGAGCACCTGTACGCCGACTATGACGGCAGTCCGTACGGGTCGAAGATCCCGGGGGAGCTGATTTTTGTGGCTCGAAAGGCGGGATAGTCGAACGCGGTGGACGGCTGGGATCGAGACCCGGGCGAAGGGGCCGGGGGCCACGACGGTCGAGCCCCCTCACTCCGGCCCGTACACCCAGACGCCGCCCATCCGTACCCGCACCACGATGTCCTGCTGGCCGGTCGAATTGAAAAACGAGACCCCCTGGCGCATCCCGGCGCTGTCCTGGGCGATGCCGCCGTGCAAGTCGTTTTCCACGTAACCCAGCCAGGCGTGAGCGCTGAGCGAGCGTAGCCGGTACACATCCGGGACGTTCACTTCCACATCGCCATAGTTGACGCGCAGCTCCTCGCGGCCCACAATGCCGCTGATCCGCACGTCGCCGTCCACGCACTTGATCCGCAGATTCGCGTCGTAGGGCATCTTGATGCGGAAGTTGACCGAGAGCCGCGATTCGTCGCGGAAGGGCCGCCACAGCCGCCGCGGCGGATAGAGAGCGCGCAGACGCACTTCTTTGTCCTTCCCCTCCAGCTCCACTTTGATCAGGCCGTAAAGCTGCCGCGCTTTAGCCTCGGAACCCGCCCGCACCGTCTTCTCCGCCTCGATTTCGACCCGCGGCTCATCCCAGCCCTCGATGTGCAGATCGCCCATGCGGGCGTCGACCACCAGCGTGCCGAAGGAAAAAAGCCTGGTCGAATAGGTGGAAGTCTGGGTGAATTCATCGGCCCGGGCGTAGGAGCCACAGAGGACACCGAGAACACAAAGGTAAAGAACGGGACGCAAGAGAACACAGCTGGAAGGAAGACAGGGCCGCACAACAATTGGCAGCGAACCTGGGAGCGCTGGATGCAGAGCCGTCCGTGTCAACTCGCCGGAGTTGTTCATTGGCGTGGCGCTTCTTTTCCAACGTCGATTGGCGTCACACGTTTGGCTTTAACTCTGTTCTTCAACTCTGTGTACTCTGTGACCTCCGTGGCTCACAGTGAGATCCTCTTCACTCCGTCCACCAGTCGGGCCGCGCCGAAGTTGAGGAGCAGGCCGCGCTTGAGTCCCGTCGCCTTAAGGTACGACAAGACCTGAGCCGTAGCAACGTCGGGCAGGTGGCTGACGGCCTTCAGCTCCAGCACGACTTCTTTCTCAACCAGCAAGTCGACCCTTTGGCCTTTGATCGTGTGCCCTTTGTAGTTCACGTCCATTTCTACCTGCCGCTGAAAGAGGACTCCCCTCAATCCGAACTCGACACACTGCGCCTCTTCGTAAATCGACTCCAGCAATCCTGGTCCCAGAACCCGGTGAACTTCAATCGCCGCCCCGATGATCCTCTCGGTTAATTCATCACCCATACGCCACAGCCACAGAGGGCACAGAGCACACAGAGATTAACAACCAAGAAAATCAAACCGCAGCAAAAAAAAGATCAGGCCGCGAATAAGGGTGCCTCAACTTCACGACCCCGCAGCATCCACGACCCCGCACCATCCCCATGACAGCCCACAATCTCGTTCCGGCAGTCGTCAACCAATCATCATTCTCGCCCGCGTGTCTTGGCGTGTCTTGCCTTTGCGTCGCTTGCGTCTTTCCTTATCAATCTTGTTTCTTTGCGCCTTGCCCCTGCGTCT
>Ga0070733_10003235_pt1 | contig 11204 bp, 10 predicted proteins | sample Coa_R1_9_FD_66450 | JGI IMG/M metagenome (GOLD analysis project Ga0070733, IMG submission 66450) | Surface soil microbial communities from Centralia Pennsylvania, which are recovering from an underground coalmine fire - Coalmine... | ecosystem: Environmental > Terrestrial > Soil > Unclassified ... | reverse complement strand
CCTCGATTCGTAGTGCTCCAGGTGCCTGATCTCTCGCGCGATGAGAGGGTCGGCCGAGTCGCCGCCATCGGCCAGCAACGCATAAATCGAATTCATCATCGCGGGGTAGATCGTTCCCAGCCCTTCGCTGCGTTCCAGCCGCTCGAGCATCCATTTGCGCGCACGCGCCAGCGCAGCCTTGCGAAATGGCTGCCACGGAAAGCGCTCGTGAAGCTTGATCGCGCGGTCCAATAGCAAAAAGAGATTCTTCCAGGAGACGATCTGATTGTCCCAATTGAATGATTTCGGCTTCGCGCCGGGCACCTTGAACAGTTCGTCCACCGTGACGCCTTCCGGCAGATGCCAATCGGGTTTTTGCGAGTAGATGATCGCCAGCGGAATCACGATCCCGCGCGTCCACGACGACATCTCATAGAGATTCACCGGAAGCCACGTCGGCAACAGCATCAGTTCGGGCGCAATGGACGGTACGATGCTCCAATCCACCGCACCCACCATGGCCAGGTAAAAACGCACGTACGAATTGGTCACCTCGATGCCACCCAGTTCGCGAACCCGTTCTTTTGCGCGCTCGAGATGCGGTGCTGTCGCGGGATCGCCCGCGAGCCGCAGAGCCACGTAGGCCTTTACGGTTGCATTTACCTCGGAAGGACCGTCTACGAAGATGTTCCACCCACCATCAGGAAGTTGGCGCGCGCGGATGTACCTCGCGAGCTTCTCCACCTTCTCGGACCGCAGCCGGCCCAGAATGTGCAGATAGAGAATGTAATCGGATTCGAGTGTGGTGTCTGCTTCCAGCTCACCCCACCAATAACCCTCTTGCGCCTGAGTGGACAAAAACCAGTTCGCGCTTCGAGTGGCAGCCTCCTCGGCCAGGGATTCCAAATTCCGGCTGGTCGCGACTGCCGCGCCCTGCGCAATACCTTCCCAGCGCAATCCTGCCTCACTGTTCATCAGCACCTCAGTCATAGGAAGTAATATCCTTCGCAAGCAGGCCACTTCGGAACACTGAAGTTCCACCAAAGCGGCCTATATCTAACCCCGTCTGCTCTCGGGTGAATACAGTTAGGACGTAGAACGCCTGCCGTTTTCCCCGTCGGCACGCGTGGATAGACTCAGCGCTTTCCCTAACCTCACGCCAAAGGCGTCCAAGTCCGCCCCTACCAACCACTTTCTGAGCCGGGCTTGCGTTACCTACGAGAAAGCGGATATCACTTCAAGTCCGAAATCCGGTCCGGTATTAAGCTAACACTAGTATTGTCTTTGGCTTTCCGCCTGCGGTCAACTAAAAAGAGAGGCGGTTGCCTTAATTGGGATGTGGGGTGTGTCGGAAACGCTGCCTGACGAGCCTTATCAGATCCAGCGGTAGTGGGGTTCCCAAGCTCTGCAGGAATGCCGGCTTGCTGTTGACCAAGAGCGGTAGGCGCGTTGCCTCCTTGCTGCCATCCTTCGGCGAACGGAAAACGAATATGTCAACTAGGCGTAGCGCGGCCCGTGCGGATGGCTTAAAATCGGCTGTAGAAGGGTCAAGCACCATCAGGAATAAGTCGGGCTTCCAGAATCTTACAATCGCCCCGCTTTCGATGATGACGTTTTCTGCACCCTGAAGGATTGCGCCGAGGGGACCGAGTGCATCTTTGAGTTGGCCCTCCTTCGTCCGTACCCAGAATGCTCGCTCCGCGCCTGCAATGAGATAGCGCTTCGTGTCAACCATATTGAGCCTATCGCTATCGCCAGAGCGCTCGAATTCTTGGCGAATCGCGTATGTGTGTGCTCCCGCGGCACAGTTGCAATCCGGCCCCACGACCGGGCAACCAGCTTCGATGTAGGGCGTAATTTTCACGGCAGTCCAGCGCGCCTTCGGAAAGGCTCGGATCAAGTCCACCGCAAGCGCGGTCTTGCCGACCTTCCGAGATTGTCCGCCGACAACGAATAGCCGGCCGGAGAATAGAGGGCTCCTGCGTCGCACGACGATTTCCTTGGACTCGAAATCAATGTAAAAAGGCCGCTGAAACTAAAAAGGATAAATCGGTTTCTCCCCCGGCGGGCGCGTCTTCCATCGCTTGTGGACCCACAGCCACTGGTCCGGGTGCGCCCGGACGTATTCTTCGATCACTTTCGTGAAGCGCGCGGTAGTCTCGCGTACGTCGGCTTCTTCGTCGCCCGAGCGGGCGAGTTCCACGGGGTGCTCGAAGCGAAGGCGGTATTTGCGGCGATCGACATCCCACGAGAGAAATCCTGGGACCACCGCCGCATCGGTGCGCAGCGCCAGACGTGCGAGGCCCGAGGTTGTCGAAGCAGGAATCCCGAAAAAATCCACGAACACACCTTCTTCCCGCGAAGTATTGTGATCGGACAAAATGCCCACCGTCCCTCCGTCGCCGAGCACTCTCAGAATCGCGCGCGCCGAACGATTCTTATCAATCGGCCGGTTGCCCGAAAGGCAGCGGTAATGATTGATGAGCGCATCCACGCGGCGGTTTGCTATCGGGCGCACGAGAAAGTGGAGCGGATAGCCATACAGCGCGTGAGCAAACGGCGCGAGCTCCCATGCGCTCATGTGGCCGGTCAGAAAAAGGACGCCCTTTCCTCGACGCCGCGCCGCGTCGAAATGCTCGAAGCCGTCGAGAACCACGATGCTCTCGATTCTTTCGCGGGTGTATTTCGGAAACTGGGAGAACTCGCCCGCCATCCATCCAATCTGCCGGACCATCCCGCGGATTACTTGCTTCCGCTTTTGCTCGCTCCAGTCTGGAAACACCAGATGCAGGTTCAACATCGCCGTACGGCGCAGAGGTGTGCGAATCGCATACGCAACGGCGGCAAAACTCGCGCCCACGAATCGCGCCGCCGGTCTTGGCAGCACTCCCAGCGACTTCACTCCCAGCCACGCTACAGCGTATTCAAACCATTCACGCATCGGCGAGCATTATGCCGAGGCCAGGCGTTGCGCGCCAGTGTCCGAACCGCGCGAACGCCCCGGCAGCCGGAATTTGGATTGCGATGATAGACTCGTCGCGGTTTGAGTGACTCCTTACAACAGATGCGAAAACACGGCCGCGGGCACTTGCTCGCTGCTGCGCTCATCATCCTGATCTGCCTTTTCGGGCATCTCGGCGCAATCGGCCTTGTTGGACCGGATGAACCGCGCTATGCCTCGATCGCGCGCGCGATGGCGGCCACTGGCGATTGGGTCACGCCGCGTCTGTACGGTCAACCCTGGTTCGAAAAGCCAATTCTCTACTACTGGGCTGGCGCCATGGGATTCCGTCTGCATCTCCCAGATGAATGGGCCGCTCGGCTGCCTTCCGCGTTTGCCGCTCTCGCCGCCGCGATTGCAATCGGCTGGCTTGGGTGGAAGCACTACGGTCACGACGGCGATCCGGCGGTAAGTCCTGTGTTGATCGCGCCCCTTCTCTTTTCTACGAGCGTGGGCGCTATCGGTTTTGCGCGAGCGGCCGGCCCCGACATGCTCTTTGCAGCCTCACTCACCCTCGCGATGGCGGCCGCGGCGAGCGTGCTGCTCCCTTCCTGCGTTTTGCAGAACACGAATCGCTCTTCGCCCGGAGATACCCGGAGCGGATCGGCAATTGTTGCCCTCTTCGGCATATTTCTAGGCCTGGCTGTCCTCGCGAAAGGCCCTGCCGGAATCATTCTGGCAGGCGGCGCGATCGGAATCTGGGCGATTGCGACGCAGCAGTGCAAAGCTGCCGTTCGACTCGCGCACCCGGTTGGGATCGCATCGTTCTGCATCGTGGCTCTGCCGTGGTACGTGCTCTGCGCGCTGCGGAATCCCGAATTCATTCGCGTCTTCCTCGTCGAGCACAACTTCCAGCGCTATCTCACCCCCGTGTTCCAGCACCGGCAGCCATTCTGGTTTTTCGCACCCATCTTCCTCCTAGCGCTGTTTCCGTGGACCGCGCTTCTCTTCCCTGCCGCGATGGAAGCGCTGCGCCTCCGGCGCGAAAAATCCTGGAGTAACTCGCCGGGATTATTCTTTGCCTGTTGGACTTTCTTTCCTCTGCTCTTTTTCAGCGTTTCGCAATCAAAGCTGCCCGGCTACATCCTGCCCGCCGTTCCCGCAGCTGCGCTACTTCTGGGGACTTCAGTCTCGCGGGAGATGCGCGCTGCTTCGCCGTCTGGACGATGGGGTTTGTCCGCCGTGGGCGCCACTTGGATCGTGGTGGGAGCAACGGCCCGCTGGACCGTGCGCCTGCCTGGTGGCGCCGTGGATGATCTCCAAAATACGTTCTTCTATTGCGCGATGATCGCGATCGCCGCGGGTTGCATGATAACGGCTCTCGCGTTCATTCGCATGCGCGCTGCCCTTGGGTGTTCGCTCCTTCTCGTTCTTTTCTTCGTCGAAATTGCCGGCCTTCGCCTGCTGCCTGCGCTCGATCCGAGCATTTCGGCGAGGCGTCACGGAGAAACCCTTCGCAACGACCGTCGCCTCGACCGTCTGTTTACGTTCGAGTTGCAGCGGTCATGGAGCTATGGCCTGGCGTTCTACCTCAACCGCCAGATTCCTGAATGGTCGCCGTCCGATCCCGAAGGGGCCCTCGTTCTTACGACGCCGGCGGGATTCGAACAACTGAAACGCCTCGGCCGCTTTCATGGAACGCTCGAAGAAGAATATGTAGGAGTGCTCTACGTGCCTGTCGCGCCGGCCCCGCACTAGCAGCGTTTCTCGCGAAAACACTCCTAGCAGGCAGAGTTATCCCAACTTTCTCGATACGTTGGAACTAGCGGGGCGGAATGTATTGCAGGAAGAAATTCACGATTTGGCTCTCGTAGTTCTTGCGGTCATCATCCCCCATTTCCCGGTAGCTCGCATGTTCGCGCACGAGCTCCTTGGGATCCGGCGAGTGATCAAACAGACGAATCGTTTCGTTGGTTAGGTCCGGCCTGTCGTCCGCCTGAAAAAAGAGTTTAGGGACTCCCTTCAAGCGGATCAGGGCTGCCGTCACTGGTGGCTCATGACGATACCTGTAGTTGAGCATGCGGAATCCCAGATCGCAGAAACGGCCGACGTACGGCAGCACAGCGAGCCCCGACTGTCGTGCTTCGATCTGAACCATGACGCGTGGATCGCTGTACGGCGATTCCAGGGCGAGCGCGGCGATCCGCGTATCAGACGAAGCCACTTCAAGCGAGGCGTACGCGCCCATGTCAGCGCCCCAAAGGCCAAAATGCTTCTTGTCCACGTCGTCACGCGTCGAAAGCGCTTGAACGGCCGAACGAAGCTCACTCGTTTCGCGATAACCCAGCGTCGTGACGCCTACGCTCGATCCATGACCGGTGAAATCGAACAGGAAAACGTTGAACTGATGCTCCTGGAGCGACGACACAAGCGTCAGGACATCGGAGCGCTGCGAAAGGTAGCCGTGGGTGAGAATCACGATTGGCGCTCCGCGCAAACCAGGAAAGAACCAGCCTTCGCGAGACGTGCCATCCGCAAGCGGAAAAGTGAACGTCGTGGGATGCCCCATCATCACGGACAAATCGAAAGTGGATGGGTTCCGGGACGGGTGCACGATCTGGTAGAGCAAAATCCCCGAGATTGTCGAAATGGAAACGAAGACGAAAAGAAACAGCGCCAGGACGACGGAGAGAATCTTGGCGAGACGCGTTGTGGGGTAGCGCAGCTCGGAAAGGACGGCCATCTAAGAGCGGGCGTTCAGCAGTCGCACCTCGGCGCGCCGCATGTTAGCACAATTCTCCGGCAACCTTCTTTCCCGGCGAGACCGCTGTCGTGAACCGTGGAGGGTTGGGTTCTCCAGCCGCTCACAGCTATAATATGTTCGATGGGGTTACCCCTCTTCGATGCCGATTCCAACCTCCACGCAACTCGTCGATCTGCGCCAGGTTCACTCGCGCTCCCTGGAAGTTCTCTTCCAAGAAGAAGTGCAGCACTGGCGCGACGAACTCTACTGGGACTACCGCCCTTCGGTCGATCTTATCCGCAAGTTTATAGACTCGCGCTCGCTGGGCGGCTACGTGGCCATGAAAGGCGGGCAGCCCGCCGGCTACGGCTTTTACGTTCTTGAGGATCACAAGGGGCTAATCGGCGGCCTCTTCGTATCCTCGCACGTTCCCCAGGCGCCAATCACGCAGCAGCTACTGGACGAAATCCTCTCCACGTTGCGCGCCACGCCGCGATTGCAACGCGTGGAAGCGCAATTGATGCCGTTCGGCATCGAGCTCGAATCCGGCTTTCTCTCCAAGCATTTTCACCTTCATCCGCGCCAGTTCATGCTCCTGCCGCTGGCGGGCGCAAAGCTTAGCGGAAAGCCGCTATCGAGCGGCTTGCGGCTCGAGCCCTGGACCGACAAAGCCTTTGACCCCGCAGCGCGGCTGATCCACCTTGCCTACGCGGATCACGTGGACGGCGAGATCAACGATCAGTACCGCAGCGAAGCGGGCGGCATGAAATTCCTGCGCAACATCGTCCTTCTCCCCGGGTGCGGCCAGTTTATGCCCGAGGCTTCATTCCTCGTGCGGCCGGCGACCGGGGACCGGCCGGTGGGAATGGTGTTGACCTCGACAGTTGCTCAGGGTGTTGGCCACACAACGCAGATTTGCGTCCTCCCGGGCTATCAGGGCCACGGCATCGGCCGGTCGCTGATGGAAAGCTCGATTCAGGCCTTGCGCCGCCGGAATTACGAATATCTCTCCCTGACGGTAACCGCCATCAACAAGCCGGCTGTCGAGCTGTATGAGCATCTCGGCTTCGGAACGATCAAGACCTTCGCGGCGGGCGTCTGGGAGGGGTAGCCGTTGCTACTTTTTCGCGCGATCTTTCAGCAGGCCCTTCAGCTCGTCCATAAATTCCTTCACGTCTTTGAAGTCGAGGTACACGGACGCGAAGCGGACGTAAGCGACCTTGTCGAGTTTCTTGAGCCGGTTCATCAGCAGTTCGCCAATTTCAGACGTGGTGCGCTCGCGCTCGGACGCTTCGCTGACGAATGCTTCGGCTTCGTCCACGATCGCCTCGAGCTTGAGGACCGGCACGGGGCGCTTCTCGCAGGCTTTCAGCAATCCTTGCAGAATTTTCTGGCGCTCGAATTTTTCGCGGCGGCCGTCCTTCTTGATGACCATGTACGGAATTTCATCAATACGCTCATAAGTCGTGAATCGGCGGCTGCACTTCAGGCATTCGCGCCGGCGGCGAATTAGATCGCCCGTGCGCGCCTCGCGCGAGTCCACCACTTTGTCGTCAAGATGCGAGCAGAACGGGCACTTCACTAGTGCATCCCCCCTGAATTATCCAATCGCTTTGACGGCGCAGACGACTTTGCCAACTCTGACAGCTCCGCCTCTTCGGCTAATTTCGCCTCTTCCTTTCCTGCTTCAGCCATTTTCCGCAGCTCGCCCATCGACCATCCTTCGCGAAACAGCATGGGCAATCCGACCAGACAAGGGGACGCAAACGTAATTAGCCAAATCATGACCGCGGCGGTCACGGCCGATTCCTGTTCTACTCCAAAGATCCGATTCAATACAAGAAACGTAGCCACCTGCGCTCCGCCGCCCGCCACGGGTAATTGCGCCACTGAACCAACCATGGTGAACGCAAAGACCAGAACGGCGCTCGAAAAATCGAGTTGCGCCAACTCCCCGCCGAGAGCATGGACGATCCATAAATAGACCAGCGCGACCAGGAACCAGTGCGCGGCCGTGTAGCATACGAGCACGCCGAGATCGCCCCAGGTGCGGATGCCCTGCAAGCCGTCGCTGAAACCATCGAGCAGAAGCGCTATTTTCTCACGCCAACCTTTTCGCCATGCGGGATGGCTCAGCTGGCGCGCGAGCCATTGGGCGCCGTGGTACCGGAAGTAAATCAGGAAGCTAACGAGAAGGATAACGCCGATGAGAAGCACCGCTCCCGCAGACCGCGTGGTCTTCATCACCAAGTCGTCGGCGCTGCCACCATGCCCGCGTCGTTGAAATAGAAGCAGGGCGATAGTGGCGAGGACAACGGTCGCGGCAAAATCCGAAACTCGCTCGAGGACGTACACGCCGAACATTCCCGGCATGGAGAGCGAATCCTTCTTGGCGATCAACACAGGACGAATCGGCTCGCCCGGCCGGCCCATCAGAAACGTGCACGTAAATCCCATAAGCGTCGCGCCGTACACGTTGCCGAAGTGGGTCGCGCCGAGCATGCGCGAAAAACGCATCCAGCGGAGCGCGCGGATTGCGTAGCACACGTAAATAGCTGCGACCGCGAGGAGCAAAAGCGAAATTCGTGCTTCGCGCAGCGATTGCCCGACCATCCCCCAATGAAAGCCCTCGAGCGAGATCGAGTTGCGGAACTTGTAGAAGAAAAATCCGAGCGCCAGAACGGCGAGCAGGAGCAGAAGATAGCGTCGCAACCTTCGGAACATGGATTGCGCACCGTAGCAGTTCGGTTCCGAGAGTGTCAAGGCAGGGTTTGCGCGGAGACTGTGGCGGGAGCTGCCGGGGCGGCTGCAAGACTTGCACCCAGCGTTCTGCAGACATAAAGATTGGGGGCAATCTCGATGCGGGCCCAATAACCACTGTCCGCCGAAATTTGACACCACGAAGACCGGTAAACCTCCAGATATCAAGGCGTAAGCGGGTCAGCGAGAAGCCATCCACAGATAAGGAGCGAACCATTGTTGTTCTCACGCAGAGGCGGCAGAGTGTGCTCGTCAGGCGAGGCGATTTCAGGAACGGCATCGCCGGACCAAATGAAGAGAAGAAGGAGAAATCCATGAAAAAACCTTCTTAGGCTGGCAGCAGGGCTACTGCTCTCCTTCGCTTTCGCAAGCGCGTCCTATGCCCAGGGACTTTCAATATCGGTGGACATTCCTTTTGCGTTCTCGGTCGGAGGCCAGATGCTCCCTGCCGGGCAATACGAGGTTCGGACACTGTCATCCCACGGCAACGATGTACAAATGATTCAGCGAAAGAGTGGCGAGCCATCCGCGATCGTGATTACGATGCCGGTGGACGCGAAGAGCGGCGAATACAAACCGAGGCTGGTCTTCAATGAGTACGGAGACATGCACTTTCTCTCGCAAGTGTGGACCGGCGAGAGCCAAGGGCGGCAACTGCACAGGTCTCAGCGCGAGAAGGAAATGGCTCGGATGGAAACCCGAACCGAACTGGCGCTGTATGGGCACTGATTGCACCATCGCGCTCAATTCGAACCCAACAACAAAACGAACCGGAGGCCGAAGCGACTGATGCCGCTCGGCCTCTCGTCGTCTTTCGATACCGCTTAGCTCAGGAGCGAGGCGGGCCACGCTTAGAATGATTCATTTCCGCGGCGAGCGAGGCGGAAGGCATGCTTGTGTTGGCGCGTGAAAGGCGGATAAGATGCGCGAGAGCTGTAGGTGCAGGCTCGACCGGCCACAGACGAAGGGAACTTTTCGACTCTAATTTGCGTTCTATCATATGAGGCCAAGAAGTGATGAACGCAGCGAGGCAAAGAAAGATTGGAGCCCGACGCCCAATTGGTGCAGCAATGTCTCCGGGGCGAAGGGCCGGCCTGGGAGGAACTCGTGCGGCGGCATACGAGGCGCGTGTACGGTCTGTGCTACCGGTTCACTGGCAACTCCGCGGAAGCCGAGGACCTGACCCAGGAAGTTTTTCTGCGCATCTATCGCACGCTGCAGAGCTACCGGGCCGCATTCGGAGGTTTTCCGACGTGGCTTACCAGCGTGACGCGCAATCTGCTGGTGGACAATTACCGGCGCACGCGGCGGGACCGCATGACGGATTCAATCGAGGACGCGATGCCGAAACTCGAGGAGAAGCATTCGGCAACGCGCACGCCAGACCGGTTGGTGCAAGCGGCCGAACTGAGCGAGCAACTGCAGCGCGGATTGGCGCGCCTTTCGCCGGAATTGCGCGAGGCGGTGATCTTGCGCGATTTGCAGCAGTTGGAATACAACGAGATTCAAACGGTGCTGCAAGTGCCGTCGGGAACGGTAAAATCGAGAATCAATCGCGGGCGAATTGAGCTGGCGCGGATTCTCGGAGAAATGGGAGTCACGCCGGATAAGGCGTAGAGAACGCAAGTAAGAAGCAATAGGAAGAGATCATGGACTGGAACTGCACATTTACGGAAGAGCGGCTGAGCGATTATCTCGACGGGCAAATGACGCCCGAAGAGTCCGCGGCATTTTCCACGCACGCGGCGGGCTGCGCCAATTGCGCCCGGCTGATGAAGCAAGTAGGCGGCATGGTCCGGGAGATGCAGCGGCTCGAGCCCGTGCGCGAGCCGGCTCAACTTGTGTTGAAGATTCTCGCGGCGACGACCGGCGCGCGGCCAGAGAAGCAAGGCTGGAAGCGGATGTTCGAATGGGTTCCCGTGCTGTGGCAGCCACGATTCGCAATGGGAGCCGTGACGGTGGCCGCGTCGTTCGTCATCGTGTTCCACTTTGTGGGCGTGACGCCAGGCAAACTCAAGAGGACGGACCTGAGCCCCGCCGGCCTAGTCCACTCAGCGAACCGCCAGGTGCATCTCGCGTATGCGCGAAGCGCGAAATTCGTGAACGATCTGCGCGTAGTGTACGAAATCCAGTCCGCACTGCAACGCCCGCCTGAGCCGCAAGTGACACCTGCGTCCGAGCCTGAGCCAAAGTCGGATTCTCCTTCGTCGAATCCGGACCAGAAATCGCAAACGGAACCGCGGCCTCGCTCGCAAGTTCATAACAGCGTAATGCTCGCATTCATTTCGGCGGATCCGTTCACTTCGTTCACCAGGAGCGCCCGATGAAATGCGCCGTGCACGCGGACGTTGACGCTACAGGTTATTGCCGCGATTGTGGCAAGGCGATGTGCCCGGGGTGCACACGGGAAGTGAACGGCGCGCTCTACTGCGAACAATGCCTCGCCGCGAAGGTGGCGACGCCACCGGCACTGCCCCCAGCCGGCCCTTCGTCGTCGAATCCGGGCCTGGCAGCGACGCTCGGATTCATTCCCGGCCTTGGTGCGGTGTACAACGGCGAGTACGTGAAGGCGCTGATTCATGTGGTCATCTTCGCGGGATTGATTGCCGGGCTTGCCAGTGACTTAAGCACCGGGTATATCGTCTTTTTGGCGATTGCGCTGGGATGCTTCTACTGTTACATGCCGATTGAGGCCTATCGCGTGGCGAAAGCGCGGCGGCTGGGACAACCGGACCCGAGCGTGCTTCCGGAAACCGCAAGCGGACGCCCGGTTGGCGCGAT